>ERZ773359.5545-NODE-5545-length-11975-cov-8.172819_pt1 | contig 11975 bp, 9 predicted proteins | sample MGYA00374955_ERZ773359 | MGnify/ENA primary metagenome ERZ773359 (study PRJEB29098, sample SAMN04486028) | biogas fermenter metagenome | study: EMG produced TPA metagenomics assembly of the Biogas fermentation microbial communities from Germany - Plant 4 DNA1...
CGCCGCCCGCTGCCGCTGCAACCCACTGCAGCCCGCTATTTCCCACTGCGGACCGCCGCCCATAGTGGCTCCCGCCTGCCCTTGAACAAAGCTCCGCCAGCCTATATAATCTATGTAACAATGTATCCATGGAAAGGTGGTATATGCAAATTGAACCAGTACGACAGGAAACTGTACGATTACATAGTCCAAAGGGGCATCAAGGCGGAGCACATGGTGTTTGAAAAGTCCTGCCACTCGGTGCAGGAGGCCGCCGACGCGGTGGGCGCCTCGCCGGAGGACCTTGTGAAGAATATATGCCTAGTAGACGATTCGGGCAGCCTTATCGTGGCCATTGTCAAGGGGGAGGACCGGGTGAGCACAAAAAAAGTGGGACAGGCCTTGGGTATCGCACCGCCGCGGCCCGCATCGGTGGAGGAAATCCTCGAAAAAACGGGATACCCCTGCGGCGGGGTACCTTCATTTTCCTACAATGCCCGGTACCTGGTGGACCAAAGGGTAATGGAAAAGGAATACGTCTACACCGGCGGCGGGTCGGAGTATTCTCTGATAAAAATTACCCCCGCCGAGCTGGTAAAGGCCAACGGGGCGCAAGTGGCTAATATTAGGAAGTAGCAGGGACATCCGCCCCTATATTACCATACAATACCTATTATGCTTCGCTCAAGGCAGCATCGGTATCATCGACCGGCGGGGTTTCAGCTATTCCCTCTATGTATCTTTTGAAGCCTCCCGGCGCCTTCCTTCCAAGGAAGTCATATACAAAGAATGCGTCGGAATTATTGGAAGTGATGCCCTTTGTTTCAAAACCCCCGTAGATACCCATATAGGATAAGAAGATGTTGTCATGGAATATCTTTTGGAAGCCGATTACATGCTTTTGCAGTATTTCAAACATGGAATTAATCTCGGTTAAGGACATAGTGTTGTTGATTTTAATATTTTCTATATTACTTTTTATAATCACGGCCTCGCTGCCACTAAACCTATAAAGGCCTAAATTCTGCTTAATCCAATACAAGTGACCCTTGGTGCCGTACTTAATATAGAAATCCGCCACTGCCTTTTTGTCGGATACAATTTCATAAAACAGCGTCATCAGTAGGTTGTAGTTGTCCACCTTGTCATCGCCCAGTGAATTAATAAGTTCACGGGCGGCATCACCGTACCCCAAAAACGTGATAAAGGCATAAAAATGGTCTGAGGAGAGCAGCTTATCACAGTGGGCATAAAAATCCGCCGCGCTGCCGGTAATTGCATCAAACACTTCATCCACGTTCCTGGCCCTAGACTTGCCAATGGGAAAGTACTTGTCATCAGTGTACTCGTACCCAAAAAGGTAGTACGCCATCCCTTCCCTACCCTTTTTGGCCATCGTTTCTATGCTCCTTATCCTGTCCAGGGTTTCTTTTGTACCGGGAGTTTCTCCCCCCGCCCTTTCAATCCGCCAGGAAATGGCGCCGCTTTTTAACATAGCTAATATGTCCGGGTCTATCACGTCCGGGTTCTCAAAAATCCTCCTGGCGATGTCAGCAATGGATTTATACTTTTTCCCCCGCCAGTAAAAGGAAATGCCGCTGTTGAGGTAATACAAAAATTTAAAAAGGCCAAGGTCCCTGTCATTCTTGCATTCCCTCTCCACTATTTCATTGGCCCTCAATGCCAGTTCCTGGTCCACCTCGTCAAAATATTTTTCCAGCTTGCCTTTGTATAAATGTTTGCAGGCCCAGTCCCATTTCACCGCCAAGGCCTCCGACAGTGTTACAGGGTCACTGTAGCTGCCCTGTTCAAACCTGTATGCCATGCTGTATGTATATTTTGTTTGCGGCACTGTTACGTCCTTTGGGTTGCTGCACCATCTCCTGACTTCCTCGTAACCGAAGCGCAGGCTGGGGTTATATTCAATTAGGCCGTATATCAGCTTGCCGAGGTCGGAATCCGCTTCATCAATATCCAGCGGCAGGTTTTTGCCGATAATCCTGGAGCCAATTAAATAATCGTCGATACCGTCAAAAATCTCCTCCCCTTTATAAAGCGAAGCAATGGTAATACCCAGTGAAAAATAGTCCGACTTTTGGGTAACAACATGATCGTTGAGTTCCGGTGCCCTGTACCCGTCGGTCCCTCTTCCGTGCGTCATGTTTATTTCGCTTACATTTTCAGAAGCTATTCCAAAGTCCCCCACCACAACCCGGCCGTCATCCGTCATGTACAGATTCCTTGGCTTTATATCCCTGTGAATAAAGCCTGCCCGGTGAATCTCCCGGAGGGTCTCGTTTAGCTGTGGAATGATTTTATTAAACAGCTCCTTAAAGCTAAACTTCCCATGCCTGCTCAAGTCTCCCCTTTTCATGTACGGCATAATGTCGAAAATAGTGCTGTCTATTTCTCCATAATCCAAGATTGGCAGAATATTGCTTTTATTCATATCGATATTGGTCAGGAAGTTGAGGAGTTTCTCCCTTATTTCAAAGTTAATCCTGCGGGCACTGTGATAAACCTTGGCCGTAAATACCGGCGCATCTTTCTCCTCCCTGCCTTCCTCTTTGCATAGGTACAAATCAGACTCGCCGCCGGTGGAAGCGTCCAGCACATCGGTTATTCTGTAATTCCTTTGCCGGCCTTTAAGTACACGCCCTATTAACAGTTCGCTGGCAGCAGCGGAGCCCTTTGCACCATCACCCATAACCGAGGTCTCCATTCTCTGCCCCATTTTCGGCTGTATCCCCGGCATGCTCTCGGTCTTGTTTTTATCCGTCATACCTATCCGTACCCCCATTTTTATGAATAAGTATTATGCTTGTATTGTCAAAACCGCCCTTCTCATGGGTCAGGTGAATCAGCTGCCACGCCCTTAGCTGCAGTGATACCCCTTCAACATCCATGATATTCTCTATCTCTTCTTCTTCCAGCTGGTCGGTCAGCCCGTCGCTGCACAACAGCAGCAGGTCGCCGGGAAGGAACTTGCCTTCATATTTTACAATATCGGGCAAACAAAGCTGCGGGTGACCGATAAAGCGGGTTATAATACTCCGTTTCGGGTGGTTCATGGCTTCAGCCTCATCGATATATCCATGGTCCAGCAGTTCCTGCACCTCCGAATGGTCATGGGTCAAACGCATCATGAGACCGTCTCGGATACGGTACACGCGGCTGTCTCCCACGTTGAAGGTAATCAAATCGTCCCCATCGATATACACCCCGGCCAACGTGGTAGCCATTCTTGCACGGGCTAAGTCCTCCGCCTGTTTACCCATTACTGCCTCGTTGGCCTTACTGATAACGTCACTCAGCATGGTTTCGGTAATCTCCTGTCCGCCAATCCCGGCAATACACTCCAGGGCAGTCTGAGCAGCCTCTTCGCCGAAGCCCTCTCCCCCCACTCCGTCCGCCACGGCAGCCAGGTACCGGTATCCCCGGACAGCATGGCTGTACTCGCCGGTACTGTAAACTTTATCGTCCAGCAAAATACGGTCATCATTCTTTTGCCTTACCAGTCCCGTATCCACAATCGCCGATACTATTAACACGGCATCACCTTCATCCCCTGGTTATTGATATTCCGTCCCTTTCTTCGTCCATCGTGATTACCAGCCTGTCCCCTTCGGCTATATCGTTGTCGCATATATAACGTGACAGGGGGTTGATAAAGCGCTCCTCCACCATGTTGCCTATACCCCTGCCTCCATTATCACGGCTGGAGCAGGCGGCGGGATAAAAGTATCCCTCGTATGTTTCTTCCGGCACAACCACTTCAATCTTTTTCTGTTCCATAACATTTCTTATGACCTTTTCTACCTGGGAACGGACTATTTGCCTTGCCGCCTCTTCCTGTATATAGTTAAAGACTATTATATTGTTCCCTATCCTGTTCAGCAGCTCGGGACGTCCCAACCCCAGGAAATAGTCCTTTATGCCCTGGGATACGCGGGCTTTTATTATATCATAGCTGTCATCCATGCTGACAACGGGAATCCTCACAGCAGCCTGGTCCCCGTCTTTTACAGTCTTGTATATGCCCAGGTTGCTGGTGAAAATTATTATGGCCTCGGAGAAATAAACCGTATTACCCTGGCCGTCGGTCATCCTGCCGTCCTCCAGTATCTGAAGGAATTTATCCAGTATTGAAGGATGGGCCTTTTCTATTTCGTCAAAAAGCAGTATTGAAAAGGGTTTTTCCTTTATGGCATTGGTAAGCTGACCCCCGGCTTCATAGCCAACGTACCCCGGCGGCGCACCCAGCAGTTTCTGGTCGGAGTGGGGCTGCTGGTATTCGCTCATGTCAAACCGAATACAGCTTCTTTCATCCCCAAAGAGCACCTCCGCCAGCGACTTGGCCAGCTCCGTCTTGCCGGTACCGGTAGGACCTGCCAGGAACAGTATCCCCCTGGGTTTGCTGGTGTTGGATGAATGCTGAAGGCCGGACAGCCCGCTTACCGCCCGTTTAATGACATCCAGCGCTTTTTCGACCGCGTAGTCCTGGCCCTTTACCCTCTGGAGGATCTTGTCCTTTGCCGCAACTATTCTGGATTTTCCTATGCTGTTCCACGGGTTTTCCTTTATACCGTATTTGTAAAGCGAAACGGCATCGGCAATATCCCTGGCCTCGATATTATTCTTTATGCACAATTCCTGCAAAGACCTAAGCTCCAGGCTTTTCAGTCCATCGGTAATATCAATAAAGTTTTCCTTAATCCTTAACAGTTCCCCGTCCTCGGTATTGAATTCCTCATAGTTGCTGTTAATGTAAATTTCCCTTACATTCCTGTCCGGGTTTGGAATGGTAATAATCTTCACGTTTGGATTGTTTAGATAGAACCATGCCGGCAGGTCATTGGTCTTTTCCACCACCAGCACCATCGTGTTTCTCTGCTTATTTATACGCGTTGAATTAAGCGCAGCATAAAGCAGGTTGAGAAACATGTCCTTTTCTTCCTGTTCCAGGTTGCCGGGAGAGTTTATATACCTGGATGCAAGGTTAATCACCACCGCCACCGGCTTCCTGTTTTCTTCGGCGGTTTTGCCCCTGCTGCCAATAACTGCATTTTTTATTATTTCGCTTAACGCCACGCTGCTGTCGGTTTTAATGCTCTGCCGCAGAAGCAGGTTATCGCAGACCGAGCACCGGACTTTTCCGGCTGCAAACTCGTCCACCAGGTCTTTTAAACCGGTACTTATAATCGGGTTGTAAAAACCGTTTATAGGGTCACAGAAAAGAAGGTCATAGGCCGCCTCGTTGAAAAGCGTGTACAATATGTTATTCAGGTCGACAAAACCGTTAATCTCGTACTCATTATCCTTCTTTACAAACTTCGGGTATATATCGTTTATGTTTCCCTCAATTATGAAGGTGCTTTTAATCCCCTTAAAGGAATCTATCTCCCGCTGCCATTTTGGTATATTTTTTTCACTAAACACCCCTGTCACATCCTTAAATCATTTGTCTTTATTGTGTATGCCCACCGAAATGAGCTTATCGCTGTAAAACAAGTTATGGACGCATCGCCCTTTGGAGAGGTAATCGCTGTATATGTCCCGGTAGCCTTCCTTGAAAAGGAATATCCTCTGGTTGGTTGAGCCGATTAACGGGCTCTTGTTGTCGTTTTTCTGCTCCTCGTACCTTCCGTCTACCAGGCAGGATATATGACGGGACAATTCATTTACCGTCCTATCATCCAGCTCTTCAATCTTAAACCCGGTATACACCAGTATGTCCCCTGTCAGTTTTTCACACAAGGCCAGCAGCGCCAACAGTTCCTCCGCCTGTTCAAGGGGGTCACCACCGGTGAAGGTGATGCCGTCCACGTGGTTCTTTGAACATATGGCTTCCAGGTACCGGTAAAGGTCGGGTACCGGAATATCCTTGCTTTTATCCGCGGCCCACAGCTCCGGGTTTGAACAATTGAAGCATCCCTTGGTACACCCGATGGTCCAGACCGCAATCCTTTTGCCGGGACCAAGGGTTTTCACCGGGTATATTATCCTGTCAATCTGCATGCGGCTTTCCCCTGGTAATAAGTAATTCCAAGTCTGCCAGCCGCAGCACCTTGCCCTCTCTTATAATGCATTCCTTGTACGGTTCGAGAGGCTCCCTGCTGCCGTGGACATAGGTACCGTTTCGGCTGCCCAGGTCCTTTACATACCAGTTGCCACCTTTTTGATAAACCCGGCAGTGGTACGAGGAGATATATTTAAACCTTTTAAAGAATTCCGCGTCCAGGTCCCCTTCTTTGCCCAGCACCGCTCCTTCCTGCGGAACCCTTATCTCGTAGACCGCTTGATTGTCGGAGGTTTCACCTTCCCGGGACGGTCCCGGTCTTTTTACCGGTTTTCTATATACAAGGCACAGCGCTGACTCGTGGGTAACTTCCCGCCCGGTGTCTTCAACCTCCACCGGTTCTTTCATGATGTCCGGGTTTTTGCACTCGGGGTTTTTACAGTGGCTCAGATACTCGTTTTCATCCTCAACAAAGTTCTTGTGGCCGCACTCACGGCATTTCCTGTACTTACCCACCGCATTTAAAGGGGCAGGCCTTGCCGCCGGGGCTTCGGGCTGTTCCTCTTCGGCATTGACAAAGATTATGCTTTCACCGCACCGTGAGCAGTCGTCACTGGCGGCCGGGTTCTTTTGCAGGCATTTAGGGCAAACCTTGACCATTCGTATCATAATATGTCCAGCTTCCTTTCACGCTTTGAATCTTCCTTCTTCCTGGCGGTCTTTTTCTTTTTGATTGGCACCTTTTTTACGAAGTCCCTGTGGGGTTTTTGATTGTACCTGTCTTTTATTAATATACCTCTTTCCTCAAGCCGTTCTAGAATCTCGGGGTGGATTTGGCAGAATGCTTCCTGCTTTGCAAGCAGTTCTTCTATCTCCCTTTCATCCGGGGGCAGGTCGTCCCCGGTACCCAGAACTTCCATCATTATCGTGCCTTCATCGGATATGGAAACCCTAATGGCGCTGTCATCGTCAAACTGGTAATAATCTTGGCCCGGGCCCTTTTGCGGTTTCAGGATTTCGCTGTTAATAACCGTGTATCCCATGTCCTCCATGACATCGGCGATCTGTTCCTTTATGTAGTTTAGAGACGCCTTTTGCACTGCCGCCTCTTCCAGCTTGCGTATCTCTTTACGGAGTTCCTTGGTACTTTCAAAGGACATTTTGTCCCTGGCTTCAAGCCCCTGTTCCGTGCATTCCACCACGTACTGTGCGTAAGCATCATCGAACTCGGATATATCCATTTTGAGTTTTTGCTCAATAAGCCTGAGGTATTGGTACTGCTTATTGACAAGCTCTATTTCCCTTGCGGTACTGCCAAAGCCCTCTTCCAGGAAGCCCCTGCACCGTTTTACTGTCTCAGCCGCTTCCCTTTTGCATGCGGCGTCGGGGCCGCTATACTGCATATACTCCTGTACTTTCTTGATGCTAATAGCCATGTTTGAAACAATCTCTTGGCGCTTCTTATTCTCTTTATCGCTCCCGCCGCCGAAGACAAAATCGGCCGTCGCTGTTTTTTCATTTCTTTTAGTGGAAGCCAGCCTATCGGCAAATTCTTTTTGTTTTTTATCCGACAGTACAATCGACCTTGCCTCCGTTACCCTATCATCAATGTCGGTTACCTCGTCGTAAAACTTCTTTTCTACCCTCTCCAGCTCCGATGCCAGCCTTTCGGCGGCTTTTAATATATCGGCTGTTCCATGGGGCGGCTTGGTACCTGCCAGCGCCTGCAGTTTTTCTCTGTATTTCACCCTTAATTTTTCAGCCTCTTCTTTTATGTCGCTAAACAGGATGCTGTCCGTCATCAGTGAAAAAACACCTGATATACGTTCTTCTATCCCCGTTAACAGCAAACCGGCTTCATTAAGGACCCGGTTAAACTTATCTACAGCCCGCCTTTTTGCAATCTCCGCCGCCAGCTGCCTCTGCCGTTCCAATTCCAGCGATCTTGTTACTAGTGCTCCCAGGCTCAATCTGCCCCCCTTGGGCCCGCTCATTTGTCCCACCTCACAATCCCAGTTAAACACTACCCGGCTCTTTTTTTGACTAATCCATCGAACCTATCGGCTCCTGTTCACGCCACATTGTGCCAAGCTTCTCGCTGTCGCTTTTTTTCGGGCTGATGAACCTTCCGGACGCCCAGCCATAGACCTTGCCTTCATAATACCAGCCGAAATACCAGCCGTTCTTCTCTCCCAAGATGAAGAAATTACTGTCCGGTCTCATGACATCCAACACCTCCGAGGACGTGGTATGGCTCTTCCGGAGGTTAAGGTCCGCCCGAACCCTTCCCATCATGAATTCGTTATCGTCCAGGTCATCCACAAGACTTGTAAAGCCTTCCTCTTGTATCAGCGGATATTTAACCCCTCCCCTTGTCATGACTACTGCATGCTTGCCGTATATGCTGACAGCCCCTTCGATGTCCTCTACTGCATCTTTCTGCAGCATGGTGAAACTGCCGTCATACCCAAAGGATAGGTATGCAACAATAATGATAACGGTAACGACACACAAAGTGACACATAATAGCCATACTGTCCTGTCCAAGGCTGTTCTGTTGGCTTTTTGGGCCAGTTTTCTAAGGCGCTCCAGTTCCTTCGTGACATCAACCGGAGGTGAAAAGGTCATCCCATCCTTCTCCGACATTGCCTTGATAAACTTGGCCCGCAGGGTATCAAACTGCTGCTTTTGGTTTTCAAGGTATTCGCTTAATCCATCAATGCTTGATATCGCCCGTTTAATCCCCTGCAGCCTACCCAGCAGCAGAAGCTCCCTTACACATTTCAATAGGAAGCATACTGCAAAGCCGGTAACCAGCACAGGCACTATCCAGAACAGGTCCACCCCCTGCAATAGGCTTTCAACCTGCTCCAGGTAATTTACAAGGCGCCGGCCGTACTTGTAGATGAATACGGAAAACGCGGCAAATAGGATTATTTTGAAAACCACCAAGGCGGCGTCCATGTTATTATCAAGCAGAAGTTTTTTGATGTTCTCCGCCTCTTTTAATCTTTCGTCTATTTGCTTTTCAGCCTCACTCATTTGTTGATTTAGCAAAGTATCAGTCATTCCTAACCCCTCTTGTGAATGATTTATCTAAAATTCCTTTCATACAGCCTGTACCTTACATGGGAAAACCTCCTACTGAGCTGGACTTCGCCGTCCGGGCCCATTTTTTCCTCGGCAGTCCTTTCGGTCGTCGAATACACCGGCACAAACCCCTTGGAAAACGCCCAGTTAACCATTATATACGCAGCGCCAAAGTCTCCCTGTACAAGGACATAGTCCCCGGGGTCGGCTTCGCTATCGAGCCATTCTTTTATCGGCGCCAGGTAATCATTGATATAAGGGACATCGGGCGGTACGTTTGACCAGGCTTTCTGCAAGGGTTCCGGAAGGTACTTGATTTCCTTTACCTTTAACTGTTCGAGTGCCTGTTTTCTTTGTTCGTCGGTCAGCCTATGCGAAAACAATAAGTATAGTTTTCTCAAAGCACAATCCCCTGTCTTCTTTTTATGTTTCAAACAACCTACAGCCTGTCGTATGGGTATAATCTTGGTATTTCTTTTATTTCATTGTTCGTAAAAACCAGCTTGTAAATGCTGTTCAGATAAGCCTGGCATTCCTTTATATCCTCCTCAAAACAGCCTACCCTTAAACGCCCTTTTTTGCTGCTATTCTTGTCTTCGATATAACCGGCGTGTGCTATAACATTCCTTATTTGGCTTATTGAAGCATACTTTTCGCTCAATAACCTGTAAGATTGTCTATTACTCTTTTTGAACTTGCCGTTTACCAATGCTTTTATCTTTTCCCTTTGTCTGCTGCTGATACTAATCCTGTACCCGGCATCTTTATATGCTTCTTCTATTCTTGTAATAATACTTTCCGCCAGGCATATGTATCCGGTGGAATACCTTTTGTTCTCAAAGTACCATTTCGCAAGCTCAAATTGGAACTCGCTGTTTGAATTAATACCTTTAAACCTCTTGATAAAGCTCTCAAGGTGGGGCATCAAATACTTGAATACATGGGAGGATGAAGCTTCACTTTTATTTAAATAATGCCCCAGGCTGTCTATTTCCCTCTTCAAGTCGGTAAGGTAGTTTATATTCAAAAGCTCGGATGTGTTTTTGATCCTCGGGCTAACATTTTCATCATTTATTAAATCTGCTATCAGGTATCCGTTACCGTAGTTGACGAAATCGTAGACTCCCCTAACCCACAGCGAGATTTTGAACAGCGGACTTAGGTCAACAACCGGTGTTGTATTATCAAACTCTTTTTTTGCCTCCAGCATCCCGTAATAAATCCCCGCCAGCGTAATTTCCTTTTCGTAATTAAGGGTCTGTATGAAGTCCATCATAAGATACATAAAAAGCGGAATGGAACGAAAGGAATGGGTTATATCCAGGTATACTTCGTCTCCGTGGTTAAGGCTGTCTCCTATTTGCATAATTATATCGAAATTCTTCCACAGTTCCTGCTCGTTTAACCCGTAATCTATAACGATGCACTGTGAACCGCCTGCCGCTTCCGGGCATATATATCTCAAGTACGCATCTATGGCTCTGTTTGTCTTTTCGAGGTCCTTTGTTTGAATTAAAGGGGTTGTTGAGCTGGATTTGCTGGCCTTTTCACCTATATCACACCAATAGTCATCATCTTGCTCCAGTTCCGCCTTGCTTTGGAAATACCTGTATACTTCCTCCCACATGGACTTTGCGGTGCCTACCAGGAATACTCTGTCCACTTTTAAATGGGTTGCAAGGGCTGCCGCTATGAAGGGAGTTTCATAATTATTCTTTTCTTGGCTGTCTGCGTTTATTGTATATACCGTTTTTTCGTATTCTCTGACAACGTCTTCGTTTTTTCTGTCACCCTCCTTTCTACCTAAACCCAATGTAGCGATAAGCACTTTTGCCACTTGCATCGTTCCTCCTTTTTTAAAATGGAACATAAATAGGTCATGATATTATGGCAAAAGAAAGACCACATGCCTTGCGCATTAATTATTTATTTCGACACAATATGGAATATTCCTCCAATGAATAAGCGGAGGGAGAGAAATACCCGCTTAGTGTAAAGGATTTGTTTGTCGTCGATCCCCAGGGTTTTTTGCGCTGTTAACGATCGACGACAAAAATTTTGGAATGGATTCTCGCTACACCCGGGACAGCTAAACGCCGAACAATTTGCCCGGCGTTTAGCTGGTTTCACCCGGAATATTTCACACAACCTCCACGCATCCGAACCCCTGGCTGTTCTTACTGCCAAGCCCTGCATCAATCGCCATTTGTAATAGTCCGCTAGGCCCTGTAAGTAAGAGCTTGCCGGAATACCCTTTTATAACTGTTTTTTTATAGTTCATAACATGCATATTTAATTGCCCAAGTTTCTCCACCTTTACATCCCCTGCCGGCGCTTCTTCATTGTAATAGGCCTCATATTTCTTGCGAAGGTTGCCGCTTATTAATCTATTGTAGTCCGGCTCACCGGGCTGAAAGTAACAGGTATATTTCCTTCCATCCGGCCTCAGCAGTGTACTATATACTACTATGGGTGACAGAGACTTAATCCTTACCTGCTGCTTGTCCACCATATGTTGACGCACAATCATGTTCTTTGCCTCCACTCGATTGCCGCCAAAGTCGAGCCACCTTTTTGTAAGCATACCATTTGCAACAGAATTACAAAATTCACTAACCGGCGAAGAAATGGTCATACTTATTTCGTCAAGGAATCTAATACTACCCTTTTCCTTATTTATTTCGAATCTTCCGTTCAATCTGGAAAAGGTAAAAAGTTTAAAACTTCGCCCATTACTTATAAACCCTCTATCGTGCAAAAAAGCGGCCAGCCGGGGCTCTACAGCACTGTAGATTACCCCCTGAAGTATATGGTTATAGTGCAAAGGTATTTCAAATGCACCCTCCGGCATAAAATTCAAGGTTATATGCAATTCGCCTGCCCTCCT
>ERZ773359.5547-NODE-5547-length-11972-cov-19.943778_pt1 | contig 11972 bp, 12 predicted proteins | sample MGYA00374955_ERZ773359 | MGnify/ENA primary metagenome ERZ773359 (study PRJEB29098, sample SAMN04486028) | biogas fermenter metagenome | study: EMG produced TPA metagenomics assembly of the Biogas fermentation microbial communities from Germany - Plant 4 DNA1...
GTAATCTATGTGGGAGATGGAGTAAATGATGCACCCGTTTTAACTAGGTCTGATATTGGTATAGCCATGGGAGGTCTAGGTTCTGATGCAGCCATAGAGGCTTCTGATATAGTTATAATGACAGACGAAATAGGTAAAATTGCTACAGGTATAAAAATAGGGAGAAATACTAAAAAAATCGTTATACAAAACATCATTTTGGCCCTAGGCTTGAAGATCATAGTTCTCGCTCTAGGAGCCCTTGGCTTAGCAACCATGTGGGAAGCAGTATTTGCTGATGTGGGAGTATCTATAATAGCCATATTAAACTCCATTAGGGCATTAAAAGTAGAGGATTAATTAATTCCTCTGCTTTTTTTATGGTAAATGTGGTAGACTATAGATAATAAGCTTTATGGGGTGGGTTTATGAAGAAAAAACTAAGTTTAAGTGACAGGAGATATAATTATGTTCTATTAGCTGAAGAAGCTTATTTAAGGAAGGAAAAGGAAAGGGCAATTGAATTTTATAAAAAGGCCTTTCAATTTAGAGGAAATATTAAAGATGATATTGTTATTCTATATAATATTGCCCAAACATATGATGAATTAGATAAGCCCTTATATGCAATAGAAACATATAAGAAGATAATAGAAATCGACCCAAGGGAATCTGGGGCTTATTATGGAATAGCTATAATGGAAGAAAGATTAAACAATAAGGAAAAGGCCTTAGAATATTATCATAAGGCAATAGAAATAGATCCTGATTATGACAGGGCCTATTATTATGCTGCCAACCTTTACGATGAAATGGGGGAGAGGGAAAAAGCCATAGAATATTATAAAAGGGTAATAGAGCTGGTACCAGACGATTATATTGCGTATAATAATATTGGTTCCTTATATGAAGAACTGGGTGACTTAGAAAGGGCCTTAGTATATATTAATAAATCCTTAGAAATAGAAGAAAATTATTATAAGGCTTTATTTAACCTGGGAGTAGTATATAAAGCCTTAGGAGATAATAAAAAGGCCTTAGAATACTATTACAAATCTAAGGAAACAAACCCCTATTATGCAAACACATATTTAAATATATCTGCCATCTACATTGAGGAAAAAAGATATTTAGATGCCATTGACTTATTAACTGAAGGAATAAAAAACAATCCCCAGGGCCACGACCTATATTATAATAGGGCTTGTTGCTATTCAATCTTAGGTGAAAGGGAAAAAGCAATAAGAGATTTAAGAGAAGCTTTGACTTTATTCCCCGGTATAATAAAATATATAAAGACAGATAAGGATTTTACCAACCTATATGACCAAAGTGAGTTTATAGACTTAATAAATGACTTTGATCAATAAATACCATAAATATTATATAGAAAGGGAGATTAAATGATAATAATAAAGACTAAACAAGAAATAGAGTATATGAAAAAGGCTGGAGAACTATTAGCAGAAGTGCACAGGGAAATAGCTAAAATGATTAGGCCTGGAATATCCACCATGGAAATAGATAAGTTTGTAGAGGAATATTTAATAGAAAGGGGAGCCTATCCAGAACAAAAGGGATATCAGGGTTATTCCTATGCCATCTGTGCATCTATAAACGATGAAATCTGCCACGGATTTCCAAGGAAGGAGCCCTTAAGGGATGGAGACATAGTAACTATAGATATGGTTGTTAATTTAGATGGCTGGCTGGCAGATTCTGCCTGGACTTATGCAGTAGGTAATATTTCTGATAAGGCTAAAAAGTTATTAGATGTAACCAAGGAATCCCTTTATAGGGGAATTGAAAAGGCAGTTATTGGTAACAGATTAGGAGATATAGGCCATGCTATTCAAAGTTTTGTAGAAGCAGAAGGATTTTCAGTAGTTAGAGATTTTGTAGGCCATGGAATAGGAAAAAAAATGCATGAAGACCCCCAGGTATTACATTATGGGGTCCCAGGTAGAGGTATTAGGCTGATGGAGGGCATGGTAATAACCATTGAGCCAATGATCAATGAAGGAACATATCATATGAAAATGGATGATAACGGATGGACTGCCAGAACTGTAGATGGTAAATTATCAGCCCAATATGAGCATACCATAGCTATTACAAAGGATGGCCCTATTATTTTAACTGATCAAGGGGATGACAAATAACCATATTTATAGACGGTGGTATTATGATAAGAGTATTAGTAGCCGATGACCAAAGCTTAATAAGGGAAGGCCTAAGGATGATGCTTGGCCTATATGATAATATCTTCTTAGTGGGAGAAGCTGCAAATGGAGAAGAAGCTCTTAGAATTCTAGAACAAGAAGAAGTAGATTTAGTACTAATGGATATTCGTATGCCAGTTATGGATGGAGTAGAGGCCACTAAAAGAATTAAAGAAAAGCATCCCCACATAAAAGTTCTCATATTGACTACTTTTAAAGAAGATGAATATATTTTTGAAGGCCTAAAAAATGGTGCAGATGCCTATCTATTAAAGGATATTTCCTCTGAAGAATTAGTTAGAGATATTGAAACTGTATATAAAGGAAATGTCCTATTACAACCTGAAATAGCTAAGAAAGTCATGGGGGCCTTATATGAAAAATCCGAAAAAGATAAGCATAAAGATTTATTAAAAGAATTAACTAAAAGGGAATATGAGATAGCCCTCTTAGTTGGTCAGGGGAAGACCAATAAAGAAATCAGTGAAAGCCTTTTCATAACTGAAGGTACTGTGAAAAATCATATAACCAATATATTGGACAAATTAAATTTAAGAGACAGGACCCAACTGGCATTATTAGTATCAAAAAAACTGTGAACCCTTCACAGTTTTTTTGCTTATAATCGAAAAGATGTGACCATACCATGACTATAGTCAGATGTAATATAATTAAATAAATGGTATACTATGGGTAAAGCTGGAAATGAAGTGAAAAATTATGGATTAAGGTGACAGTATGGAAAAACTAAATAAGTATTATCAATATCTCTACTATGCTTTGAGAATATTCATTGGCCTAGATATAATATTTCGAACCAAATCCAACATTCTACACCTAGTACTATTTACAGGCCTTTTTGGGATCCTAGTTTTTAATGACCGATTAAGATGGAGGATTTTTTACAATAATATTAAATTATTTTATGCTTCAGTATTTGTGTCCATGATCATAGGCCTTATCTTATCTATTATGGTTAAAGGTTATATAGACATATACTTCTATGTGTTATTATATGAATTGATTTTATTTACAGAAGGAAGGATTTCAAATTTTTTCATAGGCTTAGTTATAAGTCTCTTTGTCTTCATGTTATTATATAGGGTCTTAGATGGTGACTATTATAATTTAGCTTTTATATTAAAGGAAAACTTATTAGATTTAATCATGATTTTTATTGGTATGTTTTTCTATTGTGTAGCCTTATTTACCTTTAGGGCTTTGAGAAAAGAAAAGAGAAAGGTTGAAAAATTAAATGAGGAATTGGAAAAATCCTATAATCTATTGAAGGCACAAGCTGAAAGGATAGAAGAGCTAACAATAACCAAGGAAAGAAATAGAGTGGCTAGGGAGTTACATGATAATTTAGGTCATGGATTAATAGCCTTAAACATGAACTTAGATGTGGCAGAAAAAACCATAGACAAGGATACTGAAGGGGCGAAGAAATTAATTCAGAAATCAATAGAATTAGTTAAGGACAGCATGGAAAATCTCCGAAAGGCAGTATATGCCTTAAAGGAAGAAAGACATGAGAATTTCAAAAAATCTATTGAGGAAATAGCTGAAAATATTGAAAGCACAGGAACTGTGAAGGTGTTATTAGATATTGATCCTGAATCTGAAAACCTGCCACCTGAATATAAGGAAGTCTTTTATTCAACCATAAAAGAAGCCTTAACCAATAGCATTAAGCATGGTAAGGCTGATGAAGTAAGAATAGGTTTAAGCATTGGAGAATATGTAAAATTGATAGTTAAAGATAATGGAATAGGATGCAATAGTATAGTTAAGGGAAATGGTCTACTAGCTATTGAAGCTAGGGCTAAAGATTATAACGGGAAGGTAAGCTTTTCAAGTAAAAATGGATTTGAAATAGAATTCTTGTTGCCTAACTAGGTCTTAGTCTCACTTTTCCAATAGGCTGAAAAGTGAGATTTTTTTGTTGACTTTATTACTTTGTTTTGGTAAAATTTCCCTTACGCCATATTAGCGGAAGGAGGGATAATATGGTTATTTTAGCCAAGGACTTGTCTAAGACATATAGAATACCTAGGAGAAAACCTGGCATAATAAATGGTTTAAAATCAATTGTTCATAGGGAATACGATGAAATATTAGCCTTGGATAAGGTATCATTTCAAATTGATGAAGGGGAACTAGTAGGGTATATAGGCCCAAATGAGGCAGGTAAATCTACTACCATAAAGATTTTGTCTGGCATACTTACACCTAGCTCTGGAGAGTGTAAAGTATTAGGCAAGATTCCATACAAAGATAGGATTAATTATGTTAAGGATATTGGGGTAGTTTTTGGCCAAAGAACTCAGCTATGGTGGGATTTGCCAGTCATAGATTCTTTTGAGCTTTTAAAGGATATTTACAAAATTCCACCAAAAGATTACTTAAAGAATAAAGAGGAACTAATAGAATGGTTAGGTTTAACCAATATTCTTAATATACCTGTAAGGCAATTAAGTCTTGGACAAAAAATGTGCTGTGAGTTGGCAGCATCTCTTCTTCACTCACCAAAGGTGCTTTTTTTAGACGAGCCTACCATAGGCTTAGATGCAGTATCTAAATTAGCAGTTAGGGAGTTTATTAAAAAGATAAATAAGGAGAGGGGAGTTACAATAATTATAACTACTCATGATATGGATGATATTGAAACCCTATGCAATAGGGTGATTGTAATAGGAAGGGGACAAATCCTTTCAGATGGCCCCTTAATATCTCTCAGAAATGCTGTATCTAAAGATAGAAGGTTGATTATAGAAATAGAAGAAGGAGATAATGGATTTAATATAGAAGGTACTAGATTAGTAAATAGAGATAAAAATAGATTAACTATAGACTTTGATCCAGACATAATTAGTCCGGCAAACCTTATATCTATCTTATCTACTAGTTATAAAATAAAAGATATACTAATTGAAAATCCTCCTATAGAAGAAATAATCGCTAAGCTGTATGGGAGGTTAAATATATGAGGGCATATTTATCTATTATAAAGATTAGATTTAATTTATTGCTACAGTATAGGGTAGCTGCAATAGCTGGCATAATTACACAATTCTTTTTTGGCATGATTTTTGTCATGGTCTTACATGGCTTTTATAGCTCTACTTCTAAGCCTATGCCTATCAATTTTCATTCTGCTGCTACCTATATTTGGATTGGTCAGGCCATGTTGGGAATGATGCCCTGGAATGGAGATAAAGAAATTCAAAGCCTAATTAGAACAGGAGATGTAACATATGAATTAATAAGGCCAATTGATTTATATGATTACTGGTTTGCTAGGGCCTTTGCATTAAGAACAGCTCCCACTTTTCTAAGAGCTATTCCATTGTTTACAATGGCCTTATTATTGCCAAAAGATTATGGCATGATTCTTCCACCAAATATTTTTGCATTTCTGGCTTGGATTGTAACAACCTTTGGAGCACTATTGATTTCCTGTACTATTACAAATATCATCAACATAACTACTCTATATTCCATTTCAGGAGAAGGAATAATAAGACTCTTATCAGCCATTGTAAATTTATTTTCTGGATTAGTTGTTCCCTTACCTTTATTTCCAGATAAAATCAGACAAATATTATATTTACTGCCATTCAACGGATTATTAAATATTCCTGCAAGATTTTTTACAGGAGATATTCCATTTAATAAATTAATAAACTATTTTGGTTTTCAACTTATATGGGCTTTTATACTGTATGTTTTAGGTAAGTGGATTTTAAAGAAAAAGATAAAAAACATTATTGTTCAAGGAGGCTAAAATGGATAGTGTTAAGCTATATTTTAAATATTTAAAATTAAGTATAGAGTCTCAGCTTCAATATAAAGCCTCCTTTGTTATGATGTCCATTGGTCATTTTTTAATGACTTTCGTTGATTTTCTTGGCCTTTGGGTATTATTTGAAAGGTTTGGGAATATTAATGGATTTACTTTTGAAGAGGCAGCGTTATTTTATGGAATGGTCCATATTGCCTTTGCAATTACAGAAAGCTGGACACGGGGATTTGATACTTTTCCAAACCTAGTAAGAACAGGAGAGTTTGATAGAATTCTTCTTAGGCCTAGGACCACCGTATTACAGGTTTTAGGCCATGACATACATTTAATGAGGATAGGAAGGTTTAGCCAAGGATTAATTGTACTTGTATGGGCTGTGTGTAAATTAAATATTAAATGGTCTTTAGGAAAAGTTTTATTATTGATTGGTGCAATTATTGGTGGTAACTTTTTATTTTCTGGATTTATAGTTCTTCAGGCCACCTTATCATTTTGGTCAGTTCAAAGTCTGGAAATAATAAATTCTTTTACCCATGGTGGAGTTCAAGCTTCACAGTATCCTCTATCTATATACAGGAAATGGTTTAGAAAAATCCTAATATATATTATACCTTTGGCAACTATTAACTATTTCCCTGCCATAAACATACTAGAAAATAATGATTTATTAAATTATCCTAACTGGATAGGCTGGATATCTCCATTTGTTGGTTTATTATTTTTCATCCTATCATTATTTGCATGGAGGATAGGTGTTAAACATTATACTTCAACAGGAAACTAATATTAATTATCAAATATTGACATACCTAGAATATCTAGGTATAATATACCTAGATATTCTAGGTATTTTTTATGGAGGGATATAATGAAAATCGATAAAGGGTTAATAGGAGGAAGTACAACTTTACTGATACTATCACTGTTAAAGGAAAGGGATATGTATGGCTATGAAATAATAAGGGAATTGGAAATGCGTTCTGATAATACTTTTAAATTTAAAGAAGGTACCTTATATCCAGTACTTCACAAGCTTGAAAATGAAGGTTATATAATATCCTATAGAAATAAAGGAAGTACAGGAAAGGAAAGAAAATACTATCAAATAACATCTAAAGGGGAGAAGCAGCTAATAGAAGAAAGAAAGCAATGGAATATTTTTTCAACATCTGTAAACAAGGTCATTGGCGGTGAAAGTCATGGGTTTTCAACGCTCTAAGGAATTTTTAGATACTGTTTTATCTTATGTTAAATTTCCATTTGATAAAGAAGATATAAGAATGGAGTTGCAAGAGCATATTTGGGATAAGATAGATTATTATACACAGCAAGGATTAACTTATTATGAAGCAGAAGAGAAGGCCATTAAAGATATGGGTGATCCAAAGGAAATAGGAATTCAGTTAAATAAAGAACATCATCCGCTAATTGGCTGGCTATATTTAGCTTCAAAAGTGTTGGTAATATTATTTGTAATAATAAATATCTTTATGACAGTGCCAGTAATTGTAGATTTAGGATACTCAATTTTTGATGATAAACTCATAAGAGAAATTCCAAAGGAAGATATAGTATATAAAATAGATGTTAATGAAAGAGTACAGATAGATGACAGAGTTATTAATTTTAAAAATGTAGTGTATGACAAAAACGGGACATTGCATATAAGCTATTACTACTATGACAAGAAGCTATGGGGAAGTGGTTGGAGTTTAGGTACTATTGGTATTATAACTGATGATAAAGGCAGTAAACATTATAGAGGTTCTAGTCATACAACCGGGGGCATTGTTTCTAAAGGAATGGTAAGTGTTGAAAATTTCCGTAAAGATGCTAAAACTTTGATTATTGAATATGATAGATATAATAGATATTACAAGTTAGAAATTCCCTTAAAGTCGGGTGAGAATATTGAATAGAAAGAAGAAGCTTATAAGAAATATAATTGCTTTGATAATATTATTAATCATTTTTGTTAAAGGTTCAGGTCTTTATTTTACTCCATTAGGAGCCCATAGGGATTCTGAAAGAACAGCCCATTATGGCCCATCTGAAATAGTTCATATAGAAGATTTTAGAAAGGGGAAATATATATTATGTAGATATGACAAATGGTTTTCATGTAATACTGTAAAAAGAACTCTATTTTTCTTTTGGCGTTTTGGTAACCAAGTTCATGGAATGGAAAACGACTTGTCAGAACCCTTGTCTTATTCTTGGGATGGAGAGGGAAATTTTTATAAGGCCTATGGGATAATAAATGATAAGAATATAAATAAAGTAGAGCTTATATTATCCAATGGAGATAGGCTGGCACAGGAAGATTTTTATGGTGATATGTTTTTAATTCCTTGGCAAGCAGATGGGCCTAGGAGTTTCTCAGGAATTATAGCCTATGATAAAAATGGAGATATAATTTATGAAAGAGTATATAAGTAAAGAGGGTCTTTATTGACCCTCTTATATTATTCCCTAAACCTATAGCCTACACCGCTTACAGTATCGATATAGGATTTTTCTTTCCCCCTGTCTCCAAGCTTTTTTCTGATAGAAGATATATGCATGTCCACTACCCTAGTATTTGGAGCATAGTTAATATCTCCAATCCTATTTAATATGGTTTCTCTTTGGATAACCTTACCAGGATTAGAGGCCAATAGGTATAATATTTCAAACTCTTTAAAGGAAAGGTTAATGGGCTGGCCATTTTTCATAACTAGTCTCTTTTCCACATCTATTATTAAATCATGTATGGTGATTAATGGGCCAGATGCAACATCTACTTCTTTTGATCTCCGTATGGCTGCATTTAATCTAGCTATCAATTCCCTATGATGGAAGGGTTTAGTTATATAATCGTCTGCCCCCATTTCTAAACCCAGTATAGTATCTACCTTGTCTTGATTTATGGTGACTATGAGGACAGCTATATTTTTGTGGACGGGATGGTTTCTAATATATTTCAATATTTCAAGACCGCTCATGTCAGGGAGATTTATATCAAGTATGGCTCCTATTACTTTATTATTATTTAACAATTCCATGGCTTCTTTACCAGTTTTTGCTTTAAGAGGGGAAAATCCGTATTTATCCAATATGGAGTTTAAAATCTTAAGGTTTATACTGTCATCTTCAACGATTAAAATATTTTTATTCATGAAGACACCCCAAGCATCTTTATAATATTTTGTAAAAATTATATAATTATATTATCTAAATTATATTATAAAGTAATTTTGTCGTCAAAATAAATAACTAATTAACAACAGTTTAACAAGGATAGGCTATTATTCTAATGGGGGAGAGCTTTAAACAAGTAATAAAAAAATTAACTAGGATGTGAGTTAATTGTTAAATGGGGAAAGTAATGACTTGTTAAATGCTAAGCTATTGTTGGAACAGATAATTGAAAATGCTGGAGACGGTATCTGCATAATAAATATGGAATATGAAATTGTCAAGGTAAGCGAACAACTGGCAAAATCAATAGGCCTAACAAAAAAACAAGTTCTGGGCAGGAAATGTTATGAAGTAGCATTGCTGCCTTATTGCAATACAGAGAACTGCCCAATAAGCAAGATAAGAAAAGGTGAAAGATATTATACATACGAGGCTAAGTTCAACATAGGCAACAATACAGTCCCCTTTTTAGTAACAGCTACACCCCTTATTAATTCTAATAATGAAATAGATGGAGTTATACTTAGTTATAAAAACATAAGGGATTTGATCAAGTATCAGGAGGAATTGGAAATTGCAAAAAACAGGGCAGAAGAAGAGAGTTTCCTAAAGACCCAGTTTCTGGCCAATATTAGCCATGAAATCCGAACACCCATGAATGGTATACTGGGACTAATTGAACTTTTAAGTGAAACTAATCTTTCGCCAGAGCAAAAAGAGTATATGGATTTAATAAAGTATTCTACTGATAGGCTTCTTTCTATCTTAAATAACATATTAGATTTTTCTAAAATTAAAACGAAAAAACTGGAATTAAAAAAGAATGAATTTAATATAGTTGATTTATTAGAAAATATAAAAGAATACTTTCAATTACAGGCTGAGAAAAAGGGTTTAGATTTTCTATGGAAGATAGACGGGGGAATTCCTCCTACCATTATAGGAGATTCGGACCTATTAAATCAAATACTGTTTAACCTCCTTAGCAATGCCATTAAGTTTACTGATAGGGGACATGTTTCCTTGGAAGTAGATATAACTGATGAAGATGATAGGAGTATAGAAATCAGTTTTAGTGTAATAGATACAGGTATTGGAATTCCAGAAAACAAAATAGAGGATATATTTAAGGAGTTTTATCAATTAGACCTATCTTCTACAAAAAAATATGAAGGAAGTGGTTTAGGCCTTAATATTACAAAGGAATTAATTGAGGCAATGGAGGGAGAAATTGAAGTAGAGTCAAAATTAGGCTTAGGCAGTAAGTTTACTGTAAAACTAAAGTTTAATAAGGGCAATTCAGTGGATGATAGGCAAAAATCAAAGGAAGAAATCCATAAACTTAAGGGATTTAGTAATCTGAATATTCTAGTTGTAGAAGATGATTTAATAAATCAAAAGATAATATATAATATGCTGGCAAGAAACAATTGGAATATTACCTTAGAATCTAAGGGGGAAAAAGCCTTAGATTTAATAAAGAAAAATGCTTATGATTTAGTCATCTTAGATATTTATATGCCTGGAATGGATGGTTATGAGATAGCTAAAAAAATCAGGGAAATAGACTCAAAATATGGAGTATATACTCCCATAATTGCCATTACTGCAACTACTACAATGGAATGTAGGAGAAAATGTGAAGACATAGGATTTGATGGGTTTATTATAAAACCCATAAGGGGAGATGAAGCCTATAAAAAGATAATTTCTATTTTAAACCAAAAGGCTAAATTAGACCTCCACCTTGAAGATTTATTAAGTAGAATAGATAACAATAAAAAATTATTGAAAGAATTAATAGAAGAAATGATATCAGACAGCTATGAAAAGGAATTTCTTGGGAATATTTCAACCTATATAGCTAATAGGGATTTTATTAATTTAAGGAAAATCATCCATAAATTCAAAGGAAGCATATCCTATTTTGGAGCAGGGCAGATTATCAAGCTATTGGAAGAAATAGAATCCAATATTGAAAATGGCAACATGGATTTAATAAGAGAATTATATGAAGATGTGAAATGTGAATTCACTAAGCTAAAGGGCAAATACATTAATATAATTGAGTCTAAAGACCTATAGCAACATAGGTCTTTTCTTATATAATTAAATAGTCTTACATTAAAGTTAAAAATTAGGGATTTTTCGTTACTGGTTTTCAATAAACCTGCATTTTTTGATATTTTATGTGGATATGTTTACATTATCTTTACAAAATAAGACAATAATTTTACCTTATTATAGTATAATGATTACATAAAAAAGGAAAGAAACAGGCAAAAGCAATGTCTGTTAGTAGATAAGCGAAAGATGAAATTTAACAGGGGGCAAGGAAATGTTTTTCCGGGGAGAAAATTGCAAATGTAAGTATGAAAAGGCCTTTCACAATAGTCATACTCCAATGTTGATGGTAGACCCTAGCACAGGAAATATAGAAGATGTAAATATGACTGCTTGCAAATATTATAAGTATTCAAAAGAAGAGTTTATTAAACTCAATATCCAGGATATTAGCCTTAGTAAAAGCATAGAAGAAGTCATGACTAGGTCCAATGAAAGAAGCATATTTTCCATGCAGCATAGATTGGCAAATGGAGAAATTAGAGATGTGGAAGTATATAGTGGAAAAATAGAAATAGATAATAGGGACCTAATTTTTTTAATTATCCATGATGCACAAGAAAAGGTTAAATTAATAAGGGACCATAAACTGAATAAGGCATATTTCGACATCCTATTTAATAACTCTCCAGAGGCCATAGCCATCGTAGACAGGGAATTCA
>ERZ773359.5553-NODE-5553-length-11960-cov-9.241495_pt1 | contig 11960 bp, 9 predicted proteins | sample MGYA00374955_ERZ773359 | MGnify/ENA primary metagenome ERZ773359 (study PRJEB29098, sample SAMN04486028) | biogas fermenter metagenome | study: EMG produced TPA metagenomics assembly of the Biogas fermentation microbial communities from Germany - Plant 4 DNA1...
TAGCTGTAGATTCACCAAAAGTCTAAATCATGGTCTGATTTGCAGGTGAAAACTTTGAATATATTATTTCTAACTTTATCAAGAATAGAAGATATAAATGTAAGAGGAATATATACTGACCTTATAAGAGAACTAAACGATAGAGATATTAATATATATGTGGTTTCCCCACGGCAAAAGCGTGAAAACCTACCGACAGAATTATCTAAAGAAGGCAATATAAATATATTGAAAGTTAAGACAGGAAATATTACCAGTACAAAGTCTTTTATCGAAAAAGGTATATCGACTATTATGATTGAGTATCAGTACCTTATTGCAATTAAGAAGCATTTTAAGAATGTAAAATTTGACATGGTAATGTATTCAACACCACCGATAACTTTCAATAAGATAATAAAATATTTTAAGACCAGACAAAACAGCAAAACATACCTAATTTTGAAAGATATTTTTCCACAAAATGCTGTAGATATCGGTATAATGAAAAAAGGCAGTTACCTTTGGAGATATTTTAGGAATAAAGAAATAGAGTTATATAAAAATTCGGATGTAATTGGTTGTATGTCCAAGGGAAATGTGGATTACATATTGAAACATAATAATTATTTAAGTAAAGATAAATTAGAAATATTTCCAAATGCTATTAAGCCAATAGACAGAGTTGAAAAACGGGAAAAAGATATACATATTCTAGAAAAATATAACATACCAACAGACTCAGTATTATTTATTTATGGAGGAAATCTAGGTAAGCCTCAAGGTGTTGATTTTTTAATAGAAGTTGCTGACAATTTTTATAGAGTTGAAAAAGGGCACTTACTAATAGTGGGTAGTGGAACTGAATTTAACAAAATTAAAGATTATGTAGAGAACCACAAGCCTGAAAAAGTAAGCGTATTAAAAAAGTTACCAAAAAAAGAGTATGATAAATTAGCGCGTTCATCAGATGTGGGCATGATATTTTTGGATAGAAGGTTCACAATACCTAATTTTCCCTCAAGATTATTATCATATATGGAAAATTCTCTACCTATACTAGCCGCAACTGATAAAAATACAGATCTAAAGGATGTATTAAGAGAATCGGAAAGTGGATATTGGTGCGAAAGTGGAGATATTGACTCCTTTATTAAATATGCACAAAAGTTGGCAAAAGACAGTGAACTAAGAAAAAAGATGGGATTGAAAGGCCGATTGTATCTGGAAGAGAATTACGATATTTCAAAGACCGTTGATATATTATTGAAACATTTATGTGGAGATGAAGATCATGTTCAAGGATAAAACTCTGTTGATAACCGGTGGTACGGGTTCCTTTGGTAACGCGGTATTAAAAAGATTTCTTGATACTGATATAAAAGAAATACGCATATTTTCTCGTGATGAGAAGAAACAAGATGATATGCGAAGGTATTATAAAAATGATAAAATAAAATTTTACATAGGTGATGTTAGAGATATAGCCAGTGTTAGAAATGCTATGCACAATGTAGATTATATTTTTCATGCTGCTGCATTAAAACAGGTCCCCTCATGTGAGTTTTTTCCCTTGGAAGCAGTTAAGACTAATGTAATTGGTACAGATAATGTTCTCACGGCAGCTATAGAATATGGAGTCAAAAAGGTGATATGCCTTTCAACAGATAAAGCAGCTTATCCCATTAATGCAATGGGAATTTCTAAAGCAATGATGGAAAAGGTATTTATTGCCAAGTCTAGAACGGTTTCTCCTGACAAAACTATTATTTGTGGCACACGATATGGCAATGTGATGGCCTCCCGTGGTTCAGTTATTCCGCTGTTTGTTGAACAAATAAAAAGTGGACAGCCCTTAACGGTAACCAATCCGAATATGACAAGATTTTTAATGAGCCTTGAAGAGGCAGTAGATCTCGTAATTTATGCTTTTAACAATGCTAAAGCAGGAGATATTTTGGTTCGTAAAGCCCCGGCGTCAACTATCGGAGATTTAGCCAAGGCAATTAAGGAATTATTTAATGCAGATAATGAAATAAAGATCATAGGAACTCGTCATGGGGAAAAGCAGCATGAAACCCTTTTGACAAGAGAAGAACTTTTAGTAGCAGAAGATTTGGGTGATTTTTTTAGAGTTCCTGCAGATACGAGAGACTTAAATTATGATAAATATTTTGTTGAGGGAAAAAAGGAGTTGGCAACCCTAGAAGATTACAATTCGAGCAATACTGAAATTCTTAATGTGGAACAGATAAAACAAAAGTTGCTTCGGCTTGATTATATAAAGAATGAATTGGCAAATTATAATTCATAAAACAAATATTATAATTTAATAAGATTATTGGATATAATTAAGGGGCGAAATTAGATAATGAAGATACTTGTTACAGGGTCAAAAGGTTTTGTGGGGAAGAATTTGATAGCTGAACTAAGAAATAGGGGTTATGACCAGATTTTCGAATTTGACATTGATACAGATAAATCGTTACTAAACAAATATACAAAGGAATGCGATTTTGTATTTCATTTAGCAGGGGTAAATAGACCTAAAGATGAAAAAGAATTTATGAAAGGTAATTTTGGATTTACAGCAGAACTATTAGATTTACTAAAAAAACACGAAAATAAAGCGCCAGTGTTGATTACATCTTCTATCCACGCAGAAAGAGATGACCAATACGGAAAAAGTAAAAGAGCAGCCGAAAATTTGCTATTTGAATACGAAGCTGATACTGGATCAAAAGTTTTCGTGTATAGACTAACGAATCTTTTCGGAAAATGGTCAAGGCCACATTACAACTCCGTAGTTGCTACATTTTGCTATAATATTGCGAGAGACTTAGATATTCAAATAAAAGATCCCCAAATTGAACTGGAATTATGTTATATAGATGATGTAATTAAAGAATTTTTAAAGGCTTTAGAAGGGAATCCCGCAATGCAAGGGAAATTTTGTGTAGTACCTGTTACTCATAAAGTAACTTTGGGAAGGCTTGCAGAACTAATACGAAGTTTTAAAGAAAGCAGGACAAACTTGGGAATTCCTGATATGAGTGATCCTTTTATAAAAAAACTTTATAGTACATATTTAAGCTATTTACCAGAAGATAAATTTTCCTATAGCTTAAAGATGATTACAGACAACAGAGGGTCATTTACGGAATTCATAAGAACTCCTGAAAGAGGCCAAGTATCGGTAAATATATCAAAGCCAGGGATTACAAAAGGCAACCATTGGCATCATACAAAAAACGAAAAATTTCTTGTAGTCAGTGGAGAAGGATTAATTAGATTTAGAAAAATAGATTCGGATGAAATAATCGAATATAGAGTCAGTGGAGAGAAATTGGAAGTAGTAGATATACCACCAGGGTATGCACATTCAATAGTTAATGTAGGGGATACTGATTTAGTGACAATAATGTGGGCTAATGAATGTTTTGACCATGAGAACCCTGATACATATTACTTGGAGGTTTAATAGCAGTGGAAAAGTTAAAGGTAATGACAATATTTGGAACAAGACCTGAAATTATAAGGTTGTCCGAGGTAATAAAGGCATGTGATAGATACTTTAATCATATATTGGTTCATACTGGTCAAAACTGGGACTACACATTAAATCAAGTGTTCTTTGAAGAGTTTGAGCTAAGAAAACCTGATTACTATTTAAACGCAGCTGGAAAACATTTAGGAGAAACAATAGGAAACATAATTGCAAAATCCTATGAAGTTCTGCAAAATGAAAGACCTGATGCTCTATTAATTCTTGGAGACACTAATTCAGCATTAAGTGCAATATCGGCAAAAAGACTAAAGATACCAATCTTTCATATGGAAGCAGGTAATAGATGTTTTGATCAAAATGTTCCAGAAGAAATAAACAGAAAGATAGTAGACCATATTTCCGACATAAATCTCCCGTATACAGAACATAGCAGAAGATATTTATTACTAGAAGGCATCAGAAAGGACCATATATTCGTGACAGGTTCACCTATGACAGAAGTCCTACATAAAAACTTGGATAGAATACAAAATAGCAAGATTTTAGATGAATTACAGTTAAAGCCTGAAAAATATATATTAGTCTCGGCACATAGAGAAGAAAATTTAGACATTGAAAAAAACTTTTTTTCATTAATGAATGCCTTAAATAATATTGCCGAAATATACCAACTGCCTATTATATATTCAACCCATCCACGGAGTTGGAAGAAAATAGAAGAAAGAGGGTTTAAGTTTCACCCGTTAATAAGGCAGTTAAAACCTTTTGGTTTTTTTGATTATAACAAGTTGCAGCTTAATGCATTTTGTGTGCTTTCTGATAGTGGCACTTTATCCGAAGAATCTGCAATACTAGGGTTTCCTGCTGTGCTGATAAGAACATCTACAGAAAGGCCGGAGGTATTGGATAAAGGTACAATTGTAGTAGGCGGTGTAACCGAAAAAGATATCATACAATCAGTAGAGTTAAGTAGAAATATGTGGGAAAATAGAGAGAAAACAGTGTTATCACACGATTATTTGGATAATAACGTATCTGTTAAAGTAGTCAAAATCATTCAAAGTTATACAAAAATAGTGGAGAAGGTTATTTGGAGAAAATACACATAAAAGGGGTATGTTAATAAATTGAAGATTTGTTTTGTTATACCAGCGAATTTGTATTTGACTCCGTATTTAATGAGATACACACAAATTTTCGATAAAAATAATATTGATTACGATATTATATATTGGAACAGGCATAATATTAACGAATTAGTTAATTGTAACAATATTTATTGCTACAACAACCAGTTTGACGAAACGATTCCAAAAATAAAAAAGATCAAAGGGTATTTACGATTTGCAAACTTCGCAAAAAATATATTAATTACGAATAAATATGATAGAGTTATTATATTTGGAACTGTTCTAGGAGTATTTTTATATCCTTTTTTAAGATATAAATATGATAAAAAATACATCTTAGACATAAGAGATTACTCTTATGAAAATATAAAGGCTTTCTATTATATAGAGAGGTGTTTGATTAGAAATTCATTGGGAACCATTATATCTTCCGAAGGTTTTAAAAATTTCTTACCTCCTCATGATTATATCTTAGTCCATAATATTTTAGATTGGGATAACTTTGATAAGTTTAATCAAGCGAAAAAAGTTAAAACGAAAAAAACGATTAATATAATTTACTTAGGATTTGTAAGGTTTATTGAACAAAATAAGAAATTAATATCTAAGCTTGCGAACGATGACAGATTTCATATTACCTATATAGGGAAAAATGCTGATAAATTAGAAGAGTTTATTGCTGAAAATAATATTTCAAATGTAACGTTGAATTCACGATTATTGCCTGAGGAAACAATGAAACATTATTTGAAAGCAGATGTTATAAATAATTTATATGGAAATAATAAACCAGAACTTGATTATGCTCTTTCAAATAAATTATATCATGCTGCACAATTGAGAATACCTATTTTAGTTTGCCCAAACACCTTTATGCAAGAGCTTTCATGCAAGTATAACTTTGGGATAATTATGGATTTAGACAAAGATCACGTAGCTGATGAACTATATTATGAATTTAACAACATTAATTGGAAAAAACTTTACAAGGGGTGCGAAAATTTTTTAGAAAAGGTTAAAGCAGATAACTTGAAATTTGAAAAATCCTTAGAACAAATGATAAAAATCTGAATATACCAGCCTTTTTTAAATCAAAATAGCTAAGTAATATATACAGAGTGTCAGGGATAATTTATACCGGAGGCAATAGAATTATGTCAACAAAAAATAAATACATTTCAATAATAACAACAGCTTTTCTCGATTATCAAGGAGAAGATTTTCTTTTGGGAGGGAATGAAAGATATTTATATGACTTAATAAATATATATGAAAGTCTTGGTTTAAAATGTACTGTGTATCAACCGAGTGTTGTTGAGTTTAATAAACATGTTTCAAAATCAACTGAGGTCATAGGGATTCCTTTTAATAAAATTAATAGCTTTAGCTATATCAGGTTAAACAAAATATTTCATAACATTGCACAAAAATCATTAATTTACCATTATCAATCTTATTTCTTAGCATATCCAAACTGTTATAAGAACTCTATAGGCATTTCACATGGGGTTTATTGGGATGAACCTATTGGAAATGATTGGGATACTACTCCCAACTATTTTGAAGTTATGAAACACAAGCTAAAAAAGAACACAATTTTAAACAGATACATGAAAGCTTGTAAATCATTAGAAATTATCGTAGCAAATGATACGAATTTTATAAACTGGTCACGAATGAGTTGGCCGGAAATTGTGTCTAAAATTACATATATACCAAACTACGTTGATTTAAATTATTATAGTTTTAAGAAAGAATTTGTTCATAAAGATAATCTGACTGTATTGTTTGCTAGAAGACTTAGCAAAGAAAGGGGTTTTGCTCTAGCATTAAAGGTTGCTAAGGATATTTTGACAAATTATAAAAATGTTAAATTTATTTTTACTGGACCAGAACCTGATTATATGAAAAGCTTTTTCCAAGATACATATGATAGAGTTATATTTAAGGAAGCGCCATTCAACGAAATGGACAAGTTATATAAAGAAGCTGATATATCTATTATACCAACATTACATTCAGAAGGCACATCATTTACATGTTTGGAATCAATGGCCAGTCAATTACCTATTATAGCTAGTAATGTTGGAGGTTTAGGAAATTTGATAATTGATGGTTTTAATGGAATATTAATTAATCCCAATGAAAAAGAATTAAAAAATGCACTAGAACTATTAATAAATAATTCAGATTTACGAAAACGCTTGGCATTTAATGCGAAACAAACTTCAGAGGCTTTTAGTAAAACCATATGGCAAAAAAGGTGGACAAGTTTAATTATGCAATTAATTGGAGAGGTTCTATGATTTCCTATAAAAATCAGTTATATAATAAAAAGATCATAATAATTGGTTTTATTGTGACCATTATGCTTGCAACTATAAGTTCTCTAAATTATAAGCACGGCATCATTCTTATATTACTATTTCTAGTAGCGCATATTCCCATTATGCGCAATAATTTATATATGATTTATATGATATTGTTCTTTTTGCCTCTTCACGGTATGTTAACACATATTTGGCTGAGTGGAAATGCAATTTATTGGAAAGAGATACTTGTTTTGTATAGTTTTGTATTAACTATAATTAAAGGTTTAGATAGCAAGAAAATCACAATAGATTTTGTGACAATTATAGTTATTTTATATTCAATGTTTTTTTTGGTTATTTCTTTTGGAAATTATAATTCTACTATCACAATTAGAGGGTTGAGCGTTTACGTTTTATATGTAGCTTTTTATTTTAACATATTATTTTCAATAGATGATTATACCAAAGTATATAGAACATTAATCATAATTACCATCTCAACTATATTAGTGGCTATTGGAGGTATATTGCAATCACTAACACAGCATAGTTTTTTTATGACCGGTCCTATCGAAGCTAAACGTTTTAATTTAGTGAGGGCGTCCTTTAGCACAGGTAGTTCAATTGTTTTTGGTTGTTTTATGGCGATTATAGCTACTATTTTATTTGCGAAACTATATTATGGTGTATATAACAATAAGAATAAACTGTTATTAAAGTTATTTTTATTTATAACATGTCTAGCTTTAATACTATCTTTTACACGTGTAGCTTGGGTTCAATTTATTATTAGTTTTTTTGTATTAATACTGTTAAAGAATTGGAAGAAATCAAAATTAGTGATATTTTTTATCCTTTGTTCTCTATTAATAACAATTATATATTTACCTCATTCAAATAGTATTGTTGTAACGTTTTTAAAAGAAGGAATACATGATCGAAGCGGTATTTGGATGCAATCGCTAGAGCTTTTTATGCGAAACCCATTTACTGGTTCTGGAGTGGGAAGCACATTGTGGGCTAATAGAGACTTGAGAAATGATGAATTTGTAAGTGAAAGTTTCTTTTTACAATTACTTGTTGAAACTGGAATAATTGGATTTTGTCTTTTTATTAGCATATTAGGTGTTAGTATTTTTACCAACTGTTATGAAGGATTTAAAAGTACGAATGAATTGAAATGGTTGTATTTTGGTATTTCAGGAGCGTTGATTGGTTTATCAATAAATATGTTATTTGCTCAAGCATTTAATAGTTGGATTATAAATATGATTTTTTGGTATTTAATTGGATTAGGGGGAGTAATAAAAAAAATAACTTATGATAGTAATTAAATCAACTTATGTATGGCTACTAATGCTCAGGGTTGTTCCATACAGAAGATTCAAAAGTAACAAAAGCAAGATAAGCTATAAGAAAACGGTTCTAATTTAGTTTTTTAGAGCCTTATAAAATAGACTCATGATTGATTAAATTCATATATAAATGGAGCATTTATATGAAAAAAACAGCATTTCTGTTAATGATGATAACGATAGTTTCTAAATTAGTTGGGTTTGGGAGGGAAATTACTTTATCATACTTTTATGGTGCTTCCAATATAAGTGATGTTTTCTTAATCTCACTAACCATTCCAAATGCATTTTTTTCTTTTATTGGTGCAGGTATATCTACAGGATACATTCCCTTATATAGCGAGATAGAGCAAAAGTACGGAGAAAAAGGAGGCATTAGATATACCAACAATCTTGTGAATACCTTGTTTGTCTTATGTTCCGGTATAATCGTCTTTGGACTCTTATTTACAGACTACATAGTAAAGATATTTGCATCAGGTTTTGAAGGAGACACTTTGGCATTAGCTATAAAGTTTACTAGGATAAGCATATTTGGAATATACTTTACATGTCTTATAAATATCTTCGGTGGGTTTCTTCGTATAAAAGGCAACCATGCAATTCCCTCACTTGTCGGATTTCCACTTAATTTTTTTACAATACTTTCTATAATAATAAGTTCAAAAACAAATGTATTGGTGCTTTCTGTTGGAAGTGTTATAGCAATTGTGGCCCAATTTGCTTTGTTAGTACCTTTTATACGTGAAAAAGGATATAGATATTACTTTCTATTAGACGCAAAAGATAAATTCATTAGAAAAATGATATATATTGCTTTGCCAATTATAATAGGAGTATCGGTTGATCAAATCAATATGCTTGTTGACAGAACTTTGGCATCTGGCATTGTTATAGGTGGAATATCCGCCCTAAACTATGCAAACAGGCTCAATGGTTTTGTGCAGGGATTATTTGTTTCATCTATATCAGCAGTTATGTATCCGATGATATCAAAAATGGCTGCTCAGAACAATTTCGATGGTTTGAAGGAATCAGTATCTGAAGCAATAAATCTTATCAATTTATTTGTAATACCGGCTACTGTGGGAGCAATGATTTTTGCTGAGCCTATAGTGAAACTGTTATTTGGAAGGGGAGCTTTTGATACTGAGGCAATTTCCATGACTTCAAATGCTTTGTTCTTCTATTCTATAGGGATGATAGGTTATGGACTCAGAGATATTTTATCTAGAGCTTTCTATTCTATGCAAGATACTAAGACTCCTATGGTTAACGCCGCTATAGCTGTGAGTATGAATATTATTTTGAACATAATACTTTCAAGATTTTTGGGATTAGGTGGTCTTGCATTAGCTACTAGCATATCAGCTTTATTATGCACAGGAATGCTTTTTGTCAGCCTCAGAAAAAAGACTGGCCCCTTTGGCATGAAAAACACTACCATATCTTTTATAAAAATCCTAGCATCATCATTGATAATGGGTGTGGTGGCTTATCTCGCTTATGATCTTTTGCTTTCATATTTCAGCGGTAACTTATCTCTGATAATATCTATATTTATAGGTGCTTTGACATATTTAGTGATTATTTATTTCATGAAGATAGATGAAGTGGATTCCTTGATAAATTCGTTTAAGAAAAAACTGAAAGTGGTTGCATAAAATGGTATAATAACCTAAGAACTATTATGGATTTTATATACTGAAAGGGTTTTAAAAGTGAGGGCAACGCAACATAGGATAATATTGGCAATTATAGATATAGGCGTTATAAATATTTCATTATATTTATCTTTTGCTTTGCGTTTTGATAATAAAATACCTCAAGAATACTATACATTGTTTAAAGAAACTCATGTTATAGTTACTGTAATAGCACTTTGTAGTTTTATTTTTTTCAACCTGTATAACCGGATTTGGAAATATGCCAGTGTAAATGAGCTCATCGCTATAGTACTTGCTACGTCTTTTAATTCACTTACTGCACTTGGATACACCTTTATGATAGGCAAGACCTATCCCCGGAGCATATATATACTCTTTTGGCTGTTGCTTACCACATTTGTCGGAGGAAGTAGGTTTATCTTGAGGACCTTTAATGGTGTGACGCCGATGCTTCGTAGGCCTGAAGGTGTCCGAAATGTCATGGTTATAGGGGCAGGTGAAGCGGGCTCACTGGTTATTCAGGAATTTAAAAAACACCCTGACCTTAAGATGAGGCCTGTTGTTCTGATAGATGATGACGTGAACAAACACGGCATGCGCATTCATGGAGTTAGGGTTTTTGGTGGGCGCAATATTATCCCTGAAATGGTTCAGAAAAAAAATATTAAAGAAATAGTAATCGCAATGCCATCCATAGATAGGCTCCAGATTAGGGAGATAGTGAGCATCTGCAGTGAGACCAAATGCAAGTTAAAGATAGTGCCCGGGGTATATGAGTTATTAGATGGAAAGGTGAGTATAAATAGGATAAGGGATGTAAAGATTGAGGACCTTTTGGGCAGAGAACCGGTTAAGGTAAACCTTGAGGAGATTTCAGGATATATAAAAGATAAGGTAGTTTTGGTAACCGGCGGTGGTGGTTCCATAGGATCTGAGCTTTGCCGGCAGATAGCTAGGTTTGAGCCGAAAGAGCTGTTGATCTTTGATATCAGCGAGAACAATGTCTACAGCCTGGAGTTTGATTTAAGCAGTCTATATCCCGATTTAAAATACACTGCTCTAATAGGAAGTGTAAGGGACCGGGCAAGACTTGAGTACATATTTGATAAATACAGGCCCAATGTGGTCTTTCATGCTGCGGCACATAAACATGTTCCATTGATGGAGCTTAATGCCACGGAAGCCATAAAGAACAATGTATTTGGGACCTTAAATGTGGCGGAGATGGCAGACAAGTTTAATGCTGAAAGGTTTATCTTGATTTCAACGGACAAGGCCGTTAATCCTACAAACATAATGGGAGCATCAAAGCGGATTGCGGAGATTATCATCCTGATGATGTCTATAAAGAGCAGGACAGTTTTTTCTGCCGTGAGGTTCGGCAATGTTTTGGGTAGTGATGGCAGCGTAATTCCTCTATTTAAAAAACAAATCGAAAAGGGAGGGCCCGTTACCGTAACCCACCCGGAAGTGACACGGTACTTTATGACAATCCCGGAAGCGGTGCAGCTGGTGATACAGGCCGGGGCTATGGCCGAAGGCGGGGAAATCTTTATTCTGGACATGGGAGAGCCGGTAAAAATTGCGGATCTTGCAAGAGACATGATAAGACTTTCAGGCCTAGAACCCGGTGTGGATATAGAGATAGAGTACATAGGCCTTAGGCCTGGCGAGAAGCTTTATGAGGAACTCCTGCTAAATGAAGAAGGTATAACGGCTACAAAATACAAGAAGATATACATAGCCAAGCCAGGCTTTTCAGATAGAGAAGCCTTTGAAAAGGAACTTGCCAAGTTAAAGGAACTTATCTTTAACTCTAATGCTGAAGTAAAAGAGATAATAAAGAGGCTGGTGCCGAACTATAATTGCAATCATGAAGTAAATATAAAGTCGAATTAAGATTAAGCCAGTCAATTAAGCCGGTAAATCCCGGCTTTTTTTGTATACTGGCATTGGGTAAATGCCGGGGGTGCCGATAAAAGTAGGCTTACCCATACGGTATTGGCTTT
>ERZ773359.5555-NODE-5555-length-11958-cov-112.997060_pt1 | contig 11958 bp, 13 predicted proteins | sample MGYA00374955_ERZ773359 | MGnify/ENA primary metagenome ERZ773359 (study PRJEB29098, sample SAMN04486028) | biogas fermenter metagenome | study: EMG produced TPA metagenomics assembly of the Biogas fermentation microbial communities from Germany - Plant 4 DNA1...
TGTCATGGATTTCTCCCCCGGTGGTGCTCATAAAAAACCGGGGCTGGGATGGTTCTTCGGCGATGGTTCCCACCCGGGGCTGCGGGCGAGTGAAGGCCTGCAGGCCCGATTGGGCCGTCAAGTGGCTGATGCTGCCGTGCAGCCGGAAGGGGCCCTTTCCCCGCCGCAGGGCAAGGCGCTGCTGGAACAAGGCTCTCACCTCCCCAAGAATATGCAGCTGGTTTAGTTTTCCCACCAGGGCTCCGGCTGATACAATAGCCATTTCAGCATTTTGGGGGACAGGGTTAGAGGAGCGTGCTTTTTATTCCCACCCTGTCTCTTTCAATATTAAGAAACGGGCGGTCGAGGACCGCCCCTACAAATTGTAGTAATCCGTAGGGGCGACCTGGGGTCGCCCACAAAAAAGGGCGGCCACAGGCCGCCTATAACTGTCCATTATCAATTGTCAACTGAGGATAGGGGGACAATCCCCCTAGCTCCCCAATTATCATTAGATCTCGATTATTATCGGCAGAATAATGGGCCGCCGGCCCGTTGCCTCGTAGAAGTAGTCGGTCAGGACGTTCTTCAGGCGGGATTTGATGAGGGACCATTCGGTTATATTCCGCTTTTCGATGGCCTCCAGTTCCACCGTCGCCCGCTTTTTGGCTTCTTCCAGGATATGTTCCGACTCCCGTACATAGACGAAGCCCCGGGTGACGATATCGGGTCCGGAGATAAATTTCCCCGTCTGCTTTTCCATGACCACCACTACTACCAGGACCCCGTTTTCCGCCAGGGTCTGCCTGTCCCGGAGGACTATATTCCCCACATCGCCAATGCCCAAACCGTCGATGAGGACAGGCCCTGCCTGGACCTTCTTCCGCCGGACAATTCCCTCCCTGGCCAATTCCAGCCGTTCCCCCAGTTCGGGCACAATTACCCGCTCTTCGGGAATGCCCACCTCCATGGCCACCTGCTTAAAGGCGTTCAGGTGGCGGTATTCGCCGTGGAAGGGAATGGCATAATGGGGCCGGACCAGGTTGAGCATGAGCTTCAGCTCTTCCTGGCTGGCATGGCCGGAAACGTGGACCTGCTGGCCGTAGATCACCTGGGCCCCCCGGCGGAAGAGGTTGTCGATGGTCCGGCCGACCACCCTCTCGTTCCCCGGTATGGGGGTGGCCGAAATTACCACCGTATCGCCGGGCTTAATCTGGACCTGCCGGTGTTCGCCGTTGGCGATGAGGGTGAGGGCAGCCATGGGCTCACCCTGGCTCCCGGTGGTGATGAGTACCACCCGGTCATCGGGCAGGCTGTTCATTTCGTCCAGTTCCACAATAATGCCCTTGGGAACATCCAGGTAGCCCAGCTCCTCGGCAACCACAATGTTGTTCCGCATACTCCTGCCGGCCACCGCAACTTTCCGGCCGTAACGGTGGGCGGCGGTGATTATCTGCTGCAGCCGATGGATATTGGAAGCAAAGGTGGCAATTATCAGTCTTCCCCTGGTAGTGGCAAAGACCCGTTCCAGGGCCTCACCGACCACCTTTTCCGAAGGGGTATAGCCGGCCCGCTCGGCATTGGTGGCATCGACGATCATGGCCAGGACCCCTTCAGTGCCCAGGCGGCCCAACCGGCACAGGTCGGCAACCCGCCCATCGATGGGGGTGGGGTCAATTTTGAAATCCCCCGAATGGTAGATAATGCCCAGGGGGGTGTGGATGGCAATGCCGCAGCCGTCGGGAATGCTGTGGTTGGTCCGCACCCATTCCACCTGGAAGGGACCCAGTTTAACCTTTTTGGGCCCCGGCTCCACCACATGGAGAGAGACCTTCTTCAAGAGCCGGTGTTCCTCCAGCTTGCGTTTGAGGAGGCCGATGGTAAGCTTGGTGCCGTAAACGGGGGCATTGACCCGGGGCAGCACATAGGGCAAGGCTCCAATGTGGTCCTCGTGGCCGTGGGTCAAGATAAAGGCCCGCACCCGGTCCTTGTTTTCCTCCAGGTAGGTGATATCGGGAATGACCAGGTCGATGCCAAACTGCTCTTCGTCGGGGAAGGCAACGCCGCAATCGATGACCAGGATATCATTCCCATACTCTAAAACCGTTATATTTTTCCCAATCTCCCTGATCCCCCCCAGGGGTATCAGGGAAAGAACATCTTCACTCAGTATATTCTCCTCCTTTTCCTAGGTTTTACTCAATCCAGCGCACCTTCTGGCTGAGATCTGGATCCAGCCGGAGCGGGGGTGCTGGCCATTCCGCCGGGTAACCCAGGGGGGTTACAGCCACGATCTCCTGGTCCTCTGCCACCCCAAGGAGTTCCTTCAGTTCCTCCTCCCGCCGCAGGGGGCCCGTCATCCAGCAGGTTCCCAGGCCTTCTGCATAGGCGGCCAGAAGGAGATTCTGAAAGGCGGCGGCTACACTCTCCAGGTTCATCTTCCTGGTATTGGGGTCGGCATCGGTCTTGGTCAGGGCCACGATCACCACCGGGGCACCACCCAGGGTCTCGGCCCACTGCAAAAAGACCTTCTGTTCCGGGGTCCGGGCCTGGGGATCGGGCCACCTCTGGGCTGCCAGTTCCCCGTAGAGCTGCCCAATTTTATCCCGTTTCTCCCCGCTAACCACCAAAAATTCCCACTGCTGCCAGTTCCGTCCCGAGGGGGCCCAGTTGGCCGCCTGGAGGATCCTCTCGATCTTTTCCCGGGGCACCACGTCGGGCTTATATTTACGGCAGCTGCGCCGGCCCTTAATGGCCGTGAATAAATCCATTCCCTTCCCTCCCCCTTTCGGTTATTTTTATCACTTCCGTTCTTTCCAGGGCTTCTGCGATAAGTTCCGCCACGGGGAGGACCTCTTCGGCCTTCTCCACCTGCGGTAGGCGGGGCCTGGTCACCGGGTGCCGGGGCACAAAGATGGTACAGCAGTCCTCGTAGGGGCGGATAGAGATATTGTAGGTGCCTATTTCCTGGGCCCTCTTGATGATTTCCTCCTTATCCAGGCCCACCAGGGGCCGGATAACGGGTAGATCCACCACGGCACTGGTGACATGGAGGGCCTCCAGAGTCTGGCTGGCCACCTGGCCGATGCTCTCTCCCGTTACCAGGGCTTTACCTTCCACCTGGCGGGCAATCTCCCGGGCCAGCCGCATCATCATCCTCCGCATCAGCAGGGTGCCCAGATCTTCGGGGCAGTGCTGGTTCAGGGCCTTCTGAATCTCGGTAAAGTGGACCACGTGCAGGTTCAGGCTCCCGCAGTACTGGGCCAGCACCCGGCAGAGGTCGATGACCTTCTCCTTGGCCCGGTCCCCGGTAAAGGGAAAGCTGTGGAAATAGACGGGGGTGAGGGTCACGCCCCGCTTCATGGTCATCCAGCCGGCCACGGGGCTGTCGATGCCGCCAGAAAGGAGCAAAACGGCCCGGCCGCTGGTCCCCACCGGCAGGCCCCCGGGGCCCGGCACCACCCGGGAGTATATGTAAGCCTTTTCCCGGATCTCTACCTTCACCCTGATGTCGGGCTCGTGGACATCGACGGAAAAGCCCGTGGTATTCCGGAGGAGGTGGGCCCCCAGGAGCTGGTTCAGCTCCATAGAATTATGGGGAAAGGCCTTATTGGCCCGCCGGGCCTCCACCTTAAAGGTACTGCCCCCATCCCGCTCCCGGGCGAGCAAAAGTTGAGCCAGGGCCTCCTCCTTGATCACTTCCAGGTCCAGGGGCACTTCTCGGGTGGGGCTCAGGGATACGATGCCAAAGACCTTCCGGAGGCGGTCCAGGGCCGCCTCCCTGTCCCCCTTTATTTCCACAAAGATACGCCCTTGGGTCCGGCGGCAGCGGCCGCCCCCCAGGGGAGCCAGGGCTTCCTTGATTCTATTCATGAGGGTATTGAGAAAAAAAGACTGGTTTTTCCCTTTGAGTCCGATCTCCCCATAGCGGACCAAGAGCAGATCTTGCATTCTTCTTACCTCCGTTGGAAAAGGCGCAGGTCGGCCACCACCTGGGGCAGCCGTTCCAGCACATAGTCGATATCTTCTTCCCCGTTTTCAGGGGCAAGGCTGAAGCGCAGGGCACTGGTTATTTCCTCCCGGCTCAGACCCAGGGCTGTGAGGACATGGCTCGGTTTCGGCTGCCGGGATGAGCAGGCAGAACCGGAGGAAACGTAGATCCCCACTCCTTCCAGGGCGTGGACCAGGGTCTCCCCCTGGACCCCGGGGAAGGAAATGTTGGCAATATGGGGCGCCCCCTCCCGGGGCCCGTTGAGGCGGGCAGCGGGCACCCGTTCCAGGATCCCTGCCACCAGCCGCTCCTTCAGTTCCTGCATCCGGGCCGAGGCCTCAGGCTGCTCTGCCAGGGCCAGCTCGGCCGCCCGCCCCAGACCGGCAATGCCGGGGACATTCTCTGTCCCGGAACGGAGGCCCTTTTCCTGTTCCCCCCCGCCAAAGAGGGGTTGTAGGGGAACCTTCTCCGCCACATAGAGGACCCCAATGCCCTTGGGGGCGTGGAGCTTGTGGCCGCTGATGGAGACCAGGTGGATCCCCAGTTCCCGGGGTTTAAGGGGCAGCTTCCCGTAGCCCTGGATGGCGTCCACATGCCAGATAATATCCTGTCCCGCCCCGGCCAGGACTTCAGCAATCTGGTCCAGGGGCTGGATAGAGCCGATCTCATTGTTGACAAACATGGTACTGACCAGGATGGTCTCGGGGATGATACTGGCCCGCAGGTCCTCCGGGTCTATCACCCCTTCTCCATCTACCGGCAGATAGGTTACCTGGAAACCTTCCTCGGCCAGCTGGGCACAGGTATTTAAGACCGAAGGATGCTCTATGGCCGTAGTAATTATATGCTTACCCCGGCGGGATCGGGCCCGGGCCGCCCCCTTCAGGGCCAGGTTGTTGGCCTCGGTGCCCCCAGATGTAAAGTAGATCTCTTCACCCTTGACGCCCAGGGACCGGGCTATAATTTCCCGGGCCCCCTGCACCAGGCGTTCTGCCTCTATCCCCTTCCGGTGCAGGGAGGAGGGGTTGCCGTACTGCCGGGTCATGGCCTCCAGCACCACGGCCGCAACCTCCTCCCGCACCCGGGTGGTGGCGCTGTTATCCAGATATACTTCCCTTTCCATGGCTGATCCCGCCTTATTTTCTGGTATTTTCCATCTTCCTCATTTTACACTCCCCGCCCCCGGGGCGTCAAGGAAAGGGAATATTTCTCCCGCCTCCCTACAGTAGTCTAAACCCTTTGGCGCCTTCTCTATACGGAGGGTCCGAGGGCCCCGGGGGAATTGTCGGGGCTCCCTTTCCCAGGGCGCCTCCCCCAAAAATATAACCCCCGGCTCCAGGCCGGGGGATGGAGAAAAGGTTCCTACTCCTGGACCGCCGCCACGGCCTGGCGGAGGTCTTCCAGGGACATGAGGCCCGGGGACCGGAAGGCTATGACGCCCCGGGGGTCGATAATCAGGTTATCGGGGATGGGCCAGACCAGGTACTCGGAGGCAATGGTGCCGTCGTCTAGCAGGGCTGTGATTTCATAGCCCTCCTGCTTCCAGATTGCCGATACGGTATCGGCAGAATCGCCGATGTTGACGGCCAGCACCACCACCCCTTCTTCCCGCTGCAGGGTGTCCAGGAAGGACAATTCCCAGAGGCAGTAGCGGCAGCCGCTGTTCCAAAAGGTCATGACCACCGCCTGGCCGCGGAAATCGGCCAGGGAGTAGGTCTCACCTGCAGGATCGGAAAGGGTGAAGTCCGGGGCAACGAGGCCCTCCTGGGGACCGGTGGGAAGGGTCTCGGCTGGGGCATTTTCTTCCCCCCCGGCAACGGGAGCATCTCCCTTATCCTGTTCCGGCGGCTCTTTTCCGGAAGCCCCCTGGCCCCCGGCCTTTTCCGGTACCAGCTCTTCAGGAGCCGGCTCTTCCCCGCCATCTTCCGCTGGCAGTGGTTCGGCGGCCAGCCCTGCCTCGTCTTCTGCCGCTGCCAAGTCTTCAGGGACCAGCTCTTCCCCCTCCCCCCGGGAACTGCAGCCGGTTAAGATCAGGCTCAGGGTAAGTAAGAGGATAAAAACTAAGCCCGGTAACCTTCCTTTGTCCATTTACTGTTTCCCTCCCTCTCAGGAACGAACTGGAGCCGGCCGGCAGCGACAGCTTCCTCCCTCAGGCGAAGAAAAAGAGGTAAACTCCCATCAGCACCAGGACCACTCCCGCCCCCAGGCGGAGTTGGGTGAGATAGGGGTGGAGATGGTGGAGTTTTTCCAGGATGCTGTCACAGAAGAGGGCCACCACCAGGAAGGGGATGGCCAGGCCGGCGGCATAGAATGTCAGGAGAACTCCACCGGTGAGGATGCTGCCGGTGGAGCCGGCCAGAATTAATATGGAGGCCAGGATAGGGCCTACACAGGGGGTCCAGCCGGCGGCAAAGGCTGCGCCCAGAAACAAGGCCCCCCAAAGGCCCCTCCGGGGCAGGGGCAGGTTTAGCCGCCGCTCCCTGAGGAGGAGGGGAAGGGAAAAGAGGCCCATAGAATGGAGGCCCAGGACGGCGATGACTACCGCCCCCAGGCGCTTCAGGTAAAGCTGTTTGGCCAGCAAAAAACGGCCGATACCGCTGGCCGAAAGGCCCAGGAGAATAAAGAGTAGGGAAAAACCCATCACAAAGGCCAGGGCCTGGGAAAATAGCCTCCGGCGGGAGCCTCCTTCCTCCCCGGGACCGGCAGAAATAGTCCCCGCCAGGGTGGAAAGGTAGCCCGGCAGCAGGGGCAGGACACAGGGAGAAAAAAAGGAAGCCAGCCCTGCACCCAGGGCCAGGATAAAGCTCATCTCTTGTCCCGGATACATGGCCCCACCTCCTCCCTCTGGCAGTAGTACTACTTTCTATAATAGCACCAAAAAATTGAAAAGAAAAGGCTTTGGACGCTATTTTTCCCTTCAGCTAAAAATTCCTTCCTCCCAGGCTTTTATCCTCTTTTTTTCCTTTGATAGTTTTGGTAATGGACCCTCCCCACCGAGTAGAGTCCCGCCGCCGAGAGGCCCAGGGCAGAACCGATCAGGAAGAGCTCCACCAGGTTATGGCCCGTTTCGGCCAGAATTCCATAACCCATGACAATTACCAGCCCCAGAAACCAGGCCAGGTGGCCACCATAGCGGGGGTTTAAACCGGCCCGCTTGGCCAGTTCCACGAGGCCAATGATGACGGCCGTCACCGATACCCCGGCAATCTCCTTCCACAGCATATCTCTCCCACCCCCAGTCGGGATTTTTGTACATTATATGCACCGGCTGGCGGGGGAGAGAATTAGATTGCCACCAGGGTAACCAAAACAATCTCCGGCCGCAGGTTAAAGCGGACCGGAAGCAGGCTTTCCCCCAGGCCCCCGTTGACAATCATGGTGGTACCGCCCTCGGTAAAAGGGCCATAGTCATAGTGGGGTAAGAGCCCCTGCCCCGGGGCAAGGACTGCTCCCACAAAGGGAAGCCGGATCTGTCCCCCGTGGGTATGTCCCACCAGGACCAGCTCCAAACCCGCCTCAGCGGCGGCAGGAAAAATGTCCGGGGCATGGGCCAGCAATACCCGGGGCCGGGCATCGTTGACAACACCCAGGGCCTCATCCAATCGGTCCTTACCAGTATAGGGGTCGTCGACGCCCAGCAGCCAGATGTGGTCGCCAGCCCTTTCATACCTTATCCCCTCGTTTTCCAGGGTCTTTACCCCCAGCCCTTCAAGGGCTGCCTTGATAGGTCCATAGCCAGCCCAGTGTTCATGGTTGCCCGGGACAAAGAAGATCTCTTCCTCGCCCAGGCCGCCAATTAACTCCTCCACCGGGGCCAGCCGGGGCTTCCGTTTGTCTATGATGTCACCAGTAATGGCTATTAGATCAAATTCCTGCCGGCCGATGACCTCCAGCAGCCGCCCCTGCCGGTGCCCATACTCCTTATTGTGCAGGTCGCTCAGGTGGAGGATGGTGAAGCCGTCGAAGGCGGGAGGCAGGCCGGCAATGGCCACCCTATATTTTTTCACGGCAATGGCATTGGTCCCCCAATAGGTGTAAGCAAAGAGCAGGATAAGGGCAGTTAGGAGTATAGCCACCACCTGCCCCCCTTTTCCTTTTACTTTGAACACGGCAACCCCCTCTTCCCGGGGATATTTGGTTTACAATTTTAGCGCGGGGCATATTACCCGGCCAGAACCTTAATGAAAACCCTCCTATTCCTGGGTCCGTCAAACTCACAGAAGAATACGCTCTGCCAGGTGCCGAGGAGGGGTTTCCCGTCCTTTATAATTATGGTTTTTTCTGCTCCCACATAGGAAGATTTCAAATGGGCGTGGGAGTTCCCTTCATAATGCCTGTAATCGCCCTGCACAGGGAATACTTTGTCCAGGGTGGCAATTATGTCCCGCACCACATCGGGGTCGGCATTTTCATTGATGGTGATGCCGGCGGTGGTGTGGGGACAGTAAACTACGGCAAGGCCGGAGGTGACCCCTGCATCCTCGATGGCCTGCCTGAGAAAACCGGTAATATCCACAAACTCCTGCTGCCTTTTGGTCGAAAGAGAGAACTGATATAAGCCTTTATCCATTTCTGAATCCTCCCCTTTCCGAAAAGTTCCCTACAATACTAAATAATGCTATGCTATAATATCATCTAGGTGATAGTATGAAGAGAATCCTCCACAACGACTGGCACGATTATTTAGCGGCCGAATTTGAAAAGGAATACTACCGCAAGCTGCGACAATTTCTGATCCAGGAGTACAGAACCAGGACCATCTACCCCGATATGTACGATATCTTCAATGCCCTCCACTATACCAGTTATAAGGATACCAAGGTGGTAATCCTCGGGCAAGACCCCTACCACGGACCAAATCAGGCCCATGGTCTATGCTTTTCTGTAAAGCCGGGGGTACAGCCTCCTCCCTCACTGCAAAATATTTTCAAAGAGCTCCAGGCTGATTTGGGCTGCTATATCCCCAACAACGGCTACCTGAAAAAGTGGGCCGACCAGGGGGTAATGCTCCTCAACACGGTCTTGACAGTAAGGGCTGGCCAGCCAAATTCCCACAAGAACATGGGCTGGGAAAATTTCACAGATAAAGTAATCAGCCTCTTAAATGAGAGGGAAGACCCCATGGTCTTTATCCTCTGGGGCAGCCATGCCCAGTCCAAACTGACAATAATTACTAACCCGCATCATTATATCATAAAATCCCCCCATCCCAGCCCCTATTCGGCCCACCGGGGGTTCTTCGGCAGCAAACCCTTTTCCAAAGCAAATAATTTCCTTATCTCAATCGGCAAGGAACCCATAGACTGGCAGATTGAAAATATTTAGCAACCCCGTGTGACCCATCCTCCCCCAACATAAACAAAAGTCCACTGATTGGGAGGAAAAGGCATGCACATACTTGGAGAAAAACTAAAAGAAGTCTTATTTGCCGTGCTGCCAATTACGGTAATTGTGTTGATCTTAAGTTTTACTATAGTCCCCCTGGAGCCCATCCTCATATTAAGATTTTTGCTGGGGGCACTGCTGATAATTGGGGGATTGGCTATCTTTTTATTTGGGGTAGATATTGGTGTAACCCCCATTGGGAATTTAATGGGATCCACAATTGCAAAAACCAATAGAATATGGTTAGTTGGGTTGTCTGGGTTGCTATTGGGTTTCTTTATATCCATTGCCGAGCCCGATTTACATATCCTGGCGGGCCAGGTCGATAGTGTAACTTCCGGTCTAATTGGGAAATTTTATCTCGTCATAATTGTATCGCTGGGTATTGGTGCATTGCTTGCCCAGGGTTTATTGCGCATAGTCAACAATATAAATCTGGGTAAAACCTTTACCCTGCTTTACGCCATTATTTTTGTCCTCGCCCTCTATACTTCACCAGAGTACCTCGCCATCGCCTTTGATGCCTCCGGGGCAACTACCGGCGCCCTGACGGTGCCCTTTATCTTGGCCCTGGGTGTTGGTGTTTCGGTACTAAAGAAGGACAGCGAAGCTTCAGAAGAAGATAGTTTTGGCTTGTTGGGCATGGCTTCGGCCGGGGTTATCATAGCCGTTTTGCTCGCCGGCATCAGGGCAAAGAATTTGGTAATAACCGGTAGTTTGGAAGCTAAAGTAACTGCTTCGGCCTCCCTTCTGGCCCCCTTTCTGGAACAGCTCCCTGTCATTACCAGGGAAGCCTTGTATGCCCTCCTCCCCCTGGTGGTGATATTTTTGCTTTTCCAGCGGATAGCCTTTAAACTGAGCAAGAAGACTGCCCAGAGGATAACAAAGGGCCTTCTCTATACCTTTATCGGCCTCGTGTTGTTTTTGACCGGTGCCAATGCAGGTTTTATGGATGTTGGCAGTATCATTGGCTACAGCCTGACAGCCGGGGGTAATAAGCTATTTGTTGTCATTGTAGGCTTTGTCCTCGGTGTAGTGACAGTATTGGCTGAACCAGCTGTGTATGTATTGACCCATCAGGTAGAGGATGTCACCAGTGGTTATGTAAAAAGAAGGCTGGTATTAGTAGCCCTTTCCCTCGGTGTGGGCAGCGCAGTAGCCCTGGCACTTTTGAAAATAATTGTCCCCGGTATCCAATTGTGGCATTACCTTTTACCGGGGTATATAATTTCCGTTGTGATGACCTTTTTTGTGCCCCCGCTTTTTGTGGGGATTGCCTTTGACTCCGGCGGGGTAGCTTCGGGGCCGATGACAGCAACCTTTATCCTGGCCTTTTCCCAGGGGGTGGCGGAAGCCACCGCGGGGGCTGATGTGTTATTGGACGGTTTCGGTACCATCGCCATGGTTGCCCTAACCCCATTGATTGCCCTGCAGGTTTTAGGGCTCATCTATAAGGTGAAAACTGTAAAAGGGGGAATTGAAGCCGATGACGAATAGTCCTTCCCCAGGAGAATACCAGCTGCTCTATATAATTGTCAATTGCGGCCTGGGCAGCAAGGTTATAAGATATGCCAAGGAACAGGGTCTGACAACAGGAGCCACCGTTATTATAGGCAAAGGGACCGTCAACGATCGCCTGCTGGAGTTCCTGGGATTAACGGAGATTAGAAAAGAAATTGTTATAATGGTGACGGAAAGGGCAAAGGCCTTCCGCGCCCTGGAAGAGATCGGGAGAAAGTTCCAGCTCCATAAACCCCATACAGGGATTGGTTTCTGTATTGCCGTCAAGTACTTCTTCAGGGGTTTGAAGCATCCAGGTGAAAACCTGGAGGAAAGCAGAGGTGAAGAAGAAGCTATGCCTGAAGATTCGATGTATGATGCCATTTTTGTAATAGTCGATCGGGGGAAGGCGGAAGCTGTTATTGATGCGGCAAGCAAGGCCGGTTCCAAAGGCGGGACAATCATACATGCCAGGGGTTCGGGCATTCATGAAACCAGCAAGCTCTTTGCCATGGAGATAGAACCGGAAAAAGAAGTGGTTTTAATCCTGGCAGAAAAGAATCTTACTGACCCGATAGTATCTACCATCAGGGAAGAGCTGCAAATCGATAAACCGGGCAAAGGCATAATCTTTATCCAGGCCGTCGATAGAGCCTACGGTTTATACAAGTGAACATCCTACACCTAAATGGGGACGGGGTTGTGACCCCCGTCCCCTTATCACTTTCTAAGCCCTTACCCTATACATGCCAGTCCGGGGGAAGGGAGGCAACGATCTTCCCCTCTCCCCTGATTTTGATATACGGGTTGCCTGGTATGATGGCCACCGCCCATTGGTCCTTACTGGGGTGCTTAATGACCTCCTGCTCCTGCCAATTGTGGGCATTGACATCAAGGACCTCGTGTTGGTTGGGCGAAATGAAATACCCGAGTATTTCCCTGGTTTCCTTCATCCTGGACACCCCCTAATACTAGAGGCCATACTTGTTCAGAAGATCTTCCTCAATACTGGCACGTTTCCTGTCGGAGAGGGCGCAATCGTAGATCTGTATTTCGGCGATGAAGCCCTTCCAATAATAGCGATCCTCTCTCCCGCTGCGGCC
>ERZ773359.5556-NODE-5556-length-11958-cov-24.203310_pt1 | contig 11958 bp, 8 predicted proteins | sample MGYA00374955_ERZ773359 | MGnify/ENA primary metagenome ERZ773359 (study PRJEB29098, sample SAMN04486028) | biogas fermenter metagenome | study: EMG produced TPA metagenomics assembly of the Biogas fermentation microbial communities from Germany - Plant 4 DNA1...
TTGTTCAGAGAAAATTTTTCAGAGGTTGTGTCACATATGTTTGACTTCTCTATATAAAAATTTATAAATTGCACAATTGCATATTGACATTTTGCACAGTATATTATATACTATTTTTGTAATAAGGTTTACATTTTGTAAACAAAAAACATAATAATGTAAACATTGTTCTAACTCGCTTCTAAATATTCCGGTTGTGTATAAAAAGGAGGAAAAGGAAAGCATGTCAAAAGTCATAAAGCTATATCTCACCTAGCGCTTCGACAAGAGAAAAGGAAACAACCTCAACTGTTGTTATGACAATTCAGTCCCGAACAACGCTCCTGTCTATAAAAAAAGTGGGCTTCTGATACTCAATACATACAATAAGGAGGAGAATCAATGGAAGCAACAAATAGAGCTCCAAAGGAATCACTTCTCTCCCGCCAGAAAGCGTTTTTGAGAATGACGCCTGAGAGCGAAAAGCTAAGACATTTAAAAGAAAATCTACCGTTTATGATTATGCTCTTTCCTGCGGTGCTGGTCGTTTTTTTGTTCAGCTATCTGCCCATCTACGGTATTCTGATTGCGTTTCAGGATTTTGTGCCCGGCGATAAGATCCTTTCAGATACAACAATCTGGGTGGGCTTTGAAAACTTCTCCCGCTTTTTCAATGATCCCCAATTCTGGCCGCTGATGAAGAACACCTTTTTGCTATGTATCTATGGTTTTATCATCGGTTTTCCACTACCGATCATCATGGCTCTGATGCTCAATGCACTCAAAAGCAGGAAGATGAGCAAGACGTTGCATAAGATATTCATTGCACCTCACTTTATCTCTTTGGTCGTTTTGGTCGGTATGCTGCAGCTTTTCTTCGGCCGCTACGGACTTGTGAATAATATTGCGGTAAGCCTGGGTGGCGAACGTATTTCCTACTTTCTTGAGGCCTCGGCATTTCGTCCGCTCTATATCTTGTCCAGCAACTGGCAGGATTTTGGCTGGAGCTCAGTTATTTACATTGCGGCCCTCGCTAATGTTGATCATGAGCAGCATGAAGCAGCTATTTTGGATGGCGCGACCCGGTTTCAGCGCATTATCCACGTTGACTTGCCCGCTATAATGCCCATGGTCAGCGTGATGCTTATCATGTCCATCGGTGGGCTGATGGGTGTCGGCTATGAGAAAGCGCTGTTGATGCAGACTGACGGCAACCTTGCTGTCAGCGAGCTGATTTCCACATACGTGTATAAACGTGGTTTAACTGGTGTACCTGATCAAGCTTATGCGACAGCCATCGGTTCTTTTAATTCCTTGATTAATTTGGTACTTCTTATTATTGCTAATACAATGGCTAGGAAGTTCTCAGAGAACTCTTTATGGTAAAGGAGGGCATGAGGGTGTCAATGAAACAAAAAGATTTGAAAGATACACTTGGTGATAAGATATTCTACGCCATCATTGAAGTCTTCCTCGTCCTGGTAACTTTAGTTATCCTCTATCCTCTGTACTTTGTCATTATCGCCTCGATCTCCGACCCAGACGCGGTGCTCTCCGGCAAGGTAATTCTCTATCCTGTACAGATCACATTCTCAGGCTATGCCAAGATCATGGAGCGGCAGGATGTGTGGAGGGGTTATCTCAATACCATCATTTATACGGCTCTTACGGTTATACTTTCTCTCGTCGTAACAATTCCTGCAGGTTGGGCGCTTAGCCGAAAAACTCTCCTGGGAAGAAAGACATTTATGATCTATTTCATCATCCCCATGTTCTTTGGTGGCGGCCTGATTCCCTTTTACAACGTCATGAGCAGCCTGCGCCTCAACAACACCATGTGGGCAGTCATACTGCCTTCAATATTGTCGGTGTGGAATCTGTTCATGACGAAGGCTTTCTTTCAATCGAGCATTAACAGCAGCCTGATCGAAGCAGCTAAGATCGATGGTGCAGGCCAGTTTAGAATATTCTTCTCGATAGTTATTCCCCTGTCCAAGGCAATCATCGCGACCATGGCTCTGTATTACGGTGTGGGTCAGTGGAATAGCTACTTTAATGCAATGATCTTCCTTCGAGACGAAAGTATGTATCCACTGCAACTCGTTCTGAAAGAGATCTTGATTGCCACGGAAAGTACCGTTGGTGGCAGCGGTGAGACAATCCTTGAACAGTATCGTTTGGCGAATCAGATCAAATATATTTCCGTTATTGTGTCAAGTCTGCCGATTTTGATGCTGTATCCTTTTGTGCAGAAATACTTCGCCCAGGGTATCATGATCGGCTCACTGAAAAACTAATATCGCATCCATATCATAAAAGAATAAGGAGGATTGATAACATGAAAAAGTGGATAGCGATCCTGCTTTCGGGGGTGCTAGTTCTGTCTCTGGTGGCCTGTGGAAACAGCGATAAATCCGACAAGAAAGAGAGTGCTGGTGTTGAGAAACTGGTTTCCGAATACGGTTTCCAGTGGACGGATACTTCTGCTCCTATCCTCAATGAAAAGGGCGCTAAGGAGCTGACTTTCAGAGTCTATTCCTCAAAGAATGCTTCCGCTCTGGACTACAACGACATGAAAGTCATGCAGGATCTGTATAAGATGACAAATGTCAATGTAGTATGGGAGAACGTGTCAGAGTCCGTATACTCCCAGCAGAAAAACCTGATTTTTGGCAACTCGGAAGACCGTCCGGATGCTATTTATCATGCAGGTATGACTACTGGTGAGATCATCAAGTATGCAAGACGAAAAGTATTGCTTCCCATCAGTGATTATCTCGAGTACATGCCAAACTTCTCCAAAATCCTGGAGGAGCGTCCCGACATCAAAAATCAGCTTATTAATGTGGAAGACGGAAAAATTTACTCCCTTCCGCGCATTGAAGAGATGGGTTTACTGCAGCATCCCAACATTCTTTACTTGAATAAGAACTGGGCTGCCAAAGCCATTGAGGCCAGCGCACTAAATGGTCTCAGTGTGGATGATCTTAAGGATGGCCTTGCTCTCACTTGTGAACAGATGGAAGCCATGCTCCGCTATTTCAAGGAAAACGACATGAATGGCAACGGCGATGTCAATGATGAGCGTCCCCTGAGTTTTGTCTACAACAACTGGCAAGGCAACCAATGTGATCTTTATGGAATGTTCGGTCTCAACGACAATCTGGAGCATCGGGTTGTTGTGAACGATCAGGTGATCTATACCATACAGGATGAGAGATTCAAAGAGGCAACCAATTTTATTGCCAGATGGGTTTCCGAAGGTCTTATCGATAAGGTCTCATTTGAACAGTCACAGGATAACTTCTTGGCCAACGGCAAGGGTCTTGAAATCTATGGAGCTTTCTACTGGTGGGAGAGCGAAACCGTGGTTTCCAACCCAGAAAATTACATAGTCTGTGCTCCAATCATTGGCCCACACGGAGATCAGACGGTTTGCGTTTCCAACAACCCGGAGGTCGGTACAGGAGAACTAGTTATTTTTGCCGACTGCCCGAATGTTGAAGTTCTTCTCGCTTATTTTGATCGCTATTACGATCCTTTCATTTCAGCTCAGATTAACTACGGTCCCATTGGCATCGTTTATGAGGAAGAGTTGGACGAAAAAGGAATGCTCGTTCAGAAAGAAATTCCCGAAGGTATGACTGCTGACGAGCTTCGCTTGCAGAACGCCCCGCTCGGTATTATTTATCTCTCTGATTACGCATGGAACAATGTGGTTAATATGGAACCTCGTGCTAAGCTGCGTTTGGAACGTCTGGATGCTTATGTAAAACCCTATGTGCCTGAAGGTGTGAAACCCTGTCCGGTAAATCTGCAGTTTACCCTTGAGGAGCTCAATAAGCTTACAAAATATGAGAGTAATCTAAATGACTACATTCGTACGAACCTGATCCGCTGGCTGCTTAACGGTGGCGTATCCGATTCCGAATGGGCATCTTTCCAGGATGAATTAAAAGGGAAGCTCAACATTGAGAGTATCCGTCAGGTCTATCAGGATGCCTATGACAGATATATAAAAAATGATGGGAGGAAATTAAAATGAAAGACAATCGTAAGATCCTAGCGCTCGTTTTAGCCTTTACACTGCTCCTTTCTCTTGCCGCATGCGGCAACAGTAAGAATACTGCGCCGACTATTTCTGGTGTTCGTGATATGACGGTTGTCGTTGGCTCCGAGTTTGATGCATTCGAAGGTGTCACTGCCTTAGATGCTGAGGATGGAGATCTGACCTCGAAGATTGTTATCGACTCCAACCCTCCTCTTGAATTTAAAAATGGTAAGGTTACTCCTGAAGAAGAAGGCACTTATGAGCTCACTTATTCCGTTGCTGACAAGGGTGGCTTGAAGGCTGAGGCTTACGCGACCCTTACTGTGACCAGAAAGACAGGCGATGCCGTTGTTTATAAGGACTTTGATTTCAGTACACAGCCCGTCACTGATAACAGGGGCTGGGAAGCGCGTATTGCCGATGGTGTTGATGCCAGCGCCGAGATGAAGCAGGGAGCTTATGTGTTTGAGATTGCTTCTCCTGGAAACGGTGACGGCGATATTCAGCTTGCAAAACCCGGTTTTGCTCTCAAAGCAGCTGACTATCGTATCAAGATCTGGGCAAAATCCACAGCTGATACATACTGCCACATCATTGCTCGTGATGAAGATGCAGATGGCTGGGCTACATTTGGTGGCGCCTACAATGTCGTTATTGGTAAGGAGATATCACCTCTGGAACTCAACTTTACTTCCAAAGGTAAGGGCAGTGCCGAACTTCTGCTGAATCTGGGCAAGATCACTCCGAATCCCGATAACCCCTCCGATACCACTCCTGAGAATTTTACAGTGACCATCGACAAGATTGAGATATATGAAATTACCGGTGATGAAACCCTGATACCAGCCTATACATCAAATTTTTCTACCGGTAAAGGTGTTACGGTGGAAGCCGGTGACGGTGCAGTGGCCAATGTAAGCTTTAGTGATGATGCTGCGACTGTGAATATCACCTCATATCCCACCAACGGCGGTGTTTGGAGCATCAAGTCCAATATTGAGCTGGGTGATCAGACAATAGAAAATGGTACAAAATATTATTACAGCTTAAAGCTGAAAGCTAAGAATGCGCAATCCGGCGAGTGCATTGTAGAGAGCGCCGCCCAGTACGATAAAAACCGAGTTCACTTCAACGGCTTTACTGTGGCAGCTGGTGAGGAAATTGAAATATCCGGGACCTTTACCGCTGACCGTGCGATCTCTGATCCTGTCATCCGCCTGCAAATCGGTAATCCCTCTGACGGTGTAAGCTCCAATTCACTGGCCATCAGTGATGTGGTATTCGGTAAGGTTGAGGGTGATAAGGAGGTCAAAAAGACCATTGACAACTTCATTGCCTTTGGTAACAGCAGCTATAATGCCACAAATCCTGAGTATCCGTGGGCTGTTTTCAATGGCACTGATGAGGACTATGATCGTGGTGTCGGCACCATCTGGACCGAAAATGGAAGCTTATTCTACCGAATTGATCAAGGCGGTACCACTGACTGGCATAATAAACTTATCTGCGGATATAACGGCAATCCTCTGACGCTGAAAGCCGACAGCTATTACACAATTGAGATTAAAGTAAAGGCAACAAAGAATGTTTCCTGTGGCCTGTTCCTCAACCCCATCGGTGGTTGGGACCCCCGTCTATCCGAACGACTGGATATTACCACCGAGGAGCAGACTTTCAAATTCACCACAACCGATATCTTTATTACAGACATGGACTTTGAGCTGTTGTTCCAGTTCGGGTCTGAAGACTTGGCGCAGCTTGGTGAAGTAACCGTTGAGTTCAGCGATATTACGATTTACCAGATGAGTGTCATCTGATCCTATTATCTGCTTGCAGGGGGATGATAAGCGCATCTCCCTGCAAATAAGTATGCAAAATAAGTCAAGGAGTCAATAAATATGAGAAACAAGGATGTTGTACTATGGATTGCCCTGTGCTTGATTGCCAGTGTTCTGCTTTGTAGTTGCAGACAGTCCGGAGCACCAGTCACCGTTCACTTCAATGGAAACTATTATGGATGCGGAGAGATAGGCAGCCAAACGGTACACATGGGATCGAAACTTGAAGAACTTGATGCTCCCACACGGGATGGTTATGTGTTTCTCGGATGGTTTAAGGATAAAGGCTTGATTGAAAAGTGGGATTTTGAAAAAGACAAAGTTTACTCTGAACTTACGCTGTATGCAGGCTGGGACAGGGATAGCGGAGACGAGATCAAATATCCTGATACAGACAAAGATTTCACAAACTTGAGAACGCCAGGCAGTCAGGAAATGGCCTATGATTATAGACTTTTTTTCCTTCCTGAAAAAGACGGTGTGAATCAGCCCTATGTAGGCGATCCTATGCCTTACTATGAAGACGGTGTCTATTATATTTATTATTTGAAAGACGGTGGAGACTCCTACAATCACTCGATTTATCTTGTTACCACAAAAGATTTCCTCAACTATAAGGAATATGACGAACCGGTGTTGGAGGCTTCACGCAGCGGTGGCCAGGATGGATGGATCGGTACGGGTTCTGTTGTAAAAGTCGGAGAGAAGTATTACTTCTTCTATACAGGGCACGCTTCTTCCGATCATTACGAGTATAAAGAAAAAATAATGATAGCGGAAGGAAGGAGTCCGACTGAGTTTAAAAAGATTGTTGGCTGGGAGATAACACCACCTGCTGAACTTGGACAGAAAAATGATTTTCGTGACCCGCAAGCATACTATGATGCTGAAAATAACGTGATCACACTTACTGTAACGGCTTCTCAGAATAATGTGGCACGGATCCTGAAATATACAATTAGTGCTGATTTAATGAACGTGCAGTATGATGGCATCATATTTACCGATCCCACAGGTGATTTTTGGAATCTTGAGTGTAGCGACACCTTTAAACTTGGTAACAAGTGGTATATCACCTACTCAGCACAAAACGATACGCTTTGGTATGCTTTCGCTGACAATCAATTTGGCCCTTACTCAGAGCCAAAGCGCCTAGAAGGAAAGCTCTTTTATGCAGCCAAGCACGTTTCGGATGGAGAGTATACTTATATGGTAGGCTGGGCACGAAGATCAGAATCCCCATCTTCCACACAGGAGGTCTCCGGATGGGGCGGTAACCTTGTTGTACAGAAACTTGTTCAAAAAGAAGACCACAGCCTGATTCTTTCTCCTTTGGATAAGTTTTATGATGCCTTTGCCGTACGTCGTGCTTTGATTTTGGATGGTACAAGCGCTCTGTTAGAGTCAGGTGCCCTCTATAGTTATAAAGAAGTATTTACTGCCTTTGAGAGATTTATGCTAACCGGTGAGTTCTGTTTTACAGGCAATGGTAGCTTTGGTCTTGCCTTTGATTACGACGGCCAGGCTGATAATTATAAACTCATTTCCATTGATCCTGCTAATAACAAGCTGCAGCTATATTTCAACGGCGGGAAAACACTGATCTCTGAAACAGATGCTGTTCTGGAAGCCGGTAGAGACTATTCTTTCACCTATATCCAGGAGGGTTCCGTCGGGATCTTCTACATTGACGGTTTGGCGGCGCTTACTGTACGACTGTATGGGGTAAGCGGGAAAGCAATTCGACTCTTTGCAGAGAACAACAGCGTTGTATTTTCGTCTCTGCGGGAGTATACCATGTGAGTATTTGCTTGTGTCCATGTATTGTGCGTATAAATCAATTGAATATTATCTTTCAGTAAACCGGATTAAATCTAGACTTAAGAGGAGGAAAACAGTGATAAGTCAAAAGTTACTACTTGCGCAAGCATATGAAGAAGAAGCGGCAAGACGTATCCCGGATACATCCCGGCCCAAGTTCCATCTATCACCTTATGTGGGCTGGATGAACGATCCAAACGGATTTTCTTATTATAAAGGTGAATATCATCTGTTTTATCAATACAATCCTTATGACACGGTTTGGGGTTCCATGCATTGGGGTCACGCTGTTAGCAAAGATTTGATTCACTGGCACTATATGCCTGTGGCTTTGGCACCTGATAAATCCTACGATTCGTTTGGTTGCTTTTCTGGAAGTGCGGTTGAGCTTCCCAATGGAGAGCATTTACTTATGTACACTGGTGTACACAAGGACAGCAATACCGGAGAGGAATTCCAAACACAGTGCATTGCTATTGGAGATGGCTTGAATTATAGAAAATACTCTCAGAATCCGGTGATCGATGGGAATCATCTACCCAAAGGAATGAGTCGAAGCAATTTCAGAGATCCAAAGATCTGGAGGGAAAAGGACGGAAGCTATCGTTGTGTCGTGGGAGGATGCGATCAAAGAAATCTCGGAGTTATTCTTCTTTTCAGCAGCAAAGACGCCTTTAACTGGAAATATGAGAGTGTCCTTGTAAGGAATGATGGCCGCTTTGGATTGATGTGGGAATGTCCGGATTTTTTCCTTTTAGACGGAAAGTATATTCTCCTTACCAGCCCGCAGGATATGCTGCCCGAGGGGCTTGAGTTTCATAACGGTAACGGTACGCTCTGCCTGATAGGTGAACTTGATAAAGAACAAAAGCATTTTACCTATGAATATTATCAGGCCGTTGACTATGGTATTGACTTTTATGCACCTCAGACTCTGCTGGCACCGGACGGAAGGCGTATTATGATAGGCTGGATGCAAAACTGGGATACCTGTAAACTGGTCGATGCAAAGAACCTGTCGTGGTTTGGACAGATGAGCCTGCCGAGAGAACTGTCTGTCAAAAATGGACGGCTATATCAACAACCGATCCGAGAGCTGGAATTATACAGAAGTAACAAGGTCGAATATAAACATGTTCTTTTACAGGGAGAACTATCCTTGAATGGCATAGAGGGCAGAACCGTAGATATGGAAATCTCGATTCGAGCAGTGGATAAAGATAAGTTATACCAGAAGTTTGAAATCAATTTTGCGCAAAACGAACTGTACAGAACGGTGCTGAGCTTCTGCCCATATGAGTCCATACTGAAAATTGACCGTTCGTTTTCTGGTTCTCGTAGGGCTTGTATTCACCAGCGTCAATGTATGGTTTCCGACAAAAAAGGTGAATTAAAGCTAAGAGTCATTTTGGATAGATTCAGTGCAGAAGTCTTCATCAATGATGGTGAACAAGTAATGACTGTCACCATCATGACTGATACTGCTGCAAAAAAAATTTCGTTCAGTTCTATTGGTGAGGTTATTATGGATGTAACAAAGTATGATTTGTAAAGGGAGGAGTAATGGAATGAAACGTTACGATGTAACCGCTTTGGGAGAACTCCTGATCGATTTTACAGAAAACGGTCTAAGCGAACAGGGCAATATCCTGCTGGAGGCCAATCCCGGCGGTGCTCCCTGCAATGTGCTGGCAATGCTCTCAGGACTTGGGAAAAAGACGGCTTTTATTGGCAAAGTGGGCAACGACTTTTTCGGAAAGCATCTGAAAATGGTTCTGGAAGAATTAGGTATTTGCACATGCAATCTTCTTTTGGATGAGAAATATCATACAACCTTGGCTTTTGTTCATAACCATCCTGACGGTGACCGGGATTTCATCTTTTATCGTGACCCTGGCGCAGATATGAAACTATGTGCCCACGAGGTACAGGAAGAACTGATTGTACAGTCCAGGATATTCCATTTTGGCTCGCTCTCTCTGACTCATCCCGGTGTGCGGGAGGCAACAAAGAAAGCACTGCAAATCGCGAAGGAAAACTCCTGTCTGATCTCCTTCGACCCCAACCTGCGTGAGCCGTTGTGGGACAGGTTGGATGAGGCCAGAAAGCAGATCGCGTTTGGACTTAGCCAATGCGACATTCTGAAAATTTCGGATAACGAACTTCAATGGTTTACCGACCGGTTGGATCTCGACGAAGGAGTAAGCTTTCTGCAGGACATCTATCGAATTAAGCTGATTTTGCTCTCTATGGGAAAAAACGGAAGTCGTGCATATTATGGTGGTATGAAGGCAGAGGTAAAAACCTTTCCGCTGAAGAACACCATAGATACAACTGGGGCGGGGGATACTTTCTGCGCATGCGCGTTAAACTATATTCTAGAGCACAATCTTGAAAATCTGAGTTATGAAGATCTCTTGAGTATGCTCACTTTCGCTAATGCTGCCGCATCACTCATCACAACAAGGAAAGGAGCGTTGAGAGTGATGCCAAAGAAAGAAGAAATTGAGTACCTCCTGACAAAAAACATTGAGGAATAAGAAAACTACCCCAAAATTTTATCATATTTTGGGGTAGTTCAGACTGAAGACAAAGCTCACTGAAAAGTGGGCTTTTTTTATCTAAAAGAGTAGTTAAGGACATAACAATCATGGTATAATATAAATACATGAAACGCTCATGTAATAAGGATTTCAAGGTGATTATGTGCTAAATAAAAAAACGGAAGATAATCGTAAGCAAGTAACATATCTTTGTATTGATGACCTAGTACCTAAAGACCACATTTTAAGAGATATTGATAAAGCTATTGATTTTTCTTTTATCTATGATTTAGTAAAAGGTTTGTATTCAGAGGATAATGGAAGGCCCAGTATTGATCCGGTCGTGTTATTTAAAATTGTATTCATACAGCACTTGTTCGGTATCCGAAGCATGAGGCAGACCATTAAAGAAATTGAAGTAAACATAGCATACCGTTGGTTCTTAGGATACGATCTATTAGAGCCTATACCACACTTTACAACGTTCGGAAAGAATTATGCAAGGCGTTTTTCTGATTCAGATGTGTTTGAACAGATCTTTGAAAGAATCCTTCTTGAAGCGGTCAGATGTAAATTTGTAGACCCTTCAGCAGTATTTATTGATGCAACCCATATTAAGGCAAGTGCAAATAGAAAAAAGTCTATCAATGAGCAAGTAAAGATAGAAGCAAAACACTACCATAAAGAGCTTATGGAAGAGATTAATGCTGATCGTGAAAAACATGGTAAAAAGCCATTACATGATAAAGATGACGATGACGATCCCCCAGCAACCAAGAGTGTAAAGAAGAGTACGACGGATCCTGATTGTGGAGAATTTCATAAAGGGGAGCATCAAAAATGTTTTGCCTATACTGCCCATGTAGCCTGTGACAGAAATAATTTCATTTTAAAGGCTGATGTGTCAGCCGGGAATGTTCATGACAGTGTCATGTTTGATGGGGTGTATAGACAAGTAAAAGAGGCTTTCCCAGAAGTTGAAGCAGTTGTAGTAGATGCCGGATACAAAACTCCATGGATATGTAAGCAGGTTTTTGATGATAACAAAATAGCTGTTACTCCCTACAAAAGACCTATGACAAAACAAGGTTTCTTCCGCAAAAATGATTATGTCTATGATGAGTATTATGACTGTGTGATTTGCCCCAATAACCAGGTACTGGAATATTCCACAACGAATCGTGAAGGATACAGAGAATACAAAAGCAACCCCCATATTTGCTCAAACTGTTCAATGAGAAGCCAATGCACTGAAAGCAAAAACTATCAGAAGATAGTAACGCGACATGTTTGGGAAGAATATATAGAAAGAGCCGAGGACATTAGGCATACACCAGAAGGCAAAGAACTCTATAACTTAAGAAGTCAAACCATTGAACGGGTATTTGCAGACGCAAAAGAAAAACACTTTATGAGATATACACACTTAAGAGGCTTGGCCAAACTAAAAATGCAGGTGACGCTAATTTTTGCATGCATGAATTTGAAAAAGCTAGCGAAATGGAAAAAGCTAAATCCTGATATGAACCCTATTTTGCAATTTCTTATTGAATTTTTACCAGTATTTAGAGAAAAATCATTGATGTATTTAGAAAAAACGGTTATGGCCTAAAACCACAACCGTTTTTGTCTACAATCTGAGCACTTTCACTGAAGTGCTTTTGTTCGTTTTGGTTCTATAATAAATGTTGGGGTGCCGAAAGAGGTACTTCAACATTTTTTTAAA
>ERZ773359.5564-NODE-5564-length-11947-cov-9.450639_pt1 | contig 11947 bp, 7 predicted proteins | sample MGYA00374955_ERZ773359 | MGnify/ENA primary metagenome ERZ773359 (study PRJEB29098, sample SAMN04486028) | biogas fermenter metagenome | study: EMG produced TPA metagenomics assembly of the Biogas fermentation microbial communities from Germany - Plant 4 DNA1...
TTTATATATAGATATAGCAGAAGCTATCTAATATAGCTTCTGCTATAATGTTATTTATGCTATTGTTTCTACCTCTTTTACTTCATGACTCCCCCATAGACCGCTCGCTAATCTTATTCTCCGCTCTGCCATTTCTTCAACAGTTAAATTCGGGTCGTCCATTTCCGAAGTGTCTAATCCCTGCTCATATGCCACGCTTAATTCAAGCATTTGCCCTACTGAATATTTTGGATTTAATAGATGCCTTATTTCTGCTCCGTTCATTAGTTCAACCTGTAAGAATAGCATAGTATCTAAAGTATAAGCTGGGTCTGCAAACCATCTACCAGGCAATCCTTGTTCTTCACACTCTCTGATTACTCTCATTTGTTCGGCACTTAGCTTATTATTTCCAATTATCCGAACATCTACCCCATGCTCTTTTGCTAATTTTAACTCTTTTATTTGTTCTTTATTAAAGAGTTCCTCGAGTCTATTAACGTTCTTTTCAGCTTCTACCTTATCTATCTTAGCTGGTTTAACGTTCTGTGAATTTTTTCTTGCCATGATATCCTTCTTAAACGGTGCATTTGGATAACTCCTTATAAAGGCTTTCTGAGAACCATTTGCTGGTACATAGATACCATTTTGGATTGGTATGCCTCCTTTTTCATATACTTTTAGGCAATAATTTAATACATCTTTAAGAGCCATACTAGCTACTTCGCCTTTGAAATTAGAAACCCTGTAACCCCTAGTATTCCCCCTATGGTCTACTATCTCTGTGAGAATGACAAGTGGTTTGTTTACCCCATTGTCAAATCTACTAAAATCACCAGCAGTTCCCTTTATCTTATCTCCATCTAAATCGGCATTTATAATCTTATATTTTCTAATACTTAAATCAGCTATTAAATCTTTCTCTGTCTTTTGAGCTCTCTTAAACTCATATTCGCCACCTTGTTTTCTATTGGCTGCAACTAACCTGAATAATCTTCCTTGCCCATGTATATTTACAACATCAACCACTGCTACTATCATACTATCTCTCCTTTTTATCTTTTTGTTTAACTTCTAGTTTTAAATGTTAAGCTGTATTTATCAAGGAATTCAATAAATTCTGGACACAAGTTATCAAATTTACCACTTTCACCAGTAATCAGCTGTACGAATAAGAAAGATGCACTACTAACTTCATTAAACATGAATATTGCGGCATCCAAAGATACATCAGCCATGGCTACCATCCATTTACAAGCATTTGCAATCCTAAGATAGGTCTTGTCCGGCCAGTCTAACGTAGTCTTATCATAATTTTGCTTGAGCTCGTTTACAATACCTGATACCAAAGTCTGTGTTTGCAGGTATTGCACTTCAGGAGTAAGCTTCTTTATCTTATCTATTCCTTTACCCTCTAATATCTCGTCCACACTTATTGTATGCTTCTTATATTGGTAAAATGCTGCAAAGTCATTTGCTGCTTTTTCACCTACAGCTGCTGCTGCATAAATCTCAACAGACCTATCATCCAACATTCCCCCTTTTCTCTTTTCCGCATTTGTTAACTTAATACTAAGCTTTGTCCAAGTTCTAGGGCAAGGAAGCTTTTCTTCAAATTCTGCATTAGGATTTATTTGGTGTAAATAATCAGGTTGCCAAGATATAAAACCTACTACAGTAGGATGTACATTATTATCAACAGCCCAGCTCTTCCAAGAGTTTAAGTCTGGTTCTACTCTTACAGCTAGACATCTTCCAAGGAAAGCGTATTCTATACCCTCGAATACACCTCCATCTTCAGGTCCGTTACCAAGTGCAACTACCAACCATTTTTCAGGCAATTTATAATTACCAAGTGCACGTTTGCTATCAAGTAATTGATAAGCCGCTGCACGAACTGTTCTAGAGCAAGATGTAATCTCGTCCAGTACCAATATTCCCCTTTCTCCATCTCTTTCAGCAAAAGGCAGGTTATCCAAACTTGCCCAAGTTGTTGTTTTCCTTCCACCCGGCAGTTCCTCAATAGTAGGTACACCAAGTAAATCTACTTCAGTTAGTGTAACTAATCTCAATTCTTTGCATCCAATTCCTAGTTCTTTACATAAACCGGCAATGCCCTCTGTTTTACCTATACCAGACTTACCCAAACAAAGAATAGGAGTTGTAAAATCTTCATCCAATATACTTTCTCTAACAAGGTTTAAAAATTCTTTCATAGTGACACTTTTTAAATTCATATTTGCACTCACTTTAACTCTACCTCCATTACTCTCAAATTATTTATCTATACATTATTATTTCATTTGAAGATTGTTAATCTGCATATTAATTTAGTATAACTAGTTTAACCTCAACTTACTTGGAAATCAGCTTTCTTTCCCCAAGGTGGTTTAAAACTGGTATCTCCGCCATGAATAACCCAAATAATGTCTTTATATTTCTTTTCCCAAGCCGATTTCTTTGTTAAAGAAAATGCTCCATCTGTAAAGACTACAATTATCTTAGGCTTAACCTTACAATCTTTACTATCGAAATAATTAAATACGCAAGTTATATCTGTTCCACCACCTCCACGTGGTCTAATTTTTAATAACTCCTCTTTGTTAGTGAATGGAGCAGTTACTCTTACAGCTGTATCCCAGTAAATCATTTCTGCTTCTGCCTTATATGCTCTAAGTAATTGTATTATTTGAGATATAACCATGCCTAATTCCATATCTCCTATACTTCCTGAGGTATCCACACAAACTTTGACACCTATTATTTTATCAGGGTCAAACGGTTTAGGACCTGGCATAATCATATTTCTGCTTATAAATCTTTTATCTGGTCTACTGAACGAGTTTTCTTTCTTAGTTGCTTGGGATAGATAGGCTCTTAATAAGGTTCTCCAGTCTATTCTCGGAGCTGTAATCTCCTCAACCAATCTCTCTAAAGAAGATTCGTTATGACCCCCTATCTGCCTAGCATGTGTCAATGCTCGTTGTAATAGCCCATTTGATTTAGACTCTTTTAATTCATCAGACATTGACTCGTCTTTACTAGACTCTATTAAATCCATGGAGGATTTTCCCATATCTGCAATCTCTCCCAATTTATCCCCATGGTATACTATGTCAGCTACTATAGACATACGTTTACTACGTTCGTCTTGCTCATTTTCGACTTGCCCATTTTCGCCTTGCCCATTTTCGGCTTGCCCATTTTCGCTTTGCTCATTTCTGTGCTGGTTGCCCTTCCCAGTTCCATCCATGCTCTGCCTAAGACTTGAGTTTCCTCCCTCTCCAGTAGACCCATTTCCATGACTCGTTTGCTGACGTTTGTCATTGTATTGCTTCATTAATTCGTCATAAATGCCTTCAACAGTCTCTTTTTTAACATCTGTTCTTGGGTGATATAACCCACCTTCTGCAAACTGTATTCCAACACCATAATTATCTTCGGCTAACATTTTTACAGGGTCATTAGGCTTTATACCATAGTTGTCACATATCAGCTTATTTATAAATAAGTCTGTTGCAATATTCCAAACTTCAGCAATTCTCGTACCTCTTCTGACAGTATGCTTCATTATAATATGATACATTTCATGCTCAATAACAAATACTAATTGCCCCATTGGTAAATCCCTAACAAACTGGCAGTTAAAATATAAGGTATCTAAGGATACTCCCATAGTCTGTATTATATCCTCTTTAACTGGCACCCTGTATAAGTTCATATACAAGGCGAACAAAAATCTATCCAATTTCTTAATGACCAAAGCTGCCCTTGCCATCTTTTGTTCTACTGTTAGTCCCGTATTTGTATCTAACAGCTTTAAACCTTCAGTATATGGATTTGTAATATTAATCGTCGGTAGCTTTAAACCATACCTATCTATACTTATACTATTACCGTCGGAAGATATAATGTCTCTCTTTCTTAAATTTTTCCTCACCTTTGACTTGTCTGTTTGTTCATCATTAACCCCTTGCTTATTATTTACTAATCTATCCTTTAGACCTTTATCTGGCTCCTTACTTACGGGTTCTTTGTTCTCTACTGTAGCCTGTTTAACCTCTTTTTCTATAGGTTTATCTATATTTTCATCTGTACTTTTCTCTGCCACTTCTTTTTCCTTTTCTTTTATTATGCTCTCTATTTCTATTCTTCTGTAACTTCCATTTATGCTACTGATGAATTGTTTTCCATCTCTATCAACCAATTTTCCATTAGCGATGCCATTCTTTTTACTATATGCAACTACATCTTCAGTCTTATACCTCCCTTTCTTACCTTTCCAATCCACTACATCATACCCTAAATCCCCTACTTCATTTAATACGATGAGTGGAGATTTTCCAACTAGTTTGCCTTTTATAATTACAGGATACCTATCAATTGAACCATTGGTACCAACTACCTCCCCAGCTTGTAATCCAAGGTTTTCTATTTCTACGCCTTTACTCAATGCGGCTTTTACGCTATTAATCGGTACGTCTTTGAAGTACTCATTTTCAGTATCATATAATCTAACACCTATCACACTCTTACTATTCTGCCTGATGGTGCCAATCATTACAACAGCCATTTTACCCCTACCTTTCTATATTTTCCACTCATAAATTTACCATTATCTACATTTAAAGCCTGTATTTATGTCATTTAGATTATATTTTTAGTATATTTGTTCCCTACTTTTAAGTTATTAAATACCTCGTGAAATAAATAATGGACTAGCTAACGCTAGTCCACTTCTCTTTATCTGTTATTCTATTCAATTGATAGGCTTATACCATTTACATAAATACTCTCAATTGTATTTGCAATTAATTCCTTTATCGCATCATCAGTATTTTTCTTTTCATAAAAGAACTTATAAACAGCTGTTTTTCCGTTTGCTATTATTAAACCAAAAGTATAATTGTACTTTTTAGTATTTTTCTCCTTGTCCTTACTAGATAAATCTGTTGCTTTTAAAGATACATCTACTGTATACCCTACTCTTGCCTCATCCATAAATAATATTTTCGGCTCAAACTCTTTAACACCTAAACTCTCGAGATACGGTACGAATATTTCAGAATAACAACTTATACCATCATGCTCACCTGCGTATTGATAAGATACAATTTCCCCATAAACTCCTGTAGAGTGCTGCATAATCAGACCGTCTTCTATGAATTGCATAGCCCAATTCTTAGTTAATTTTATTCCCACTACGTCATTTATGTACACTATGGATTGATTTGGTACTCTAATATAGGGACCTAAGTCTAAATTGCCTTTTAATAATGCAACACCATTTATAGTGAATAATTGCTTGCTACCATCTGGTAGCATATTATTGTTTTTAATTTCCTCAATGCTTTCTTCAGATATTTCAGCTGCTTTCAAAACCTCTTTCATAGCTTGCAAATTGCTTTCAGCCTCGTTATATAAACTCTCATAATAACTTGCCAAGGCTTTATAATCTTCTAATGTCATTTCCTCTTTTTTCTTACAGCCTACCATATTCACTACCATAATAACTATTAGCAACGCTATTAATATTTTTCTCATACGTTCCAGTCTCCTTTGCTTTGCTAAGTATTTTTACTCACTATCATTACCATTTATCCAAAACTCAAAATTTTTAAATTTTTAGTTGAAAATTTTCTATAATGCATAGCTGGACGCATATATCAAATTTTCAACTAGTCTCTTAACCTCCACTTTCCCCTCTTTTTCACCAACTCGGTCTTAGCTGCTAAGCATTATTTAATTTTTATAAACGCTTTCTACTCTTGATTTTCTTTTTCAGCTTCCAAAGCCTCCATAAAGAAATCTATAGCTGTCTTACTATCAATAGTTAATGCTCTTGCGTCTATACCTCTTTGTTTAGCCACTTGAGTTATGAACCTATATTCATCAGTTCCTTTGTATAACAATAATACAAAAGTTTTTACCCTATCATCAATGTGTCTGTCAATACGTGCTCTTATCTGTTCCATCTTGCTTGGATTACCAGGCGCACTGTAGAATATACATACATCGCCGCCATTCAAGTTTAATGATTTCTGTATATTAGTAATAATTACATCATACTCTCCCCTATTAAACTTGGCTGTAATTTCAAGTCTCTCCATATCTACAGTGTCGCCATTTAATATTACTGGCTTTCTACCTATTTTTTCGAGCTCCTTTTGTATCTTCTTTTGGGCTTGTATATGAAAACAATATATCATTACCCTGCTATCACTAAATTCATTTTCAAGCAGTGCACATAAACGGTCAAGCTTAGGCACATTAGCTCTGTCAAACGGAATGCCCGTCTCTGGCACATTACTAGGGCTGTTTAATACTTCCATATATCTATAACCCTTAGCTAAAGCAGATGATTGAAGAATGCTTGGTTCTACCTCATACACTTTGTAAATATGTGGTCTATCCATACCTACATCTGCTATTGACCTGCCGAAATAGCATAATTTCAATCTGTTTTTAAATATCTCTTGGTTTTTATAGCTACTTCTTTCACGCTTAAACTTCATAACTGGTCTCTTAACACCGTGCTCGTCTGGCTCTTTTACCCAGTATGTTTTCTTACTGTAAACGCAAAATTCTTTTTCAATTCTCCATTTCTTAGGTAACATATTTGGGTCTAACATGTCTATCTGGTAATAGATATCCATGATATTTGTTTCAAATGTCGTTGCATTAAGAAAATGAACTCTGTCTACAATATTACAAATGTTCCTAGTATAATCATATATCTTTGTATTATCCCTCTTTATTACTGAGCTTTCGTCTAAAATAAATGTATTAAATATTTTACACTTACCGTCAGGTGTTAAGTTTAAAGCAATCCAATTAGATAACACATTTGAACGTAATGCGGAGTGCTTTATTACAATACCGTCTACCTTATTCCAGTTATACTTCTTTATAGCCCTACGCATTTTATCAGATTCGGAGGGGAGTGCAATTACATTCAAGCCTGTAAATTTCATTAACTCAACTTGTATCTGACCTATAGCACTATTCTCAACCGCTATAAGGAATCTAGTTAATTGACCTTTTTGCCTTAAAATATTAATCAAAGCTGCTATTTCAGCAGTTTTTCCTAAACCACAGCCATCCCCAAGACATGACCGAGGACTTAAATACAGAAAAGCTGTACCAACTGTTTGGTAATCTCTAAGCTCACCTATGTACTGGTTTAAATCTAACCCCTCTTCCTCTATTATATCTAATATTCTCTTTTGTTCATCAAGTGACCTCATTAATAATTCATAAGGAAAATTATATATAGTATGCTTCAATGCTGGTATTGACTTTGCCTCTCTTATCTGTAGTACCATTTTTGCATGTTCAGGAGTAAATGTTCCATAGTATATCTCGTCTATTATTCGAGGATACGTTACCGCCAAATTATACCACCACCATTTTATTATTTTTTCTGTCACAAACTATTAAACTGTCTTAATTCTAGAATAACCTTGCCACTTAGGTAGCAAGGTTATTCTTTCAATATCTTGAATTATTGCTGATTAACTCTTTCCCTTATCTGGGCTAACTCCTCACCACTGACCTCTCTTTCACTTATTACCTCGATATCATCTATTACCCACTTAGTACCATAATTACTCATTAAGTAATAACACTCAAGCACTAACCCTGTATCTGTTCCTGTATATTCAATTAACTCTTCTGTAGTTAACTCTGCTTGAGTATCGTAGCCACCAATCCAAGCTGTCACTCTACCATTCATAGTTGCTGGCTGGTTAACTCCTTTGGCTATCAGGTAACCTCTCAACCTTGAGTTCAAGTACTCTAGCCTTTCCTCACTTAGTAATTCAGTATTTGTATTAAAGGCTCCATACATGCCAACAAGAGTTCTGTTTGTTGATGCCTCGTATAAACTTTGCAGAGTTGCTTTTATAGATACTTTATTGCTTTCACTGATGGGTCCTGCTAAGTTTAATGCTACTAATCTTCTATATGTAGCACTATCAGGGTCAGGTTCAGGTGTTCTCTGGAGTTCCCTACTGATTAATACCATATCATTAATCTTAAATTCTAAATCCTTTTGCCGTATTATTGCATAATATCTGTCTATATAAACTGCTGGAACACCAGTTCCTTTCGCACAATCCTCAACAGTTCTCTCAATCTCTACTAAATATACATTGTTATCTCTCGCTAATACTTTATCAATATTGCTTATTAAGCGTATTATCTGAGTGTTAGCACCATATAAAGCTTGCAACATTCCCAGCCCAGCGTCCTCTACAATAGTACCGCTCATTAAAGCTGTTATATCTATGTTATTTATTGCTCTGTCTAACCTTTCTACAACTTTTCTTAACTCTATATCTATAAATTCTGGAATCATAACTTCCGTATAATCTGTCAACAAATTATTATTTTTATAACTGTTTACATAACAGAATTGGTAGCTTAATTTTTTACCCTCTAACTCATTTTGTTTAAATACGAATGTTAAGGTTAATTCACCCGTTAGTTTATTTCTATCATACCCAAAATCTTTTAAACCATAGTTGCCACTATCAAACACTCCATAGCCATTTACTGTTCCAGTCTCTGTTGTTGGCTTAAATACTAAATGTATATCTGGCATAAAAGCTATTTGCTCTTTACTTGAGCCTACAATGTTATTAAACTCTCTAACATCGTATTCAAGCTTTCTGACTTTATCAGCATTTTTTGCTATACTTAACCCAACAGAGTTACTATTTCTTGTAGTATTTGTATTGTCTGTTTCAACTTCGTCATTGGAAGTATTCTCATAATCTCCACTTAGTAATTCTCTTCCTTCAGCCGCTCTTGCCTCATTTATTAATTTGATAGCTTGCTTTAAATATTTAGTATCTAACCCTATATTTCCCTCATAATCCTCAATTATCGCACCATTTATACCTAAATACTTCGCCCAATCTTTAAATGTACCTGCTTTATTAGGCGATACAGTGTACTTAACTTCTACATAATAATATCCCTTAGCTTCTTTAACTCCCACTATCTCTTTTTCATTGATTACCAAATCATCTAAGAAAGCCTTCAAATATTCATGATTATATTTAGAAATTTTATAATCGCTGTTTAATTTATAATCACGGATAACGTCTTTATAAGAATTGATGGCTTTCTCCCGCATTTCTCCCATAACATCATTGTACTCCAGCTCTTCCTTACTGAGCTTTGCATATTGAGTTATTGACTCATAAGATAACTCCTGTGCATAAGAGTCTAAAACCTCTTGTACTGTAAGAAAAGACTCTGCCCTTAAACTCTTGTAATCTGATTTATTGACTCCACAACCTGTTAGTAAAGTTGTGGATACTAAAGCAATTGATAGAATCTTTACACCTTTTCTCATGTCTGCCTCCTACTTTCCTATGGTTAATTTAGAACCAAATGGTATTAAATAACCTTTTAAGTATAGTTTTTTAATGTTTTGAGCTCCAAACTTCTGCTCTACAAGGCTCTTGCTAAGAGGCTTAGTTTTTACACCATTAGCAATCATAAACGCTTTAACCTCTTTATAAAGAGCTTCTATATCTAAAGTAGAATAATCTATTTCTTTTTCCGGAGTAGTCTCTGCTTTTGTTTTAACTGGATTTACCACTCGTCCCTTCTGTTGTTTAAGGGCATTAATTGTGGCTTTGGTATTAATACTAGGATTGCCACCCCTACTACTGCCATTATTGCTATTGCTGTCAATATCTTTCTTAAGATTTTCATTGTATGTATTCCTCCCCATGTCTAAATCTGTCGATTTTCTTAATGCTTCTTCTCTTTTCTTTTTAAGTTTTTCAAGTTTTAACTCAAGCTCTCTTTCTCGTTCTCTTTGTCTAGCCTCTAGTTCGGCTTTCTCTCTTTCCTCTTGCTCTTGTCTTAATTTCTCTTGTTGTAATCTTAATTCTTCGGCTCTCCTTAACTCCTCTATCTGCCTCTCCAGTTCAATTTCTCTTGCACTCTTATTTACAACAGAAACCTTATTAACTTGTTCTTCGTAATAATCCCCCTCACTATCTTCATAGTCTAAATCGTCATCCTCTTCGCCGAGAATGCTATCTTCATCAAAGTCTGTATATTCTTCATCGTCACCTAAAATATCGTCCTCGTCTATATCCTCTTCATCATCTAAAATCCCACTGTAATCATCGTCGTAATAATCTTCTTCACCGTCCTCGTCTAAGATGTCATCGTCACTATCCTCGTAACCCTCTTCATATTCTTCACTACCGTCATCAAATTCAAGAAGAGTATCATCGTCTAAATAATCTTCATCTTCGGTATTTACTGCACTCACTTCATTAAAAGTTGAAGCAGATTCTTGTTTTATATTCTGCATAGTTTCAGCATTAAACTGGTTGCTCTGTTTTTGTCTTTTTAGTTCCTCTATTTCGTCTCGATATATTTCATTATCGTTAATATAGTCCAGGGCTGTTTCCATATCCCCTAGACTTATATTAACCCCTACGTTGAATCCACCAAATAGTATCATGCTTCCACCGCCTAGCAAATCTTTTTAATCATTAAATAAATCTGCTTCACTTATTAAAGTGCTTAAATCTTCGTTTTCTATATTATTTAATTCGTCTAAATCGAATTGTACCTTTTTGCCGTTACCACCTAACTCAAGCATCTCCTTAATTTTATTATCGTCTCTATTATACCCGCAACCAATAGTACTCATATCTGGAATGTATACACCCATCTTATAAAATGTTTTTGCTACATTCTCAATAAATACGAAATTTAATGAATCACTTATATCTTTATCGTTTGAATATGCTACTGTTGCTCCTCTAACAAACTTCGCAAGACCTACATCAGATAATTTCAAAGCTATATCACCCGGCTGTGTTAATGGTCTATCCCACTTTTTAACATCTAATGTTTCCTTAACAACCTCTTCCTCTGCTCTTACTGCCGCTGTAAACGCCATATTTACTCTCATTGTCTTGTCTACTACACCAGTGGCTCTATGAGGGACAATTAATAAATAAATGCCTAAAGAAGGTAACTGTGTCACTATAATACTTAGCAACCTGTTAAATTCTTTATCTTGTGCAGTTGGTGCCAAATTTGATATTACGGTCATTACCTCGTCTATTACAATGTACAGTACAGGAATTTTAATCCCTTTTCTTTCTCTTAAATCCCATATGTTTTCACACATATTGTCTTTTAAAATCTTTTTACGTCTAGGTGCTTCAACCTCTATAACATCTCTTAAAACTTGTAATATATTAGAATCATCATGTAACCCACATACATGTGGCATGAATGATAAGTAAGTAAATAATGTTGATTGCTTAGGGTCTATAAGTAATAACTGTACATCTTCAGGAAGATTAAATATCATTATAATCATTATTAAAGACAAAACGTACCATGACTTACCACTTCTAGGTTTACCTGCAATCATTATAGTTGTATAATTTTTAGCATCCGCTAGTATAGGATTTCCATAATCATCTATACCAGCTATAATTGGCAATCTATTCTTTGTATTTAAGAAGAACTCCCTAACCTCTGGAAGTTGCAGACAATCCCCAATTGTAACAACAGCTCTTACGCCTTTAGTAACTACAATTTTATAATAGTCTCTTTCTATATAGACTGTAGCTACTACACTCTCATCCTCTGCGTCGTCTCTAAAGTATGCTTCAATTTCTCTCGCGATATCGTCCAATTTATTTAACCCTTTGACCCTGTTCATTCTTAAAATATAGCAGAAGAAAGTGCTTGTTGCTTGGGTTAATTTTGATTCGATTTCTTTTATATCTTTCTTAGCCGCTGCGGCAAGAGCCTGAGTACATAATACTTCTAAATTATGAAACTCACTCGAATAACTATCTATCTCCTCTTTTTTAGAAAAATCTGGATTATTTAGCATAAAGAAATTTTTAAAGGTATTAAATAAATATTCCCTCGTTAATAAAGGTTGATTTGATTGCACATCTTTTACTAG
>ERZ773359.5575-NODE-5575-length-11930-cov-6.031579_pt1 | contig 11930 bp, 13 predicted proteins | sample MGYA00374955_ERZ773359 | MGnify/ENA primary metagenome ERZ773359 (study PRJEB29098, sample SAMN04486028) | biogas fermenter metagenome | study: EMG produced TPA metagenomics assembly of the Biogas fermentation microbial communities from Germany - Plant 4 DNA1...
AATGCTATAAACTCCACTATATTGTACCGTTAATATTGTACCATTAATTTTTACTGGCTCTTTGTCAATAGTTGGGGTGGGATTTTCTTAAATCCCGCTCCTATATATCGGACAATTGCTCATTTTATTAAGGGGATACTCCTATTTAATTAAACTTCTACACTATAATCCTATACTTCTTCTGTGGCCTGCCCACCTTCCCATATATATAGGATATTTCCACCCTATCCTTACTTTCCAAATGATATAGATACCTGTGAACCGTCTGATAGGCCAACTTAGTCCCCTTAGCAATTTCATTGATGGAATAGAATCTATTTTCCCTAATCAAAAACTCCTCTATCTTCTTTAGGGTTTCATTGGAGATACCCTTAAAGTATTCATCCTCCTGCCTTTCCAGGGACTCTTTAAGCTTTAAATGGACATAAATCCTGGAGATGATATCCGGTGCTTTAATGGGTTTTAAGGCAAAATCATCGGCCCCCGCCTTCAGGAAGCTATCTGCTATTTGTTGATCCTCCTCTATTGTCAATACTATTATGGGAACCCTCCTATCCAGCTGCCTAAGCCTCTTTACCCCTTCTATACCATTTATCACCGGCAAATGGTAATCCACCAACACTATATCCGGCCTATGCTCCTTGAACTTCCTCAAGCCCTCCTTTACTGATAGGGCAGTTAAAGATCTCCAGCTGGCAAGCTCACAGATGGCCGACATGGAAAAGAGAATTTCCCGGTCATCATCTATTATCAGAATCTTTTTACACATACTACATCACCCTATTGATGGATAATTTAATACAGGTACCCTTCCCATACTCGCTATCTATCTCCAGGCTCCCGCCGTGGCTTTTTACAACCTCGTTGATAAAGGATAGACCAAAACCAGTGGAATTAGAAAGGCTAAAGCCCCGCTCAACTATCTCCTCCATGACCTCTTCCCTTATACCAATACCATCGTCTATGATTCTAAAATATACCCTGCAGTCATCGGCCGTAACTTCAATATGGATACCTCCATTTTCCTTATCAATGGCCTTATAGGAATTATCCAAGGCATTTATTATGGCCCTAGCAAACCTAATCTTATTTACATTGATAAAGGCCGATTCGGCCTTGTTTTCATAGCTAATCTTAGATGCCAGCTTAAGATGGGAAATATGGCTAAGGACGTAATTGATCAATTCAGAGGTGTTGATAACCAACCTCTTATCTTCATATAGAATCTCCGATATCATGTCACTTAACCTATCCAAGGAGTTTTCGATCTTCTCCAGATATAAGGCCTTTTTGGGATCTGACGAATCGTCCATCATCTTTAAAACCGATACCAAGGCCTGGCTAGATGTAAGGGGAGTCTTTAGGTCATGGACTAGATTCTTAAGTTCTATATAGTTCCTAGCCTGCAGGGCTTTGATTCTAGCCTCATGTAGCTCCCGCTCAACCCGCTTGTTCTTCTCCGTAGTTAGGATTAACCTATGTTCATCATTTATCAGCTTTGTCACTAGGACCGCATTAAAGCTAAAGATACAACAAAGCACTATGGCAAAGACCGATAAGACATCCCTGGCCCCTATCATATCGGCAATGGTCTTAAGGTCCTGAGATGTCTCCCCTCTTCCAAAGCCGAATAACGAAATGGCAGGTATGACATCCAGCCACTGTACTCCAAATAGCAAGAGGATTATTATAAAGGCCTTTTTAGGCAGGCTGATATTTGTAAAATCCATCTTTTCCAGATACATGATGGCAAAGATGACGATCAGTGCCGGTACGCCAAAGTCATACCTGATATTATGGGCCCTATTTATAGTTGAATAGACCGAGGGGATTATCAGCAGGGCAAATAGGCCTTTAAAGTGGGGTACCCTCCTCCCCCTTAAGCTCAAGTCTGTAGATTCAGCTATAATAAAGGTTCCCAGATAATGGGGTATACCCCTGATGCTATTTAAGCTTACCAACCTAAAAGCCGCCAACAGCAGGGCCCCCTTATCCCTATTATGAAGGCTTTTAAACAGGAGGTCATAGATCCTAAAATTATGGACATGAAAGAATAGGGGAAAGATTATACCTAAGAAGATCAATATAATCCCCAATATTATATTCTGCTTCTCAAACTTTACCGTAAAACTATTCCTCATCATTTTCCTTTAGTATCCTCTTTCTATAAAAAAGCAAGAGGGTAATAGCTAACACCAAGATAGTAAGAATCAGCTTATTGGGATACAAATAGCTATAGTAAACTCCACCCTCCCCAATCCTATAGGGGGTATCCGCATCTACTTCCAAGCCATAGCGGATACTTAAATCCTTAATATTTAACAGGTTTATCACTGGTATACCCTTTGCCAAAAACCTATAAACTAATCCAGACTCATCATCTACTCGATAAACTTGCTCCCGGATAATACCCATCTTGGTATTTAGCTTATCATAAACACCTCCAAAGGAGACCAGATTACCCCCTACGCTTATGAAGCAGGCAATATCATGGCCAGCTTTTTCATACAGCTGAAGCCTGTAAGCTATATTTGAAGCCAAATCCTCCTCTATTATGATCTCCTTACCATAAGTCCTCATCCGTTCTAGGATCTCTTCTAAGGCGACTTCATCCATATCATTCCCTACATCCTTAGCTCCTCCGGGGGATACGGCTATGGATTTATGCTTGATCAGGCCCTTTCTATAAAGGTGTTCCTCCATGTCTAAGTAGGTAAAATCCAAATTATTACCTCCCCAGCTGGAGGAGCCTATGGAAGTAATGATGACGGGCTGTAGGTCTAAGAGCTCACAGGCTACTATGGTAGAAATATTGATGGCCGGAAAGGAGCTGGAAAAGTTGATGGCAACATTATCGCCAGCCCTTAACCCCAGCTCCATAAGCATATCGACCACAACTGCCGAAAAGTTGGGATTAGTAGAAGTCCTCTTAGACTCCAGGCTTCCCAGGGTAGTGGTAATTCCATTAAACTCCTCTCCTATCAGGCCCGTTCCGTGGACGTCATGGCTTAAATCTATTTTAATCCCCCTACGCACTCTTTCCCTCTTAAGCTCCTCAAAACACAGGGCCGTCCTCCTAGCAGCCTCATATTTTAGATCAAAATTATGGTCCTTAATTAATATTTTTTTGTCCTCAACTAAATTTAAGCTTAGGATTAGCAAGAGAGCCAGCAGGACTAGAAAAAGCTCCTTTAGATCCATTCTTCTCTTCATATCAAAGCACCATAATCCAACAAGATATTTACCAACTTAATCATGGATGCTACAACCATCATGGATGAAAGGGTCTTAAGAAGGCCCTGGCGGTATATATCCTGAGCCATGATTCCTGGAATTATATAGCCGATGGCAGTTGCAAAGCCGATAGAAGTTAATGGACTTATCTTTAATATATTAGAAATCATCATATTTATGATATAGCTTATAACCACCGTAAGTCCAAACCTTCTCCTGCCATACAGGATCACATGGTTTGACAGCCAGCTTACCAATAAGGCTGTAAACAGACTGATTAGTATGGTGGAAATTATCCTGGCCGGCTGATTTATATAAATGGCAATATAACCTGGCACAATAACGCCACCAGGTGAGATCTCCGTTATTTCATAATATATAAGGCTAAGGATAATTCCAATAATGACCAACCTATGCAAGCTTCTCACCTACTTCTTCAATCCTCTTGATTAGGTCTAGGCCGTTATTGCCCATATTTCCAATAGCAAAGATTACCGCATCCTTGCTTAAACCATCAATATGTGAAAGCAGATCCTTCCCTAGAATCCTAATCCTCTCCAGGGAATAACCAGATTTAAGCAGCCGACCTTTCATCATTCTCCTATTATCACCTATAATCCATACTTGATGGGGATTTATCTCCCCTACCAATTTTATATGCTGAGTAAATCTATGTAATCGATCCTTCCTGTTATTGACTAGTAAGATCAGTTCCCTATTATCTAAGGCTCCTCTTTCCTTAAACATTTTATAGATTAGCTTAATGGAATCAGGATCGTTGATTGCAAAGCCATTGATAAAGTCGATTTTAATATCCTCCTTGACCATCAACCTATACTGGGCCAATACTCCTGGATCCCTTTTATAGTTCTTTCTAATGGCCTCTATAGCACTTTCCTCCTCAATACCCAATAGGCTTGCTAACTCTAGGGCAATAGCCACGTTATCCCTAAAATCTATCCCATAATCCTCCCTAGCCCTGGCCAGGATGACCCGGCTATTATGTTCAGCCCCCAACTGTCTATAGTAGTCTAAAAAGCGCTCATCGGCCGTTATAAAATAGCCATCCTTTGGCATGACTTTACCCAGGGATTTGGCCACATCCTTTAAAGTCGGCCCCATGACCTCCAGATGGTCCCTTCTAACGTTGGTGACCACGCTGATGTCAGCCCTTAAGATCCTATTCTGGCATATGTATTGAAGCTCTGGTTCTACCGCCATACACTCTATAACCAGCAGATCTGCCCCCTGCCTATGGGCCTCTTTCATCACCTTAATCTGCTCCCTAATATTGGCCCTACCTCTCCTACTTATCACTTCCTCAACCCCATCTACATCTATGGTCATAGGACTAGTTCCAGTGGTCTTACAGAATACCCTATATCCTCCAGCCCTAAGGGCTGCAGCTATCAATCTGCTGGTTGAGGATTTACCCCTTGTGCCGTTTACATGGATTACATGCTTAAAGGTCCTACGATAAGATCTAACCTGGTAATCTTCTATAAATAGATAGATTAAATATGCTAGAAAAAAGCCTACTATAAATACATCCATCTTATTCATCCCATTTCCATCCCATCCATGGCTATTATCGACTACTCAATTCCCCTAGTAGCTGCTCTATGATAAAGAGTTGGAAATCCACCCTGTCCTCCATCCCCAGCTTCATGTTGCTCTCTATGGTGATTACAGGAATACCCAACCCCCTCCATACTTCCTTATTCAAACTGCCATCAAGGACTCCCGCTTCGATTATGAGTTTTACACCTGAACTACCGAACTTACTACTATATTCCCTAACTATCCCCTCCACCGCCTTCCAGATATCCAAACCGTTTGAGCCGACTATAAGTCCATGGCAGTAGTGGGTGCCATCTTCATCGGACCTACGCTCCCATTCCTGTAGATCAAGGATTAAGTCTGGATCTAAAGTTTCTATGAACTCAAATATCTCATAGGCCAAGACTTCCGTATCCCTACCCGTCCCTTTACCAGGAAAGGCCCTGTTTAAATCCTGCATATAATAGGGATACCTAACCCCTAACTTTACCGCCTCCACATTGGCCCTGGGGATTATGATAAAATTGGCCCAATCCAAAGCCTCATCAATTATCCTTTCAGCAGCCAGTATGCCGGCCAGCTCATTGCCGTGGATACCTGCTATAATTAAAACTTCAAGATCCCGGCCATTGTCCAAATAGAATATGGGGGTCTCATATTCCGTTCCCACCATTATGGCTACCTTCCTCTCCCTTCCTACTAATAGGATAGATAAAATAAGTGCAAAAATCAATAAGGAAGTTATTATAATCTTAAGCTTATAATTAATCATATCCTCCCTCCTCACTTGCCCTTACCCCGAAGGGGCCGGGGTAAATGGGCTAATCAGGGGGATTTAGCAGTGTCGAAAATCCCTTTGACATAATCTCGTCAAAGGATGGCATACCCTCTATTACTATAGACCTGTCAGGATTAGTACCATTATAGGCATTTATTATTTCTAAGATTGAAGTCACATGCCTTCCTACCCTCTCTTCCAAGGGGTGGCCAGTTTCATCAAAGGGTACATATAACCTACCCAGTTTTGCTGCCTTCTCATAGGTCGGGTCGATACCCGTCGTAACCAGCTTCTCATCAGTCTTTCCCCTTAACCTTCCCTGGGCCGGATTGGCAGTCTCCATCAGGATGGCTAGGGTATCCGTATAGTCCCCTAACTCCCTATGGGTTAAGCCCCGCAGGTTGGTAGGAGAAGGTTCTAAGCTTATTTGTATTCCCTTAAGCTGTAGATTGATGGCAGCCATAGAAGCTATGGGCATGGCCCGCTCATGGGCTACGATGGCATTGATTACCGGATATTCCGGTGAGGCTTCGTGTAAATCTATGGTTATATCTATATCTTCAGTTTTAATAAGCTGGGTAATCCCATAGCAAATCTGTTCTGTCAGGGTTCCATCTGGCCTGCCCGGATAACCCCTGTTCAAATTTCTAGTCTCACTGCCAGATAATTTCTGGCCAGATGCCGCATGGATATATACATCTGGATCCGGCCACTGATCAATGGGGTTTGTAGCCCTTGAACCATATCTAAAGAACCTCTTACCAGTGCCCGTATCTAGGTAAAAACCTTGTGGAGACCCTTCCTGGGCATCGTTGTGGGTAAAGGCGCTATTATTAGCCCTGGGAATTACGAAGACTTTACCCTTCCTAACCTTAGCCTTCTCAATAATGCTAATTGCTGAAACATATCCTGAAGGCTCATTGGGATGGGTTCCACCCAAGATCAATAAGCTGCTGCCAGCTTCTTCCCCTTCTAAAATGTAAACTTCAGTATCACCATTGGTCCCCTTTAATTTTGGAAAATAATCGCTAAGCATCTTTACTTCCGTAACTCCTGAGCCTGGTATTATCAGCTCCTTTTCGTGCATCCTTAAAAAGGACTTGGCTGAAACAAAAGCAATTGCTAAGGCTAAAATGAGAAAGATGGTAGCAGTAATCTTTTTATTCTTCAATGGCTTCACCTCTTTTGCCTACTTAATCATCAATACTCGCAGTATCAATGGAATTACGACCAAAGCATGATTGACCTGCTTTAATAGGTCCTCTTCCTCATATAAATTCCAGATGGTAAAGAATAAAACTATGGCCACTAAAGCCCTATATATGATGGTGATCAACTATACCCCTCCTATACCACTAAGAATGAAAGATGTTGAGCCAATACAATATAGATCAAGCCCCACAGTGCTATAACTACACAGGGCAATACGCTTCTCTTTAGGATCCTTGAATACCTCTCCTCACCCACCACCTGGGCAGCAAATATACCTGCCAAGGCCGTCGGAGGAACGAAGTCCCCTATTCCAGCTATTAAGGACAGGGCTGCTGCTACTATGATTTCGTTCTTGCCCAGTAAGGCCAGTAGGAAGGGCACTCCTAGGACGGAGGCGGACCCGAAGGCCGAAACGGCTCCAAAGGCCGGTATGGCTATTATGATGCTCAGATATAGCAATATGGATGGCATGCTTAAGGCATTGATCACCACAAAACCTCTAACTCCCGTTAGGGTCATAACCTGGATAAACATCCCTACCCCCATCAAGATGCCTAAAACGGGCAAGGCGGTCTTGATTCCATTTTTGGCTGTTTCCAAAATATTTATCTTTCTACCGGTAAATAGGCCTATAATCGTCCCTATTGTAAAGATTAAAGGCATGCCCAGATCTGGAATTATAGTTGGAAATAGCTTGCTAATTATCATTAATAGCAGGACTACTATTAGTGGTATAAAGACCCTAAAACCCTTAATATCCTCATCTATTTTAAGCCTTGATTCTATCGCCGCATAATCAAAATCCTTGGCATATTTTAAACCAAAATAAAGGACTGTAAAGATTGCTGGTGGTAGGGTAAGGGCCAATAAGGGGACGGTAAAGCCCACATAGGGAATATCGATACCGGCGCCGATTATCATGGCGGGTACGTTTACTGGTGGTGCAATCATGCCCAAAACTCCAGCAACCCCGATAATTACGCCTGTATCGGTCCTAGGTATGCCCATCATCATAAAAATGGGTGCTACGATGGCTCCTGAACTTAAGACTGAAGCAGTTGAAGAGCCGGTAATCATACCAGGAAACATAGCGATCAACATAAGTAGGATTAAGAGTATCGTAGGCCTTTTATTAAACCTCCTAATGATTACGCTATTTAGGGTGTCTAAGGCTCCAGATTCCTGGATTACGTTCATAAAGATCATGGCCGTTGCAATTATTAGGATAGTATCTATATATCCAAAGGTCCCCTCTACTAGGTGTTTTATAGGAATCCCCTGACCTCCTATTAGGGTACCCGCTATGGAGGCTAATGCCATGGCTATGCTAATAGGAACTTTTAATAAAAAGGCACTTAGTATAAATACTAATATCATGGCTAAAAATATAATCAGCTGTAATTGCAATTTAATACCCCCTATCAATAATAAGGGAGAAAGTTCTCCCTTATTATTTATTTAAATGCTCCCTTAAGGTACTCCAAAGCATCGGCTACGCTGGCTACTACATCCATTGGTATACCATTTTCGCTTGCAATCTTAGTAAATAGTCCGTCCTTATTTCCCTCTTCCACTATGATCATATAGTCTGCAGCCTCAAAAGCAGGCCCGATAAATCTGTCTGATAACTCGCCCCTCCTGTTTTCTCCTCCGATATGCATGCTGATAATCTTAATACCCTTATCCTTGGCAGCCCCTATTAATTCCATAGTTCTTTCCAATTCTTGGTCAGCATCTATTCCTGCTGCTCCAAGGCCTTTAGAACTACCCCCAACTGCCAGGATTAGAGTCTTTTCATCGCCTAAGTCACTGGCCTTGGCCAGCTTATCCATCTTATGCTCTATACCTGCATTATCCATTAGGGCCTTAACCATTTCCACATCGGCACTCTGGCCTATGGAGGTTAACAATACTGGCTTCTCAGCAAAGGGTTCCTCTAAGCCCTTAACTTCACTTGAATCTGGCTGGCCGGTGGCGGCCGGCTTTTCCTTACCGGAACCGCCACAGGCAACTAGTGCTATGCTTAAGACTAGACATAATACAATAAATAATATCCTTCTATTAAAAACCATCTGCATCACTCCTATACTTGATTTAGAATCCTACCGCCTGGCCATCCCTTCTCGGATCTCCACCTCCGTGTAGTTCACCGGATTCTAACATCATAATACACTGGGCTCCTCCAAAGTAGAGGTCGAGATCTGCCCTAACATCCACTTCATGGCCTAGTTCTTCTAGCCCCTTGATGACCTCCTCAGGGATTCTACCCTCCAATGATAGGGTACCAGACATATTGTACATCCTGGCAGCATTTATAGCCTCCTGTATATCCATACCATGGTCGATTACATTGCTTATGATTTGAGCTACGGTAGTTATGATCCTTGTAGCCCCTGGTGAACCTACGGCCATAAAGGGCCTTCCATCCTTTAATACTATAGTCGGTGTCATACTGCTTAAAGGCCTCTTGCCCGGTTGAACGGAGTTGGAAGTTCCCGGCCTTGCGTTGAAATCATCCATTTCATTATTAAGTACAAATCCCCTGCCCTTTACAGTTACTCCAGAACCAAAGAAGTAGTTGATGGTCTTGGTTATGGCCACTATATTACCTTCCTTATCCATGACGGACAGGTGTGTAGTGCTTCCACTTTCATACTTATATGGGTCGCCAAAGGTTACTTCCTCTGAAGCCTTATTCAAATCGATCTTTTGAACTAATTCCTTGGCATATTCCTTAGAGGCAAGTCCTGCCAATGGTACTTCTACGAAATCCGTATCCGCCATATACTCGGCCCTATCGGCAAACATCAGCTTAGAAGCTTCTGACCAGATATGGAGGGATTCAACCGTATTATGGCCTAAGGCCGCCATATCATAATTTTCAAGCATATTCAGCAGTTGTATTACATGGGTTCCTCCTGAACTGGAAGGTGGTGCCGATATAATCTCATAACCCCTATAGGTTCCCCTAACGGGCTGCCTAAACTTCACCTCGTAGTTGGCTAAATCCTCTAGAGTCATGATTCCACCAGCTTCTTGTACTGATTTAACTATATCCTCAGCCACTGGCCCCTTGTAGAAGCCATCCCTACCTTCCATAGCTATGATCCTTAAGGTTTCAGCCAAATCTGGGTTCTTTATTATGTCCCCTTCCTTGTAGGGAAGTCCATCCTTTAAATAGATCTCCTTTGTGGCTTCAAACCTATTGATCTTTTCAAAATTATCCGTTAGTATTCCCTCAAAATTCCTGGTAACCACAAAGCCATTTTCAGCCAGATCTATTGCAGGCTGGATTACCTCTTCTCTGGACAGCTTTCCATACTTTTCATGTGCTGCTAAGAGACCTGCCACTTCGCCAGGCACTGCAACTGCTAGACCGCCAACGGTCTTCGAATCATCGATGACCTTCCCATCCTCATCTATTGGATACATATCCTCCCTAGCATTCATCGGGGCAACTTCTCTGAAGTCAAGAAATACCACTTCTCCCGTTTCTGCGAACCTGATTAACATAAAGCCTCCGCCGCCAAGGCCTGAAGCATTAGGCTCTACTACTCCTAAAGCAAAGGCCACTGCAACAGCAGCATCTATGGCGTTTCCACCCTTTTTCATTATCTCTACTCCCACCTCGGAAACCTCAGGTTTAGCAGAAGCTACCATACCATTTGCTGCTATGGCATCCCGCTGCCAATTTATCTCCTCTTGACCATCATCAGTCTCCTCAACTTCCTCTGTGGTAACGGTTTCCACACCACTAGGTTCAGTCATTTCTTCAGCCGGCTTGCTGGGTTGGCAAGCGATCAAGGATAAGATCAACAAGAAGACTAACAAGAGCGACGTTAGCCGTAGGACTTTCTTACTCCTCATTCTATGGCCCCCTTTAAAGTTAATATTTTTATTTAATGGTACCATAAAATATCTCAATTTTCTATTTTTTCTCATATTTCTCTCATAATATTTTGAGGTCCAAAGGTATGAGAAGCCCCATACTCCCCAGTCAAGGGATTGTTTACATCGCAGGCCACTTCTATTTCTACATCCTTAATCCTAGGGTCTAGTTCCGATAGATCAATCTTTGCCAATTCCTTTAATGCTATCCCATAGCCCTTGTTAAATTCTCCCTTATGCTATAATAGAGTAAGGGGGGATTTTTTATGAAAAGAGAAATAAAAGGATTCCTAGTCGGTGTACTTGTAACGATAATACTATTAGGCACCGTAGCCTTTTCACAGGCCAGAAGTTAAACTATTGAAGTATTTTTCAACTATGTAAACTTACAAGTGAACGGTAAAAAGGTAGATGCAGACAATATCCTCTACAATGGAACAACCTATGTGCCTTTAAGGGCAATAGCAGAAATGCTTGGTAAGGAAGTAAGCTGGGACCAAGTTACCAGAACTGCTAGTATCAATGATAAGGCAACAGTAACCGCTAGGGTAACAAGGGTTGTGGATGGGGATACCCTGGAAGTCCAAATAGACGGCAAGAAGGAAAGGGTCAGGCTGATTGGTATAGATACGCCGGAAAGCGTACACCCTGATGCTTCCAAAAATATAGAAGCTGGTAAGATTGCATCAGAATTCACCAGATCAAAGCTTGAAGGAAAAGAAGTTGAGCTTGAATTTGATGTACAGGAAAGAGACCATTATGGCCGTTTACTAGCCTATGTTTACTTAGATGGGGTAATGTTTAATAAAACATTACTTGAAGAAGGCTATGCAAGGGTAGCTACCATTCCACCTAATGTAAAATATGTAGATGATTTTACAAAGATTCAAGAAGAAGCCAGGAAAAATAATAAAGGTTTCTGGAGTGAAGATATCTTCAAGGAAGAAGTAGAAAATGAAGCTTCTGAAAGAAAAACTACAGGAAAATACGTTGGCAGTATTGATTCCGATAAATTCCATTACCCAACCTGCAGGTGGGCAGAGAAAATATTAAAGGAAAATGAAATATGGTTTGATACCATTGATGAAGCAAAATTACAAGGCTATGATGCCTGTGGAGTATGTAAACCTCAATAAGTAAGATATAAACCCCAGTGGCACCTTTGCCACTGGGGTTATTTATTAGCAATACATATAGGTCTTGTCTGTATTTGGTAAAATAAAAATGCAATAAATGGTCATCAAAAATACAAAAAGTA
>ERZ773359.5579-NODE-5579-length-11920-cov-7.932996_pt1 | contig 11920 bp, 10 predicted proteins | sample MGYA00374955_ERZ773359 | MGnify/ENA primary metagenome ERZ773359 (study PRJEB29098, sample SAMN04486028) | biogas fermenter metagenome | study: EMG produced TPA metagenomics assembly of the Biogas fermentation microbial communities from Germany - Plant 4 DNA1...
AATTAACTCCTTTTTAATATCTTTTTAGGTGACATTTTCAAAAGTTATTGACAGTTACTTAGAGCATCTACTGATACAGCCGTTGCAACATTGGAGCTTATCAAACTGAGACTCTTCCTCTTGATCAAAACAATAAAATTTTAATATCTGATTAACCTGACTAAGTAAAAAGTTTACAGCATTACCTGTTCGATAGTATTCAGCTACAAGTGGATTAGCTTTTATTTCCTTATCCATCTTTTCTAATTGAAGAGTTAGTAGTTTTATTTTCTGCATATCTGATTTCGGGCTATGTTTTTCACAAACTAACTCTTTATGTAGCTTTCTGTATTTGCTAATTATTTGATAAGCTTTTTGATCATTTGCCATCATTTTCTCAGCATTCCGATATCTCAAAACTTCATCGGACTTTAATATGGTTAACCCTAATTCCTTGGTCATTTTCATAATAATTGCTTTATTAACTTCATTATTACTATACATCAGATGATCTCTCCAAACAATGAATAAGACTGGATTTTTGTTATTCGTAAAGCTACTAGGTTCCCCACCAAATCTAGTTCACCTTTAAAGTTAACAGGTTTATTCGTATCAGTTCTCCCAGTAAGAATATCTTTCCTGGATTTGCTGGAGCCTTCAACTAATACTTCTACAACTTTATTGAAATATTTCATGTTCTCTTCATAGCAGATTCTATTTAATAACTCGTTCAAGCGGCTAAGTCTCTCTTTTTTCTCTTCAAGGGGTACTTGATCCTTTTTCTTTGCTGCAGGAGTCCCTTTTCTTGGTGAGTACATAAAACTATATGCTGAATCAAAGCGCACCATTTTTACCAATTCTAAAGTATCTTTGAAGTCTTCTTCTGTTTCCCCCGGAAAACCAACAATTATATCAGTTGTTATTGAAATATCTGGTATGTGACTGCGAATTTTTTCAACAAGTTCAATATAATATTCTCGAGTATATTTACGATTCATTTCATGTAGTATTCTGTTGCTTCCTGCCTGGATTGGCAAGTGAAGATGCTTAGACACCTTATTACATTCAGCAATGGTTTTAATCAGCTCATCTGATAAATCTTTGGGATGAGATGTCATAAAACGGATTCGTTCGATCCCTTTAATTTTATTAACATCTTGTAATAAATGGTGGAAAAGATACTCCTGATCCAGATCTTTACCATATGAATTCACGTTCTGCCCCAATAAAGTTATTTCTTTATAACCTTCATCAGCTATGACCTGGATTTCATCCAAAATATCTTTTGGCTGCCTGCTCCTTTCTTTTCCACGAACATAAGGTACAATGCAATAACTACAATAGTTATTACAACCATATATTATGGTGACCCATGCACTGACACCTTTAGTACGATGTATTGGCACGTATTCAGTTACCGTTCCTTCCGAATCCACTATTTCCACTACTGTATGGTTTGAGTTTAAGGCTTGAAATAATAGTTGTGGTAAACGATGGACATTATGGGTCCCGAATACCAGATCCACAAATGGGAAAGTTTTAGTTATATAATCGGCAACTTCTGCTTGCTGCATCATGCAACCGCAAATACCTATAATACAATTTGGATTTACTTGCTTATATGACTTTAATGCACCTACATTTCCATATACCCTTAACTCTGCATTCTCTCGCACGCAACAAGTATTGAATAATACCAAATCCGCCTCTTGCTGATTCTGCGTCTGGGTATAACCTATTTCATGTAGCATACCAGCTAACTTTTCAGAGTCATGTACATTCATTTGACAACCATAGGTAGTAATATGATAAGTAAAATTTTTACCTTGAATCCGTTTCCTTAATTCTTCTATATAATCTTTCTGAGATTTTAAATTATGTTCAGATATCATTTTTGTATTACAATGAGACATAGTCTTCTTCCTTTCAGTCCTGATCTTAAACATTATATAAGGTTCTATGCTTTTACGCAAGTTCTGATGTAATTGGGGCATAATTTATATAGGAGATGATTGAAAATGATTCATCAATTATTAACTGCTTTAAAAACGATTTTTTCTTCATATTTCATCATTCTATGTATTATATGTGGAGCTATACTATCATTTCTTTATCCGTATCAGGTTTATAGCACTGAAATGATATTTAAAAAAGAATACAAAATAGGCACTTTTATAGGTTATATTTACATATTTTTAAGTATAGTAATATTTTTCATTCTTAAAATATTTGGGTGATCAATGTCTTATTTCCCCGACCCGACGTATCTGAACTCTGGCTTCAATTTCTAAAACTGCAGACTTATATACTTCCTCCCAGTGAGATTGATTCTTTCTCCAAAAATCCGGATAATAACTCTTGGCTTTTTCCTTTAGCATAAAAGGTTCACAATTGAACTCCTTTAATGTTTTATTAAAGGCTTTTTTTACTCTGTGTTTTATATTCTCTTCCATTATTCTTTCTAAACGGCTCAAAAATTCTTCTTCCTCAATTTCTAAATCATCTCTTACAATTTCTGTTATATCTCCTTCAATACGTAAATCCAGATTAACATATAATTTATCTTCCCTTATCTCCGGTTCTAGTTTAGATTGTGCATTAAAAATTTTCAACATAGCATGATCACCTAAATCATCCGGTAATTGTACAGTTAAGTAACCGGATCCCAAATCACCACGTAAAAAACGAATTCCCATCATTTCTTCACCGGTTAACCATCCCACTAATTTCATATCACGGAAAGCTCCACCGCCGGATACATCTATTTTATTATCCATCGGAAGTATTCTAGCCAAAATAAAATCATACCCGCTAATATCCGCCATATGTAGTCTGCCAAGATTCATATAATTTGTTAATTCCAATGCATATTTGCTGTTTTCTTGTAGCATTTCCGCAATAACAAAGGAGGGTAATACAGATGTATGAAACTCCATATCAAGTATATCTTTTGCGCGCCCCTGAACTACTGCAAGCAGAACTCTTCTTCTGACTTCATGAGTTCTTAATAAGTAATCCAAATTTTCTCCTAATCCTTCTTTTACTATCGATTCGCCCAGTAGTATTACCTGGCAATGTTCTAATGTTGGAATTTGATTTATTGACTTGGTAAGCATTTTTTGTGCCTCTGTTATGTCTTTTTCCTTTTCCGTAATATTCCAATAAAATTCTTCTGCGCCACCATTATTGTTAAATGCCCGAGGTTTTGCAATTTGAAAGGTAACTTCAATTTCATCACCATTGTCTGCTTTATCCAATGCAATTCCTAAAACAAATGCATACCTTTCAATTTCCACCATATCCCAACAAGATGTGATAAAAAGCATTAATAGAATGGAAAGAAAAACTAAAATAAGTTTCCTAAGCACTACCCCGGCCTCCTTTTTTCCGTAAGAGTGCCAAAGCAAGCAAAGGAACACTGCTTAACACTATAAAAATTCCCCCGTAATTAACCATATCTGCAAGTAAATTAATTTGCACAACATTTTGCGGCAATATTGCAATTATATAACAAACAGGAATCAAAATTGAAATAAACGGCTTGTAATTCCTTAAATGCAAAATCCGGGTTAAAGAAATTGCAGCCATATATATGTAAACAATCAAATTAGTAAAGACTGCAAGAATCCAGAATACGATAAAAAATATATCAAAACGTTCGATAAACTGAACACCAATTTGCCTGGCTAAATGTATGGTTGGGTATATCAACTCTGAAGTTGGTAAAGCACCAATAATACCTATAGATAAAAAAACAAGCCCAGTATATACTATAATAGGTGAAATCATACCTGCTAAGCCTGATATTAGTGCTTTTTTCTTATTATACATAAACGGTATTAGAAAAAAAAGTATTTCATATCCTAAATATGAAATAGTCACACTAGTAACACCTTTTAAAATTGGATCAAAACCGTTAGACAAAGTATCGCGATAACGATATAATTCTACTTCGGAAATATTAAAAAACATTGTAAAGAAAATAACCAGCAGAATAGGAATAATAAACAGCTCACAAATTCTTGCAATCACCGCAATTCCGCCCTGTACACAATATAATATTAATAACAACATCGAAATCATAATGACTTCTAAAGGAGTTCTGGGAAGTAGTACAATTTTAATCACATCTGCGAAACCTCTCAAAACATAAGAAGAAGCCAATAAAGTGTAAACTACAAATATTGCATCATACATAAATCCTAGGTGTTTTCCAAGAATTTGCCTGGAATACTCGATAATGGTTTTGTTTGGAAACTGATTGCTGACTAAGATTATCATTCCTGCTAACACGATGGATAGTATGCCCGCAATAAATGTAACCAGAACACCATCTACACCCGAAGAATGAGTTGCACGTTGTGGAATAAACATGACACTAATTCCTATTACACTAAGTGTTACTATGGCACAAACTTGAAAACCTGTTAATCCTTTATGTGGAATATGCATTGCTCTCTCCTTAATTTAATCCATGTCCATTCGTATCATATCAATAGGATATGCCTGTAAAGGCCTTTTTCTCATTTTCCTAGCTGGAGCGCGTATAACAAAATCCTTTAGGTCCTGAAACAATGTTGGAGCTTGCGGTGTCATAAAATCTATTCCAAAGCTTTTGATAGATACCAGGTGTATGTTTATTAAAATAAAACCAATTATGACACCGTACAGGCCTAAAACCGCTGCCAAAATCATAAAAGGAAAACGCATAGTTCGCAATGCAATTGCAGCACTATATGTCGGTATGACAAAAGATGCAATTGCAGTAAGAGAAACAATTATAACCATTATAGGGCTGGTCAAACCTGCATTCACTGCGGCATCACCTATGATAATGCCGCCTACAATACCAATGGTTTGGCCAATCGATGTCGGAAGTCTGGCTCCTGATTCACGAAGCAACTCAATAGTGATCTCCATTAAAAAAGCTTCTATTATAGAAGGAAAGGGTACCCCTTCCCTAGTAGCTGCAATGGATAGAGCAAGCCTGGTTGGTATTAAACCGGGATGATATGTTAAAACTGCTACATAAACAGCTGGAGTAAATACAGCTAGGAATGAAGCAACCCATCGCAAGGAACGTATAAAAGATGTTACAATCCATCTTTCATTATAGTCTTCCGGGCTCTGAAAAAACTGAGTAAAAGTAGTGGGAATTATTAAAGCAAAAGGACTGTTATCCACTAGTATAATTATACGACCTTCCATCAGATTGGAAATTGCTTTATCCGGCCGTTCGGTAGCTTGTATTTGTGGAATCGGTGTCATTGTATTATCTTGTATAAGTTGCTCTAAATGTCCTGAACTTATAATTTGGTCTATGTCTACAGACTGCAGTCTTTCCTCTACTTCTTTCAATAGTACCGGGTTAGTTATTCCTTTTATATAAATATATGCAATATCTGTTTTGCTTCGTCTCCCTAAACGAATGGTCTTTATTACCATATTGGGATCCCTGCATTTTCTCCTTAGTAATGCTGTGTTGACTCGCAGAGTTTCCGTAAACCCTTCCTTTGCACCGCGAATGACTCCTTCTGTTTCTGGGTCAGATATGCTTCTCATAGACCAACCTCTGGCCCCAATAACGAGTAATTTCCTGAAACCATCTATAATTAAAACAACCTCGCCTGATAAAAGTCGTAGCATTGCTTCGTCCAAATTGTCTACTTCCATCATTTCTCCCACATAAACAGCGTGATTCAAGACAAATTCATAAGCTTCTTCTGGTTGTACTTTTCTTTCTTCTTTTATTTCAAATTCAATTACTCCAGACATCAAAGGCTTAAGAATATTTTCATTCACAACTGTTTTATCAACTAAACCATCTACGAATAAAAGAGCACATTTAATGCCATTATTGCCAAGCTTGAATTTTCTAAATACCATATCTGAACTTTCTTTTAAAAAAGCACAAAATTTTTTTAAATTTTCTTCTACCTTATCAGACAGATCAGTATTAACTTGTTTTTCGCTTGGAAGATGCGAATTACGCCTTTCTTTGATTATTTCATAATTTTTAGGGTTCTTCGACTTTCTATCTCGTTTTATTATTCTCATGGTTCCTCCCAGGGATAATACCTAACCTAATACTACATATTATCGTGTGCAAAAAAGATAAAGTTATACCCTGGTTCTTTTTTCCTGCCAGGCATTACAACAAAACAAAGCAAACAAGATACCTTGCTTATAATTAAGCAATTAATAAACCTCAGACATATAGTTATGCTTCATCGGAAACATATGCTGTAAATTTAACAATGCCTCTTCTGAACTAGAGGTTAAAAAACCTTCATTATACGCAACCTCTACAGGCAGGTACCCCCATAACAGTTGAGTCAATGTATTAATGTCTAAACAGATGCTTGGTTTCTCTTGCACCTTTTCTACTATAGCCGTGCCATTATAAGATCTTACAGAATAGCATCCATTATTTTCTTTATAGAAACAATCATATACGTGTATAACAAAATCATCACCTTCATAAGGTATTCCGGTTAATGCACCGATTACATTATGTATTCGGCCCATTACAAAGGTTTCTTTTTGTAATCTGCCTCTAGCATCTTCCATCAATAAGTATTCTGTATCCCAATAAGGTGCTATACGCCTTATTTTGCTGACCTGTCCCATATGTGAATATACTAATTGGAGAAGAGCAGTTTTTGTCTCTGGATTCATATAAACTAATTCTTGTACAGTTAATATATTATCTTTAATTGTATATAATATATATCCATATGTATCTTCGTCACATTCATACATATAAGCAAATCCTTTATCTAATTCTATATCTCGCAATACTTTACACCAATCTTTGCTACTTCTTAAAATGTATCCATGAAACCTTTTCATGAATTTATTGTAGCATTTGTTTAACTTAGTTAAGTCATTCGAAATATTTACTCTTCTTAACCTTCCTTTTTCTATATTTGATATAATTTTAGATTTTCTGTGCCTGACTGGAGGCTCTATGTTATTATAAATTAATAGATCATAACAGACCTCCCATCCATACTTACGATAAAATTCGTATTGAAAAGGTAGGAGGATAGATATATAATTCGACCTTTCTTCCAGTATTCGTCCTGCTTCTTTCAAAAGAAGCCGTATAACACCTTGACCACGGTATTCCGGCAAAGTTGCCACACCCACAATATAAGAAACAGGAAATTTTTTACCTCGTAAAAATATAGTATATGGTAATAATTGCAAGCAAGATTGAATCTGTCCATTATTTTCAAAAACCAAGGTATTATCAGGAAGAAAACAAGTGGAAAAATAAAAATCGACAAATTCAGGAGTATCGTCAAAACAATACTCCCATATATATCGGATCTTAGCTATTTCATTTTCTCTAGCCAACCTAATCATAGCGATCACCTTCTTTCGTCATAAAAACCAGTATATTTTTTTATCATCTTTACTGGATGGTAAGACTCTTTTGATTTTCTTAAACCGGCTATACCCATATCCTCTTCTCTGTTAATATAAGTAACATCAGACCACTCATGAAAAGAAAAAGAGCGGTTTATTATCGCGTAAGAACCATCGTAGTCGGTATTAGCTTTTTCAATTCGTATTACTGCCATATCAGGATTTAGCAGTTCACCTATTGAAAAAGCCTGTATCTTTCCGTTAATTCTAATGGCACCGCCGACAACATCTAATTCATTATAATGCTTCATTATCTCTTGTATCGCTTGCTTTTCTTCAAATATGCTTTGACTAGTATTTTGCTTAGAAAACCATTCGTATGCAGCACTCAAACATTCCCGCAAATTATTATTTGTTATTCTTTCATATTCATAAGTGTAATATTTGACGAACTTATTAATATGATTTCGTTTCTGGCGATACTTATTGCCTTTTAACTCGATCAAATCTTTTGACAGGTATACATAATCAAAATTATTTCTGTCTGCAAGGAATATAATCTTTCCTCCCATTACCTCTGCTATTGCTTCTTTTTGCTCTTCGGTAACAGCCTTTAATACTAATGGGAGGCCGTTTGAATGAAAATACTCCGCTAAAACCGGCAAAGTTTTTTCGAAATCTTCCTTTTTTAAACTTAGAGGTGAGAAGACAAATGGATACAGACCTCGATAACATCCAACGACACACAAGTGCTCGTGCAAGATTGTATACTTAAAATTATAAGAATGACGCCAAATAAATAAATTGATGAAAGAGTATTCGGAATTCTCATAGGTTTTTGCTTGAAAATAGCGATCAAAAAGAGATTTATCGTCCAATTCTATATCTTTAAAAGTCAACACAAAAAAACCTCCTATTATAGCTCTGTAATATTATAACACTTTTTAATGATATATAACATAAAATAGGAGGCAGCTAAGTTGCAACTCTTAGTTTCATATTTAGCCTATATAGCTTTCTCTCCTTATAGATGAAATTATATCCTCATTGTAACGAGAGCTTTCTTCGTGAATAATTTCCAATATTTCGTCTAGTTCTTCATAAAATACAACTATCAAATCACCTGCTTTCGCACATTTAATTGCTTCTTTTAAAGCTACTGCTTCATTCCTAACCAACATAATATCTTTCTTATGAAATCCAACAGAAAGAGCCCCTTCTTTTAATAAATTAGATACTTCTCCAGGTTCCCTTCCTCTTAGGTTTTTATCTTCCTTAATAATTAGCTTATCAAAGACTAAACCTGATACAGAACCAATTTCATATATTACAGAATTTTTCCTATCTCCTGGTGTGCCTATAATGCCTATCAGCCGAGAAGCACCCATTTTAGTAATTGCTTCTGTAACTCTTTTATAGCCCGCTAAATTATGCCCGTAGTCTACTACAACTCTGAAATCGCGAATATTGTATATATTAAACCTCCCTGGATTATGGATTTCATCACTGTAAAAATAAGACATTGCATTTTCAATAATCTGTATGGGAATATTCAATGCGTAAGCTGCACTAAAGGCAGCAAGACAATTTTCAATATTATGTATCAGTTTTCCGCCATAAGTGGCCGGTATATGCGTAACAGGAAGGCTTTTCAGTAATCCGTTTCCTGTCGCTAATGTAATATGATTGTCTTTAAGAAATACTGCAATCCCTCCTTCAGCTATATGCTTATGAACAATTAAGTTACCCTCTTGAAGGGTAAAATATATAATGTTAGCCTTTACTCTCTTAGCTGCCTGTACAACCATTTTATCATCAGCATTTAATACCACATAACCATTGCTTTTAACCGCTTCTACTACCAATGACTTTATATGAAACATTTCTTCCAAAGTCTCAACCCCATCCAGTCCCAAATGATCATCACTTATATTGGTAAGAACACCAACGTCAGCAAGATCATAACCTAGCCCTGAATGAATTATGCCGCCTCTGGCGGTCTCCAAGACTGCAGCTTCAACAGTTTTGTCACTTAAAAGTATCTTTGCGCTTACAGGTCCTGTGGTATCTCCTTTCATAATGCATTTATCATTAATAAAAATACCTCCGGTTGTCGTCATTCCCACACTTTTCCCTTGTGACCTTATAATATGTGCAATCATTCGCGTGACGGTAGTCTTCCCATTAGTTCCTGTAACTGATATGATAGGAATTGAGTGTTTGATTCCATATGGAAACAACATATCTATAATTGCATTTCCTACCTTCCTTGGCTTACCTTTCGAAGGATAGAGATGCATTCTTAATCCTGGAGAAGCATTGACTTCTATTATAGCTCCTTTCTGATAGATAATGGGGTTACTTATATCGTAACATTTTATATCTACACCAGCTATGTCTAAGCCTATTATTTTAGCAGCACGGATAGCAAGTTCTTGATTCTCTGGATGAATCCTATCTGTGACATCAACAGACTCTCCACCTGTACTAATATTTCCGTTGCCTTTTAAGTATACCCGGATACCAGGTTTCGGTATACTATCCGGAGTATAACCTTGTTTACTAAGATATGTTAAACTAATTTCATCTATCTTAATTTTACTGAGAGGCTTTTCATGCCCTTCTCCTCTTCTTTCATCGTTATTTTTCATCTCAACCAACTGAGCTATAGTATGCTTGCCATCACCTACTATATGAGCAGGAATACGCAATGACACAGCAGATACTTGATTCCCAATAACTAAAACTCTATAATCATTACCTTGTATCATCTCTTCTACCAAAACATTCTTAGAAATTTTCGCAGCAATCCGAAAGGCCTGCGCTATTTCTTCTTCAGATTCTATATTCAAAGATACCCCTTTACCCTGATTGCCATATACTGGTTTTAAAGCAACAGGATAACCAATTTCGATAGCTGCTTCCACAGCTTCATCCATAGTTGAACATACTATTCCCTTAGAAACAGGTATTCCTGATTGATTGAGCAACTCCTTGGTTATGGCTTTATCGCAAGCTATATCAGTTGAAATACAGCTTATACTATCTGACAAAGTACCTTCCATCTTTCGGTGATACTTACCATAGCCAAGCTGTATTATGCTGCCTTTTCCAATTCTTGTAACCGGAATGCCTCTGTCGATAGCAGCATCTGCGATTGCTTGAGTACTAGGTCCTAAACCATATCTAAGGGCTGTTTCCTTAATACGATTAATCCCAAAATCTATATCAAAGTCTTGGCCTTTACAAAGGGTTTCTACCATATTAACCGCCAACCTTCCCGCTTCCAATCCAGCATGTTCCTCCATTTGAGCAAATACGATGGTATACGAGCTGGTATCCCTAATTCGTCTGGCACGTCCAAATGAAACATTTTGACCGATTAAATTTAGAATCTCAAGTGCACTATGTTCTATTACATGAGCCAAATAGGTACCTTCCTGCAGTCTGATAATGAAGCCTCCTTCTCGTCCTAAAGAACAATGGTGCTTCGTTATACCAGGAAGAAGTTTCATTAACCTTTCATTAAAGCCTGGGATTTCTACAGTAGGAATATCAACCCATTCTTCTAAATCTACTACCATTTTAATTACTCTTTGATGACTATATATATTTCTTCCATTATATGCTTTTAGCTCGTAAATTAACAATATGGTTACCTCCTTAAGATAGGTACACGTGTATTCAGATCAAACTCATATTCATTAGGCAGAATATGAATGACTATGTCTGTCAATGCCAGAATATCATCTGGTCGTGACTCGGATGCATTGGTATAGCTGCATTTAACAGCATCTAAAATAGTGACGGCATTGGAACCTATAACTTTGAACCGTCGATCCGGTTGAACTATAATAGCCGTATCTTCATCCAAGCCTATGCCCAAGACTCTGGGATTTTGGGCTAAAGAGGCCAATAGTCTTCCAATACGACCTCTTTGGGCAAAATGTTGTTCAATAACAACTCCTTCTATTAATCCAAGACCGGGTGCCATTTTAACAGTACATTTTTTGGGCGATTCATCTTCTATACCTGAAATTATCATAGTCTCACTCATAGCTGATGCCCCAGCACTGGTCCCGGCAATGACCATACCCTCTTTATATGAAATTCTGAAAAAGTTCTCAATTTTTGTACCGCCAATAAGACTGGTAATTTTAAGTTGATCCCCTCCAGTAAAAAAAATACAACTTGCATCTTCCATTTGCTGTATTTTCCTCTTATTATTGGCTTGTTCTCTAGTCTCAATATGTACTGTTTCTACATTAGGTACACCAAGGTTATTAAATATGCTAGTGTATTCTTTACCTACCTCATCCGGATATTCTGTCGCTACAGTAAGAATAATAATTTTCCCATTTTGGCCTCCTGACAACTTGGCAACTGAATTAAGAATAATACATTCATTCTCCTTATCTTCTGCACCACCAATAATTATCAGTATGCCTCGATTGTTATTTTTCATAAATTACCTCCCAAAACCTTTCCGGTCTCATCATTACATACATATATTAGTGGCTGCTGAACAAAAAGTTCTTAATCAAAATCAGCAGCAAATACCCATATA
>ERZ773359.5580-NODE-5580-length-11919-cov-4.244943_pt1 | contig 11919 bp, 15 predicted proteins | sample MGYA00374955_ERZ773359 | MGnify/ENA primary metagenome ERZ773359 (study PRJEB29098, sample SAMN04486028) | biogas fermenter metagenome | study: EMG produced TPA metagenomics assembly of the Biogas fermentation microbial communities from Germany - Plant 4 DNA1...
GCGACTACCTCCAAGCTGGTCATCCAGTCAGTCCACCCATAAGGGCACTCGGCCTTCCAGGGGCCAAGCCGGGTGCCGTCGGGCAGGACATAGATGCCGTCGGAACCCTTTGTACAACCCAGTTCGTTCTCCAGGATGTCTATGGCTTTCTGGGGGTTGTACTCCCAGCCATATTTCTTCACATTTTCCTCATTAAAGTACCGCTGCTCCGGTACACCGTAGGGAATGATCAAGCTGGATCGGGCCGGCTCGGAATAACGGGACATGGCGGTTTCGGCGATCTTGGCGTAATCGATGGAGTAGGCTATTGCCCGCCGGACCAGGGGGTTATCCAAGCCTGGCCGATGGATGTTGAGATAGATGGATGGGGTAGAAGCCGGCATATAGTACGGCTCTTCCTTGAACCAGGTGCCCACAGGCAGCCCCTTGTCCTCCCACATCTTCCAAACTTCGGGGACAAACTGCTGGGACATATCGATCTGTCCCCGCTCAAAAGCCAGGTTGCCCGCGTCGTTGCTCTTGAAAATGGGATGGGCAATGTACTTGGGAGCGGGTGTACCGAAGTACGGAGCGCCCCAATAATTATCATCCCTGATGATGGTGATCTGCTGCGGGTTGTAATTGTAGAGTTTGTAGGGGCCGGAGCCTACTGGTTCGAGGTTGGGATTATCTTGGATGGTTCCCTCAGCTGCTTCAATGGGCTCCCAGATATGCTTGGGCAAGATGTAGATGTTGCCCAGATCCTGCATGACTAGGGTGCGGTGGGGTTTCTCTGGGTCAATTATGATGTCGATGGTGCGGTCGTCTACTGCCCGCACATCGAGCACGTAGTTCCACCAGGGTGCGAAGTTCAGGGGGTACTTCCTGCCAAGTTTGAGGGTATACTCCACATCTTCGGCGGTCAGCGGCTCTCCGTCTTGCCAGCGAGTGCCTTCATGGAGTGTGAGCCGCATAACCATATCATTGTCAATCCACTCGTATTTCTCCGCCAACACTGGGTCCATCTCACCGGTAATCAGGTTAAAAGCATAGAGTGTTTCATAAACGTACAGCGAGTTGTTGGCCACCGGCCATGCAATCGCTCCCTTGCCAAACGGGTTGAAGTTGGTTGGGGGGCCCCACTGCTGGCCTGCAATGTAGAGGGTCTCTTCCCGAGGTATCCGCTGGGCATTGACCCCAACTGTTCCCAAGATGAGTACCACCATCAACGTTAAGGCGAAAACCTTTACGGCTCTCAAACTGCGCACGTGCAAAACCCTCCTTTTGCTTTCTGGTTCTCCTGTCAAGAGACAACAACGTTCGCAAGCCGGCTGATACACCGTTATGATGGAGCGGTTATCACCTCCCAAACAACTTGGATTCGCTTGGTCAGGCACCGCATTGCCGTGATGCTGCATGTTCTTGTCTATATTGATGCGGTTAATTATAACAAAAGATAGACTGAGCGATCATTTGCACTACGAAGATCATTCTCGCTCGAAAATAAAATCCCTTTTTTTTGGCAGGCAATACGCAAGTATTCATAAGGATAGATAGTTGTGCGTGTAGTCTAAGAACAGCCCTATCTAGAGGGGCAGGCTTCCCGGAAGGTTGCGGCTTGGGAGCTAATCAAGGAAGATGATTCAGCATTGGGGCTGCTAGAGAGTCGTTTCATTGGAGGTAATGGAGCATAGAGGCCGGAAGGCCGCGGGGCATCGTATGGTGGGGCGGGGGTCGGCAGAGGCATGTCTTCACTGTGTAATTCAGCGAACCAGAAACACGCCTCCGCCGCTGGATCATCTAGGTGGAACCGGGTTTAGTCTGTGCAGCCCGATGCAGCCAGCCCAAAGAAGCAGGGGCTAGGGCAGCTCATTTCCCGCAGCCAAGTAGATCTCATACCATTCCTCACGGGTTAAGTGGACTTCTGCCGCTTTGCAGCAGTCCTTCAGCCTGCTGATGTTCATGGTGCCGATGATGGGCTGCATCTGGGCAGGATGCCGGAGAATCCATGCCAGTGCAATGGTTGTATCAGAAACCTGATACTTGCCCGCAATTTCCTGGATCTTCTGGTTAAGCTCTGAAAACCGCTCACTGCCAAGGAATACTCCTTCAAAGAACCCGTACTGGAATGGGGACCAAGGTTGGATGGTGATGTCATGGAGACGGCAGAAATCCAACACACTGCCATCTCTATCGACTGCAGCATCATTGATCATGTTGACATTGATTCCGGTGCTGACCATGCCGGCATGGGCTATGCTGAACTGCAGCTGGTTGGCAACGATTGGCTGCCTGATTGACTTTTGCAGCAGCTGAATCTGCATGGGGTTGTGATTGGACACGCCAAACCACCTTACCTTGCCGCTTGTATACAGCTGCTCAAAGGCTTCCGCAACCTCCTCCGGCTCCACCAAGGCGTCGGGCCGGTGCAGTAGGAGAACATCTAGGTAGTCGGTCCGGAGGCGCCGGAGGCTCCCATCTACTGACTCCAGGATGTGCTTCCGGGAAAAGTCGTACATGCCCTTGCGGATCCCGCACTTGGATTGGATGATGATCTTTTCCCTGATAGACTCGTTCATACCGATGGCTTCTGCAAAGACCTCCTCACAGGTGCCGCCTCCGTAGATGTCCGCGTGGTCGAAGAAGTTGGCTCCTTCTTCTAGAGCCGCCTGGATAAAAGCTTCTGCTTCCTGCTTACTCAGACGATTGATCCTCATGCACCCCACGCCTATCACAGGAACCTGCAATTCTGATACTCCCAGTCTGATAGTCCGCATCAATGAATTCCCCCTTTTCAGACTTTATTCCCTTCTGTGGCATAACACAAACACATTCTCGAAGTCGTAGAAGAAGCCTGCCTCGAGCATGGTGAATCACCTGTAACGGCAAAAAGAAAAGAAAAAGCTAAAGAGGGAGAAGGAATTCCGCTGTCTATAAATAATACTAACCAGCAAAAGATGTCAGAGTATTCCAAAGTTACTCAGTAATAGGCGAGGCCCGGCAGCGTTCTTAAGGGAGGAAACTGAATGTTAGGCTCAATGTGTGTGGTAATTGCTGAGGATAACTTTATGCTTCGTAGGGTAGTGGTGGATTATCTGGCGACGTTTGGGATTAACTGCATAGAGGCCGAGTCGGAGGCAGAAACCTGGCTTGCCCTGCAAACGTACCCTGTTGATGCCTTGGTCCTGGATCTGGTTCTCTCCAGTGATAAGCTGATGTTTTCCATTATCGACAGGATGCAGAAAAACCCGAGCCTCAGAGAGATACCTATCATTGTGACTAGTGCATATTCCAGCGACAGCCTAACATCCGCAGATCGAGAGGGCCGCCTAGCCGTTTGTTCTTTCTTGCCGAAGCCGTACGACCTTTGCCAGCTGCGTCGGGTAATTATCAGAATGATCAGTGAGTCTAGACAGTCGATCACCCCTTGCGTTGGATGATGGATTGATTGGTTGTCCAGCAGGAAGCATCTCTTAAGGATATACACCCCATATTTGGATAATCCCGGGAAAGGTATGAGGCCCGGGCTTCTTCTTGCTTTCGGCCGGCTCGTTCCATCCCCTCCTAAACGCGATAGCTTCATTCCCATCGCTGCAGCCCTTGAGCTGTTCTAGTGGCCTAGCCTGATCCTCGAGGATGACATCGATAAGGCTGTTCTTCGCAGGGGCTGGGCTGGCCGTAGGCGCAGCAGCTGTTGCGGCAAAGGCCAAGGTTTCTTCGATACCTGACATCACCCGCAGCGAAAACCTCCTCACACTGATTTCCTTCCTCCACGCAGTCTGGTTACTCATGATTGACTAACCTTGCTAGCCGCGGGGGGCCAAAATGGCCCCCTGTTCCTATTTGCGCTTCGGTTCATGCCACATAGCATATAGCAGGCAGTTGGGAAGAGATATCCAAGACGCTCTGACCTTATCCGGACCAGGGAGACCATAGAAGGGAAGGTGGCTAAGTGTTTAGGAATCTGGATAAGCTTGCCGGCATGAGCCAGACTCTACAGCCATTGCTTGCGGTCTTGAGTAAGGTGCAGGCTGGTGATGCCGGTGCCTTGCAGCAGGTAAAGGAATTTGTTGAAGAACATGCCGATCACATTCTACAGGCTAGGCCAGTCTTAGAAAGTGACGGCCTCGTGATGATCGTGCGTCAGTTTGCCCCCAACGTGGAAGAAAAAGACCTGAGACGGGCAGTTAGGTTGTTGTTAGATCTATCGGAGCAGGCGGTTAAGAAGCGGGAGTAGCGGGTGTGGGGTGCGGTGAGCCTATTCTCTGCGAGAGGAGGTTTTGGCTGATGGCAAGGCGCAGGCGGCGTCGCAGGGGGGAATCGAGCTTTGTGAGCCTCACGGAACAAGGCGTGGAGTCCCTAGAGAAGATCAGGGCTTTGATATCCACGGCCAATAGTATAACTACATCGCTGCATTCCCTGCTGGAGACCTATCAGACAATGCAGGGTGATGGGAGTCTGCAGCTGCTCCTTTCCGGCCTAAATGGAGCCGAGGAACATGAAGAAGCCGCTGAGGATTAGTCAAGCGGCGAGTCACATCAGTTAAGGTGAGCGCTTCCGGTTGACGGAAGCGTTGTTTTTCTATGATGCGGCATAGTGCGGCAGTCAATCAGGAGTGAAGTCCCGTTTCCGAAAGATAGGTGCTGCGTATAGTGAAACTGGGCCTCAGGTTAGGCTATGACTCTTGGTGTGTGGGAAGGGGGTAGTACAGTGTTTGATGAACTACTCATCGTTTTGCTCGTGATCGCGCTGGCAGTAGTAGTGGCATTTGTCATCGAGGAGATCGCTTAGAGCCGGCTAACTAGCAGCATTTTGCACGAAATGGGAGTCCTTTCCTATATGCGAAAGGACTCCTAATACATATCATATACAAGAATCTCAACCCTTAGGAGGCTAGAGCATGGGCCGCAGAGATAGACATAGAAGGATCAGCCGGTGCTTTACAGACCTGTTGGATGACAACTTGCTGTTACTGGTGCTTATCGTACTGTTGGCCTTTCTCCTAATCCTGGTCTTGATCTGATTGCTGGTGGCCCTGGGCCCTGCTGTGGTGAGCAGCTGAGGGGCAGATAAGGCAGCTGATAGAAGGAGGCGAGATGATGCCTGAAGATCAGGAAATCCGGGAAATCTCTATGGAAAGGCTCTTTGAAAGCGTAGGAGTTGTCCTTAACGGGCTTGGCAATGTGGTGGAGACAGCAGAACGCCTTGTCACCTCCCTAAATAGTATTGCCAGAAATATTCAGACAATGGAAGAGGATGGCTCCCTGTCTCGTTTGCTGGAGCTGATCCAGCCGGCAGAGCAGCAGACCGCTCAAACAGAAAGGGCCCGGCGGGAGAGGAGATCCCGCAGGGATGATGACGAAGACTAGCAGAGGCCCCCGAGGATTATCGGCAGTTGACGGCGCTCCGTGTGCGGGGGCCGTTTTTTTATGCCGCAGATCACTGGCATTGAGATAACCTGCAGGGAACCGGCATCATGCTCCCCGTAATCATTACCCCTGTGAAAGATGGGAGACAGTTCCCGTTTCGACAGGTGGAATGAGTTCGTATAGTAAAGCAAGCAACCTTTGGGGCTGCTCACTGGTTTCCGAGATGAAAGCGAAAGGGGGACTTAGGATGTCAAGAGGTGGCGGTGGGAACTTGGATGAGTTGTTGATCGTCTTGTTGGTCATTGCCCTCGCGGTAGTTGTGGTCTTCGCAATTGAAGAGATCGCTTAGTTTAGGATCCTCTAGAGCAGAGACTTGGACAATTTAATGCAGAGTCTAAGGCAATGCACTAGCCCTCTTCTGGCCCCCTCCATTTGGCGGGGGCTGTTTCACTCTGGTTGCTGAGGCATTACGCAGCCTCAGCAGCCAGCCAGGACAGCCCCGCCTTCACCTGTTCAAAACCTAGGTATATTCTCGTTGACGAAAGAGGGCGGCTGTGATATAGTACCCGTGGGCTTTTCGTGTTCATATCAGCAGAGCCGGATTTGTGAATTTTAGCACTTACTCGAACTGCCAACAGTATGCAATATTGGACAAAATTTACCAACACACTCTCGGGCCTGGAGGAGGAAGAGGCACGGAAGGCAAGCCTTGGCAGCATTGACCAGAATTGGCCCCTGTGCTATAGTTATTGCAGATTGAATGGAGGCAGCAGTAAGCTTAATTAGGTAGATTCTAGGGGTATTGGTTCTACTGCGTAGTTGGCGGCTGATGTGTTCAAAATAGCATTGAAGGGCTAACTGGTTCTGGTTCTAGGAGCCCAAGGGTGGTTGGAAGACAAGCCCGACAACTGGTGAAGCCCTGATGCCATTGAGCTGCCGCTGACAGAGGGAGCTGCAGGATGGGGAAGCCGGGTGGAAGAGCACAGACAAGCATGGCAGGCTGGAGTCCGGGTATACCGGTTTTGACCGCTATGATCTTGTTTGTCATTTATCAGAATCACCCTCTGTGGGCAGGATTTTGGCTGGGACTGGCAGTTGGTATCCTCAATTTCCATGCATTGGCAGCAGCTGCCGGGAAGGCGGTCTGGCTGCAGAAGGAGCAAGCCCGGCGTTACATGACCCGCAGTTACATGATCCGCTACGGGATGCGGTTTGTTATCCTAGCAATAGCATTTGTTATCTATGACATACATCCAATAACTTTGTTAGCAGGGTTGACGCTGCCGACGGTTGTGGCTGTAGTAAGGTACTTGGTGAGAACGAGGTGAAGTGAAAGTGGAGTTTGAAATCAAGACAGCTTTCTACCTGGGCGGCATCCCCGTCACTGAGACTGTTGTCAATACGTGGATCATCATGGCGGTCTTAATTGCTTTCGCATTGGCGGCAGCACGGAGATTCACCACTGCCGCTCCTGAGGACGATCTGGGGACATTTGGGCTGCTAACGGAGATGGTGGTCGATGGCATGAATAGATTCATTGGCTCCACCATGGGTGAGAAGGCAGCGGCCTTCGGACCGTACATAAGCACTTTGTTCTCTTTCCTATTGCTTGCCAACCTCAGCGGCCTCGTGGGTTTTCGGCCTCCCACAGCAGATCTCAATACTACCTTGGCCTTTGCCTCCATCAGCTTCCTGCTGATCCAGGGTACAGCACTGCGGTCCAAGGGAATCGTGGGATACTTTAAGAGCTTTTTTGAACCGATGTTTTTCCTCTTCCCTCTCAATATTGTAGGTGAGCTGGCGACACCTATCTCATTGTCCTTTCGTCTGTTCGGCAACATCCTAGGCGGCATGATCATCATGTCCCTTTTATATCAGGTGATTCCCATCTTGATCCCAGCACCTTTGCACATCTATTTCGACATTTTTTCTGGTATACTTCAGGCCTTCATTTTTACCATGTTGACCATGGTGTTTATATCATCTGCTGACTAATAAGGAGGAAGAGAAATGGACGGGATGTTACTAGCAAAAGCAATTGTATTAGGTGCATCAGCTATCGGTGCTGGTATAGCTATGATCGCTGGACTTGGGCCTGGTATTGGACAGGGAATGGCCGCAGCCTACGGTGCCCAAGCTGTTGGCCGCCAGCCTGATGCGTCGGATAAGATTACCCAGACCATGCTTTTGGGTCAGGCGGTTGCTGAAACCACGGGTATTTACTCACTGGTGATTGCTCTTATCCTGCTGTTTGCTAACCCCCTGATTCGGCTTCTCTCGTAGACTGTTCCAGTATTGAGCAAAGGGGAAGCTGTTGGGATAAGGGGTGAGCTTGGTTGATTGAGTTAAGCTGGACCTATTTTTTTCAGATCGTCAATATACTGATCCTCTATCTGGTCCTGCGGCGTTATCTGTACAAGCCGGTCAATGATTTTATTGCTAGGCGTCGGGAGCATACTGAGGGTATGTTGAAGGAAGCAAATGAATCCTATGCCAGGGCTAAAGAGCTGCAGCAACAGGCTGAAGCTCAACTAAATGAGGCGAGGCGGGAAGCCCAAGCGTTGATCGAGCAGGCCGTTGAAACAGGAAAGACAATGGCTGCCGAGATCGCTGAGCGGGCCAGAACTGAGGAAGCTGCCCGCCGGGAGCGGCTGGAGCGGGAGATGGAAGAAGCCAAGAATCGAGCTCTCCAGGAGCTGCGGCAGGAAGTGGCCAGCCTCTCCGTTAAGGTGGCTGAGAAAATCCTGGAGCAAAACCTCAGCCCCAAGGCGCATACCCAACTGATTGAGAGTGCTCTAGAGCGGATGGATGATACCTATGTCAACTAACATAGCAGCGAAGCGGTATGCCGGTGCGTTTTTTCGCTACGTTAAGGATCACGGCCAAGTTGATGAGGTCTATACTGCTCTACAGCGGCTCCAAAGAACACTTGCCGCAGAGCCCCGTCTAGTTGAGTTTTTACAGCACCCTGGCATTTCCCGAGCAGAGAAAAAAGCGTTTGTCGCTGACCACCTAGCAGCTTACACGGTGTGGGTACAGCGGCTGCTCGTTTATGTGATTGATCAGGGGCGGGCAGAACTGCTCCCTGATATCATTGAGGGTTTCATGGATAGATACAAGGATGAAAAAGGGATCGCGGAAGTTGAGCTGGTTACGGCTGCCGGCCTGGATGATGCTCTGCTGGGCAAAGTGGTCCAGTTTCTGGAGAAGAAGCTGGACAAGCAGGTTGTAGCTAGGAACATAGTTGAGCCGCAGATCATAGGTGGATTGGTGATCCGCCATGAAGGCATGGTGTATGACGGCAGTGTCCGCACCATGCTGCAGCAGGTCAAGAGACGTTTGGGCGGAGGCATCGGAGTATGAGACTAAAAACGAAAGAAGTTGAGAGTGTTCTTGCATTAGAGCTGGAGGCTTTTGAGAAAGAGCTGGAAGTTGCTGAAACCGGTGTTGTCATCGAAGTAGGTGACGGAATTGCCCGGGTTTACGGCCTCCGAAACGTTATGGCCAATGAATTGATCGATTTTGGCGATGGCGTCACCGGGTTAGCCCTCAACCTCGAAGAAGACAGCGTCGGCTGCGTGTTGTTCGGGGGTGAAGAGAAAGTTAGGAAAGGGGATACCCCTAGGCGGACCGGCCGAGTAGCAGATGTACCGGTGGGTGAGGCGTTGTTGGGCAGAGTCGTGGACCCGCTGGGGAGGCCCCTTGATGGACGGGGCCCCATTGAGACAGATAAGCGAAGGCCCATTGAGATTGTTGCCACTGGTGTAGTAAAAAGGCAGCCGGTAAAGGAGCCTTTGCAGACGGGACTGAAGGCAATTGACTCCATGATCCCCATTGGCCGCGGGCAGCGGGAACTGATCATCGGGGATCGGCAGACGGGCAAGACTGCCATCGCCATTGATACGATCATCAACCAGAAGGACACAGATGTCTACTGCATATATGTAGCCATCGGCCAGAAGCAGTCCACGGTAGCACAGATCGTGCGCACGCTGGAAGAGTTTGGGGCCATGAGCTACACCACTGTTGTGGCGGCTACAGCCAGTGACCCGGCGCCTTTACAGTATATAGCCCCTTATGCAGGGACGGCCATGGGTGAAGAGTTCATGTTTAACGGCAAGCATGCCCTGGTGATCTATGATGATCTATCTAAGCATGCTGTGGCATATCGAACCATGGCTTTGCTGCTCCGCAGGCCTCCTGGAAGAGAAGCCTACCCAGGAGACGTGTTCTATCTTCATTCCCGGCTCTTGGAGAGAGCTTCTAAACTCAGCGATGATCTGGGCGGAGGTTCACTGACAGCATTGCCTATAATTGAGACTCTAGCTGGTGATGTGTCTGCATACATCCCCACTAACGTGATTAGTATTACTGATGGACAAATTTACTTAGAGTCCGATCTGTTCTTTGCCGGCCAGCGCCCTGCGGTAAATGCCGGGCTGTCCGTCTCTAGGGTTGGCGGCGCTGCGCAGACCAAGGCTATGAAAAAGGTCGCGGGTAGACTGCGGCTGGATCTGGCACAATACCGGGAGCTGGAGGCCTTTGCCAGGTTTGGCTCTGATCTAGATCAAAGCACCCGGGAACGGCTGCAGCGGGGCCAGCGCCTGTTGGAAGTGCTCAAACAGGGGCAATATGCACCAATGCCCATGGAAGAACAGGTTGTCCAATTGTATGCAGGGATCAATGGCTTTGTGGATCAGCTTGATGTAGACCGCGTGGGTGATTTTGTAGAAGGTTTGGTTAGCTACATCAGGTCCAACCGCCCTGGGGTGTTGGAGAATATCAAAGCCACAGCAGACCTCTCCCGTGAGACAGAAGAGGAACTCCGGGCTGTAATCGAGGAGTACACCAAGTCCATCTGGGGAGGCAGCTGACCATGAGATCGATGCTGAACATCCGGCGGCGGATCAGGGGTGTCCAGAGCACCCAGCAGGTCACCCGAGCCATGAAGATGATTGCCCAATCTCGGCTGCGCCGGTCCCAGCAGCAGGCGTTGACCAATCGCGCCTTCACCGAAGCAGTGTGGGATGCAATCCAAGAGATCGGCAGCCATCAAGTAAACAGCCGTTTTTGGCATCCTTCACAAGAGGGCAAGCCGTGTTATGTAGTGATTGGGGCAGACAAGGGATTGTCAGGCCCCTACAATTCCAATATATTGCGCAGTTTTCTTGACTCCCACCAGTCGTCACAGGGGATAAATGTCATCGTCGGCCGCAGATTAGAAAGCCAGCTGCGGTTTCGGGGAATCTCCGTAGACTACTATGAGGACAGCGGCGATATGCCTGACCTGGAGCAGGCGGTGAGATTAGCTGACTTTGTACTGCCCCTTTACCAACAGGGCGAAGTGGGTGCTGTCACCTTGGTTTATACCAAGTTCATCAATATTCTGAAGCGGGAAGTGCGGACTGTGAAGCTGCTGCCCCTGGATGAACTGCGGCAAAGCAAGGCTAGACAGGACCTGCTCTGGGAACCATCGGAAGAAGCAGTTTTTGCCAGCCTTGTTCATCACTATGTCACGTCCTTGATCTACAACGGGCTCTTAGAGGGAAAGGCTAGTGAGCTGGCGGCCCGGATGGTAGCAATGGATAATGCTACCGATAATGCAGAGCAGATGATCAAGGATTTGACTCAGCAGTACAACCAGGCACGGCAGGCCAGCATCACTCAGGAGATCTCGGAAATCGTGGGCGGTGCCGAGGCGCTGCGCTAGGGAGGAAGCACAATGGATACCCGTGGGAAGATATCGCAAGTAATAGGGCCTGTGGTGGACGTGGAATTTGAGGAGGAAAACCTTCCTCGCCTGTACAACGCACTCAAGGTCAGCGATACCGGCCTTATTATGGAAGTATTACAGCACTTGGGAAACAATACAGCCCGCTGTGTGGCTATGTCCAGCACCGATGGCCTGGTCAGGGGGATGGATGTAGAAGATACTGGGAGCCCAATCACTGTACCGGTAGGGGAATGCACATTGGGCCGCATTTTCAATGTATTAGGCCAGCCCATCGACGAACAGGGAGATGTCAAGGCAGAGCAGAGGATGCCGATCCACAGACCGGCTCCGGAACTTGTGGAGCAGAGCACCGATGTGGAAATCCTCGAGACAGGGATTAAGGTCATTGACCTTCTGGCACCGTATTCCAAGGGCGGCAAGGTAGGCCTATTCGGCGGTGCCGGTGTCGGTAAGACTGTGTTGATCATGGAACTGATCCGGAATATTGCCACAGAGCACGGCGGGGTCTCTGTATTCTGCGGTGTAGGTGAGCGCACTCGGGAGGGTAACGAGCTCTGGCTGGAGATGACTCAGTCGGGCGTTATCGATAAGACCGCTCTGGTCTTTGGACAGATGAACGAGCCGCCGGGAGCCCGACTGCGGGTGGGCTTGGCGGGACTGACTATGGCAGAGCATTTTAGAGACGCGGCTGGCCAGGACGTGTTGCTGTTTATCGACAACATTTTCAGGTTTATCCAGGCAGGCTCTGAAGTATCTGCTCTGATGGGCCGCATTCCCTCGGCAGTGGGCTATCAGCCGACACTGGCCAATGAAGTGGGAGCTCTGCAGGAGAGGATT
>ERZ773359.5582-NODE-5582-length-11915-cov-14.717369_pt1 | contig 11915 bp, 10 predicted proteins | sample MGYA00374955_ERZ773359 | MGnify/ENA primary metagenome ERZ773359 (study PRJEB29098, sample SAMN04486028) | biogas fermenter metagenome | study: EMG produced TPA metagenomics assembly of the Biogas fermentation microbial communities from Germany - Plant 4 DNA1...
AACAAAAAAACACGCCGTATCGACGTGTTATTTTTATCAGCGACTAAGTCTATAAGCCGAGTTCTGTATTGGATGGTCATCTATCTAGGCCTGATGTTACCAGCAGGCTCAAGCAACCTACCACGGGACACGACGGGCCGCCGCTTTCTCGTCCCTGCTTGGTCTTGCTCCAGGTGGGGTTTACAGAGCCGTGCAGTCGCCAGCACGCTGGTGAGCTCTTACCTCACCTTTCCACCCTTGCCCAGCACTTAACCGAACACAGCAGTCCGTTTTTCAATATCCCGAAACGTCGGATTAATGAAGATTAGCTGTACTGCTATGCTTAGTTAAGTGCTGGGCGGTTTATTTCTGTTGCACTATCCTTGGAGTCGCCTCCACCGGGTATTACCCGGCACCTTTGCCCTATGGAGCTCGGACTTTCCTCGTTGGCCCTAATGGGCCCCCGCGACCATCTGACTTACTCGCTGATTTATTTCGTTTTCGCAAATATTATGCTACCATGCTTCCCGGCATTATGTCAATCTATACTATCTGGCTGTTCTTACTGTCCATTCCATCGTTGGCAAGTTTGTCGGCCAGCTTGTTGCCGTTCCTTCCAATATGGTTTATCGAGTATCCATCGAATCTTCCAAGATACGCCTTTGCTATTTCATAAAGCGGTTTTAGACCCTCGTTTTTTACCTGGTACTCGCCCTTAATCTGCTTTACCACCAGTTCGCTGTCCATGAAAACGTCCACCCGGCCGGCGCCGAGGGTGATTGCTTCTTCCAGGCCCCTTATCAGCGCGTAATACTCCGCCACGTTGTTGGTCTGGGTCCCTATGTACCGGCTTATTTGCGCAACCAATTCATCATTATCATCAAATATTGCCACGCCTATGCCCGCGTCCCCGGGATTTCCCCTGGACCCGCCGTCGGCGTATATCACAAGTTTATCCATTGTTACCCCCATTTATTTTTTTTGGATACAGTATCCGGCCGCAGGTTTCACAGTTGACCATCTCATCCTCCTTGAGCCTTTCGGTATACATCACCGAAACCTCCATATGGCAGCCGCCGCATTTGCCGTCTTCGATGGTCACCACCGCCGTATCCATGCCCAGCCTCACCCTGTTGTACCTGTCCATTACCCAGTCCTCAATCTTTTTTACAAGTTCTTCCCTTTGTTTGGTCAGTTCGTCGTATTCTTCCCTGGCCTTTTTTTCTCCCTCCAAGTATTCTTCTTTAAGCCGGTCAAATATATTCTTGTATTTTTTCAGCTTGGCCCTGCTTTTTTTAACCCTCTCTTCCAGCCTAGCTCTCTCGGCCTGAAAAGCGCCATAAGCGGTTTCCAGGGTTTCTATATTGCGCTGCATTTCCTCCAGGTTCTTCTGCATTCCTTCCAGCTGTTTCATGTTGGATACTTCACCGCTGTAAAGCTTTTCTTCGGTTTTTTCAAAATTATACTTTAGCTCCTGGACCCTGCCCCTGTTGCTCTTGGACGATTTTATCGCTTCCATGAGCGCCGCCTCATCCTTTTTCAGCAGGTCCTTTTCCCTATCGAATTTTGCTTTCAGTTCACGAAGCTTTTTCTTGCCCGTGTACACGGCCAGTTCTTTTTCCAGTTCGCCGATACGGCTGTCCAAACCCTGCAGGTCCCAAAGCAGGTCTATCTGTCTCATGGCCATTCATCTCCTCTCCCGAACCCGGAATATAAACTTATAAAAGGATAAAGGGATTGGTGTTAGTCTCCGACTTCATTATTTCAACTTCCATATCCGTCCCCTTAATGTGTCTTTCAATGTGCCTCTTGATTATGTCGATCGCAATCTTCTCGGTACCATGGTGTCCTGCGTCAACAAGGGCCATACCCAGCTGCCGGCATTTCAGCCCATCGTGATGCTTAATATCGCCACTTACAAAAACATCCGCCCCTTTTGCCGCTGCCTTATCAATCAGGCTGCCGCCGCTTCCGCCGCAAAGGGCGACCGTCTTTACCAACCTGTCAAGGTCCCCGGTGCATTTCACCCACTCAAGGTCCAGCGAATCCTTTACCCTTTTCACAAACTCCCCCAGCGGAACCGGCTCCGGCAGCACCCCGATACGTCCCGGTCCTATGTCGCTGCGCCCATTATTGAGGGCATACACGTCATAGGCAGCCTCCTCGTAAGGGTGCGCGTCCAGCATGGCCTTTACCACCTGTCGGGTCAGTTCGGCGGGCACAATGGTCTCCAACCTGTACTCCTCCACCCGTTCCAGTGAGCCCCTCTCCCCTATGAAGGGGTTGGTGCCTTCCCTCGGCATGAAGGTACCTGTGCCCTTCGCCCGGAAGGTGCAGTGGCTGTAGTTTCCTATCCAGCCCGCCCCGGCATCCGCCATGGCCATTGCCACCTTGTCCTCGTAACCCACCGGCACAAACACCACTATTTTCTCATAGCGGAGCCTTTCCGGCTGCTCCAGGGCCCGAAGGTCCCCAATGCCCAAAAGGCTCGCAAGGTAATCGTTTATGCCTCCCCGGGCATTGTCAAGGTTCGTATGGGCGCAGTACAGCGAAATACCGTTTCGTATAAGGATAGCCGCCGTCCTGCCCGCCGGATGGTCCTCCCTAAGGGTTTTAACCGGCTCAAAGAAGAAGGGGTGGTGGGTTATAAGCAAATCCGCTTTCCTGTCCACCGCTTCCCTGGCCACTTCCTCCACCGGGTCAAGGGCGACCAGTATCCTTTTTACCTTCGCGGAGGGCGTCCCCAGGTGAAGGCCTGGATTGTCCCACCCCTCCGCCATGCGCTCCGGCGCCAGCCTTTCCATTATGCCAATTATGTACCCCACGTCCGCACTCATTCGTATCCCTCCCTGCCGGGTACTTAGATTTCCGTTTCAACGTACCCGGCCTCGCCTTCCTCAATCTCGGCCTGACCGTTGGTAAGGCCCGCCATCCATGAGGCAAAAGCATCCTCTTCCCCCATCGGAACCAATATATCCATCTCCACCCTGTCTGCATACCTGGTTTCCCTTAATACGTAAGGCGCAGCGGCCAACTCGTTTTCTATCTTACCCAGCCAGGTATAGTCAAAGCCTGCGGTCACGGACCGCATAAGCGACCTTTTCACAATCCCGGCAGCTTCAATCCCTTCCGCCGCTGCCCTGCCGTAAGCCCTAATAAGGCCCCCCGCTCCCAGCTTTATTCCGCCGAAATACCGGGTTACCACCACCACCGTGTCCCTTAAACCCTTTTTGAGCAGCACTTCCAATATGGGCACCCCTGCCGTACCCCCCGGCTCGCCGTCGTCGTTGGCCTTCTGTATTCCGTTTCCTTCCCCTATGACGTAAGCCGAGCAGTTGTGGGTGGCGTTCCAGTGCCTCTTTTTTATGCGCTGTACAAAGGCCTTGGCCTCTTCCTCGTTTGCCGCCCTGTCCACCTGGGCTATAAACCGGGACTTCTGGATTACAATTTCCCTCTCGCCGTAGCCCTTAACCGTCAGGTAGCCCGCATCCTGCAAGCTTCCATCACCCCCTGCAGCCTGGCCAGCCGGCGCTCATACTCCTTAAGCCTCTCCGCCGCCCCGGCTTTGCCCGAAATTTTTAGACCGGTTATTATCTTTTTGTATTCCTTCTCCTTGCTACTTAAAAGATCGGGCAGCAGCGGGTGGTTTTTTTCAATCAAAACTTTACCTATTTCATAATAAAACGGGTCCTCCGTTTCCTGATGGCCCGGCTGCGCCGCAATCACCTGGTAAATCCTTTCCCTTTCCCTGGCAAGGGTTTCATCCACTATTTCAAAGCCGTTTTTTACAAGCCACTCCCTTACCACTTCCTGGGCGTTCATGGGCTGCAGCACCAGCCTCTTTACGCCCTCCAGCGCCTCCTTTCCGGCTTCAAGCAAGTTCCGGATGAGCACCCCGCCCATGCCTGCCACAACAATCGTATCCGCTTCCCCGGCCTTTAGTACCTCCAGGCCGTCCCCCAGCCGGGTTTCGATCCTGTCCTCCAGGCGGTGCCTTTTTATTACCTCCCTGGCCTTTTCAAGGGGGCCCTTCCTTACATCGCTTGCAACCCCCCGCTTCACTTTCCCGCTTTTGACCAGGAATACGGGTATGTACGCATGGTCGGTGCCTATATCGGCCACGGTATCTCCCTCCGGCACCAAGCCGGCAATGGCCGAAAGCCTTGGTTTTAGCTTCATACCGCCTTCTCCTCGAGGTCGGGCAGCTCATTTTGCACAAAGTTGTAGAGGTCGCTGTACCCTCCCATGTAATCCACCGGGGGCAGCGCTTTTGCCCTTTTTATCAGGTGGGCGTCCAGCAGGAAGGTTTTCATGCCCAGTATCCTGGCTATCATGTCCTCCTCGGCATCGTTCCCCACCATAAGGCACTGTTCCGGCCTCTTGTTGATTATTTCCAAGATTTCCCGGTAATATTCAATTTGCGGCTTGCAGTAATGCATATCCTCAAAGGCGGTAATAAGGCTGAAAGCATCCGGGTCTATTCCTGCCCACCTTATCCTCTCCTCGATGGCGATCCTTGGGAACAGCGGGTTGGTGGCCAGCACCATTTCATAACCCTTGTCCTTTAACGTTTTCACCACTTTGGCGCATAAGGGCTGGTGCCGGGCAATACTCTTTATTTTCTTGAAATCGGTCCGGTAAAACTGCTCAAACCTTGACATGAGCGGGGCGATATCACAGCCCAAAAGCCTTTCAAACTCTTCCTCAAAGGCCCTCTGGTTTGTCTTCTCTTTTTCGGTATTGCGGACCATGTATTCGGTCGCCTTCATTATGTTTTCAAGTAGGGATTTGGGCTCCAGAATGCCTTTGAAGCTTTCGGCAACCGCCCGGAAATACGAATGCATGAACTCTTCCATGTCAATGGACAGCAGTGTTCCGTCCAGGTCAAACAGTACGGTGTTTATCACTTTTTTTCCTCCCTAACGACTTCTATATTTTAATTCTACATTTAATTAGAACAATTGGCAACTTAAGTATGGCGCTTAGGATGGGCAATATTAAAAAAAGCACCTTGAAAAGTGCTTTTTCTGAAATGGTGGGCCTTCAGGGACTCGAACCCCGGACCGACCGGTTATGAGCCGGTTGCTCTACCAACTGAGCTAAAGGCCCAAATATGGCTCCTCAGGCTGGATTCGAACCAGCAACCCCTCGGTTAACAGCCGAGTGCTCCACCGTTGAGCTACTGAGGAATAAGGTTAACAATATATATTATACACGCTGGTATACTATTGTCAACCATAAAGTGCTGTTAAATTATTCAAGGTAATCCTTCAGCTTCTTGCTCCTGCTGGGATGCCGCAGCTTCCTCAGGGCCTTGGCTTCTATCTGCCTTATTCTTTCCCGGGTCACGTTGAACTCCCTGCCCACTTCCTCCAAGGTCCTCACCCTTCCGTCATCCAGGCCAAAACGAAGCCTCAATACCTTCTCTTCGCGGGGAGTCAAGGTATCCAGCACGTCCACCAACTGTTCCCTGAGCATTGTGAAGGCTGCGGCCTCCGCCGGGGCCGGTGCGTCATCGTCGGGTATGAAGTCGCCAAGGTGGCTGTCCTCCTCTTCGCCTATCGGCGTTTCAAGCGAAACCGGCTCCTGGGCGATTTTCAGGATTTCCCTCACCTTGTCCTCCGAAAGGCCCATTTCATCGGCTATCTCCTCCGGCAGCGGCTCCCTGCCCAGTTCCTGCAGAAGCTGCCTTGAGACCCTAATGAGCTTGTTTATGGTCTCCACCATGTGCACCGGTATCCTTATGGTCCTTGCCTGGTCGGCTATGGCCCGGGTTATGGCCTGCCTTATCCACCATGTGGCATAGGTGCTGAATTTGAAGCCCTTCCTGTAATCAAACTTTTCCACGGCCTTTATAAGCCCCAGGTTGCCCTCCTGTATCAAATCAAGGAACAGCATGCCCCTGCCTACGTATCTTTTGGCGATGCTTACAACCAGCCTGAGGTTTGCCTCGGCCAGCTTTCTTTTCGCTTCCTCGTCGCCCTCTTCTATGGCCTGGGCCAGCTCTATCTCTTCATCGGCGGTCAGAAGGGGAATCTTCCCAATCTCCTTGAGATACATCCTCACCGGGTCGTCTATACTAACGCCTTCGGGTACGGTGAACTCTTCCGCCTCAAGCTCTGTTTCGTCCTCTATTATATCTTTTACTATTTCATCTTCCCCGAGGATATCTATACCCATCTCATCGAAAGTGTCGTATATCTTTTCTATCTGGTCCGGGTCCAGTTCTATTTCCTCAAGGGTATCCATTATTTCTTTGTAGGTAAGTGTGCCCTTGCTCTTACCCTTTTCTATAAGCTCCTTTACCTCGTCTATCCTATCCTCGCCTTGTTCGGCTTTATTATTCAAACTCTCTTTGGATGCATTCTCGACTTTCATTGGCATCCCCTCCCTTCCGTGCTGGCATTATAAACCCTTAAGCCTTCTCTGTATATCCATAAACTCTTCACAATACCCCCTGTACTGCTCCTCTTCCCCTTTTGTCCTATTCGTCCCCCTGTCTGCCAAACGCTTTATCTCCCCCTTTAGAAAATCACTCCTCATCCTGTATTTATGAACAATAATGGTATGAATACAGTCGCTTACAATTTTATCTATACCCTCTTCCGCCGCCGGCAAACCATGCTGCATCAGGGCCACCGCCCTGCTTATTTCCTGCCGGTCTTCGAAATGGTTTATTATATCGGCATCCTTTATATCCCGGTCGCTGCCCGCGGAATTTACCAGTTCAAACAGCCTTGCGTGCAGCGGGTCGGAAAAGTCCTCGCTTTTCAACCTTTCAGCAATAAATTTCCTAATCTTTTTATCATTAAACATAAGCGTTAGCAGCATTTTTTCCGCTTCTACGTTGGCAGCTTTGACAGAATAACTATATTCCCGGCCGTTATTATTATGTCTATTTTTACCAGATATATTCCTGCCGCCCTTTCCAGCCTTTTTGGCCAGCCGCAGCACCTCTTCCCTCAGCGCCGCTTCATAGGTTTTTGCCCTTTGGGCCACCATTTTAATGTATTCGGTTCTTTCCAGCTCGTTGTCCAGCCTTGCCAGCACCGCGGCCGCTTCCTTAAGAAACTCCACCTTTCCGCCCATGTCATTCAAATCGTACTTTTTTTCCAGCAGCGCGATCCTGTAGTCGGTAAGCGGCATCGCTTCCGAAACCAGCTTCAAAAATGCTTCCCTGCCATGGGACTTAATGTATTCGTCCGGGTCCTTGCCCTCCGGCAGCTGCAGTATCCTTACCCTGCAGCCCGCTCCCTCAAGGATCTCCATTCCCCTCTGGGCAGCCGCCTGGCCTGCGGCATCGCTGTCGTAGGCTACTATTACGTTGGAGCTGTACCTCTTAATTATCTCCGCCTGGCGCTGCGTAAACGCGGTACCTAAAGACGCAACGGCGTTTTCCACGCCGTGCCGGTGCAGCGATATTACGTCCATGTACCCTTCAACCACTATCAGCTCCCCGTTTACTATACGCTTCTTCGCCCTGTTAAGCCCATACAGAGTGCCGCCCTTGTAAAACACCGGCGTCTCTGGCGAGTTCAGGTACTTCGCACCCTTTCCATCCCCCATCATCCTACCGCCAAAGCCTACAACCCTGCCCCGCACGTCTATGATGGGAAATATTATCCTGTCCCTGAACCGGTCATACAGCGTCCCGCCTTTGCTGCGGCTCGCGAGGCCGGCCTTTTCAATGATGTCCGGTTCAAAGCCCGCCCTTTTCAGGTAGGATATAAGGCTTCCCCCGTCGCCGGGGGCATAACCCAGGCCGAACTGTCGTATTATTTCATAGCCCAGCCCCCTGCCTGCCAGGTAGTCCATCGCCTTTTTGGCCCCCTTGAGGCACCTTGCGTAATACCTGGCGGCGGCAACGTTGGCTTCCAGTATCCTGCCCACCGTTTTATATCTCTCGCTGACGCCCTTTTCCAGCCCCTTTTCGGGAATGGGCAGCCTGCAGCGGTCGGCCAGCATTTTTACAGCGTCAAGAAAGCTTAGGTTTTCAATGTTCATAATAAAAGTAATCACATTTCCTCCGGCACCGCAGCCAAAACAGTGATACAGCTGCTTATCGGCTGAAATGTTGAATGATGGCGTATCCTCCCTGTGAAAGGGACACAATCCCCGGTACCTGTCGCCGCTCTTTGTAAGTGTCATGTATTCGGACGCAACCTCTACCAAATCGTTGGCTTCGCGGACCCTGTTGACAAATTCCTCGGGAAAACGGTATTTCATTTTACTCACCTTTTTGGAGCGGCATGGAAATTTCTCCACTCCTGCTCCATAGTTTTTAGTTTATTCGACACCATGCACGTTATTCCTTCAAAATATTTTTATATTTATTGCCACCATTTTCTTTAGTATTTTTGTCAATAAAACTTCATTATATACCTTCCGGACGGCTTCCGGTTGAAGGGCGCCGCCCGCCGTATTTCATATTCCTTATCGACTTTTATTAAGTATTTCTACAAAGGTGAAAGAATTCCTTCATCCCGCGTTTTAATATCTGCAAAAACATGTTCCCCTTTTGCTTTTCTTTGGGTTTATGCGGTTCAAAACCCTGTGGAATGTGGTATAATATCACTGGTAAGCTTATCCTCTGGATAAGAGATTAGGTCCTAAGGAGGAATGGGAATTGTTTAAGGGGATCTTCACGCCCATAGTAACTCCCTTCAATGAATTGGAGGAGGTAGACTATTCAAAAATGGCTCACAACCTGGACCGGTGGGGACAAACCGACCTGGACGGGATTGTGGTGCTGGGGACCAACGGCGAATTTGTATACCTTGGAATGGAAGAAAAGGTGGAACTTATCAAGTTCGTCGTAAAGAACTTTAACCCGGACAAAAAAGTAATCGCCGGTACCGGATGCGAATCCACCAGGGATACTATAGCGCTGTGCCTGGAAGCGGCGGAAGCCGGGGCCCATGCGGTGCTGGTGCTGCCTCCCCATTATTACAAGGGCTCCATGAACGAAGAGGTCTTGTACAGCCACTACATGGAGGTAGCGGATAATTCACCGGTACCGGTTATGCTGTACAACATGCCGAAGAACACCGGCATCAACCTCTCGGTGAGCCTTGTGGCCAAGCTGTCGCAGCACCCCAATATCGTGGGCATAAAGGATACCGCGGGTAACATAGTACAGCTGGCGGAGCTTGTAAGGGACACCGCCGAAGGTTTTTCGGTGTTTGCCGGAAATGCGGGGTATTTGCTGCCCGCCCTGTCCATAGGAGCAGTGGGGGCCACCGCGGCCACCGCCAATATCCTGCCCGAGATGTGCTGCCAGGTGGTAAAGCTTTTCAGCGAGGGAAAGATGGAAGAAGCAAAGGCCGTCCAGCAAAGGCTGCTTGAGCCCAACAGCCTGGTTACATTCAAATACGGTATACCGGCACTGAAGGCGGCCATGGACATGCTGGGATACCAGGGCGGTATGCCCAGGCGTCCGTTAAAGACCCTGGCGGTACGTGAAAAAGAATTGGTAAAGGCCGCCCTCGTAAGGTGCGGGGCGCTTCAGGAATAAATTTTCCGTTTTTATATATTGAACGACCTGGGGATGGTAATGCTTTTGAAGGTGTCTATGCAGTAATTATCGGTCATTCCGGATATGTAATCGCACACACCCCTTTCAAGGCCCTCCTCCTCGGCTATCCTTTGATAGAATCCGGGCATTTTGTCCGGGTTCTTTGTGTAATACCCGAAAAGGAACTCGATCACGTGGCTTATGCCCTCCCTTTCCAGCTTGCATGCGGGACCAAAATACACGTTTTGGAACATGAAGTCCCTAAGTCCTACAAGGGCCTCCTGGACCGGCGGGCTGAGCCCTATGGAGTATACCCCCTTCTCTATGAGGGAGGCACTGTGTTCTATCGCATCTTTAACCAGCGTTGAGATTCTTCTTGAATGGGTGTCTCCCAGCACGTCAATATATTCCCGGGGCAGGTCGGCGGGCTTTAATATCCCGGCCCTTATGCTGTCATCAATGTCGTGCTGCACGTAGGCAATCTTGTCGCTAAGCTTTATAACCTGTCCCTCCAGCGTACCAGCTTCTTTTACTTTTTTACCAAAGCCGCTGTGATAAAGGACTCCGTCCAGCACCTCCCAGGTAAGGTTTAACCCCCGGCCGCTGCTGCCCTCCTCTATTACCGTCAGCACCCTTACACTGTTTTCGTTGTGCCGGAAGCCGCCGGGCATAAGGCGGTCAAGCACCTCTTCCCCGGAATGGGAAAAGGGAGTGTGACCCACATCATGGGCCAGCGCTATGGCCTCTATAAGGTCGGTGTTTAGCCTCAGGGCATTGCCTATGGTCCTGGCAATCTGGCTTACCTCCAGCGTGTGGGTTAGCCTTGTCCTGTAGTGGTCGTTGTCCTGGGAAATAAACACCTGGGTCTTATGCTTGAGCCGGCGGAAGGCCTTGGAATGGATAATCCTGTCCCGGTCCCGCTGGAACTCGGTCCTTACGGGGCATTTTTCCTCCCGCCTTTCCCTGCCCCTGCTCTTTGCCGACGGGCAGGCGTATGGCGGCAGCATTTCCAGCTCGTGCTGTTCCTGTTTTTCCCTTATGTTCATCAAAACCACCTCAAAACGGAACTTCTTCAATACAATAATACACTAAACACGCATCAAAAGAAACCCGCGCGTTTAGTGTACTTTTAGCCGCAAGCAAACTATAACCTATGACCTTTGTTATTTTACCAACCTTTAGATAACCTTGACCCCTACCGCTTCAATTTCGGTGAAAAACAGGAACCTTCTCAGCCTAAACTTAAGCACCCCGTCACTGGTGGAAATTCCCTTGTGCACGTATACCTCAATGCCGTCCGCTTCATACCTGTCAAAGCTTTCGGCGTTATCCGGCCTGTCCGTTGAAACCAACGGCTCGCTTGCACCCGCTCAGCAGGTCTTGGGGGCAACTTTCTTAAGCGTTATAGTTTTTATTCCCTTATTGTTCAAATACTTAACCAATTTCGCATCAAGCTTTATTTCCACAAATAACCCCTCTTTTCCGCGAAAATATATACCCTATATAAGTATATACCCAAAACCGGCCCCAAATCACCCTTTCTGTGCCTTTTGAGACCAGGAATATGCTTCCCGGGCTGCCCATAAGGGAATACGATTACTCAGATTCATATCTTAAAAAAACTCCCCATTCTTCCATGCTTTTAGTTAAGCCCAGTATAAACCTATGCGGCAGGAATGGGGATGGTTCAGCCTGGGAAGCGTTCATTTTCTTTTCAAGACTTCAAATTTCCTTTTCCCGACCTTATGTTTTTCCAGTCGCAAATATTTTTCATTTCCAACCTTCTGTTTCTTGTTCATGCAAAGGCCGATAATGGTATCGCAGTGGCAAACTTCATAGAGCACGTCCAGCAGCCTGTCTATAACTTTTTCTTCATCCCCCGCCCAGTCCACCATGTTGCCATAGGGAACATCGGTAACAATAATATCCGGTTTTGTTTTAAGGTCAATCTTCTTTAATGCGTCCGACCGAAAAACTTCGAAACTGATATTGCTTCTAATCAGGCCCTTGAGTGTTACCGCACTTTCCCTTGCTTCAACATGGGACTTCTTCTTAAAACTCTCTATCATTTGGTCAATCTCTGCTATCCGCATATCCATACCTTCTTCGCTTAGCAGTGATAAGTTCTTTTCCGCGATATCAAGCAGTTTTGCATCTATATCACTACCGATTATTTTCCCGATAATGCCCTGGTTTAAAAACCCCAGGACGGTGAGCAGGTATCCCCCGCCGCAGCAGCAGTCGTATAAGCAAATGTCATTATTTTTGGGCGAGTACTGCAGGCACCTTCCGAATATCTCCTGGGCAAGTCTAACCGGAAAGTTTGTCATACCGCTTGCATGGTACAAAACACGGCCGCTGGAAAAGTCCTCGTAATTATCATTTTTCGCATATTTGTATTTCATATGAAAACCCCGTTTGC
>ERZ773359.5584-NODE-5584-length-11914-cov-5.472552_pt1 | contig 11914 bp, 11 predicted proteins | sample MGYA00374955_ERZ773359 | MGnify/ENA primary metagenome ERZ773359 (study PRJEB29098, sample SAMN04486028) | biogas fermenter metagenome | study: EMG produced TPA metagenomics assembly of the Biogas fermentation microbial communities from Germany - Plant 4 DNA1...
GGGATATCCCACCCCCCCCCTTTTGTGAATTTCCCCCTTTACCACACTAAAGTGATAAAGCACTAAAGTATCAGAACATATATTCGTTTTTCAATTTACTTTACTACACTAAAGTGATAAAGCACTAAAGTATACTTGGCATAATTTTTGCATATAGTTAAAAATTTAACAAAGGTAGAACATATATTCGTTTTTCAATTTTCATTTCATCAATTGTCATAATTTTCATATAGTTTAAAATAATCAAAATATATATTCGTTTTTCAATTCAAACTTGGCATGATTATAACACATGATTTAATATTTAGCAAGTCGAATATTATTGTTTTCATGTTTCATCAATTCTACACAACTCACCCCCCCTCCACCAAAAAATAATTATGTAAAATTATATAGAGCAGGAATAACCTACTCTATATATACACCACTTGCTAACAATCTTTTTATTTCTGATTGTTCAACATTAGTGGCACTAGTATTTAATAATACTTTATCTACTTCTAAATATCCAGTGTGATTGCCTATCCTATCTACAATATCATTAGGTCTACCAAACACTCCATCTCCATTGTCTATTGGTTTACCTCTCAATAATTCTATATATGGTCTAGTTAAATCATTTTTAATATAGTAGCCAGTTTCACTAACTACATTTCTAGCTAAATCACTTCTTATATATGGTATATCTCTAGTCAACTCTATCCTTTTTCTTATAAGAACTCCTTCTAACTTATCAGTATAAACATTTATAGTAGAGTAGCCTGTGTATAAATCCACTACCAACAACACCTTTATTGTAGCGTCCATTACATGGTTAATATCCAATTCTATTGGTTCTAAATATGGTAAGTGTATGAAACATCTAGTATCTCTATAGTCAAAGACATTGTTATATATAGGATTGACTGTAATTTCTCCTAAATCAACCTCTAGTTTAGTAGCGGTTATGGTATTAACTCTAACACTGGTTCTATGACTTCCAAACTGAACTGCCACCTTTTTTTCACTTATCTTATCTTCAGGAATGTCTATAGGTAGTTGGTATAAACTCGTTATAAAGTTTCCATAGTCAAAACTGCCATCCCATCGTAAACCTGCTATTTCATTTAATAAGTCTTTGTCAACTCTATATATATTTACGAATGTGGTAGTTAAATCTTCTTCATATTCTATAGGAGTAGCTATAGCATTTACATAATAGGATATTCTTCCATCTCTCGGCTTTTTTATTAACTCAATAGGAATTATAGCTACAGTTCTTTCATCGTTAAATACATCATTCACATCATCGGTAGGTGAGAAGTAAGTGTAGAAAATAGAACCAAAATTATTAACAGCTATAATTTCTATACTCTCTTTAAAATCATAACCTTCATCTGCCTCTAATTTAATATACTCACTATATAGAGTTGCTCTAGCATTTACCAAATAATCACCTGTTAATGGTTTAGCTAACTCATACATAGCAGTTACTATAAGGTCAGAGGTTACTACATAATTTTCATCAATTAACTCTCCTTCAATAGCCCATCCTATAAATTCATAACCTTCTTTACCTAATGAATTAGGTAGAATTCCTATAACATCGTTCAATACTACATATCTTTCTTCCACTACTACATCATTGTCTATAAACTTAACTAAACATTTCTCTAATGTATCATCCACCAATTCATATTGAGCAATAATAACTAAATCTTCAGTTACATTTGTATAGCTTTTATCCCAACCAATAAAATCATATCCTTCTCTAATTGGAACTTCAGGTGGTGTAGCATCTTCTCCTTCAATTACTTGTTCTTCTTTTAACACTGTACCATCATAATCTTTAAATATTACAGTCCAATATACTGTATCATCTATTTTAGTAGCAGTAGCATGAACCATAATTTTTAATACATACATTATTTCTGCAGTAGGTAATGTGAATACAGTATTTTCATTACTAAAATATTCTGGGTTGTCTACAGGGTCGTAATATTGCACATAGTATAAATCGTCTACGGTATCCTCACTATATACAGTAATTGTATCTGTAAATCTATACCCTTCATCAGCAGTCACAACCAACTTATTACCCTTAATTACAGCAGTGCAATTAACTTGTTCACCATCTACTGGCACTATTAATACCCAAAAAGATTTAAATGTAATATCTTCTGTAATGATTAGGTCAGGAGTGGCTTTAACACCATCACTAAACCAACCTCTAAGTTCATAACCTTCTTTTTCTAACTCATTAGGCAGACTTCCTAAAACATTATTATATTCTACATATCTTTCTTCCACTACTACACCATTGTCTATAAACTTAACTAGACATTTCTTCAATTCATATTGAGCAGTAATAACTAAATCTTCAGTTACATTTGTATAACTTTTATCCCAGCCAATAAAAACATATCCCTCTCTAATCGGAACTTCAGGTGGTGTAGCATCTTCTCCATCAATTACTTGTTCTTCTTTTAATATTGTGCCATCATAATCTTTAAATATGACAGTCCAATATACTATATCATCTATATTAGTAGCAGTGGCATTAACCTCAAATGATGAATATCTTATTTCTGAAACAGGCAATGTAAATATAGTATCTCCATTACTAAAATATTGTGAGTCTTTTGTAGGATTGAAATATTGATTAAACAAATTTCCAGTGGAACTAGCACTTAATATATGAATTCTATCTATAAATTTAAACCCTTCATCAGCAGTCACAATCAAGTTACTACCCATAATTACAGCACTACAATTAACTTGATTACCACCTACTGTAACTGGTACTATTTCTTCCCAACTAGGGTGAAATGTAATATCTTCTGTAATGATTAGGTCAGGAGTAGCTTTAACACCTTCACTTGTAAACCAACCTTTAAACTCATATCCATTTCTTATAGGGTCGGTAGGTAGAGTGCCTAGTGTACCATATATAGGAATTATCTTAAATGTAGGGTCTGACTCCACATCTGCATCTGTCTGTAAGAAAGTAACAGTTCTTTCAGTATACTCAAATACTCCTTTAATAGTAACATCTGCAACTATATTATCATATGGCTTATCCCAACCAGTATATAGTCTACCTACTTCATCAGTTGGTAGAGGAGGTGGTGTGGCACTTCCACCTTCAACAACTTGTTCAACCTTTAAAACTCTAGTTTCATCTCCATTAACAAAGATTACCTCGTACATCTTAACAGTTGAACTATATTCGATATTTTTTATTCTCCATATATCACCATCTTCATATTGTGTGAATACTTGATAATAGGTTCGATTATTATTTATAAAAAATTCAGGATGAGTTTCAGGAGTACGAACCCCTAAAGAATACCAACTATAACCAGCTCTTCGTTCAAATTCTATAGAGTCTATTTGATAACCTTCAGGTACACTCAAATGTAAGAATGTTATATCCCTCGTACTCTTACCGCCTTCTACTATAATATTAGGGTCATTTCTATAAGACCCAAAATTCATATTAACTGTCGCCACTATTTTCCACCTCCTAACGCTACCATTATCACATTATTACCTTCAATCAACTCTTTATTACTCTTATACACTAAAATAGTTTTATTTATCTCATTAGAATATCCCTCGTCAAGATATTCATTACCTAAACTTCCAGCTCTTATTCTCCCTATACTATTTAAAATATCCTCTTTATAAGTTTCTAGTAAATCACACTTCAAGTATAAAGTAAATAGAGAACCACTCTCTACAGTTATCTGTTCTATAAAATAATACCTCTTAAAGTGAGGAATATAGGCATAGTTGAAATCTAAAAGATTTTTACTTCTTATCTTTATCACAGGACTTTGAATGTTAGCAATATCCTTAAAACTAATATTAAAGGTGGTTTCATCTTCCAAGATTTTACCTATGGTGTTGTTAGAACTTTTAGTGTTATATAATTTTAACTCCATACTACACCTCCTCAAATATAAATAAGGTGAGTGGATTAACCACCCACCCACCCTATAGGTTGAAAATTATCCTACAAAGAATACTACAAAGTTTTCATTTAAGTCATTGAAGTATCCTGCATCTAATTTATAGAAGTTAGTAAAGAATTCTGCTTTAGCATTGTAATTAGTTGTAACCCTTCTATCAAGATTGGTAACACCTAGTGCATCTCTATCAAACATAACTCCTAAAATACCACTAACATTAACTATAGAGCCACTAGCAGTTTTAACATTTATCTTTGAAACATTATCAAAACTATAGTCATCTCCACTTCCTTGCCAGTATGGTACTGTTTCATAACCGGGTAAAGCAGTCATTTCATTATGGTATACATCACTATTTAAAAATGTGTTGGCAGCACTAGCAAAGTCTGATAGTAAAACTATATTAAGTTTATCAGCAGGAGTAAATCTTTCCTTACCCCCAACATTGAATAATACACTTATTTTAGATAGTCTATCTTTATATAGATTAATTATATAACTAGCATATCTTATAAAGTCAGAGTCTGTATAACAATCATTTACTTCTAAAGTTGTTCCATATTTATCGTTATATAACTTCAATAAGTTTACTGCTTTCACTCCAGTAGTTGTAGTGTCAATTTCTCCACCATTACCTAATTCTGCAACTAAAGTTTCAGCAGTCATATTATTTATTGTTCTCATAATTAAAGAGTCTAGCTTTATAGTCAAAGCATTTTCTACAGAGTTAAATATCATTGAAATGAAACCATTTAATTGCTCTGCATTTGAGAAACTTTCTTTCACTTGCAACTCTGTGAATGAAATAGGCACTTCAAAAGTTATCTTACTGTTAAAAAATTTAGCCTCTACTTTAGGTTGATAGAAAACATTAGGGTCATAGGATTTCTTATCTTCTAATTTCCAACTCTCATTCTCTGTAGCCTCTGGAAGGTCAGCAGTAATCTTTTCTAGTATAGAGCCGAACTCCCAACTATCCATTAACACACTAGGAACACTGCCACTATACTTCCTATTTACAAATATTACTTTACCTATATGGTTTACTAATTTTCCTACATAATTATCAATGTTGTCTGTTGAAATTATTGTTTTACCAATATCCACAACATTAGATAAATCCTCTTGTAGGATTGCTTCTTCCCCTAAAACCTCTTTAACAACATCATTCACCAATGAATAAACTTGTGTAACCTTCATTTTACATACCTCCTTAAAATATTAATTTTCCGACTTTCTGTGCTACATCTACAAATATTATATCATATAATAAATTATTCTTCAAATAGTTTATAGCTTTAATTCTATCATCTAACGAATTTTTTATATTCCCACTAACTGTGGTAACTCTTTCTCTAGTATTGTTAGTAGTACCTGTATTATTAGTGGTATCAACACCTTCCATCTCATCTAAACTATCATCAATCATAATATCATCATTGTAAGCACTAACACTTTTACTATCCCTCTTATTGCGTTCATTTATAGTATTAGAACTAACCTCGCTATTATCCATAATATTCTCCACAGTTTTCAGGTTATAAGTTTCTAAAGATAATTCAGCATTGAGGGTTTCATATAATCTTTCCCACTTATCATAAAATAAAACTGATAATAATGCACCTAACTGTCGCATATGTTCCTCTGTAACCTCGCCATTTACAGGTCTAGATAGTAAACTCACTTCCCTGTTACCATATAATCTACTGAATAAGATATCTAATTCATCTACCCCCATAATATCTTCTATAAAAGTTAGTGGTTTTGTTTCATTAATATAGTGGAATATTCCTTTACCATTATAAAAAAGGTCTGATACAAGCATTACAATTACCTCCTTATTAGTATAGACACAACTAGCTATTGTCTATCATCAAACTTCTTACTCACCTTGTCTAGCATTTGGTAGAGAAATGCAGGTATTGGAAGTCCTATAGCAACCCAATTCTCTATTATAGACAAAGCATATTGTAAACAATAGAATGATATTAATAGTGTAGCATATTCTGACGCTCCATATATAGGTGCGAATAGTGATATAGTAGCCATAGTCACCATAACTAAAGTATGTTTCAAAAGTCCTGCAATCCCTATTGTACTAGATAATTTCTTCTTAACTGCTGACTTCACTATGCCAGTTAAAACATCAAATAGAACTAATGATAGTAGTAACTTAACTTCTGGACTTAATACTTTACTCATCTCTTCCACCATCTTCATCCAACTCGTCATCTCCATCCTCTAACCCCTCCTCAATGTCCTCATTATTGTCAATCTCACTCTCAATATCTTCTTCATCTTCCACCACTTCTTCTGTATAGAGTACTTCTTCAGGTGGAGTATTCTCTAATTCTCTTTCTGCCCAACTTGAATTGAACTCAACTGTAATATTTAACCCATACATTTCATTAATTTTATCTATAGCAGTCTTTCTACTATCTAACATATTATCTACTAGAGGGTATATACTGTTAGTGTTGATATCTATTTCCCTATTTATCATTCTTTCTTTCTTCATATTAAAGTTAGCATTTAAACCTATCTCATTAAACATACTAGCCTTGAGATATTGAGTATATGCTACAATATCTGAAAGTCTATTATTATCTCCACTTCCTGTAGGTCTAGATTTTAAACTTTCAAATAGTTTGTTTTCAAATATGAAACCTATATCACCCTCATGTAGCTTTTTAAGATAGAGTCTAGCACTTTCAGCAGTGATATCATCACTAACACTTATTAAATTATTCACTCTCTTGTTGACTGTAGCTAGCAACATAGTTATCTCACTTTCTGCTAATAAAGTTCCATACTTACTATATATAGGTATAAGTCCAACCCCTATATGGTCATTAAGAATTATTACACAATCCTTATCTATTGTTAATGTCTTATTAAAATTTAATGCTGGATTTGATATTACTATAGTGGTTGGATTGCCATAAACATCAGGCTCTCCCCCTAGTCCACCGTTGAACACATAATAATCTTCATTAACTTTAGTGAAGCAAGCGAACCCTTGTGTCTGTAACATTCTTTCTAATTCATATGAAGGTATTGTTTCAGGTAGTCCTTCATATTTAAACATCAACATACTCCTATTAAGCATATAGGCTATGAAGTTTCTTATATTAGTTCGTTTATCTTTATAATCATATTTGAAATTTATTCCTCTGTATATGCCCCAATCATACTTTTCATTACTCATAATATCACCCCTTATAATTTTTTACATAGTTCTACATATTTTCAAGTAGTTATTAATAGCATCACCCACCTCATTATCTTGATAAAATACTTTATCATGTTCAAAGAAGTAAAGTATCTTTCTTCCTATTTCAGTATTAGGTTTGAATATATTTCTATTATAATTCATTTTATGACTACTTTCTAGTGAGTAAATTAGGTCATTATCATCATCTTTAATGGGTGTAGTCTTATCGTGTATATAAGTGAATATTTCACCATCTACTTCTATTATCTCACATTGATATATATTCCCATTAAACTTAATAAAGTAAATGAGTAAAATATCTTTAGGTGTATATTTTACTGGTATATGAGGATAGATATCTAACTCCCACGCACCTTCTGTAATCATAGATAGTTTAGGATTGTCGAAAGCAAAGTAGAAGTTATTATCTTTCTTACTAGCAGTTGATGCACAATATTCAACTGCCACTCTCAATCTACTATCCCCATATTGATAAATGTCTATAGTACCTTGTTTCATCTTACTTATATGAGTTAATCCCATTTCTTTAAAGTATGGTGAGTATTTATTAACTGTATTACCTAGCATATATATTTTAACATCAGTTCTCTGTCTTACTATAGTTGATATGGTATTCATAAATAGTATGAACTCGTCTTTCAAATATGCCCCTCTAGTTAAAAACTCATCAAATAATATAATTTTTATTAGAGGGTATGATATAGATTTATTATGCTCTGTATCTGATAATGCAAAAGCATGAGCGAATATATCCCTCTCATTATATATTGGCTTCCCACTCTCATCATAATTGCAGAAATAGAATTTACCAGCATAGTAATGTATTCCTTCAAATTCTCCACCACTTGCTTTGCTAATTTCATTATTTACAATGAGAGCAGAGAATATTTCACTCGCCCTCTTACCTCTTATATCCTCTTGCCACCTTCTAACTATTGCTAACTGCCCTCTACCATTCTTAAAGTATTGTTCTATAGCATACTTTAATACAGCATAAGTCTTACCATTAGACCTCTCACCTATGATTATATTATAAACACAATCTTTACTATTTATATTGTCTAGTGAATAGTATTTAGGCTTTCTAGAATTGAATATTCCCAAATTAATCACCTCCTATTTAAAATCTAATCCTCTATATACATAACCCTTCATTAAGTTATTTATAAATTCAATATACTGTCTAGATATGGAAAGTGTGAAGTCTGCTTTCTCTAAATGTACTGATGACTCAACAGTTATATCTGCCTCTATCCCTCTATAATCTATTATACTAAACTCATATCTAGTATCAATATAGGTATGGGTCATTTTACCAGTGTAATGAGCAGGTATATACATCTCATCATTGAACCTCTCAAACACTTCTGTATTATCTTTAGATATTTGTTTCAAGTATTTAATCCCATTACTCTTTGACAACCCTGCCACAGTCATTTCCATTTCTCCATTTTCATACTCCACTAAATATCTTTTAGCCCCTAATGTCTTGAACCTAGTATATACACCATCTAATTCCCACACACCTATTGGCTTAACTACACCGTCTTTAGTTTTAGGAGATAGTTTATTGAAATCTATTTGATAATGTTCACACATTCTTTTAAGTTTCTTTAAAACATTTGAATTATACTGTTCTATAAATGGTACATACTTATCGTAATTCTTAAATTTAATACTGTCAGTATCTGAATATATATAATCATCTTTTATAGTCATAATACCTAACCATAGATTTCTTCTAGCATAAGCAGTTATCCACACACCCCATGGATAGTAAAGAAATCTTGTTTTACTTTTATTATACTTTTCAATCTGTTCTTTTGAATTAGCCAACTCAATATTCCAATCATCTTCATAGATTATTTCATCTCTTACAATATCTGTAACACACATACCATATACTGAATTTAACATACCTTTAGATATCATATACTCAACTTCTTTACCTTCAACATTTTTCAATACTGTCTTATCTTCATATAGTTTTATAACACTCTCTATTATAGGTTTAGGTAAATATCCTCTATAGAACCTATAAACATTAGCTACTTGCATACTATCCCATTCATAAGCATTTTCTATAATATTGAAGTCAACATCTGTAATAGTTGTAGCCAACACATCTGCTGAATATACCCTACCATTATTTATAATTGGATTTTTTAACTCAAAACATTTACTTTCTGATATATAGTTCTCAAATGATATTTTACTTCTTATATTTGTAAACCTAACATCGAATACCAAAGCAAAGTTCTTCCTATACCAATTAAAATCCTTCTCTTTAGTAAATGTTGTAGGTATACCCCTACTCATTGGGAAAAACTCTGTTAACATTACTGCTGGATAAGAACTAGAGAAGTCTATAGATGTTACATTTTCAATAACCTTACCAGTATAGTTAGCATTAGCATGAGTGAAACCACCCATAAATGCTCTCTTACACATCTTATACACATCTTCTGTTAATTCTAAATCTTCCATTAACTTCCTATATCGAATGTACTTACCCTTACTACTCTTGCTATGAGTAGTATTGGTGTAGTAACAGTTATTCCTAACATAACTTCTAACTCTACCAGTATTTGTTAGTGGTATTTTAGTTATATCTCCATACAGTTCAATCTGTTCATTAATATAGTTTAGAATTATAACCACATCATTTATTGCATATTGTAATTCCTCACTCGTTAGTTCTGTAGCATAATGCCTAACCTTATCATAATCCAAGTCACCCTCCAACTTCCTTATTTTATGATTGATTAGGTTTTCTGCCAATTTTGCTAGTGAGAAATTACTTAATATATAACTATCTCTAAATTCAATTCCATAACTACATAATGCTTTTATTGGTTTTCTTTCTTCTACTGAAAATACATCTATCCATTCAAAGTATTTTCTCATAAACTGAAATTCAAAAGATAGGTTATGAACATAACATATTAATATTCTATTATCTGATAAATTAAAGTGAGATTGTAATTCTTTACATACTGCAATAAATTCTTCCCAAGTTCTCCCATGTATTACTTGCTCACCATCTCCTAGACCCATAGTCCATAAATACATAAATGCAACTTTTTCACCATTTACATATGTTGAGGTGGTTTCAATATCAAAAGCACATTCTAAATTTATATATGTTTTCTTCTTATTAGTTCTTATCTCATTATATTCTATAGCATCTAAATCAAACTTTACATTCACAACCACCACCTACTATAATTTATTTTTATACATCTATCCATGACCCTATTTCAACCTGATAAAAATCCATATGCTCTATTTGTATCATTTCAGCTATTATAGGTATTGCACTCTCCATATCTGAAACACCTTTTAGAAGTTCTGTATTTTCTTCTTTAACATATTTATTGATAACTTCCCATATCTTTTGATAACCTATAGCACTAGCAGAACCTTCCACATTCCTCAAATATTGTTCTATCTTACTAGCTAACTCAAAGAAGTTTCTAGTTAAATCAGGTAGTTCTTTAACACTTTTATACTTGATACCAGTCATGGCAGCTATTTCTTTCAGATATTTATTTGCCTGTCTTACTAAAGATGTTTTAGGATTTAAAAAGGCATTAACTCTAGCTAATTCCTTCTGTAACTCATTATAGTCTTTACCTTTCACTGAAAATTTAACTCCACCCTTATAATCCACCCACATCTGATAAGCAGGTAGGTGAGTCAGATTGTTTTTCTCTAATCTAGCCAACCTCTTATTAGCCATACTTGCTTTCCTAGAAACCTCTGCTTTCAGAGCTTGTAGAGCAAGTTCTTTACTTTCTTTATCTTCTGTTATGTTGGCATAGACTCCAGCAGTCATTTTTATTTCCATCTATAATAACCTCCTAAATATTATAGTATTTCAAACAACCCTATAGCAAACTTTCTCTTATTAACCTCATCACTTATAGCATAGTAGTTATATAGATACTTTATATTGTTAGCCCTTCCATGTTCAAATGCACTTACATTCTTAATGTTTAAACCTTGTATCTTGCAAAAATCTGTAAGACTCATTTTTAAAACATTCTTTCTATACTCTTTACAATACCTACCTACTTTTTCAATTAAGTTATCCATAATACACCTCCTTTTTTAAAAGTGGAGAGTGTTACCTCCCCACTCTATAATTCCACCCACTCAATTCCATAGCAAACTTTATTATATTTTCTCGAAACATATTCATAAATCTTAAATCCTATTTTACCTAAATTAATTTGCTCTACTAATTCATCATCGTTTATAATCTGTTCTATATCTCCTATTAAATGGTTAGGTAGATTAATGAAACATCTATCACTAACTGCTAGTGGAGATTTCCCAAACTTTGTATCATTGATATACAAAGCTCTTACTGTATACACCTCATCCTTTCCATTTGTCTTGTATAAATCTCCTAACTTCTTATACTCGAACCCTTCGGTGTCTACATATAAAAATTTACTCCTTTTGTTAAAATTCAATATACTCATAAAACCACTCCTTTTATTAATAATTTCATTTCTAATTGTATTATACCACACTAAATTTCTAATGTCAACAGATATTTTATAATTTCATAAAATTATTTTCTCACCTCCCTATTAATAGTATAGTCAATATTTTTCTATTGATAACAGAAAATATATAATTTTACATAATTATTTTTTGGTGGAGGGGGGGGTGAGTTGTGTAGAATTGATGAAACATGAAAACAATAATATTCGAC
>ERZ773359.5585-NODE-5585-length-11914-cov-4.655958_pt1 | contig 11914 bp, 12 predicted proteins | sample MGYA00374955_ERZ773359 | MGnify/ENA primary metagenome ERZ773359 (study PRJEB29098, sample SAMN04486028) | biogas fermenter metagenome | study: EMG produced TPA metagenomics assembly of the Biogas fermentation microbial communities from Germany - Plant 4 DNA1...
GCAGACTAATCGCCGACTTCCACAAAATAAAGGGTAAAAGCTATTTTTTCAGGTGAGATCTCCAGCCCTTTGCTGTCAATTTCCTTGCCCTGATCGTCAAGAAGCACAGGGGCCAGTTCTCCTTTAAATTCGCTGCGCTTGCCGCTCTGATCGATGTAAAGCACCACCCGGCTGATCGTTTCGATCATTGATTGGGGACCTTCCACGCTAATGTGCATCGGCTCAAAACCGGCTTTTTGCCTCATCCATCCGGCCGCAGGGGTGCCGGAATATTCTACATATACTGGAAAGTCAGCGGAGATTAACGGTTCGATGACCAGCTCAACCTGCTCCGGGGTAAAGGTAACCAGCTCGAGGCCGCGGGGTGGCTTCACCCTAACCTGCAAGCGATGTACCCCGGCCTCCTTTTCTGCCAGATCCACGTGGGCATCTACGTCACTGATCGTCAGGCCTTCAAAAGCGTCGGCCAGCCCCTCCAGGGTGACGTCCACGGTGCCGAGCTCGCTGGTCACCACCAGGCCGGGCTCCAGGTTCTCGTAATTCAGGGGGACATCCTTCATGACAGTCCGCGAAGGTGTGTTGCGGGTGATATTATCCCCGGTCACAAAAAGCCAGAGGGCAATGGCAAGGAAAACTGCCAGGGCCCGGGCAAGATAGTTGCTGCGCAAAAACTTTTCCATAATTATTTACTATTCCTCCACGGCCAAAGAATGAAACCCTCTCGCGGCGGCGCGCACAGCTCGGTTAAGATGGCCCGCAGCTTTTTCTCGTCTAAATAGCGGGTTAAAACACCGTTTTGGGCGATGGAGATAATCCCGGTTTCTTCGGAAATAATGATCGCCACGGCATCCGACTGCTCGGAAATGCCGATTGCCGCCCGGTGCCTGGTCCCCAGCTCCTTGCTTAGGGAGGGATCGTCGGAAAGTGGCAGGAAACAGCCGGCGGCCACGATCTGGCTGCCGCGAATGATGACTGCCCCGTCGTGCAGCGGGCTGCGCGGGAAAAAGATGTTCACCAGCAGCTCAGCTGAAACAATCCCTTCAACCGGTATGCCGGTCGCGATCCAGTCCTTGAGGCCTGTCTCCCGTTCAATGACGATCAAAGCGCCGATCCGCTTTTTTACCAGCACGGGGATGGCTTTCGTCAATTCATCCAACATGTGGTCAAATTCCCGCGGGCTCCAATCCCAGTAGGAGCGCTGGAAGATCTTGCCGCGCCCAAGCTGTTCCAGTGCGCGGCGCAGTTCAGGCTGAAAGATAATCGGCAGGGCAATCAGGCCGACGGTCATCACCTGCCGGAGCAGCCAGTGCAGAGTATTAAAGCCAAGCTGGTCGCTGACAATCATGGCCAGCAACAGCACCACCAGGCCTTTGATCAACTGTTCAGCCCGGGTGCCGCGAATGATCAATATTAACCGGTAAAAAACGTAGGAGACGATAATAATATCGACAACATCGCGCCAACTGATGTTTAATTGTAACAGCGCAGCAATAATCCGGTCCAAAATGGCCAATTTGCAGGTGACCCCTCGTGTAATCGTTTTTTTTACGAATAATATTGCTTATTCGCCTTAATTCAGGTGAATACCTTCAAAGAGAAATAAAAGATGGCGCCGGATCGGCAAAGTATTTTTTCCCTAAAGCGGCTAATTAATCCAGTAAAGGAGTCTGCGGGCTAATTAGCCGGCTTTATTTGATAGTATGAAGAAACGGGACACAATCATTCCCCGCCGGATAGAGAAAACCGCCTATTTCATGAGGGCAGCACCAGCTTGATCTCGCGGTTGCAGCGGCGGCAGCGGCGGCCAAGCAGGCCGGTAAGGCTCACGCTGTAACCGAGCCGCCGGATCAGCAGCTGCGAGCACCCGGGGCAGTATGTATCTGATGTGCCGGGCAAATCAACGTTGCCCAGGTAGACATAGTCCAGTTTTTTCTGTGCGATGGCGCGGGCCCGCTTTAGGCTCTCCAGGGGTGTGGGCGGCAAATCGAGTTTATACTGGGGAAAATAGCGCGAGAAATGAAGCGGGATGGCGGGCGAAAGGCCGGAGAGCCAGCCGGCCAGCTCTTCCAGCTCTTCCGGGTCATCGTTTAAAGTGGGAATGAGCAGGCAGGTGACCTCCACGTGGCAGTGGCGTGCCGCCGCCTCCACCGTTTCGAGAACAGGGCGGCGCATGCCCCGGCAATACTCGCTGTAGAAGCGGTCGTTAAAGGCCTTCACATCGATGTTAAAAGCGTCGATCAGGGGCAGCAGCTCCGCCAGGGCTTCACTGCTGATAAAGCCGTTGGTGACCATGATCGTGCGGTAGCCGTGCGCTTTCACCAGTCGGGCGGTATCGCAGACAAACTCGAACCAGATGGAGGGCTCGTTGTAGGTAAAGGCGACGCCGGCGATCTCCCGGGGGCTGCCCGCGCCCTTTAGCTCGGCGAGCACTTCTTCCGGAGTAATTGCGCTGCCAAAGGGCGCATTTTCCGGTTTGGCGCGGGCAATGCTCCAGTTCTGGCAGAAGCAGCAAAGCAGGTTGCACCCGAATGTGCCGAGGGAAAAGACCGCCTTGCCGGGATAGAAGTGGTAGAGCGGTTTTTTCTCGACCGGATCCCAGTGTGCGGCCGAACAGAGGCCGTAGTTCAGGGTCTGCAGCTCCCCCTCCACCACCCGGCGGGCGCCGCAAATTCCGGTCTGCCCCTCGGCGAGACGGCAGCGGCGCGGGCAGAGCAGGCAGATAACCGCCCCTTCTTCCCTGGCATAGAACTGTGCCTTGCGCATCGTCACATTCTCACCTGCCCTCCACTTCTGACTTCGATTCCGGCCTCCAACCCCTAATAATACCGGGTTACGGTGAAGCGGTAGAGTTCCACCGGTTCGCCGGGGGCAATGCCGGCTTTAAGGCGGGCGATCCGAAGCTGCTCCTCTACGGTATCCACCTCTTCCAGGTCCGGCAGAAGGAGGCCGCTGCGGTGCCCGCTGCGCACGAGCACGCCGTATTTTTTCGGGTCAAGGGCACCGGGATCGCTAATCCGCTCCAGCGGGCTGAGCACATCCACCGAGATGACCAACTGTTCCAGTTCTTCGCGGCGCAGGGGCGCAAAGCGGGGGTCATTGAACCCGGCACTGACGGCGTTGGCAATGATCTCTGCGGCCAGGGTAGGGTGCACCGGGGCGATCGTCCCGATACAGCCCCTCAGCTCGCCCCCTTTGTGCAGCGAAACAAAAGCGGCGGCCCGCCCGCTCAGTTCAGGCGGCAACTGCCCAGGTGTTGGCAGCGGGCGGCCGTACTCGAGTTGATGCTTAAGGGCCTGCCGGGCCAGGGCTACCGGCGCGCTCTCGCCTCCCCTTTCAGCCGCCGCGCTGCCCTCAGCCGCCGCGGCGCCCGTCTCCTTTTTTGCGCCGTCTCCCGCCGCGCGCGGCTTTAACTCGGCCACAAGGTAGCCGACTCCGAAGGGACCTTCATAAGAAATAATCTCGGTATCGTAGGGAATTCCGTCCAGGACCCCCAGGGCAATGATCAGGGAGCGCAGGCCGCACTCGGCCGCAGCTTCAACCAGTTCGGGATCGAGATTGAGCAGTTCCTCCGTGCGCCCCTGGCGCAGCAGTTCCGCCAAGAGGTGATCGAATTCAGCGCCGCGCGGATCATAGCCGTTTGGCGCACCCGGTTTAAGGCGGTGTGAAAGGTCGCCGCTGGCTAAAATGGCGTAGGGCAAGCCGTGGTTTTCCAGCGCGCGGCGCAGGGCTTTGCCGAAATCATAAAGGGTGCGGTAGGGCAGCAGCCCAAAGGTCAGATGCAGCCCCGGCGCTTCGACTCCCTCTTTTTGCAGGTAATAAAGCGGGACGGCGGCGCCGGAATCGAGCATACGAAAACCCTTGACAGGGACGAGCTGCGCCTTCTCCCCCGCCGTTTCCTGCTGCAGGCGGTAGAGCAAGGCCTGATCCTGGGCAAAGCACAGGGCAACCTGCGGCGCGCCAAAGTCGCCGAAATCACCCTGCAGCCGCGAAACGGCGGGAACGGCGATGCCATCTCGCAGCAGCGGCCCGTGCGGGGTAATGATGATCAGCCGCTTCGGCTTGGCCGCTGCGAAGCGGCGGCACAGTTCGCGCAGCCCGGACACGGTCTCCCTGGCCTGCTCGAGATAGTCGCCCCCCACTTCCGGGATAATGATCGGCGGGTGCGGCGCAAAGCCCACTATTTTCAGCATGATCCGATCCCCCTTTGGGTTCGTGAATGTAAAATTATACTAATCTAAGTATAGCAAAAAGGACTGCTGCCAGCAAATTGAAATTTGCCGGGGAAAGAAATATAATCGCTGGTGGAACCCCATCACAATTTGGTTTCTCCCGGTATTTTTTTCTGCAGGGTTTTTAGGGTTTGGAGCGTCTTATGTTAAGGGTTTCTAAAGGAGGTTGCACTGCTTGTGGCTGAAGAACGGATCGAGAAAAGGAGCGCCGGTAATGGCGATCTCTTTTCCAGCCTGATCGCGCAGTATAAAGGTTACCTGATGGCGGTAATCCTGCCGATCGTGCGTGATCCGGACCAGGCCCAGGACGTGCTGCAGGAAACATTCTGGCAGGTCTATCAATCGCTGCCCGGATACCGGGGCGGCAACCTTAAGACCTGGCTGGCCCGCATTGCCACGCACAAGGCGGTGGACTGGTGCCGCCGCCGGGAACGGCGCCGCGCCGAGTTCAGTGTGGCTTCACCGGTCGAATGGGGCGGCGCGGTGGCCGGCTCCGCCGAAGACGAATTTTTTCGCGAGGCCTCGCGAAGCCGTCTGGCCGCCCTTGTAAACAGCCTGCCCCCTCCCTACCGGCAAACCCTGATCAGCTACCTCTTTGAGGGGAAGAGTTACCGGGAACTGGCCAGGGAAGCGGGGGTCACGGTGAAGACGGTGGAATCGCGCCTTTACCGGGCGCGGCAGATCTTAAAAGAACAGTTGAAGGAGGGCTTGTAGGGATGGCTCATTACAGCAGCGCCGATTGGTCCCGCTATTGCCGCGGCGCCCTGGACCGGAACAGGCGCCGCCGCATGGAACGGCACCTTTTACGGTGCGACCGCTGCCTGAACAGCTACCTCGAGCTGGCCGGTGAAGAAGAAGCCGAAGCGGCAGCCCTGCTGCTGCCGGATTTCGAAGCTAACCTGTGGCGCTTGATCCGGCGAAAGCAGCGTGAAGCCGCCCGGAAAAGGAAAAGCCGCCTGCTGTTCAACTATATCGCTGCCGCCGTCATCACGCTGGTTTTAATGGCGGGCGGCGCTTTTGATGCCGTGGCAGCGGGGCTTCCCGCACTCCTGAAAGAAACCCGGCACATTCCCCGGCTTATTAACGAAACGGTTGCCGCCGGTTTGCCCGGGGAACTCTTCCACAACGAAAACAGGGCCGATTAGGCTGCCTGGCAATAAGGAGGATCAGGACTATGGCTAAAAGCAAGTTTTTAACCGTCATTTTATCCATCCTGCCCGGGGTGGGACATCTTTACCTGGGCTGGATGGAGAGAGGGCTGCAGTTCATGCTCTCCTTTCTCCTCTCCATCTTCCTGATGGACTGGCTTAACCTTACCATTTTTGCCTACCTGCTGCCCGTAATCTGGTTTTACAGTCTCTTTGACGCGCTGCAGCACTTTAACAACGGCCACGTGGCTCCGGAGCCGCCCGCGATCGCTTCCCCGTGGAAATGGCTGGCCGAAAAGCAGCGCTGGGTTGGATACGGTCTGATCGCCATCGGGGTGATCTTGATCATCAACCGGCTGGCCTTGCCCTGGCTCCATGATTATTTCTCTTACGAGCAAGTCCGCAGGGTTAGCACCGCCCTGGTGGCCCTGCTCTTTATCGCCGGGGGGATCAGGCTGGTTCTGGGCAAACGGCTTTCCGGCGAAGAGGAGCCCCGGCCCGCGGAGCACTGCGAAACAGGGGAAGGGAGTGAGCAATGATGCGCCAATGGCGGGTCGGATCTTTTTCAATGGGGCTGATCCTGGTGCTGCTGGGAATAGGGCTGCTGATCGACCACTTCTCCGGGGCAGCCTCCATGCTGGAAGTCATGCTCAGATGGTGGCCGGCCGTATTAATCCTGCTGGGCTTGGAAATCATCGCCGCCGGCGCCCTGAACCGAAACGGACAGTTTGTGATAAAATACGATTTTTTCTCCATGATCATTGTTTTCGTCTTTTTTATCTTCACCCTGGGCGGCTACGTTCTGGCTGAAAGCGGTTTGCTCCCGGCCATCCGGGACGGCCTCACCGCTTATGAACAGACGCTTTCTATGCGTAAAACCAAAATCCCATTAAACGGGATTGCAAAGGTGGTGCTCTCCTATGGTGACGGCGAGCTAGAACTGCACAGCACGACCGGAGAACACCTGGAGATTTTCGGGCAGGCGAGCCTCCACACTCCCGCAGAAACAACCTTTACCGCGGCCGATTTCGGTGCACTGGAGACCCACCGCTCCGGGGAAACACTCTATATTCAACTCGCGCCGCTGCCGGAACAAATAGGGCTTTTCCACTATGGCGCGCGCCAGATCAAGCGGACTGTCCTGGTGCCTGCGGATAGATTTTTAATTATTGAAGGTTCCGGGGTTCACGAAAATATGCAGCTACGGCTGGATCGGCTCGAGGCTCCCTGGTCAATCCACTGCGGCGGTTCGGTGCAGGCGCTGCTTTCGCCTGAACTTGATGTGACCCTCTACAGCACCACAAGCCATCCCCATGCGCGCGAAAGCTTAAAAGGAAACGCTCCCTGGGAAATTGCGGAACCGCCCGTAGAAGGCGAGCTTGAACCGGCATCCGGCACGATCCAGATCGGTGCCGGGACCTGGCCGCTGCATATTAACGCAGGATGGGATGTAACGGCCGATCTGTGGCCATAAAAGGCAAACCAAGGGGACGGTTCTCCTGGTCGCAGGCAAGGCTTAAATTAAGGGCAAATCAGGGGGATGGTTCTCCTTGGTCTTGGTTTGCGACCAGGAGAACCGTCCCCTTGGTTTGCTTGACAGATTCTATTTGATCACATACCCTAAAAGAGATAAGAACAGATTTAACCGTAGCCTTCGCCGCCGCACTGAATTCAGCCTGAACTGAAGCTGAGCCGGCTTGTATGCAGGCCAAAATAAGGAGCAAAAAGCGATGGGCAGCGACCACCGGGATGTAGAAAAGTTTACTGCGGCTATCCAGGCGCTTCTTCCCAAATTGATGCATTACCTCAATGCCGAAGAAAACCGGGAACTGGCCGGGCTGGGAATTACCCCGGGGCAAATTAATGCCTTGCTGGTTTTATACCTCAAGGACAACCGCACCATGGGCGAGCTGAGCAGCGAGATAAACCTGGCGGAAAGCGCCGCCACCCGGCTGGTGAACCGCCTGGTTAATTTAAACCTGGTCCGGCGGCGCGGGGACGAAAAAGACCGGCGCGTGGTCAGGGTCAGCCTCACTGCATACGGGCGGCAACTGGCCCGCCTTGTTTTTGAACGGCGCCATTTACAGTTCACCAGCTTGGCCGAGCAGCTCAAGCCTGAAGAAAGGGAAAACCTGGTCACTTCGCTGCAGGCTGCCTTGCGCGGCTTTGCCGCGTTAGAAAAGCTTTATGAAGCTAATAATAGCAAAAGAACAAACCCTTCAGGAAGTGAGCTCCAAGCCGGCTTGAGAGATGAAACGGGGTAAACCAGTTTGCACCAGGCCACGACTGCACAAGAAGAGACCAGGGCGCGCGTCTCCTTATTATCTATTTTTTGGGTATTCCTAAAGATCGGTGCCTTTACCTTTGGCGGCGGCTACGCCATGCTGCCGATCATCCAGCGCGAAATTGTCGAGCGCAATCAATGGACCGATTTTAAAACCTTCTCCACGTTCCTCGTCATTACCCAAAGTGTCCCCGGCACCCTGGCGCTGAACTGCGCCATTCAGATCGGCTTGCACCTGCGCGGCGTTCCCGGGGCGCTGCTCGCCACCTTGGGGGTCATTCTCACTCCCTTCGTGATCATTGTGCTCATCGCCGCTTTTTTTCTTCCCCTTTACCAGGGCAATGTCTACGTGCAGGCGGTTTTTTACGGGATACGCCCTGCCATAGTGGCGCTGATCGCTTCGGCCGCCGTTTCTCTGGCCCGGCAGTTGCTCAGCGGCCGGGCCAGCATCGTTTTGGCGGCGGCGCTATTTTTGATCGCCTTGTTCTGCAATCTCCACCCCATCGCGGTCATGCTTGCCGGCGGCCTCGCGGGGCTATTCCTCTTTCGAAAGGAGGCGACGTAAGCGGCCGTGCTCTCGCTGCTGCTGTCACTCTACTGGACTTTTGCCAAGATCGGCCTCTTTACCCTTGGCGGCGGCTACGCCATGATCCCCCTCATGGAGGCGGAAATTATCAACCGCTACGGCTGGCTGACCGCCCCCGAGTTCCTGGATATTCTCGCCATCGCCGAAATGACGCCGGGTCCGGTAGCCATTAACACCGCTAGCTTTGTGGGCTTTCGGGTGGCCGGAATCGCCGGTTCAGCGCTGGCCACATTGGGAGTGGTCACCCCCTCGCTGGTGATTTTACTGCTGCTGGGCCGCTTTCTGCAGCAGCTCATCCGGAATCCGCACGCGACCCTCTTTCTCAAAGGTCTTCACCCTGCTGTAATCGCCCTGATCTGCCTGGCCGTTTTTTCCCTGGGCCAGGAGGCGTTGACCGATTTAACCACTGCGCTGATTGCCGCCGTTTTTTTAGCCGTGAACCTGATGCGCAAGCTTAGCCCGTTTTTAATTATCGGCCTCGGGGCCCTTTTGGGACTCCTCTTTTTTCCCTATTAAGATGAGTGCTGCCCCTTTACGGCTGAACAAACAGGAACATTGTAAATGCTAGACAAAATGTTATAATGTTAGGTATAGAGAATAGATTGAAAAAAAGTGCTCCGAACCTTTGCGCCTACGGCTTTTACAAAAGCGCTAGGGCGGAAGGTCTGGGTTGGGGGAGAAATCCCCCCGCCTCCCGTGCTTGGAAAGGAGATCCGGTAAAGCTTTTCATAGCCGTGTCTTCCCTACGGGGAGGCGCGGCTAACTTCTTATTCGAGGTGACCTGTGGCGTTGAAATTGATGCAAGTAACCGCTCCGGACGTGGTGCTGGACCTCATTGACCAACATTTTCAACCGCTTCCCGCCGAGACGGTGGAACTAAAGCTTGCCGGCGGCAGATGCCTGGCTGAAGCGGTTGTGGCACCCGAAGATGTGCCTGGGTTTACCCGCTCTACGGTGGACGGTTACGCTGTAGCGGCAGCCGATACTTTCGGAGCCCAGGAAGGAATGCCCGCCCTGCTGGAGAGCCGCGGCGAAGTGTTGATGGGGCAGCAAGCGCCCGCCATTAATCGGGGCCAGTGTCTGCTCGTGCATACCGGCGGGATGCTGCCCGCCGGGGCGGACGCGGTGGTGATGATCGAAGACACCGAGGCCATTGGCGATGCCGCGGCCACGGTGCAAATTTTCCGGCAGGTGGCCCCGGGAGAAAACGTAATTCATAAAGGTGAAGACCTGACCCGGGGCGACATTGTTTTTACACCGGGCACTTGCCTACGCGCCCCCGAGCTGGGGGTGCTTGCTTCTCTGGGCATTACCCGGGTCAAATTATACCGCGCCCCGGTGATCGGTCTCTTTTCCACGGGAGACGAACTGGTGCCCTGCGAAACCCGGGAGCTGCCGCCCGGCCGGATCCGCGACAGCAACGCCATTGCCCTGGCCTACCTGGCGCACCAGGCCGGGGCAGAAGTTATTCACGGTGGAATCTTGAACGATTCTTACCCGGTTTTTTTGGAAAAGACCCGTGCCCTGTTACCCCGGGTTGACTGCCTGGTGCTGTCGGGAGGCAGCTCCGTCGGCACCCGCGACTTTACGGCGCAGGTGATGCGGGAACTGGGCGAGCCGGGCCTACTGGTCGAAGGGATCTCCATCCAGCCGGGCAAACCGACGCTGCTCGCCAGTTGCGGTGGCAAACCGGTGCTCGGTCTTCCCGGGCATCCGGTTTCCGCCCTGCTGATCTTCTCCCTCTTCGGCATCGCCATCTTAAACCGGCTCACCGGCAGGGCGCGGCGGCGTTATCAGCCCACTGTGAAGGCCGTCCTGGCGCGGAATATTGCTTCCCGCGCCGGGCGCATCGATTACGTGCGGGTAAAGCTTGAAGAAGACGGCACCGGGCTCAAGGCGATCCCCGTTTTCGGCCGTTCTGGGATGCTGCGCACCCTGGCGGAGGCGGACGGGCTGATTGCCGTACCCGCGGAAATAGAGGGGCTGCTGCAAGGGGAAAGCGTTGAGGTGCTGTTGTGGGAGTAAGCCGGCGCCCCCCTTATCCTGACTCTATGCTGGCCATTCGCAGCTTGCCTGATTATTGATGAGTGGATATCATGGTGTGAGTAATAATGAAAGCGATAAAATCGAACCAGTGGTTAGGGGTTGTTGAGATGCGTAATATTTACTTGAGCAATACCCCCCGGAGCGAGGCGCTGGAAAGATTTTTAGCGAACGTCTCCATCCCGCGCCGCACAGAAACGGTCCCGGTGAAAGAGGCATTGGGCCGGGTTACCGCGCGGGCGGTTTTTGCCGCCCTTTCCATGCCCGGCTTTCATGCCGCCGCCATGGACGGCATCGCCGTGCGCGCCGCGCACACCTTTGGGGCTTCCGATCAGAAGCCGCTGCGCCTTTTACCGGATCAGGATTATCAAGAGGTTGATACGGGCGACCCGCTGCCAGAAGGTTTTGACGCGGTTATCAAGGTCGAGGATATCCAGCCAGTTGCAGACAAGGCGGTGGAGATCCTGGCCCCGGCCGCTCCCTGGCAGCATGTCCGCCCCGTCGGTGAAGACGTGGTCGCCGGGGAAATGATCGTGCCGGCCTACCACCTGCTGCGCCCACAAGACCTGGGCGCGCTCCTGGCCGGGGGGGTGAACGCGGTCGAAGTGCTGCAGCGGCCTCGCGTGGCCGTGATCCCGACCGGCTCGGAGCTGATCCCCGCCGATGCGGCGCGCAAGCCCGGCCGCATCCCCGATTTTAACAGCACCGCCATCGGCGCCTACCTGCAGGAATGGGGCGCAGACCCCGTCCTTTACCCCATTGTTGCCGATGATCGCGCCCTGCTCAAAGAAACGCTCGCCCGGGCTGTTGGCAGCGCGGACATGGTTATCATCAATGCCGGTTCTTCAGCCGGGCGGGAGGATTACACCGCTTCGATCATCGCCGAGCTGGGCAGCGTTTTATTGCACGGGGTGGCCACCCGCCCGGGCAAACCGACGATCCTGGGCACAATCTCCGGCAAACCGGTAATCGGGCTGCCGGGATACCCGGTCTCTGCCTACATGAGCCTGGAATGGTTTGTCCGCCCCCTACTCTACCTCTACCGGGGAACCGCCCCCCCGGAGCGGGAACGCCTCATGGTTTCGCTGGGGCGGCGCATAGTCTCCGAGATCGGGGTGGAGGAGCACGTGCGCATGGCCGTGGGCTTTGTGAACGGCCGTTTTATCGCCAACCCCCTGGACCGGGGAGCCGGCGTAACCATGTCCCTGGTACGCGCCGACGGGCTTTTAATTATCCCCGAGAATTCACTCGGCTTCGAACAAGGCCAAACCGTGGAGATCGAGCTCTACCGTCCCGCTGCCGCGCTGCGCCACAACCTGCTGGTCTCCGGCAGCCACGACCTGATCATTGACCTGCTGGCCACGGCGCTGAAAGAAAAGGACAGCCGCCTCTCCCTCTCTTCGGCCCATTTGGGCAGCATGGGCGGGATTAACGCCATCGGCAAGGGACAGGCTCACCTGGCCGGGATGCACCTTTTCGACCCGGAAAGCGGTGCATACAATGTTCCCTATATCCGGAAGATGCTGCCGGGCCGCGATCTCTGCCTGGTCAACCTGGCTTACCGGATGCAGGGCTGGATTGTGCCGCCCGGCAACCCCGATGGGATCAAATCGGTAGCCGATAT
>ERZ773359.5587-NODE-5587-length-11912-cov-4.382306_pt1 | contig 11912 bp, 11 predicted proteins | sample MGYA00374955_ERZ773359 | MGnify/ENA primary metagenome ERZ773359 (study PRJEB29098, sample SAMN04486028) | biogas fermenter metagenome | study: EMG produced TPA metagenomics assembly of the Biogas fermentation microbial communities from Germany - Plant 4 DNA1...
GGGCACTGCGCACACTCTGGTCCACCTCAAGGGCACAGGCGTAGCACTCCTCCAGACTATACTCAAACGGCACAAACGCCAGGAATGGGCTGTCGGTGAGCACAACATCGGTGCCGAGGGGCAGCCCCAGAAGCTCATTAAAGCGCATCTTCACCGTCACCAGGGCTTCTTGAGACGATGCGTAGTTATTCTCTGCATTGGCCAAGCTTAGCTCTGCCCGCATGATGTCCAGGGAAGACAAAAGCCCTGCGGCAAACTTACTGTCGTCAATCCTCAGCTGGTCGGCGGCCCTGGCCATCGCGGCAGCCTGCCGCTCCAGGGCTAACGTGTTGTACAAGATCTCTTGGTACGCATTCTGGACCTTGGTAACAAGTTCTTGCTCAAGATCATTGTACGCCTCAGCAGCTGCATCGAACTGCCTGCGGGCATCTTCCAGCCTCTCCATTTCACCCACAATCTCTGCTCGCCGCAGATTTGCTTGCGCCTGGTCCAGCGCCAGAGCGGCCAGCCTCAGGTCAAGGTTGTGCGCGAGGGCATGTTCTACCGCTTGGGCAAGACTCATCTCCAGGGGAACTGTGCTGCTGCCCTGTGCACACGCCACAGTGGCAGCGACTATACACAGGGTAAGAATCCCGCAGTGAAGTCTGTGCAATGCCTGCACCTCCCCGCCTACGCGCTGCGCTCCGTCGGTCCGTCGGCAGTGATCACGCCATCCTGCAGCCGCACAAGCCGCTTGCCGTAGGCACTGATGCGGGGGTCGTGGGTAACCATTACCACCGTTGTGCCCTGTTCGTTGAGACGCTGCAGAATGCTCATAATCTCAGCACTCTGTTCAGTTGCCAAGTTCCCCGTTGGTTCGTCGGCCAAGAGCAGTGTGGGATTGTTGGCTAATGCCCGGGCGATGGCTACCCGCTGCTGCTCACCGCCAGATAATTGGTTGGGGAAGTGGTCTAGGCGGTGCGCCATCTCTACCTGCTCCAAGAGCTCTTTAGCACGGGCAAGACGTTCGCTTTTGGGACGCCGGGCATACATCATGGGAACCATCACGTTCTCAAGCGCGGTCAGTTCTGGGAAGAGGTTATAGCTTTGAAAGATAAAGCCAAAGTGACGATTGCGGATCTGGGCAAGCTCTTTGTCCCGCAGGTGAGTGATGTCCACTCCCTCCAGATAGTAAGCTCCGCTCGTGGGCAGGTCCAGGACACCTAATATGTTGAGGAGTGTGGATTTTCCGGAACCCGAAGGCCCCATGATGGAGACAAACTCTCCCCGCTGGATCTCCAAGGTTATTGCCCTCAGGGCTTGGATCTCAACTTTGGTCAGGTAGTATGTCTTGCCGATCTCGTGCAGCCGGATCACTGCTTGTGCCCCCCTTCTGGCAGAATCGTGATTTCCTCGAGATGGCGAAACGCATCATAGGAACTTGTGATGACGCGTTCGCCCACATCTAGGCCGCGCAGGACTTGGATGATGCTGCCCTGCAGCAGGCCAAACTGCACCTCCCGCCGCACTGCTCGCTCGCCTTCGATTACATATACGAACAGCTGCTGGCCGCTGGTGAGATAAGGTCCCCGAGGCAGTGCTGGACTGTCTTTGTGGAGCCTGAGGCGGATATCCACATTCACACCGGTATTGGGAAGGAGCCCCGAGGCGTCTTCCAAAAAGTCGACGCGCACGGTGACCACCGCTCCATCCGGCCCCTGGCGAGCCTGTGGCGCCACATACGCGACTTGGCCGGCGTAGGTCTGCTGCCCCACCCGAATCTCTACTTCGCTGCCCACTGCAAACAGCTCTGTGTGGTTAGGCGAGACTTCCAGCTCAACCATCTGGTCCGCGGGGTCAGCGATTTCTCCAAATTGCTGCCGTTCAGAGAGCCTGTGGCTGACAGGAATGGAAAGGGACAGCACCCTGCCGCTGATGGGAGCGTACACTACCAGCTTCGCCAGCTGCTCACTGGCTTTGGCTAGGTCCGCCCTTGCGTCTTCGACAGCCTTTGTAGTGGATGCCCGTTCAGCCTCCTGGGTCCTTTTCAGCAGCTCAAGCTGATGTTCGCTCTGCCGCAGCTGGCGTTTGGCCGCCTCTAAGTCCTGCTCGGCTTTTTCCAGTTCCACTTTGGCTATTGCGCCCAGCCCATACAGCTCCTCGTCCAGGGCCAGCCCCTTGGATGCAGCATCTACCTGTGCCTGAGCATCCTGGACTTTCAGAGCCTGGGATTCCAATTCCATGGCGTGCTTGATCTCAAGTTCTTCTAGAGCACGCTCTGCAGCCATAAGTTTGTTCTCAGCCTCGCGGTGCGCCTCCAACAGCACCTCCGAAGAAAGCCTGAGAATTGGATCGCCTGCCTGAACGTACTGGCCCTCTTCTACAAATACCTCTGCGATGTGGCCAGCAATTTCTGATTCTAGAGGATACGCAGCGCGCGGAATTACAACTCCGCGGCTGGAGAGGGTTTCCAGGAAATCGGCAGTCTCCACTTGGGCGTATGTGTAAAAACCCAAGACAAACTGTTCCTCTTTAGGAAAAAAGAAGTAGTAGGCAGCGTAGACAAGCCCAGCGATGGCCGCGAGCGTAAAGGCAATCAAGCTCAGCTGCCTGCCTCGGAAACTGCTGCGCAGCCGATTCTGCCGTCTGCGAACGTGTTCTGGAATGATTGGCTCGTCCACAGCAGTGCCTCCTTACTGATTGCAGTGCTATTTTTGGATATACTTCGGCATTATTTTCTCATAATTGGGCATCCGGCTAAAACATCACCGCTAGGGCGGTTACGAAATTGCTAATGCCGTGCACTACCCAGCTCGGTACGATAGAACCATTAGCCAGTTTCTCATTCATATAGCCCATGCACCATCCGACAGCACCGGTGAGGATCACTAGTGTCACTGCTGCCAAGGCCCCGCTTCCCTGGAACATTACTCCGTGCAGAATGCCAAACACTGCGGCCTGCAGAGTGTTTCCGGTAGCGAAACCAAATCGACTGCTAAGCCGCTTCCCCAGAAAACCCCGGAAGAGCAGTTCTTCCGAAAGGCCGGTTTGGATAAAGGCATAGAAAATGGCCGGGACCAAGGCTGCTGTGCCTTTACCCGCAAACCTCGAGGCCGCGAGGATATCCATATCTACCAGCAGGGGAATAAGGATGAGCCCCAACCCGCAGAACGCAGCTGTAACCCCGATGAAAAAGCAATAAAACCGCCTTCTGTCGGAAAGCGCTGGCCTCTGCAGCCCAATCCACCGGAAAAAGCAGGTCTTTTTTCTGGCTGTTGCCAACCACCAAAAAAGGGGAATCAGGCCAAAAAGGATCACCTGCAAAACAGCATCTACCACATCTGTTACAATAGACAAACGGCGTTCCTCCTTTGATCGCATAAGCACCCTGCAGCAGGGCAAGGTGCTCACATTAGATTCTTGCAACCACTCTCACCGGACAGCCCTCAGCTGCAATTCTGATGGGAAAGGCGATAACCTCAAAGCGGATGCAGCCGGTCAAAGCGGATAGGTTTGTAAGGTTCTCCAACAAGAGGACATTGGCTCCCAGGAGGAGTTTGTGAATCGCAAACGGAGGCAGATCAGGAGAGGGTAGATCCATGCCCAGCATCTTGATACCAGCGGCAATCAAGAACTCAGCCAGGGTTTCTCCGACTATAGGGTGGTCTTGGTAGTACGCGGCTGTTCCGTAATTCAGGCTGTGGTCTGTGCGGAGCAGCACGATATCGCCAGCGGTTACCACGGCTTCATACTCCGGTTTGTACTCAATCACACTTTGACCGCGTACATCAAGCAGGCAGCCTTTCCCAGCGAACGCCTCCACGGGGAAAGCACTCACCGGTGCTCCTCCAGGAATAAAGTGCAGGGGGGCATCGATATGGGTGCCTGCATGCATGCCCGTTTCCAGCCTAAAGGAAGCATACCCGTCTTCCGCTGCACTGCTTGTCTGCACGAGCCTGGTCGGATCATCTCCAGGATAAACTGGCATGCCATCCACCATAGGATGGCTGAGGTCTACTAGCCTGGCCACCTGCGGCACCCCCGCTTAGTCCCACTCGATCCCGGAGAACTTCCGGAAGGCTTCCATGCTGACACTTATGGAGTCTAGTTCTTCTAGTTTGGAATGATCTTGTTCAAGCAGGATGTACTCTAGGTGAGGCGCCCGCGCGGCGGCATTGATGGTCTCCTGAATGGGCAGAGTGCCGGTGCCGATTTCGGTAAAGCACTCAGGATAGATCGTCGCCCCGAAGACATCCATGTTGATGTTGGCCTGCGGGTTGATCACGCCGTCAAACATGACCAAGCGCTGCGGTGCATCATTGGGGAAATCTTTCTGATGGAGGAGAACGAGCCTGTCACGATATTTCTCCATCACCGCGATGGGATCGAGCCCAGCCCTGGTCACCCAGTAGGTATCTATCTCGATGAACACCAAAGAGGGGTCGGTGTTCTCCATAATGATGTCGTAGACGTAGTTGTCACCGAACTTCTGGAATTCCTGGTAATGGTTGTGGTAGTAGAAGCGCATGCCTCTGCCTTTGCACTTTTCCCCCAGTTGGTTAAAGAGCTCGCAGCGGCGCATGATGAAGTCCACATCTCCATATGGGAAGAAGTCAATCGCACAGCCGATCTGGGGATTGCCGACCTCCTGATGGTAATCCAGGACCTGGTCGATGATCTCCAGTTCGAGAGGAGCCACATGGCAGCCCACGAGCTTCAATCCTAGATCATCTAGGGTTTTCCTCATCTCTCGGGCAGGCACACCGAAGCCTACGCCCGGATCCGCGGCCGCGTTGTGATTTGCCGCTTCGACATATCGATACCCGAACTCCGCGACTTTGGCCAGGGTCCCATAGGGGTCTCTTGCCAGGGACTTTCGCACCGAGTACAACTGAATTCCTGTCTTGATCGCCAATCTGCTCACGCCTTTCCAGTGGTAGTCATTCCATTATTCTCCACAAACCAGGCTTAACCTTCCTGCGGAGCAGTGGCGAAAGCGTGTTACCTTTCGTCAGCCTTAGGAAAATCATCCGCACATAGCATTAAGTGCGGATGATTTTGCTAAGATCTGGCATACACCTGGCACTTAGTCTTGCCTAGTAGTCAAATTCAACTGTACCGCCAGCTTGCTGAACCGCTTCGATCAACGAGTTAAGTCTCAGTCCTCCACAGAGGGCCGGCACTCGCACAATCAAGCAGATTCCCGAAGGCGACACGACCTCCAGCAAGTTTGCCAGGTTAATGACCGCCCCAGGTGGAATGGACACCCTGAGAACTGTTCCCGGCAAGTGCGGGCAGTGTGGATGGGGGTGCCATCTCCCGTAAGCATAGCTCGCGTCAGCATAGGATGACGCAACACCTTGGCTGTCATGCCAGTATTGGTACATTGACATCCCTCCCAGATATCTGGATTCCATTGCTGCATTTTATGTGGAATCCAATATGTGGGACTAGGGGTCAAGAGTCATTTTGATAGGATCGCTAACCTTTCACCACTGCCAACGTTCGCAGTTTCAGAATTGGCTTCACAAGATCGAGGGAGTTCTGCATCACTTCATCGATGTCTTTATAAGCCTTGCGGTACTCTTCGGGCACTTCCCGCCGGGTGCGTCGGCCAAAAGCAAGTACACCTTGGCAAGCAAGGTCTTCCTCCACTTCCTCTGGTGTAAACTGGCGCACAGCCTCCCGCCTGCCCATCACTCGGCCCGCGCCGTGGCTGCAGGATGAGAATGCTTCTTCATTTCCCAATCCTTCTACGATATATGAATAGCTGCCCATGGCCCCCGGCACAATACCCAGTTCACCACGGCAGGCGCGAATTGCGCCTTTGCGGTGAACCCAGACCATTTCGCCAAAGTGCTTCTCCCGAGCAGCGTAGTTATGATGGGCGTTCACTTCCATCTTCACCGCAATGTCCTTGAAACCAAGATCCTTACGGATGATCCTGAAGACAATCTCCTTGGTTTTCCGCAGCATCACGGCACGGTTTTCCCGAGCAAAGTCAAGCGCTAGGTTCATCCACTTAATGTACGCCTGTCCCAACTCGTGTTCTATTGGAAGGTGGGCCAGGTCGTATTCAGGGGGAACAGGAGAGTTCATCTTGCGGTTCAGCTCTTTAGCACGCTTGTTGAAATAGCCGGCAACTTTGTACCCGAAGTTGCGGGAGCCAGAGTGCACCATGATCCCGAGACAGCCGTGTTCATCCTCCTGCAGCTCAATGAAGTGGTTGCCCCCACCTAAAGTACCGACTTGGACATAACCTTCCTTAAGAGCAGGCAGACCCGGGTCACCCTCCATGGGCATCCGCCCAATCGTGTCCAAAGTCTGACACGGTTGCGGCTTGGGGTGATGGGAAAATCCCACTGGAATCGCCTTCATCATCTCATTCACCATGTGCTGGACGAGACCGGGACCTCTGCCTTTCTTCAGGATCTCTACCGGCACATTCGTACTGACAAAGGCAATGCCGCAGCCAATATCTACACCTACTGCATTGGGGATAATCACATCTTTGGTGGGCAGCACACCACCAATAGGCATCCCAAAACCGGAATGGCAGTCGGGCATGAGCGCCACGTGCTTGAACACAAACGGCAGGTTGGATAGATTTGTGGCTTGCTTGATGGTTCCCTCATCCAGGTCGTCTATGTCTCGCAGCCAAACTTTGATGGGAAACCTATTTTTCCCCTTCTCGAAAATGGTAAACAAAGCACCTTCCCACCTTCCTTCCCCGTAGTTCGCCTTGATCGTACCACGGCGAACTGTGCGGCGCAAGAAGGGTGCGGCCGGCGCCGACCGCATCGATCCCCTGAGCTTGTCCGTAGAAAAGAAAGTATAGTAATCTAAGTAACTTCGTGATATAATGGAGGAAATAATTGGAGACCGCCGCCCACGTTTTTAATCTAAGGAGGGTTTATATGATCAAGAAGCTAGGGCTCGTCACTCTGTTGATCACTCTAGTCACCCTCAGTCCAGGCGCGGGACTGCTGAGTTGGCCGTTGGGCCAGCCTACAGTCATGGCTTGGTCCGAGCCAACCTACACATCAACATGGTCAGAATCACTTCTCACCGAGGAATCTCCTCAACAAGGACAGCAGCAAGATGTGCAGCAGCCGGAGCAGCCGCAGGAGTCGCAAACAGAACTGTGGACCGACAACGAAGATGTCCCAGAAGAGCTGCCTCCCATTGACGAATCCTTACTGGACTTCGAGCGGCTCTACGGCAGATGGTACATTTGGACACCAAGCACTGCTGCAGGACTCTTCAGTACGCATACAGGGGAATACGTCACCCATGAGTTCACTCCAGGGGTGGGGCAAGGCGTGGTGGTGATTAACGAAGACCAAACTTACAGCATGTCCCATGGTGCATGGGGAGGAAATCAGGTCGTAGAGGGAACTTGGCGCCTATCTCATCCCGGAGAGATAAACGGTGAGCGGCTCGTCGCCATCATCCTGAAGGACGGCATTACCAACACCGACTGGGCCGTAGCTCCCTCGGAGAACGGTGGCGTTCGCCTGTTGTGGGCTATGACGTGGGCAGATGGGTCAGCTACCTGGATCTACGATTCTAACCTGTATCAAGAATAGAAGTATTTGGCAAGCATCACGATGTTTAGGCCCATTTCCCGGGTGGGAAGGTAACAGTGGGATCATCACTTTACCATGTGTCAGAGGGGTCAGCGGCAATGAAAATCCGGGATTCTATCATGCTGGGTGTTACTGCAGGGATGCTTGCTGGTTTTCCGGCAAGGTTTACCAACACCACCACCTATAAGTTGGGACTCACAGACAGAAAATACGGACAGATGGCTGCAAGCCTGTTCCTGCCAACGAAGAAGCAGAAGGTGCATCCGCGGGAAGCTCAGATTGTGGGCTTCTTAGCCGATTATATCAACTGCGGCATTATCGGAGTGTTGGTTGCAAATGTGCTCGCGAAAACGGGCCGGGATAGAGCCATTCTCAAAGGAGTGGGCGTTGCTGCCCTAGCCTGGATGGCGTTGTACGGCCTCACCACGAGACTGAAAGTGGCACCCCCATCTCGCAAGCCGTTGTCGTCCATTCTCAGCTTTGGCGACCACGTGCTGTTCGGTGCCCTCTGCGGCTTGATAGCAGACAAGATCGGCCACGATTCCCTCTTCCCGCCCCAACGGAGTAAAACCACTGGCCTGAAACCGCTCAGTCAAGCCACTACCCCATCCTATTCCGCCTCACAGTAAAGGCGCCGTGCGGCGCCTTTTACTTATGCTTCGTCCATGTGGGGGTAAGCGTAGTGTTTCGGAGGAAGCAGGTTTTCCTTTATGGCCCTCTGGGACACCCAGCGCTGCAGATTCAGCATACTGCCAGCCTTGTCGTTGGTTCCAGAAGCCCGGCTGCCGCCGAACGGCTGCTGCCCTACCACTGCACCAGTTGGTTTGTCGTTCACGTAGAAGTTCCCGGCAGCATGGGTCAGGGCGCGCGTCATCTGCTCAATGGCATAGCGATCTTGAGCAAAGATCGACCCGGTCAGCCCGTACGGCGATGTAGCGTTGCAGAGCTCTAACGCCCCTTCTAGGTCCTCATCGTCGTATACGAAGATGGTGAGCACAGGACCAAAGATCTCCTCTTCCATTAACTTGAACCTCGGATTGGTGGTAAGCACGATCGTAGGTTCAATGAAGTAACCCACACTGTCATCGCAGCCTCCTCCTGCGAGGATCTCAGCTTCGCTGGAGTTGGCGGCGAACTCAATGTAGGATTTGATGTTCTGGAACGCCGCACCATCGATCACTGCAGCCATGAAGTTGGTGAAGTCCTGCACATCACCCATGGGAAGTTCTTTGGTCTGCTGAATCAGATCGTTTTTGAGTTTTGCCCAAACACTCTTGGGGATATAAGCCCGCGAGGCAGCGGAGCACTTCTGTCCCTGATACTCAAAGGCTCCTCGAATCAAAGCAGTCCGGAGGCTGTCGATCTCTGCCGAGACGTGAGCAAAGACAAAATCCTTTCCGCCCGTCTCACCCACAAGCCGTGGATAGGTGCGGTAGCGGTTGATATTATTGCCAATGGTCCGCCACATATCCTGGAACACAGCCGTACTGCCCGTAAAGTGCACGCCGGCCAGGTCCGGATGGGTCAATACCTGCTCTCCCACTATGGAGCCAGGCCCAGGCACGAAGTTGATCACACCCGGCGGCAGCCCAGCAGCTTCCAGCAGTTTCATGACGTAATAGGCATTGTACACCGCTGTGGAAGCAGGCTTCCACACAACGGTATTGCCCATCAGCGCAGGCGCGGTGGGCAGGTTACCGGCAATTGCCGTGAAGTTAAAGGGAGTCACCGCGAAGACAAAGCCTTCCAGCGGCCGATGCTCAACCCTGTTCCATACGCCCGGCGAAGAATCTGGCTGCTGCCTGTAGATCTGCTCCATGTAGTGCACGTTGAACCGCCAAAAGTCAATCAGCTCGCCCCCTGAGTCGATTTCAGCTTGATAGGCGGTCTTGCTGATACCCAGCATCGTGGAAGCGTTCAGCGTATAGCGCCATTCTTTCGCAGCCAGCTCCGCAGCTTTGAGGAAAATCCCAGCCCGCTGCTCCCACGGCATGTTCGCCCAAGCTTCCCTAGCAACAAGGGCTGCTTGAATTGCACTCGCCACTTCCTGGCTGCCTGCCTTGTGGTAGACGCCCAGGCGGTGACCGTGATTATGGGGCATGGCGCACGTACCCATGCTGCCCGTGCGGACTTCCCTGCCGCCGATAATCAGTGGGATCTCGACTTCCTGTCCGCTGAGCCTGGCTAGTTCAGCTTTGAGCAGCTTGCGCTCTGGGCTGCCTGGTCGATACTCGAAAGTCGGTTCATTCTTGGGGACCGGCATGGTCCATATTGCGTTTGACACAGGATCACCTCACTATAAATGTTTGGTCAGCGCAGCAGTTCCTGAGCAGTGAACTCGCGATACGGGGACAGCAGCTCAAAGACATCTTCATCGTCAGGCGAAAGCTCGCCCACCAAAGCGTCAGCCACCAACTGGCCCAGCCCTGGTCCGAGCATCAAGCCCTGTCCGCACATACCCACTGTATGGAAAACTCCGTTAAGCGCCGCATCAAAGCCAACGATCGGCCGGTCATCGGGCGTGCCTGGATACATGCCCCGCCACACCCTCCGCACCTTCAGGTAGCGCAGCCGTGGACAGAGCCGCAAAAGTCGCGGCACCACCATGGGGAGGAACTCCGATGTAGAAGCCTTGGTGGCACCCAGCCGTTTTGGCCGTGGAGTGATGCAGAATATTACTGACCCTTCTGGGTCCTGGTAGAAATAGTAGTTCTCTGAATCAGCCGTTGGCTCAATATCCACTACCATCGGGTAGAAAAAGCGCTCCACCGGCTCTGTCACTCCCGCTTCATGGGCGTCAGGCACCACCGGTAGGTCTGTACCGAGCATGAGGCCGATCTGCCGAGCGCTCGCCCCAGCCGCGTTCACCACGATATCCGAGCTGAAGCTGTGGCCATCAGTCTTGATCTCCGTCACCTTCCCTTCCGCAGTGACAAATCCTGTCACGGTAGTGCGGAAGTAGAAATCTACTCCGGCGGATAGAGCCATGCGATAAAATGCACTAGCTAACTTCAATGGCGAGAGATGCCCATCTTCAGGTGAGTAAGTGCCGCCTAAGAGCCCATCTTCCCTTATACCCGGAACTAATTCCACAACTTCTTCCGGCCCAATCCAGTCGATATTCAAGCCCAGGTCCTTTTGGATCGCAAGCAAACCCTTGAGCTTAGCGGCGATTGACTCTTGATAGGCCGGAAACAGATACCCGCCTTCCACATAATCCACGTCATAGCCGAACTCAGGCTGGAGCCTCCGTAAGAACTCCAGAGACCGCAGCCCGATCTTGATCTTAGCAGGGTCAGAATGGGTCGCCCGCACGCCCCCAATGGCCGCTCGGTGCTCTCCCCGGCCTGGCGAAGCGTTCTTCTCCAAGACAGCTACCTTGAGCCCCTTTCTTGCCAGCCAATACGAGAGGATAGTTCCTACGCTGCCTGCACCGATGATTACCGCATCATACGTTTTCACTGCCTCTCACCACCCAATCCCTGGTTGCCAATCGCCCACATGGGGATTTCCACCGCCACCGGCCGGCGTGTTGTCGGCGCGAGGATCTTAGGGTCGATGCCAGCTTGAGCTAGAATGCGCGGCACAAGCACACTGCAGGTCTTACCTCCACAGGCTCCCATACCGACCCGGATGGCCTTCAACTGATTGAGATCCTCGACACGGTTCTCCCGGGCAAACGCGAGGATTTCTCCTACAGTGACCCGCTCGCAGCGGCAGACAATCCCTTCTTCTGGTAAATACTCAAACCGCGCTTCAGGCAGAGGCTCTACCATTTCGGGGGCTTGGACGCGGATGCCCGCTGCTGAATGAGCCCACTCGGCCGGAATCTCCACAGTAATAAGATGCGTGTTGTATTTCTTGAAAAAGCGCTGTGCAAGTACAGTGCCTTGACCGAGTACATTACCGTCAATATCGCAGAGGGTGACTTGGCTGCCTGGTTCATAGGTATTAGCAAATTCGTGCGGCAGCACCACTTCCGCCAGCCCTGGCTTTTCCGACAACCGAGCCAAAGTGATTGCTAGCCCTGGGCAGATAGCCACACACAACCCGCAGGCAATGCATCTTCCCTCAAACTCAGGCAGATCCATAATAGTGCCCGTCTCACCCTTCAGTTTTATGGAGTCGAACCGGCACACTGTGGTGCAGGGATTGCACGGTATCTCCTGTACGCAGTGAAAGACCGGGCGGAAAGATTCCTGGGAAAGCTCTGGCTTTGACCTCTCCCAAGTCTGCCCGGGGCGACTCTTGAGAATCTCCATCTTCTCCTGCCATTCGGTCGGGATGACCGCATCCATCCCCAGAAGGCGCGCCATCTTCCGACCGGCGATCCGCCCGCCTAAC
>ERZ773359.5592-NODE-5592-length-11904-cov-36.965989_pt1 | contig 11904 bp, 12 predicted proteins | sample MGYA00374955_ERZ773359 | MGnify/ENA primary metagenome ERZ773359 (study PRJEB29098, sample SAMN04486028) | biogas fermenter metagenome | study: EMG produced TPA metagenomics assembly of the Biogas fermentation microbial communities from Germany - Plant 4 DNA1...
TATAAACTCCCAGTTCGTCAACAGGGGCCGGTAATGGCTGAAATCGGTGATGTAGCTGATGCGTTTGTATTTCCCGAAAGGGACGTTGAAGAGGCCCTTTTTGTTAAAGCGGCACAGGCCGTTGTAGCCGGTGCGGTTTAGAAAATAAAAAAGCTGGGCTGCCTCTCTGGAGTTTTGCGCCCCGTTTTTGATAAGGGTGTTGAACTGCTCCCGGTGCCGGTAGTATAGGACCTCGTCGTTGGCCAGGGGTATATCCATGGTGAGGCCCTGTTGGAGCCACTTGAAGAAGTTAATCAGGTGTGGATTGATGTCGTTTAGGAGGGCCCTCTGGGGCCTCAGCCCCAGGGCTACGGCCAGGCCGCCGCAGAAGGGTTCGACCAGGCGGCGGTGCTGGTTGGGTTCCCAGAGGGATTTTAGGTGTTTCACCAGCCAGCGCTTGCCGCCGGCCCATTTCAACGGAGGTGTGAGTTCCTTCTGCTTCTCTGCCATGCTGTGTCACTCCACAAGAGAGGGTTCTCGGCTACCGCCTTCAGTGTCTTGGTTTAGTTCCAGTATCTTGTGTGTCAGTTCCCGTACCTGCTCGGGCGTCAGCTTATCTTGCCGCATGTTCTTGATCATGGGCAGCAGCTGGTGCAGGTAGATGATGGAGCAGTTATGGTCTTGAGGGCCCAGATACTTAACATTTATGGGGTGATGGGTGAAAACTACGGCGGTGTAGACCTGCTGTCCGATAAGTTTGGCCAGATGCTGGGCACTGTCCAGGGCCTGCTTGACCGGGTTCTTTGCTGGAACCAGCTGTCGTCCCCACTGCTTGTACCAGAGGGACGGATCCGGGGAGGGGTGAAAGGTGCCGGAGATATGCTTGGTCTCCAGGGTTATGATGCCGGGCGGGCCGACTACAACATGATCTATCTGGCGGCCCCTTCCCAGGTTGAGGTCGGCGATGATGTAGTAGCTGTCGGGCAGGTCCTGGAGCTTTTTATTCACCAGGATCTCGCCGTAGTGGCCCTTCAGATACCGCTGGTGCTCCTCTTTTTCTGCCCTTCGGGCTGCCATATCTTGGCCCTTGGAATTATCGACGGATAAGGGCATGTACATGGTTATGGCCAAGAGGGCCAGCCCGACTATGGGCTGCTGGGGAAGGGCGAAATACCAGAGGGCGCCGGCCAGGCCCATGAGCAGTATCCGCTGGGTGTCCTGGGTCTTTTTCTGAACGAAGGTCTCGAACCAGTCCTTTTTCTCCTTGTTCGCGATGGTTTTGGCGATGCGTCCCAGGTGGGTATGGCTTTTGAGAAATACTGCCATTGGATGGCATTCCTCCTTTTTGGCTTTTGTGTGACCGCTCTTTGTGGTGTTTTGAAATATGGCGGCGGCACCGCATAATCAAGGGGTGCCGCCGGCTTTTAGTTTCAGCCAATAATCTTGGCATGGGTCATCTCGGCCTTGGGGAAGGCTTCCTGAAAAATCTTATAGGCTTCTTTGATTTTGCTGGCTTTGACGTCGTGGTAGCCGTATTCGCCGTCCTGATTGTACCAGATGCGGAATTTGCGGGTCAAAGGCAACACCTCCTTTCTAGAGGATGTAGCCGAAGATGCGCTTTTTCTTCCGGTCTATTTTTCTGATGCGGACGGCAACGGGGGCAAAGCGGGGCGGGCGGGAGAAGTTCCGCTGGAGCCTCGCTATCCCGTTCAGGCCGGATTTGAAGGCTACCCGGTAGTCATAGCCGTTGGGAAAAGCGCCGATGACCGTGGCCCGGACGATGGACCCTTCTTCAAAATCAAGGTTGTCCCAGGGATCGGGAAGGAGGGCTACCTTGCTGACCAGCAGGGTTTCCTCCGTGCCGTCGGTGTCCTCCAGGCCGGTGACCTGCACGGTCATGACCTGGCCGGTGTGCAGCACCCGGGCCGGGATAGGGTTGTCATAGGAAATCTCTTTTCGGGGCAGCCAGGCGGGATAGCCGCCGATGTCGAGCCAGGCGCCGTCGGCTTCGATAACTGTTACCTGACCCTGGGCCTTGCGATTAATAAGCTGTGTTATTTTAGATACTCCGAAGCGGCGCAGGGTGGTCGGCCTGCTGTGCCACATGGCAGAGCGCCGCGAGAGGTGGACGGTGTTGCCCTCGATCTGGAGGACCTGGACGTGAAGTTCGGGCAGGGCCAGGAGCTGAATGAGCCTGTTGCGGACGGCCCTTTTCTCGCCGGGGGTCAGGGCCATGTACTCCTGGGCTCCGCCCCGGTACACGTCCAGGCCGGCATTGTAGGCAGGGATGACGCCGGTAATGTCGCCTATTAGGACGACGATGGAGTCAACCTCTTCGTGGTCGTTTACCGTCAGGGTTTCGAGCTTGGTGGGCTGCACCGGGATGGCGAGCTTGGTGTGCAGGGCAGCCCGGATTTGGGCTTCGATATTGTCGGCACCAATCTCCTGCTGAATTGGGTTAAGCATTAAACTCACTCCTCTGACACTGGAATTCGCTGGACACTTTCGGTTTTGTGCCGTATTAAACTACGGCTGAAAGTCTGCTGGTATGTCTTCTATCTCCTGTTCGAGCTCGTCGGGGTTAAGGGCCCAGGGTTCCTGGATCTGGTGCGGGTTGGGGTTAGAAATAGAGCCCGGAGGCGGCGGCGGTGGTGGTGGCGGCTGGTACTGGGGCGCATCAAGGTGCGGCGCACTGTCCAGGGGGTTGAGGTGCTCAAGAATAACAGCCTCCGGGTGTTCTTTGTAATACAGCTTTTGAATTTTGGCCGGGTAGATGCCCCGGACTATAAGCAGGGCCTCCCGGTTGTCGAGCCTCAAAAGCTCATCGGGGGTTATGAGGTGGCGGCCAACTTCACGGCGGGTGATGCCGCCTGCGTCCAGCACCACCTTGTCGGAGCGGCTGTGGCTGTGCTGTTCTACGGTGGTCTTTCCTATCAGGTCGACAATGTAGTGGGTGGTGTGGGCGTCGTTGGCCCCGAGCATGAGCTTGGTGTCGCAGTTCCCGATGATCTCGTCGGCCTGTCCGAAGGGGTAGCGGTTTTCCAGCTGGCCGAGGGACTGGACGATCATCTGGGCGGAAATCCCCCGAGAGCGCATGGTGGAGAGCTTTTGGGTGAAGTCTGGGATGTAGCCGATGTTGCAGAATTCGTCCATGATAAACCTGGTGAATACTGGGAGGGTCCCGCCGGTTTTGGAGGCCAGCTTATAAAGCTCCTGGAAGGCCTGGGTAAAGAACAGGGCCGAGATGCTGTAATAGGTGCTGTCGAAGTCGGAGATGGCCACGAAGATGGCGGTCTTTTCCTGGCCAAGCTCCGCCAGGTCAAAGTCGGAGCGGGAGGTCAGGTCAGACAAGAGGCTGTCCTGCCACAGCTGGAGCCTGGTGCCCAGGGAGATGATGATGCTGCCCCGCACCTTCTCCGGGGCCTGGGCGTAGATGTTGTAGGCGGCCCGGGCCGGGTCGGACATATCCAGCCGGCCGAAGTCGTAGTCGAGGGCTTCGGGCCGGCGGCTTGTGGCGAATTTCAATATGTTGCCGAAGGAGGGGGTGTGGTTCTGGAAGTGCCTTGATGCATATAAAATCAAGGCCGTCAACAGGGCCTGTTCGGAGCTCTCCCAGAAGGGATCCCCCCTCCGCTCGTTGGGGCTTCTGGTGTTTTTAATTATGCTGGAGGAGATGAGGTTTGCGTCCTGGGTGGTGAGATCCCGGGAGCCGTCTTTTTTGACCAGGGGGTTCCAGCGGTGCGAGTTGTGCATGTTGACCAGGTTGAAGCGGTAGATGTTGTAGCCCTTTTTCTTGAGGTAGGGGGCCATCTCGTGGTAAAGCTCCTCCTTGGGGTCGGTGATGACCATGGAGGCGTCGGCCTGGAGGATGTTGGGCCGCACGAAGGAGGCGGATTTCCCCGTCCCGGTGGCACCAAGGACGATGACATTGTGATTGCGCTGATAGTCGAAGCTCTCCTGGTGGTAGGGCAGGATGTAGGGCTGGTTGTTCTTGTTCTTTCCCACGATGATGCCGGGGCCGTGGCTCTTGAAATGCCTCCGGAGCTCCTCCTCGGTGGCCCAGCGGGCGGATCCCTGGGAGTGAGTGCGGGAGATTTTGTAACCGCCGGGCACTTTAAAGATTCTGTGCAGTCCCAGGTCACGCCCGAAGGGGCTGTTGATGGTAAAGACGGTCAGCAAGCCCAGGCTCAGGGCTGAGGTTGCGAGCCGGGTCCGATACAGGGAGTGCTGGAAGGCCAGGCCGACGATTTCGGGGTATTTCACCATGTCACCGGCCAGGTCGGAGAGGGTCCGGAAAAAGCCGATCTCGCCGACGGGGGCGAGGGAGAAGAAGGCTATCAAGTTGGCCAGATACCAGAACAGGCAGAGGAAAAGCCCGGTGCCTGCGGCCTTGGGCCAGCCGAGTTCGGGGAGCCTGTAGCGGACGAGGCCCGCCCCCAGGGAAAACAAAAGGGCGTATACAAACAGGTGCATACGCCAGGCCAGGTAGATTAATAGGATTGTTGTTATGCCCCAGGGCAGAAGGGTTTTTGTGTTGTTGGGCAATACTGCACCTCCCTTCGTGGTGGGTTTAGAATAAATTTACCCCGGTATGCCCGGAGAAAAAATCCGGCGGGGACCTGTGGTCAGTGGGCATACCGGAGTAAAGGTAAATCTTGGCCAATCTCAAGTTCGTACAGGGTCAGTTTTTTGGTTTTCAGTCGGTTGTCTTGGGTAAAAACCCGGTAGAAGGCCTGGTCTTTTTCCGAATATATGGTAAAACTGCCTTCCACCACCCGGACCATGTTCAGCTGGGCCCGGTCGGGGACTGAAAGGCAGTAGGCACGGTCGGGGCGCTGTAAGAGCCGGGCAAGGCGCAGGAAGCCCGTGTGCAGCTCGCCCAGGTAAAGGGGGCCGAAGGGCAGGTTGGCAACGTGAAACTGGAGGCCGTACTGTTTTTTCACCGTAATAGGCGTGTTGGGAAAGTAGTTTTGAAATACTTTGAGGAAGCTGTTTGTGTAGTGCTGCGGATTGCGGTAGAAGTTTGGTATAACCTGCTCGGCCATGTCCCAGTAGATAAAATGGGCGTCTGTTTCCTCAAGGACCCCGGGAAACTTTTTCGCCACGACGATGTACTGGACAAAAGGCTCCACCTGGGCCTCAAGGAAGGTCTTGACGTTATTGTACTCCTGAGATGTAGAGTTCTGAGACAATATTATAATGGCTGTGGGGGGCGAGGGCAAGAAGGCGCTGATGGGAGTAAAGTTCTGTAAGTTGTACACCTGCTTTACCTCGCGGGCCGAGAGCAGATCGTCGCTGAATTTGCAGTACAGTTTGCTCAGCATGATCTGCACGTCGAGCTTGTCCTTGCGGGGCTCAATGTACTTGGGGGTTATTTCTTTACCGATCTCCTGAATTCCTTTTGAACAGAGGTAGTAGACCCCGGCCTCTTTGAGACCATCGCTGTAATAGTATTTCCGGTCTAAATAACCAGCGTTTTTCAGTTTGGCCAAGCGGTTACTAGCATAGGACGAACCGTTGAAGTGGACCTCCTGAAGGGCCCCAAGGGTAATACCGTTAAACCTATACAGTGCTTCAAATACCTTTCGGTCACGATCATTAATCCTCACCTGACGAAGTGCATATTTCTTCATACTATCGAAACCCTCCCCTCTTTTCTTTTTCTGCCACATACACTGGTGCCATCTAGAATTTTTAGCAGTCGTCATACTCAAGTGCAGATGCCAATCGAGAAGCCTGGTAGTCGTTGCAAGGGCTAAGGTGCAAGGGAAGGCTATCAGCACCCCCCTTGCGTCTTCAAATCACACGTCAACGTCAATTCGATGCTATGCCATGATATATAAGGGTTTATGACAATAAAAAGGTGTGATTTAAGTCGGGCAAAAAAGTGTGAATTAATGACGCATAGTTAAATCACACATTTTCAAGACCTCAAATCACACCTTTATGGTGGGTTATATCACACCTTTTCTCGGGGTTAAATCACACCTTCAACAATGAGTGCAGGGCTGTATTTATCTCTCCCCTGTTCTTTAGGACAAAGATTTCCGTCCTGGGGTTGTCCATCTCCTGGGTGGCCGTCTGCACGATTGCGTTTACATGGCGGTAGGTATCATCGGGACCTATGGCCTTGTAGGTCGTAAGGGCATTGATGATCATGGAAACGGTGTAGTTGTCAATGTCGCAGAGATAGGGGGTAAAATAGTGTACGGCTACGATAGCCCTGGAGATCGGGGGCCCCGGATAACCGGCCAGAGCCTGCTTTATCAAAAGAAACCATTTCCTTCTCAAGCTGCTGTGTTCCGAATGGTCCAGGCGTCCCTTCTTGAACCGGTGCCGCCTGTTGGAAAGTTTCGGAAAGAGGCCGTATATGGTGATCTTCAAACCTCCAGGAAAGACGTCCAATGCGGGAGGGATGTTGGTCGTTTCAAGGGGTCTAGTTTTCTGGTAGATCAGGTCCGAGAGGCAGAGTCTCAACTGACCCAGCACCCGGTGTACTTCTACCAGTTCCGCTATTTCCCGGCCTTTATTGTCCAAGCTCTCAGCTCCCTCCTTCTGCTAGTAGTCGTTATCCCTTTCAATCATAGAGAGAATGTGGCGCATGGATTCCAACCGGAAGTCTGCCTGCGGAGCTTCCCGGTTTTCTGTCGTTTCGGGATACGCCACAGGTTTTTCAGGCCCAGCGCCATTATATTTTTGCCTTAAGTCGGCAATCTGCCTTTCAATTTCTGCCAGCCTTTCTTCTATCCGGGTTAAGACAGCGAGGTTATCACTGTAAAATTTTATGGCGTTCCTGATGAACTGGCTCCTGTTGTCCTTATTGGACAGGGCTTCTAAAACCTTGCTGGTCTCCTCGTCGGCATGAAATGTTACCCTTTTCCACATGATAGGTTGCACTCTCCTTTTGCAAGGGTGCGGGACGGTGGCTTCAATAGTGCTGGGAGAAAGAGTTTTGCTCTCTGGCCTTACAAGCTGGAGCTGGTAATACATTGTCCAGTGAAAAGCACAATGTATTACCTGCTCCAGACTATATGGCATAAGCGTTAGGGCGGGTTTGTGGACCAATATGTATTACATGAATAGGGCTGGGGAATTGCTCAATTTTTGAATATAAGACATTGCTCCCATAAACCCGCTTCAAAGCCTTATGGCGCTTGGGTTTAAGGGTGTAATACACGCTTCTCGGAAGCGTGTATTACACTTTACCAAGAGCGGCCCCGTCTATTCCGCATTCCAGCTGGGTTTCTGCGGCATTTTGAATGTAATACATCAGGCTTCCCTGGTGCCTGCCCACTGTTCGCCCATCATGCGGGCCACATGGAGAAAACCCCTGGCGTTTAGCATCTCTGCTCCTTCGGGGATAATGGTGTTGTCGTAGATTTTCAGCAGGTGTTCCTTCAAAAGCAGTGCCCCGCCGCCTACCACAAACACCATGCTGAGGTTATCCATCCGCTGCCCCCACAGCTTCACAACTTCGTCCCTGATCTTTTTGGCCAGGTCCTTTTTCCCCTGGATTGCCGCCTGGGACAAGTCAATGGTTTGGCCCCTTTTTACGATCTGGAAGTTGTTCCTCAATGCACTCTCAAGCTCGAATGCCTCGGCCCAAATGCCCAGCTGTTCTTCTATTTCCTTCTGCAAGTAGGAGTGAATGATGTGGGCCCCTGCATCAATGGTGCCGCTCATGCTTTCCACGGGATACATTTTATCTGCCGTAAACACCATAATATCGGTGGTTTTAGTCCCGACATCAATGCAACCTACCAGGCCCTGGTGGCCGAAATTGAACCTTTCGGCCAGCTCGTAGATGGCTCCAGCCGATTGCGGGAATGAAGTGGCTTTGAGGAAGCGGACCCGCCGGAGCCGGGGCCTGTTCCGGTCGTATAGTTTAACGGTCTCGTCAAAGTTGTAAAGGTACTCCTGGAAACGCTTGCCCTGTTGGATATAGTCGCTAAAGGGCAGGCCGACTGCTATGGAAATGCTTTCTTCTTCCTGGTTCATGAGCAGGGCAACGGCGGTTGCCAGCAAAACCTTGGTGTTTTCATGTTCAATCCGGTCTTTTTCAAAGGCATAGGAGCAGGTCCGGCTTTCGAGGCTGGCCAGTTTGCCTACGAAATAGTGCCGGCCGTTGAGTTCCATATGAATGTTGTCCAGGTTTAACCCTTCCTGGGAGCCGAAAATGTCTCCATAGCGCCTTAAAAACCCCTCCCCGATCAGGGATGGGATGGTGTAGTTTTTGCCATTGCTTGCTACTGCCTTCGTGTAGCCGTATCCTATGTCCAGGCCAATGTTAAGCATTAGTATCCTCTCCCCTTTTTTGGTTATTGAGGGCGTGCCAGTACTTAATCCTGATAATGCAGGAGTAGATAATCTGGGGTACAGCGATTATAAGTGCAGCGGTAAGGAGATCGATTTCACCGGTCAGGGGCCGGTTGTGGGTATACGCCCAGTGAAGAAATAAGGCCATCAATATCACCACAAGGACATCGACGGCTTCGGAATGTTTGGTTGCTGCCCGGAGTATCAGCAGGGTCGTTGCGATGGCGATGGAACCCTTAAAGTTAAATAGGAGAATTACACCAAGGCAGAACAACAAAAGTTTATCTTTACTTTCCAATAATTGTGGGCCTTGGCCCTTTCCCTCCTTTTTCAGGATTGTTGTTTATCAGCCTGCGTGCCGTATAGTGCGCCCGGTCTGGCAAAATAAAAGCCCTGGAAAAGTTCGATCCCCAATTTGGATAAATAGTCATACACCCTTTGGTCTTCCACTTTTTCCGCAATAACCAATGAGCCCAGCTCCCTGGCCAGTGCCAGGATCCCTATTATCGTTGCCCGGTAGCTTCTCTGGGAGTAGTCGGCCCGAGGGGCAGTTATCTTAATAAAATCCGGTGTGAGCAGAGAGACTGTTTGTAGGCGGTCGTAGCCGTTAAACAGGTCATCGACGGCGATTAAGGCACCCTTGTCTTTTGCCCAGGCCAGTGCTTCTTTGAGCATGGGTACTGAATACTGCTTTTGTGTTTCCGTCACTTCGATAACTATCTTGCAGTCCTTTTGCTCAATTACCTTGGCCAGCTCCTTTGTTTTATACATGTTGATAATGGTTTGAGGAAGCATGTTTATAAACAGCCTGGCTCCGTTATGGGGTCGGTTGGCAATGGCCTGGGCAATACAGGCTTTATCAAGCTGCACTGCCAAACCTGCTTGTACGGCCTGCTGAAACAGTACGGAGGGCGGGGTTCCGTCGTAAGCTCTGAGGAGAGCCTCAAAGCCGAAAATGCTGTTATTCCGGGGGTGTATTATGGGCTGGTAGATAGTCTTCAGTATCTTGTGCGGTTTTGCCTTTAATGCCTCCGCTGTTTGCCGGGAAAAATTCACCCTTTTCTCCCCCCTTTGTCTTGTGCTTCTGGTTACGGGAAAAGTTAATGGTGACCGGAATAAGCGCATGCTTATTTCTCGCGTAATACTGGATGTCAAAGCTGTCATGGGTTACTTTGTCTTCTAACACGTATCTGAAGGGCAGGTCCGGGACTGTCAAATCCTTGCGGCAGATTACTATGGCCTGTTGCAGACCGTACTTCAAGGGCAGTTTTGGATAATTGAGGCTGTCGGCCACTATTATGCCTACCGGATTATTGACAACGACAATTTGCACTGGCCGCCTGGGGTTAACGTCTACCAGCGCCTTCGTCTGAGACAGTATGCTTACGATAATTTGGTTTGCCAGCAATAGTGACCTGACGACTTTTTGGTTTGGAAAGCGCACCCGGGGTAGCTTGGCGATAATGCCCGCAGTCTTACCCACGGTAAACAGGCTGGGCAGGGAGCCTTCGGGCGTGGTCACCTTATACCTGTGCAGGACGCCCTTTTTGACCAACCTGCCAATTACTTTTTGTGAGCAACCAAGTTTTTGCAGTTGGAAAGAAGTCAAAATGACATGCCTTGAAACTATTTCGGCCCAATCCAGATCCCTGGAAGAGGGCCAGGGATAGAAGTTGTCGGGATTGACAACTTCCATTTCAAAGTTTTCATAAAAGCCCATTTCCCAACCACCACTCTTATCTAGCGTAGAATTCCAGTTGCCACATTGATGAACATTTTAGTTATCTCAGGGGCATTGAAAATTATAACCATAGCGGCAATGAGGGCTACGACCAGACCGGCTGTTTTCCCACGGCTGAAGAATAACAGGAGGGCTCCCCCAAGCAGAATTAAAGGAGTTATGCCGGCAAAGGCTTCGGTTACTGTGTTGTAAATGTTAGTGGCAAAGGAGTCTATTTTGTTTGTGAGCTGCTCGGGGCTTATTTTGCTGTCTTCCTGTAGCCGCTCCATGATTGATTTTTCCCCGAAATCGGGAATACCCTGGATCAGGGTCGAACCTTCTTCCTTGGGTTTGGAAGTTGCCTGCTTCTGTCCGCCTTCTCCTACCCTTTCCGCCTGGTCATGATGACTCTCGGATTCGGTTTCCGTCGGTTCCGCCTGCTCAGGAATTTCATCGTTTTCAGCCGGGTCTTCAACAGCCTCCTGTCCTTGAAGGCGCATAAGGCGAAAAAAAACGGCATTTGTTGTCCTGGAGTATTTGGGATCCAGGGCGGTGTTTGGTTGAGCAGCCAATGCAGTAAAGCTGAGTAAGAGAAATAAGTAAACAATAAGAGCCACAATTACGACCCTTTTTTTGGGTATATGCACCGTGTTTTCTCCCTCCCCTCCCTCTTTCTCGAATTGAAAATATGAAGTACCCAGCCTTGCCTTGATGGTTGAAGGCTGGGCACCATGCTTTTCACAAAAGTATCATTCTATGATCAGGAGCTTGGCCTGGTGATATATACGTCATCAAAAACCGTGCCGAAAATGTATACCTCATGCTCCTGTATTACATATAAGCCATGCTTGCTGTTATCAGCTTCATAAATGACATAGAACCTGTACCGGTCGTCATGTTCCGCCCGGGGTCCCAATTCGTCTCCTCTCACCTTTTGCGCCCGGGCCAGGTATGTGTTAGGGTACATATCTAAAACCCATTTATCAACTGGGTGGAACCTAGCCCTATATTCTTTGGTCTCTGCCTGGTATCTTTGTTCCGGTAGCCGCCAGTATAGTATCATCTCCTGATCGGTCTTCTTTTTTACATCCACCAGCTCCAGTTCTACAACTTGGCCAGCAGCAAGGCGGTAGTCGCCTTCGATGACGTTCTTGAAATCGTTAGGATCCACGGATTTTCTCCAGTTTGCATATGGGAAGCAGGCCCATACCCGACCCGGGGAGTTGGTCAGGGTACCGCCTATGGCTACCGGCCTACCATCGGCGTCATGGGATACGGGCACTTTAGTTTCCCAGTCTGTAACATATTTAGTCACGACATTAACTTCAAAGCCCCCGCCGGCCCGTAATGCCTTGCTGGCCGCCTTTCCGAAGACAGGCTCAAGTTCCCACAATGACCGGACATTCCAGGGCACCACCTCAACCTGCATAGAAGCTGCTTCGTTGTAGGTTACGGTTGCGGATTCCCATACAGGCCGGGGTGGCCGGGATTTCCAGCCGATGATATTGCCTTCTTCATCACGGATAGGTCGATCAGGACGGGGTTCGTACCTGTCGATCCAGCGGTAGGTGACATCCCAGGAGGCTTCTTCTTTGCTTTCCCTGGGACGAATGGGTACTCCCGCCCGGTTAGTGTAAGCGATGTCCCTGCACTCCCGGCAGAGAGGCGATCGACCGTCTGGCGGGTTGTGGCTTTCCCGCCTTGTGGTGGGTATATGCAGGGAGGCATAGTTGTCCGCCGGGTTGGCATCGTTTCCATCTACTGGCCAGATCTCACTTTCTATCAAAACGTCTGTCTGTTGAGGCCCCCTGAAGCTGAAGTCAAAGACTACTTCTTCCCCGGGTTGTAGGGTGAGAGTGCCTGGGATATTGCCCAGGGGCAATGTCTGC
>ERZ773359.5594-NODE-5594-length-11899-cov-5.460149_pt1 | contig 11899 bp, 14 predicted proteins | sample MGYA00374955_ERZ773359 | MGnify/ENA primary metagenome ERZ773359 (study PRJEB29098, sample SAMN04486028) | biogas fermenter metagenome | study: EMG produced TPA metagenomics assembly of the Biogas fermentation microbial communities from Germany - Plant 4 DNA1...
TGTTGATTTCAATAAATATTTTACAATATTTCACGAAATATTCTTTAACAACGACCTATGGTTGTTAGATCCTAATGTTGATAGACTTGTAAATATATTTCCAGAAAATTTTTTTTATGATATTGCTATAAGAATAATCACCTATTATTTGACAACCCAGGCAGTTTTGCTTATATTAGGATTAGCATTTAAGTACAAAAAATCATTACAAAAATGATGGAGGCTTAATTATGAGAAAGACTGTAATACTGGCCATAATATGTGCTTTGGTACTTAGTGGATGTAGTGAGCCAAATATAAATATGGATGAAACAATAGGACAGGAGCTGAGGGAAAACGAAATTGTATTATATTTTGCAAACTCTCAGGCTACTTTTGTAGTCCCTGAAAATAGAATTGTTCAAGTTGAAAAAGATGTTACAAAAGAGGAATATGCTTCAATTATTATAGGGGAATTGATAAAAGGTCCTAAAGGAGAAAATTTATATCCTACCATACCTAGTGAAGTTAAAATTCTAAACATTGATGTGGAGGGGGATACTATCTATGTAGATTTTTCTGAAGAAATGCATACTAAACACTGGGGAGGAGCTGCTGGTGAGGATATGACGATAAGTTCTTTGGTTAATACATTGACAGAATTGGAAGGTATAAAATATGTACTCCCAAGTGTTGAAGGCATGGCATTGAGTATAGAGCATATGATAGTAGATTATCCTTTGGAAAGAATGGAAGAAAAGATATACAAAGAATAAAAATGGAGGAATATAGATGTACGATACAGCTGTTATAGGAGGCGGTCCTGCCGCAATGTCAGCAGCGCTTAATTTAAAAATCAGAAACAAAAATTTTATTATATTAGCAGGTACAGATGAAGCAACAGATTTAAGCAAAGCTCCAAATATAGAGAATTATCTTGGTATTAATAATATAAGTGGGAAAGATTTACTCCATACTTTTGAGAAGCATTTAAAGGAAATGGGAATCCAAAAGAAAAAACAAATGGCATATAATATACTGGATATGGGAGATTATTTTACTATCAACGCGGGAAATAATTTTTATGATACAAAGACAATTATTATAGCTACAGGTAAGGCAAGAACCAAATTGCTAGAAGGAGAAGAGGCTTACCTTGGAAGGGGTGTTGGATACTGTGCTACATGTGATGGGCCTCTATATAGAAACAAAACTGTAGCTATTGTATCCGAAAATCGCGAAGGTGAAGAGGAAGCAAGATTTATGGGGGAAATATGTTCTAAAGTATACTATTTGCCACTTTATAAAACTGATATGTTTAATAGCAGAAATATAATTGTATTAAACGGCAAACCTATGTCAGTTGTCGGCAATGGAGATAAGGTTACATCTCTTTTAACATCAGAAGGAAATATAGACGTAGATGCAGTGTTTTTTATAAGAGGTGTACTGCCCGTGAATCAATTAATAGATGGACTTGAATTGGAGGACGGTTCAATAAAAGTAGATAAGTCTATGGCTACAAGCATTCCTGGAGTTTTTGCCTGTGGTGATTGTACAGGAAAACCATTCCAAATAGCTAAAGCTGTTGGAGAAGGTAATATAGCAGCTTTGAGTGTTGCAAGATATCTTGATAAAACCTCGGAAATGGAAGCCTGATGGATAGAAATGGTTATACATTATGTAAATGAAGCTTTGAAAAAATTATACAATTCAACCAGCCTTAGTGGTTTGCTCCTCTCATAGTAGATAGTTGAAAAAACAAAACTGTTTCCTATAAGGAGGGGCATATTTTACGATGATGGAGTTTGACAGGCCAATAGTTATGATATAGAATTAGTAATGTAAATTTTATATGGAGAGGACAAAATCATGATTCATAAATATAAAATGAACGGGATGAACATTGTATTAGATGTAAACAGCGGAGCAGTCCATGTGGTAGAAGATATAGTATACGATATTTTGGATCTATTTAAAGATTCACCGGATTTTGAACTGGAAGAGAAGCTTAAAAACAAGTATGGGATTGAGCAATTTAATGAGGCTTTGATGGAAGTAAATAAACTAAAGGAAGAAGGTTTAATTTTTTCTGAGGATACATATAAAGATTTTATTTTATCGAGGAAAAATGACTTTCAAGTAAAAGCTATATGCCTTAATGTAGCCCATGACTGTAACCTAAGATGTAAATACTGCTTTGCTTCCACCGGCGATTATCATGGAAATAGGAAGCTGATGCCTTTTGATGTGGCTAAGAAGGCCATCGATTTTCTTATAGAAAATTCAGGCAATAGAAAAAGATTAGAAGTTGATTTCTTTGGCGGCGAGCCAATGATGAATTTTGATGTGATCAAGGCTACTATTGAATATGGTAGGAATACGGCAAAAAACTTTAATAAACATGTTGGTTTTACTATTACTACAAATGCTTTATTATTGGATGATGAGTCAATAGAATACTTAAATGAAAACATGGACAATGTAGTTTTAAGTATAGATGGCAGAAAAAAACTAATGATAACATGAGAAAGACTATAAATGGCGATGGAACTTATGATATAATTTTATCAAAGATAAAGAAGCTTGTTAAGTTAAGAGGAAATAAAAGCTATTATATAAGAGGTACATTTACTGCTGATAATATTGATTTTTCAAATGATGTAATTGCTCTTGCAGATGAAGGTTTTAAAGAGATTTCTATAGAGCCTGTTGTAGCTTCTCCAGACATGAGGTATGCTTTAAAGGAAGAGCATTTGGATAAAATAATGATGGAATATGAAACACTTGCCCAAAAGATTATGGAATATAAGAATACTAATAAAGATTTCACATTTTATCATTATACCATAGATTTAGACGGCGGGCCTTGTATATATAAAAAGGTGACTTCTTGTGGAGCAGGTTATGAATATTTTGCAGTTACACCTGATGGGGATTTATATCCATGTCATCAGTTTGTTGGACGAGAAGAATATATTATGGGTAATGTTACTAAAGGAATAGAAAATGGGGAACTACAAGAAAGATTCTCACAGAATTCTATATACCACAAAGAAAAATGTGGAGAGTGTTGGGCAAAATTTTTTTGTAGCGGAGGCTGTCAAGCAAACGCAGTTACTTTCAACGGTGATATAAGAAAACCTTATGATTTGGAATGTAAAATGCAGCGTAAAAGGATTGAGTGTGCAATAATGCTTTATGCATATTATTCGCTATAGATAAAAAATATTAGGAGGGTATTTATGGAGAAATTTGTACCGGTTGCAATGTCAAACAGACATGTACACTTAAGTAAGGAGCATTTGGAAATGCTCTTTGGTGAAGGCTATGAGCTGACCAATATTAAAGACCTTTCACAGCCTGGGCAGTATGCATGTGATGAAAAAGTAGATATTGTTGGTCCAAAGTCTACGCTAAAGGGTGTAAGAATTCTTGGCCCTGTAAGGCCTACTACACAAGTTGAAATCTCCAAGTTTGATGCAAGGACCATGGGAGTTGATGGGGTAGTAAGAGCATCAGGAGATATTAAAGGAACACCCGGATGTATTTTGGTTGGTCCTAAGGGTCAAGTAAAACTTGAAGAAGGAGTTATAGTTGCAGCTAGACACATTCATATGCATACCGATGATGCTCCAAAGTTTGGTTTAAAGGATAAGGATGTAGTAAAAGTAAGAGTTGGCAAAGAAAGAGCTGTAGTATTTGAAAATGTAGTAGTAAGGGTACATCCAGAATATGCTCTAGATATGCATATAGATATTGAAGAAGGTAACGCTGCCGGCATAAATAATGGAGACCTAGGGGAGATTATAAGAGAATGATTGATTTAGCTTCCTATATCGATCATACAATTTTGAAACCAGAAGCTAATGAAAATGATATTGAGAGAGTATGCAGAGAAGCAATGGAATATGGTTTTGCATCAGTATGTGTGAATCCATGCTATGTGAATCTTGCTTACAATATATTAAAAGACTCTTCAGTTAAGGTTTGTACAGTTATTGGTTTCCCTTTAGGAGCTAGTACATCTGCTGTAAAAGCTTTTGAAGCTAAAGAAGCTATAAAAAATGGCGCTCAAGAAATTGATATGGTATTGAATATAGGTGCTTTAAAAAGCGGTAATATTGAATATGTAAAAAATGATATTGAGTCTGTAGTAAAATCATGCAAAGGAAAAGCACTTCTTAAGGTGATTATTGAAACTTGCTTATTAAATGATGAAGAAAAAGTTCAAGCATGCAAAGCAGCAAAACTAGCCGGAGCTGATTATGTAAAAACATCTACAGGTTTTTCAAAAGCGGGTGCCACTGAAGAAGATGTGATTCTTATGAAAAGGGTTGTTGGAGAGGATTTAGGAGTAAAAGCTTCAGGCGGAATTAGGGATCTAAATACTGCTTTAGCTATGATAAGAGCTGGAGCTACACGTATAGGAGCAAGTTCTTCTGTAAAAATAATTAAAGAACTGAAAAAATAAAGCTATCATTTTGGCTATGTTGTCTAAGGGAAGTCAGTTTTGATTTCTCTTAGTTTTATTTTTGAGAATATATGGAATAAATTAATAACTTTTTTTGTAAATTTTTATATAGATTAAAGTCAGAAAATAATATACAATGATATTGGAGGATATTACAATGGATGGCGGGAGAAAATTTTAGGGGGTTTTTAATAATGTCTATTAATTATGCAAAGAGAATGGATTTCATCAAGGGCTCTGCAATAAGAGAACTATTAAAACTAACAGAACAACCTGAAATTATTTCCTTTGCTGGAGGGTTGCCTGCACCAGAATTGTTTCCAATCGAGGAGATGAAGCAAGTTTGTCTTAGAGTATTGGATGCAGATGGAAAAGCAGCCTTGCAGTATAGTCCCACAGAAGGCTACATGCCGCTTAGGAAAATGATTTCAGAAAGAATGAAAAAATTAGGGATAGATGTTGCACCGGAGCAAATATTGATAACCAGCGGATCTCAACAAGGTTTGGATTTTTCCGGCAAAGTATTTTTAGACGAAGGTGATACTGTTATATGTGAAAGTCCCAGCTATCTAGGAGCATTGAATGCTTTCAAATCCTATTTACCTAGATTTGTAGAAGTTGAAATGGATCAAGATGGCATGAAGATGGATGAGCTGGAGAAAGCACTGCAGGAGAATCCTAATGCAAAATTCATCTATACGATACCTGATTTCCAGAATCCAAGCGGTATAACCATGAGCTTGGAAAGGAGAAAGAAACTTGTTGAACTGGCTGTGAAATATAATGTGCCGGTGGTAGAAGATAACCCTTATGGAGAGCTTCGTTTCGAAGGTAAAATGCTCCCTGCGATAAAGCATTTTGATACAACAGGCATAGTAATCTTCTTAGGAACATTCTCTAAAATTTTTTCTCCCGGCTTGAGAATAGGTTGGGTTGCTGCTTCACCTGAAATAGTGAGAAAATATGTATTGGTAAAACAAGGCGCAGATTTGCAGACCAACAGTATGTCACAAAGAGAAGCAGCAGCTTTTATGGAAATGTTTGATATAGACAAACATATTGAGAAAATAATTGGGGTGTACAGAAGAAGAAGAGATTTGATGGTAGAGACTATGGAAAAGGAATTTCCAAAGGGTTTCACGTTCACATACCCTAGTGGAGGCCTCTTCACATGGGTTGAAATGCCCGAAGGTATAGATGCAGCTGAAGTGCTGAAGAAAGCGTTGGAGGAAAAAGTTGCTTTTGTTCCTGGAGGCACCTTTTATCCTAACGGAGGAAACGAGAATCATTGCAGGCTAAACTATTCTTGCATGCCTGAAGATAAGATAGTAGAAGGTATAACAAGGTTAGGAAAAGTTTTCAGAAATTTATAGATTTAATGTAGAATTATTATCCATTTGATGCTATAATCGGTTTATAATAATTTAACCGAGGAGGTAGTATAAATGGATAAATGGGTATGTACTGTGTGCGGTTATGTTTATGACCCAGAAGAGGGGGATCCAGATAATGGAGTAGCTCCAGGGACTGCATGGGAAGATGTACCTGAAGATTGGGTTTGTCCGTTATGTGGTGTAGGCAAGGAAGATTTTGAAATAATGTAATTATAAAAGGTGCCAAATGGCACCTTTTATGTGTTGTTTTAACTTTTTACTGTAAAATACATGTTGCAAAACATTGAAAAACATGATAATATATATTTCGTTGATAATATACTCCCGGTTTGTGTAATGGTAGCACAACTGACTCTGGATCAGTTTGTCGAGGTTCGAATCCTTGACCGGGAGCCATAATGATAGCAATGCCTGCGAAGTTTAATGCTTTGCAGGTTTTTTGTTTTTAGATTGATTTGCCTTTTTTGCCTCTACGAATCAAAAATAAAGTATTCATGGAGCGTTTAAAAATCGCATGTAGCAGAAATATGCTGTCATAACAGCTGGCTTTTTTTATGTGGTAACATCTTACTCAAAAAGTAAATTCATTGTTTATAGAAGAAGAGCTTGCAGAAATAAGGGGGATAGGGTAATACACTTACGTTTATGTGAAACTGTAATTAACTTTTTGATACTTAATTAAACCCCGTCTTATTGTTGAGACGGGGTTTAATTAATAGAGCAATAATTAGGGATTTCGGTGAAAACAATCGAATTATAAGACGAAGGAGCTTGAAGAAAAATTATCAAATGGAATAAGATGTAGTAGGTGGTGAAGACTATGGAATATGTTATAAATCACATTCCTATAAGAAAAGGAAAAAGGCCTGGAATCAAGGCAAAAATGACTTCTATCACAGTACACAATACAGGTAACCCTAAAAGCACTGCAATGAACGAAAGAAACTGGCTAGTCAACCCTAATAATAGCAGAGTTGCTAGTTTTCATATTGCAATAGATGAAAACAGGCAGTTGAATGTATCCCTTTAGATGAAGATGCTTTATAGGATGGGAGGATAGTTTCTGCTACTCTTTTTTGTTGTATTTGTATATACTAGTGCTTCGGACATGAAAGACTGGAAGATATTAAACCATGATATTTTCCTAAAAAAATACTTCCGAGTAGATAATCTATTTTTTATTTATAAGACTGTCTACTATGGAAGTAACATTTCAATCATCATTTGTTGTGGCTAATTTTTTTAATCGAATATAGTTATTCCGCTAACCTCAGTGGTTAATGCCTTAAGTGCTTTATCTACAAGAGATTTTCTTAATTCGTGTTCTCCTTCAGCCGAAAGGCTTGGATTTCCTACAGGATGTGGTATTGCAACTGTAGGAACTATTCTGTTTGCACCAACTGATTGAGATATAGTAATTATTGTAGCCATGTGGACTATAGGTATTCCATATCTTTCAATTTCTTTTACCATAGTTGCACCGCAACGAGTACAGGTACCTCAGGTAGAAGTTAAAATAACTCCGTCTACTCCGTCAGCTTTTAATTCAGCACCTATCTCCTTACCGAATTTAATGGAATTGCCTACCGAGGTTCCGGTGCCAGTTGTAGTATAGAAGTATTGACTAACTTTACCGATTATCCCTTCCTTTTCATACTGTCTCAGTATATCTAAAGGCACAATCCTGTCTGGTTTTTCGTTAGCATAAACCGGGTCGTAGCCTCCGTGAATTGTACAGTAATCTGCCTCTAGCTTATCTAATGCTGTAATATCATATTTCCCCCATTTTTGGGCGCTGGCTGATTGTATTCTGTCAGGATTGCCTTTTGGTACAATTCCACCGCTGGTTACAAGTGCTATAGTTGCCTTGCTTAAATCTTTGATTGGAGGAGCTGGTTCTACCTTATCAAATTCGGGCATGGGCAGCTCTGTCTTAAATCCTTCACCCTTAAGCCTTGCAATAAGCATCTCAACAGCTCTTTGAGAACCTCTTTTATCTGAGAATACAGTAAGCCTTTTGCCCTGTGGTATATAGCCTTCTTCTTCAGGAAGCCCTAGTTCTTCCCCTTTCATAAGTTTATCGGTAATGGCTGCCATGACAGGGAGTGCTTTTCTCATGCCTGCTGCAGAGTCAGGGGTACTTACCACTATTACCTTATCTTTGCAGGTGTCGACTCCAGGATTTTCAATATACATACCTGTTACTGCAGGAATGTCTAATTCTTCAACTATTGTTTTAGCAATTACACCACACGCCATTCCATATCTTCCGGCATTAAAAGCAGGTCCAGTAACAACTATATCCGGTTTAACTTCTTTAACTGTTTTCATAATAAAGCTCAGTGCTTCATTCTTATGCTCATTGAAATAGTTATCGCCACAGATAATAGTACCGATTACTTCGCCGTTGCCTTTTAAAAAGCTTTCGAATCCAACTGCAGGACCTATTTTTTCATTCTTAAATACAGGTTCCATACCAGCTTTTTCTTCGCCGCCTATCTGGCCAAAAAATTGGTTTACATAGTACAATACTTTATATTTATCAGACATTTTTCATCCCCCTTTCTGAGATGTTTAATATAATTTTACAGTACAATTGTGATAACCAATTTCAGAAGTTGAACCTATTACTGCATTAAGCTCGCAAGATAAGCTTCCATCATCTCCTAAAGAACCGTCCCAGCCTCCTGCTAGTGTAGCAATAGCTTCAGCATTACCAATTACTTTATCAGCTGGCGGCAACTTTACTACATGGCTTACATTGCCTGTTGATACAACAGCGACTGCTTCCGGAGTTGTATCGGCTAAAGGCTGTGACATGCCGTCTCTTCCTGAGCATTCGTCAGTTATGAGTACAGTTTTGATACCTGATTTTTCAAGTCGTTTACATATCATAAGAAGGTCAGAGTCCGGGTTTCCATAGCCCTCTTCAGATACAATAGCACCATCTGCACCAATCATCTTACATAATTTTGCAGTATAATCGCAGGTTCTGAATTTACCTTCTAGTGTTGTAAGTTCAGGCGTGAGAATTACTCCTAAAAAGTTTATTTCTTTTCCATGCTGAGCATACAATTCAAGGATTACAGCATTGTTTTGATGCTGATAGGTTGTAATCTTGTCGCAGGCAGCAACACAGTTTCCACTTATCACCGCACCGTCCAATTCTTCATTGGGATGAATCAATGTTGGAAGTATAAGCTGGCTGTTCACTCCATATATATACCCATCATGCAATAAGCCTTGGGATATAAGCATTTCCACATAGGCAACTTTTGGAAGATTGGGATATTTAGCTGTTTCTTCGTGAATGCTTCCCATTTCATAGGTCATAATTTCATCTGGTTCCACATTTCTTCCTGCTTCGCCAACAAATTCCGCCGCTTTAAGTCCTACCAGTCTCACTGTAGTCTCGTGTTCATGTGGATCTAAACCATCAACGGGGGTAATGTCAACAACTAGATTATAGGTTTTTGAGAATGGAGTCCATTTTGCGCCCTCACCCCACATATCGATAACTCCTTCTTGGAAGCCTACGATGTCACCTACAGTGACAATTGCTGCACCAAATAATACATTAACCTTTCCTTCTCCCAACTGTGCCATCTTTGATGATACTCCAGGGAAACCATTGCCTGAACCTTCGATTTTTACTCTTGGTTCAATGACGTCTTTTACAGGAATAATCCTTACCTTTTCACCAGGTCTTGCAATATCAAGTTTTACATCTTTTACTTTTTTGTCTTCTTTTAGATAAGCGATCAATTCTTCTTTGTTAACTGTCAGAACTCCATTATTTACAGAAGTTTTTTCACCAAATTGTAAATCCTTTATATAGATTCTTCTAAGCTCCAGTTTCAAAAGAATCACCTCCGAATAGATTTATATGATTATTGTTAATTTCCTTAAAAGATTTTAAGGAAACTTTTAGAAGCTCTACATCTATTAGGGCATAATCATGAGCATTTTTATAATCAATCTTTCTGCCCGCATTGATATTTCTGTAGCTTATGATACTGCTCTCTATAATTTCAATGTGGTAGGCATTTATTTTATTATTTTTTTCCCCTAGTATTACTGAGCGATAGGGAGAAAACAGAATTCTTATGCTGGCACCCAGAGGATGGCTGACGAGCTCAACACCTTGATGAACATAGTCTCTGATTTTTATTAAAACATCTTCAAAAGTACCTTCGATAAAAAACACATTTTCAAATTTTTTTTAACTATAGGGTTATTTGTAACAATAAAATATTTCAATTATTTATTCCCCCATTGTAAGAAGATCACTTATAAGCTTTGCTAAAAGATTATTTTGCGAAATATATTTACATATATTTATAAAATCTATGGTAAACAGACAAAAAGGTATCAATATATTCTGTTAAAAAATATAAGGCTTCTATTGATGTAGTTTAACAATCAATAAAGCCTTTTATAAGGTGAATTTTATGGAAGGTTACAGTATTCTTTCTGTTTTTTAAGAAAACGTCTACATGTTCTTTGACGGTTTTTTTACCTTACATATTTTTTTATCTTTTATATTTCTTTTAATCTTAATGTAATATTAGAATCTTTAAATGGGAAATATAAATCCAGCAATTATTATGCATTGGAATTAATTTCACAGGCAAGAGTCTAATTTCTCAAATATAAAAGAATCACATGGGACAATTATAAAGATTATTAGCGATATTGCTTTTTATAAAAAAGTAAAGAAAAAGGAAAAAAGTAGTTTTAGTTTTAAAAAGACAATACAAGGAATATAGTTCTGTGAAATTATTACAGTATATGCTTACTAAAAAATAGGAGGATTCATTGATGAACGATGAAAAGGTCAATATCTCACAAGTATTAGTTTATGCAGGTGCTTTTATAGCATTTTTAATAGGGTCTGGATTTGCAACAGGACAGGAAATAATGCAATATTTTGTTGCCTACGGGTTTTTAGGCATCCTTGGAGCTTTGATGGTGTTTGTTTTGTTTTTATATGTAGGTGTAAGTTTTATATCTGCAGGGTATAACAATAAGTTTCCTAAGAGAAGCGATATATTCGCTTATTATTGCGGAAAAGCAATCGGAACCTTTTATGATTATTTCTCTATAGTTTTTATATTTATGTCCTTTATAGTTATGATCGGCGGAGCTGGAGCAGCAGTAAATCAGCAATACGGTATGCCTGTTTACATAGGCGGTGTAGGTATGGCTATATTGGTAGCAATAACTGTTATTTTTGGACTGAGCAAAATAGTTGATGTAATCGGTAAAATAGGACCTGTAATAGCTATCATGGCTATTGCATTGGGCTTAGCAGGAATTATATTAAACCCCAGAGGATTAGGTGAGGCAAATGAAATTATTCCTTCTTTGAATTTGCTAAAAGCATCGCGCAACTGGATATTTGCTGCAGGATCCTATGTAGGCTTCTGCATGCTTTGGCTGGCAACATTTATATCCTCGATAGGAGCAGAAGCAAAGAATAAAAAGGATGCAGTTATAGGAATAGTCTTCGGGGCTCTGGGTTTTTCATCAGCTGTCATTATAGTTGCCCTAGGCTTTATGGCAAACATTGGAGAACTTGCAGGGTCTATGGTTCCAACCTTGATTTTAGCAGGGAAAATTCATCCCACTTTAGCTGTTTTGTTTTCAGTAACAGTTGTTGCAGGTATCTACACTACTGCCGTACCACTTCTTTGGACGGTAGTGGCCAGAGTTGCAGAAGAAAAGACAACAAGATTTAGAATTGTTACTATAGCGTTAACTTTTATTGGAACTTTTATTGGTTTGGAAATACCTTTTGATAAGTTGGTGAATATTATATATGTCATAAATGGATATGTAGGAATATTTTTATTGGCTTTAATGATTATTAAAGATGTTAGAAGTAACAGAAGCTCAAATAAAGAAAGCAAAGAATAAGAAATAAGTAAGTATTGCTCAAACCTACTCTTTAGTAATATAATTAGTAATATGAATCATTACAAATTTAAGTTCAATAGAATATGGCCAGAAATATGTTTTATGGTTAGATTATTAATTCAATAATTATAAA
>ERZ773359.5595-NODE-5595-length-11899-cov-5.109000_pt1 | contig 11899 bp, 10 predicted proteins | sample MGYA00374955_ERZ773359 | MGnify/ENA primary metagenome ERZ773359 (study PRJEB29098, sample SAMN04486028) | biogas fermenter metagenome | study: EMG produced TPA metagenomics assembly of the Biogas fermentation microbial communities from Germany - Plant 4 DNA1...
CTACTCGACTGGGAGGTCGGCCACTCAAATAATGAGTGGCCTCCTACCCGATTATAAAGCATTGATTTAACGGCTAGCTTAAATAGTTTGTTTTAAAGGATAGTTTTTTCTCTTATAAATGTAGTTTTTTCTTTAAGTTTGGGGCCGGGTTTGGGTTTTGACATTTTTTTCTGCTGCAAGAACATGAATATACTGAAAACAACAATACCTGCTAAATTTAACAAGGCGGCGATAATAAAAGCTTGTGTATAAGCACCGTTTTGGGCTTCTTTAATAACGGCAGCCAAGTACGGGCCAACGTAAGCAGCTATAGCTACAGTTAGAAACATTAATCCGTAGTTTACTGGTAGATTCTTGGTGCCGAACAAGCCTGCGGTAATCGGAGCCATGATAGCTAAAAATCCTCCGTAGCACAAGCCAATTACAACTATGAGAGCGGTGAATAGAAAATACCCTTTGATCAAAGTCAGTCCGGTCATGGCTAGGCCGCCAAAGATTAAAAGAAGGAAAATAACGGGGTAGCTTCCTATTTTATCGGAAACAATCCCCCAGCCTACTTTGCCTATGGTAATGGCTATGGCTAAGATGCTGACAATTCCTGCAGCTGCTGCCGGGGTCATCATCATCATATCCTCAGCCATAGGAGAGGCATGCCCGATAATCATCATTCCTGTAATCAAACCTAGAGCAAAGGTCAAGGCCAAGAAAAAAAACAGCGGGTCTCTAAGCATTTGTTGCCAATTTTTATCTACGGGAGCAGTTTGGCTTAGATTTTCCGGGGGTATCCATCCTGACGGCCGGTAATTTACCGGGGCGGTTTTTACCAAAAATGATAATAGTCCGATAAGCAGGAAAAACACCAGTCCTAAGATTTTCATGGTTGTGATAATACCAAATTGAGCTATTAGTTTTACGGAAAGGGGTGCCCAAATAACCGGTCCTATGCCATAACCGGCGGCAATTAAACCCGAAGCCAATCCTTGTTTATCAGGGAAAAATCGAATGGTATTGGATACTGTTGCTCCCGGATATACCGATCCCAGACCTATTCCGGCCAAAATCACGCACAAGTATAATTGAAACAGGGTTTGAATAAACCCGATACCGGCCAGACCGAGCCCGAATAACATTCCGCCCAAGAGCATAACCGAACGGGGTTGTATATAATCCTGGGCTTTACCGGCGAAAATAGCCATCACGCCTGCCGTCGACATTAGAAGAGTGAAAGCTATAGAAGTGTCGGCAGCTGACCAATTATACATATCAATTAACGGATTCAAGAAAACACTCCACGAATATGCCAAACCGGCACACATACTGGCAAGTATACAAGCTACTAATGTAATCCATCTTTGTAAGTTATAATTCATCTCTAATCCCCACCTTTCTCTTTTCAGCTACTAAATCAAAAACTACAGAAATTGCTTGACACCTAATTCCAAATAATCCATATTAGAGAAAAAGGCACTGTATGTGATAAACATTCTTTATTACATGATAGCTCATTTCTATTTCAATGTCAATGTCTAATAAGTATTTGTGTTGACGTAATAAATAAAATTATGTTTGTTCATATAGGGAGGTGCTGAAATGGACATTAATCAGTTGAAGTATTTTATTGCTGTCGTTGAAACGTTGAACTTTACGGAAGCAGCTAGACGGAATGGGCTTACCCAGCCGGCCATCAGCCATCATATCGGTGAACTGGAAAAGTTTTTGGGAAGTAAATTATTCATTCGCAGCCGCCGCAGTGTTACCTTGACGGAATCAGGAAAAAAGTTTCTGCCTTATGCAGTTGAAATGGTTGAAATTGCCGAAAAAGCAGCCTTTCAAATTAAGCAGATGGAGGAAGGATATAAAGGGCAAATTTCCATTGCCGCCCTTACAACCTCCAGCGCAGTGCTTTCTAGTTGCCTTGCGGCTTTTTCTTCCAAATTTCCGGATATCAATGTCGATATTAATTTCACTTCAGGCCGTAGTCAGGTAATAGCAATGAATAAAGCCAAATACGATTTTCATTTTGCTGTTGAAGAAATGGTGCCCGCCGGCGAAACATTTGATTATTTAGTTTCCCATAGGGATAGACTCGTTTTGGCTGTTCCCGCTAATCACCACTTAGTAGGTCAGCCACTTGATTTTTCCAAACTGCACAATGAAAGATTTGTAACCGTAACGGAGACCGACGGCCCCGCCTTATATAACGAAATTATGAAAGTATGTTCGGCCCGGGGTTATAAGCCTAAGATTACCTGCCAGTATGATCGTGCCGAAGCAGTATTGCTTTCCGTTGGTGCCGGACTTGGAATAGCTATTATTCCCGAAGCTTTAAGCAAAGTTTTCTATGCTGAAAATGTTGTCTTTATCGATATTCCCGGTGAAGATACTCTACGCACTTATGTTATCGCCTGGCATCGGGATATGACTAATCCCGCCGCCCATCTATTTTTAAAAGTGGTTAAGGAACTATTTGATAAATAATAGCCGCCTTGCTTCCCTACAACAAAAAATGAGGGCTTAACTAAACTTATGTTTGGTAGTCCTCATTTTTTTATTAATTTTTTTATTTTATTGCCTTGTATTAACCTGCCTGCTCTTTGGGAGGAACTATTACGGCAGAATTACAGTATAATACATTACCTTAAGTATATAGGAGGGATTAAGTTGTTTAAGTATTTCAACGGGCTATTGTACCCTGTTGAGGTTAGTTATCCTGATCCGGAATTTGGGCGAGTGATGTTCGAACACTATGGCGGTAAGGATAGTGAATTCTCTGCAGCTACTCAATATATGAATCATAGTTATAATATGCCTAACCCATATGTGCGCGAACTATTAAACCTGATTGCAGCTGAAGAACATAGTCATATGGAAATGGTAGCCACTTCTATTCAAAAATTAGGGGGGCCTCCGCTTTGTTATGTGAATTCACAAGGTGTTCCTTGGAGTATCGAGTATGTTGACCAGAGTCTGGACCCGATAGCGATGCTCCAAGCGGATGCTGAGGCCGAAATCCGAGCCAAACAACTGTATAATCTTCATTTTACAATGACCTGTGATCCTAAACTGCAAAAAATGATTCGGTTTCTAGGAGAGCGGGAAGATGTTCATCAGCATCTTTTTGAAAAAGCCCGGGCTTTAATTCTACAAAATGCCCCCTTAGATTCTTTTCGTCAACTAATTACCGAGTACAGAATGAGCTTTCCTACAGCTTGAATATTAGTAATCCCGACGTTCTTAGTTTCAAAAGGTATAAACTAAGAACGCCGGGATTATTGTTTTGGTATTGTTCACTATTCTGAATATCAATCGTAATTATATCAATTGGTGAACAGTAATCAGAATTCCTGCTATAACTGCCGAAGTAATAACGCCGCTTATATTGGCGCCCATTGCATACTGGAGAACCATAACTCTCCTGTTGGCTTTGGCTACCTCGCTTTGCACAATTTTAGCTGTGGTTGGGACACAAGATACGCCCGCCATACCAATGGCCGGGTTGAAGTTTTTGCGATTGATAAAATAGACCAAGTAACCGCCGATAATTCCCCCAACACCTGAGATGAGGAGGGACAACATTCCCAGGACCACGATCGGTAACACTTGAGGGTCCAGAAGTATCCTTGCTTCGCACAAAGTGCCCAGCAGCAAGCCCAAAAAGAAAGAAGAACCGTATAGTAAAACTTCCTCTAATAACTTAACATATTTTGTTACTCCGGATTCCCTGATAGCAATGCCGAGGAAGAGAGATGAGAAGAGAGGTGCAGCAATCGGGATAAGGAAGCACAGGAGCGTGCAGGCCACAATAGCAAATATCAATTTTTCCCTAGAAGTAACATTGGTCCGTTTGGTGGTTTTAACTGCTATTCCCCGCAATTCTTTAGGGACTAACATTCTTAAAAGGAACGGGTAGCCGGCGTAGGCTAAACTTAAATATAAGTAGGCTACTACGGTAATAGGAACGAAAAGCTCAGGCGCCATCTGAAGCGAGGCAAATAAAACCAGGGGGGTGTCTGCGCCGCCGATAGTTGAAACTGCGGCAGACTGGCCAGGGGTAAGGCCCATCGCTATTCCCAGCGGTAAAACGACGAAGGTACCCAGTTCGGCGAACATGGCCAGCAGCATACTGGTAAACGGGTAAGATAATACAAAACTAAGGTCGGTAATTACCCCAATACCCATAAAGATAAGGCAGGCAATCAGACCGTTGCTAAAGGTAAAGGTATAAATAGGCTGTAAAAAGTTAATTTGCAGGGCACTCATTAATGCATCGGTTTCGGAGACCATAGGTTCAATAAAAATTGTTCCGGTCGTATGAGCGTCCATAATGAGTACGCCGGCATTAACCGCAGCCATACCAAAGCCCAACGGTATCATGATGAGAGGTTCTAAAACATTTTTAGCACCCAGGTAAACCATCAGGATACCGAACAGCACAAATACTATTCTGGCAATGGCAATTTTGGTGTCAACCATAAATAAGGTGCCAATTCCTTGAAATAAATGCATAAGATCCATTTATGCAATCCTCACTTTCTAACTAAGTATAAAAGCTATGATTAGTTTTTAGTCTGGGTTTTATTGTCACCGGAAAAACGACGGATAACGAAAAGCATTACCTTAATTAAACAAGCCATGAAAAAACAAATAATAAATGACAAAGCATAAATTTGAATTGATGCTGAAATAGGATTCATGGTAGTCTTTCCCTCCTTTGATCGAGATTAAGTAGCATATTAACATGAATCGGCGCTGGGGTTAGCTGATTTCCTTGCGAATCATAATTACATATATAACAAGCATAATAACAATAATAACACCCATAACTATTAATTGTGATCCTGAAAACATAGTGGTTATCCCTCCTTACAGGGGTTTCTTAAATTAAGTGCCAGATTAGGTAAAAATGTAGGTCAAAGAATTATAATGAAAATAAAGTATTTGTGTTAAAATATAAGTATACTGTATACTTATAAAAATTTTCTTTAGCATAACGGAGCACTTCACAGTGCTCCGTTATGTTTGCCTGTGTTTAAGCTAGTTGGGCTATATTAAATAGTAAGTCGTGAAGTGTAATTTATCAGTTTATTATGCTATAAGACTGGTACGATTAACTTACTAATTTCTTGATTTCTTCGGTAAGCAGCGGAACAATTTCAAAAATATCCCCGACTATACCATAATCTGCTACATTGAAAATGTTGGCTTCCGGATCCTTGTTAATAGCCACAATTACTTTGGAGGAACTCATACCGGCTAAATGTTGGATAGCTCCGGAAATTCCGCAGGCTATATAAAGAACTGGTGAAACGGTTTTACCGGTTTGACCAACTTGGAATTCTTGATCAATCCAACCAGCGTCTACCGCAGCACGGGAAGCTCCCACTGCTCCGCCGACTACATCAGCCAGGGCTTCCAGCATCGGGAAGTTTTCCGGTCCCTTCATAGCACGGCCACCGGAAACGATGATTTCGGCTTCTGTAAGCTCAGGACGCTCAGAAGCAGCGATAATTACTTCTTTAAGAATAGCGCGCAGATCATCCTGATCAATTTCAGCGGCTTCAGTAACAACTTCTGCCTGGTGAGCTGTATCAGGAGCAGCAATCGGGAAAGTATTGGGTCGGATAGTAGCCATGACCGGTTTAGAGTCAGTTGCAACTTGAGCGAAGGCTTTGCCGCCATAGATCGGACGTTTAAAGGTTAAGAAATTAGCATCGTCTTTTTCCATGCCTGTGCAGTCAGAAGCCAGACCTACTCCCAGACGTTGAGCGAGCCGGGGTGCAAGGTCTTTACCCATAGCTGTATTACCAATTAAAACAGCATTGGGCTCTTTTTTGCGAATAAGTTTGTTGAGTACTGAAGTATAAGCGCCCGTTGTATATTCAGCTAATTTTTCATTGTCTACCAAAATAACTTTGTCAGCACCATAAGAGGCAACTTCCTGAGCCAGATCTTGAATATTTTGACCGAGGACAACAGCTACCAACGGATCTCCGGTTTCATTGGCGATTAAGCGTGCTTGACTTAAGAGTTCTAAAGAAACTTTACGAATTTGAGCGTTGCGTTGTTCAACAACAATCCATATACCTTTTGACATGATCATTCCTCCCCTTACAGAACTTTAGCTTCTTCGCGCAAGAGACGGGCTAATTCGCGAGCTGCTTCTGCAGGTTCACCTTCGATCTTTTTACCGCCTTGGCGAGGAGTTGGTAAGCTGTAGTTTTGTACTTTCATTTTAGCACTTAAGTCGCTAACACCCAGATCAGCAGGGTTAATAACTTTAAGTTCTTTTTTCCTAGCTTTCATAATTCCGGGCATGGTCGGATAACGAGGTTCGTTAAGTCCTTTTTGAGCAGTAATCATTGCCGGTAGAGGTACTTCAATGATTTCTGTACCGCCGTCAATTTCCCGGGTAGCAGTGGCAATGTTGTTCTCAATGTCAAGTTTAACTACACTGCTGACGGAAGGGATATTTAAGGCTTCGGCTAAACGAACAGCAACCTGGCTGGAACCATCGTCGACTGCAATACGGCCGCCCAAAATAATATCATAAGGCATCTCGGATATAGCTTTAGCCAGAACTTCAGCTCTTACATATTCGTCAACGCTTTCTAAGGCTGTTTCGTCAATTTGTACGCCTTTGTCACAACCCATAGCTAAAGCGGTGCGGATAGCTTCTTGGGAACGAGGTCCGCCACAGCTGACTACGGTAACTTCACCGCCGAATTTCTTCTGAATGCGGAGTGCTTCTTCAATAGCAAATTCATCATAGGGGTTAATGACCAGACTTACACCGCTGGGATCGATCTGACCGTCTTTCAGAACGATCTTTGCTTCAGTGTCGAATGTCTGTTTAATAACTACGACAATATTCATGCTCCACTTCTCCTTTGCTTAAAATTTTAAAAGTATTTCAATGGAGGTCAGTCTTTCAGAATGTTATTAGCAATAACAACGCGCTGAATTTCACTGGTTCCTTCATAAATTTCTGTAATTTTGGCATCTCTCATCATGCGCTCTACAGGATATTCACGGGTATAACCATAACCACCTAAGATTTGAACAGCTTCTTTGGTTACCCAGTTGGCGACTTCAGCAGCAAATACTTTAGCCATAGCGGCTGCCTGAGATACCGGTTTACCAGCAGTAGCCAGCTCACAGGCCTTGTAGACCATTAGACGGGCAGCTGTAATTTGGGTTTCCATATCAGCCAGTTTGAATTGAATAGCTTGTAATTGGGAGATCGGTTTGCCAAACTGGACTCTTTCTTTAGCATATTTGAGAGCTTGGTCATAAGCCCCTTGGGCAATACCCAGAGCTTGAGCAGCGATGCCGATACGGCCGTAGTCAAGAGTAACCAGAGCGATTTTGAAGCCTTGTCCTTCTTCACCCAGTAGGTTTTCGGCAGGAATACGCATATCTTCAAACACAAGCTCGTAAGTGGCGGAAGAACGGATGCCCATTTTCTTTTCTTTTTTACCGAAAGTAAAGCCGGGAGTACCTTTTTCCACGATAAATGCAGCTATGCCTTTATGGCCTTTGCTTTTGTCCATTTGAGCAGTAACGATATAGGTGTCGGCATAATAACCGTTAGTGATAAAGATTTTAGAGCCGTTGATCACATACTCGTTGCCGTCTTTAACAGCTGTAGTCCTGGTGGCGGATGCATCGGAACCAGCCATACTTTCTGTTAAACCGAGAGCACCCATTTTTTCACCGGTAGCCAGGGGAACTAAATATTTCTGTTTTTGCTCTTCTGTTCCGAATTTATAAATCGGATTGGATCCTAAGCTGGAGTGAGCGGAAATTGTAACCCCCAGGGAAGCATCCACCCGGGAAAGCTCTTCGATGGTAATAGCGTAGGAAGTATAATCTGCACCTACACCGCCGTATTCTTCAGGAAAAGTAATACCTGTTAAGCCTAATTCACCGCATTGTTTCCATAAATCCATAGGAAATTCTTCTTTTTCATCGCGTTCTTCAGCACCGGGTGCAACTTCGGTTTCAGCAAAGTCACGGACCATTTTACGCATCATAATATGGTCTTCATTGGTATCAAAATACATTAAATTCAGCCTCTCTTTCAACTTTTCTGCCGGGAACGGCATTTTTGTTTTGGTTAGTATATTTAATTATGAGATATGCATACTTAATTTTAGTTTTATCTGTCGGGCTGGTAACCAAGTTCAATACCGGCAACAATCATGGTATGGATATTAGAGGTTCCTTCCAGAGTTTCAAACTGTTTGGCGTCGCGCAGCCATCTTGCACACGGGTATTCGGTGGAGTAACCGTAGGAACCATAGATCTTCATAGCCAAGTTGGCAGCATGAACTGCAGCGTTGCAGGCGTATAGTTTAGCCATGGAAGTAGCCTGTTGGCTGGGCAGTTTATTATCTTTAAGCCAAGCTGCTTTATAAACCAGATATTTTGCGGCTTCATCTTCCAGTTTCATTTCAGCGATTTGCTGTTGAATCATCTGGAATTTACCGATAGGCTGACCAAACTGGGTGCGTTCATTAGCGTATTGAACAGCACCTTCCAAGCAGGCTGCGGAAAGGGCAGCAGCACCGGTAGCGCAACCCATACGGGTATTGTTGAGCATCCACATGCAGATCTTAAATCCACCATTGAGGGGCCCTAAAAGGTTCTCTTTAGGTATAATGGCATTTTCAAATACTAACTCTGAAGTAGGAGCAGGCCACATACCGAATTTGGTATGGATCGGGATTCTTTCAATGCCAGGAGTATTGTTGTAGTCAACGATAAAACAGGATATTCCTTTAGCGCCGGCACCAGGATTAGTAACTGCATAAACTAATCCCACATCAGATGTGTGGCCGCCGGAAATCCACATTTTAGAACCGTTCAGTACAAAATGATCGCCTTTGTCTTCAGCAGTCATTTTCATGCTGGCGACATCAGAGCCGGAGTTGGCTTCTGTAATGGCAAAGCTGCCCACGTATTCACCGCTTACTAAGCCGGGAATATACTTTTCTTTCTGTTCAGGTGTACCATACTCATTAATGGTCATAGCCGGACCCCAGCAGTTACCACTAATGCTCAGTCTCCAGGAAGTATGGACTTTAGCGATTTCATATAGAGCAATAACGCCTTCCATCCATCCCATGCCATTGCCGCCGTATTCCTCAGGAATACTCCAGCCCAGTAAACCTAATTCTCCCATTTTGGTGAGAATTTCTCTACGATAGTAATGATTTTCTTCGTCTTCTTCAACATAAGGAGCGATTTCCTTCTCGGCAAAATTCCTAGCCATGTCCTGTACCATTTGTTGCTCTTCAGTTAAAGCGAAATTCATAAATAATAACCTCCCCTAAAGTTTTAAATATATTAATTTTGGAAAATTATAAACCTTTTTAATAATTACTAAATATCACCCACTTCCAAATTTTTAAGAAGCATGTTTTTAGGAATCAGGCTTGAAATAATGAAATAAATCTTTTCACATTAAATATATAGCAAGAACCGTGCCAGGATTTATAAAAAAAGTAATTAATAAAAAAATAGTATTTAATAGCAAAAAAATGCAGTATCAGCGGCATACAGGTATATTATAATTATTTTTATTAGACATTGATACCAGGAAATTATATAAAATGAGGCAAATTATGGGGGGATAAAGATTTGATCATAATTAGAGCCAATTTGAGGTTGTACAGTTATCCAGACAGTGTACAGTTTTCCAGACACTTATTTTAATAACTAACCTAGAGTAAGATTAAACTGCCTTACAAGAAATAACCGTCCTGCTTCAGGGGGTGTGCAGTTCGGTTATTTCTTGCTATCAATATGGGCTTGGTTTTAAACCATAAGCCTTTATTCCGGAGTTTTTAATTTAATATATCGTATTTCGCCAGTTTTTCATAGAAAGCTGAACGGCTGATTTTTAACATCCGGGCGGCTTCGCTTTTATTGCCGTTGGCCCTTTTTAGGGCTTCAAGCAGCATTTCCTTATCCTTTTCTTCCAGGGTACTGCGGTAGGCGGAAAAATCAAGAGGTTCTTGTTTGGTCTGGAAGATTTGCTCGGGAAGGTCCTCGCAGCTTATTTCCCCTTCCCATACGTAATTTGCTGCCCGTTCAATAGCATTTTCTAGTTCTCTAATATTGCCTGGCCAGGAATAATTGGTCAGGGCTTTTTTGGCCTCCGGTTTTATGCCGGTGACGTTGGAACCCAATATTTTATTATATTTTCTAATAAATGTTTCAGCCAAAGGAATGATGTCCTCTGCTCTATCCCTTAAGGGCGGCAGATGAAATCCAATGACATTTAAACGGTAAAACAGATCCTCGCGGAAAGTTTTATTGGCTATAGCTTCTCGCAAATTTTTGTTGGTGGCAGCGATAATACGGACATCAACTTCTTGCTTAGTGTTCCCGCCTACCCGTACGAACTCTTTGTCTTGCAAGACCTGCAAGATTTTTACTTGGATGGATAGTGGCATGTCACCAATCTCATCCAGGAAGATTGTTCCCTTATTGGCCCGTTCAAAATATCCCGATTTTCCGTGCTTAGACGCTCCGGTAAAGGCTCCCGGGGCATAACCAAAGAGTTCGGATTCCAGTAAGGATTCCGGGATAGCAACACAGTTAACTTTGACAAAAGGATGTTTAGCTCTGGGACTGGCTTCATGGATAGCCCTGGCAAACATATCTTTTCCTACGCCGCTTTCACCGGTAATGAGGACGGTGGAGCTGCTGCGGGCGATTCGTTGTCCGTCTTTTTTCATCTTGATGAATTCCGGATTTCTGGTAACAATACGGTCGAAACTGCTGGTTTTTCCGTCCCGCTTTTCCAGTTCATTACGGTAATATTGTACCTGTTGATTTAAAGTAAACCATTTGCGGGAAATTTCTTCGGTTAAAGGATTATTGCCCAGATAAACGGTGCTCACAATTCCGGCTCTCACAATATGCCCGTCTTCTTCTTCTTTGATCGGGACATGAGATACAATGCAGTTTTTTCCATTGATATTATTAACCCTAACTTCCAAAGTGTCTGTTTTTGCTATTTCAGCCGGGTCCTTAACCGGCAGAAAATATTTTAAAGGTTTATCGATAATATTTTCTGCTTTTTTGTTCAACAGCTGGGCGGCTGCTTCGTTGATATACCTTATTATTCCGAAGCTATCAGTAACGAAGACGCCGTCCGAAGAAGCCTCGAGTACCGCACTAAGTGTAGTTTGCAGCTCTTTGACCATCTCTAGTTCTTGAGCTATTTTTACTATATTGGTTCGGTCATTAAAAACAAAACTTGTTCCGATTTGGACTTCATCTTCCACAATAGGGACCTGATTCATAATAACCGGTACGGATCTGATGCTTGCCTTGATACCCAAGCGACGTTCATTAGAAACTACAATTTCCGGCAGAATCTCATTTATATGTTTTCCCTTTATATCAGCAAAGCTTAGTTTAAACATTTTTTCAGCAGCCGGGTTAACTCGCATTATATGGAAGTCGCGATCGGTGATAATAATTCCTTCATAATTAGCCCGGAACAGGGATTCGAGTAAGGCACTTGAGGCCATGATTACATTCAGGCTTTCTCGCAAGTATTCGGCAGTTCCTATCATACCGACGACTTTATTAAAACGGTCTACAACAACAACATAGGCGACCCGACTTTGAGTAATTCTTACCACTAACGATACTTCATTATAGGTCATATCTTCAGATATATAAACCGGGTTTTTAACCATATAGGAACCACAGGGATCATCCAATTCTGCACCGTCTAAAAGGGCTTGGTATAATCTTTTTTTAGGGAGAACACCAATTAGGTTTTGATTCTTATCCACAACAGGTAAAGTATAGATTCTATATTTCACGTAATATTCCATTACAGTACGCAATGTATCCTCAGGATACAGGACCTGAAAAT
>ERZ773359.5596-NODE-5596-length-11897-cov-5.435822_pt1 | contig 11897 bp, 13 predicted proteins | sample MGYA00374955_ERZ773359 | MGnify/ENA primary metagenome ERZ773359 (study PRJEB29098, sample SAMN04486028) | biogas fermenter metagenome | study: EMG produced TPA metagenomics assembly of the Biogas fermentation microbial communities from Germany - Plant 4 DNA1...
GTTTATCAATGGTTCTTACTTATGTAATTAGTGCTGCTGACAAAGAAAAAGATAATAAAGCCTTAACTAACGAAGTTGCGCCAGCTAAAGAAGTTAAAGGAACGGAAACAACAGTTAAAGAAAACAAGGACAATGACAATAAATAGTAAAAAACACAGTCAGAGAATTTGATCTGACTGTGTTTTTACATTTCACACATTAGTTTTGGTATATCTACAGCATCTGTAGCTGCAACTACTAGGGCTACATCACCTATAAATTTCGGATTATTGCTAATGGTAAATTTAACGCCTTGCTTTTGGGCAGCAGCAATATACTTCATAGCTGCAGTACGAGCCTGATTATGAATTATTAACGAAGCTGCTTGAGGATGTCTTAAAGCCGCTTCAATTGCTTTATAACCATCACTAGTTGAAAGCTGCTTAAAGGTGAGTGCTTGAATTACCCGCTCTCGAAATTGCCCTAAAAAACGTCGCTTTTCATCAATTTTTAATTGTGGAGTTCCATGAATACCAGCTGCTATGGTTCTCTCCAGCTCTGATTTATCTATTGGCATGTTATCCCTCACTTCTTATTCAATCGGTCCATCCCAAGCAAGGATTCCTCCTTTTAAATTATACACTTTTTTATAGCCCATTCCAAACAATCTTTGCTGAGCATGGGCACTTCGTGCACCACTGCGACAGATAACCACTATCGGAGAATGGTAATCAATCTGATCCAACTGATTAGAATCCTCCAACTGACCCAAGGGAATTAGGATTGCTCCAGGGATAGTTCCTGCTGCATACTCATCTGGCTCACGCACATCAATCAAAACAGGCTGGGTCTGACTTGCAAGCATTTGCCGCAGCTCACTCGGCTCAATATCCAACTTACCCATATTTATACTAGTCATAATTAGCCAACCTACCATTCCAAAATTATCTATTCATATTATTATAACCACATTGCTTAGAGAATGCTACATAAAAAAAAAGAACTAGCTAACGCTGTTCTTCTCCAAAATTTGTTTATTTTTATAAACTGGTGCCGGAGGCGGGAATCGAACCCGCACGGGCTTGCGCCCAACGGATTTTAAGTCCGTAGCGTCTACCTGTTCCGCCACCCCGGCACTGCAATTCACAAGTTTTATTATATATTGAAAACCATGTCTTGTCAATACTATTTATGAAAATTGTTCCTGTTTAAGATAAATTATCCCTTGCAGCAAATCTGCATCACTTACTACTAGCTTGTCTTTACCTAATAATTCCATTGCTATAGAAACAATAACTAAACCGGCAATAATAATATCTTCGCGACCAGCAGCCATACCTGGTAAGGCAGCTCTTTCCGGCAGACTCAGTCCATGTAGCCTCCTGATCCAGTGATTAACTTGATCAGGAGTCAATTTATAACCAGTTACTAATTCAGCTTGATAGTCATTCAAAGCCAAATCCAAGCTGGCTAATGTAGTTATTGTACCACCAACTCCAATTAAAGTAAAGTCCTCTACAGCATTAATAGTATTGATCAACTCTTGCAATTTATCCTTTGCAATTTCTTGCATTTTTTGCAGATTATCTACGGCAAGCTCTGTCAGGCGAACAGCTCCTAATTGAGCACTACCGCCCTGGGAAACAGCACCAAACTTTGAACCAGAAATCAATTCTGTACTGCCGCCACCAACATCAAGTACCACAACTTGTTCCTTTAAAGCAACCTTACTATGCAATCCACGAACTGCTCCGCAAAAAGATGCCTGAGCTTCTTCCAGGCCACTTAGTACCCGAACATCCCAGCCAGTTTGTTCTTTTACCTGCTGAGCAAATTGTAAGCGATTAACACTGTCACGAACAGCACTAGTAGCTACCACTGTTACATTCTCCACTTTTCTGTCTTGCAATACCTTATGAAAGTCGGTTAAGGCGCGGTAAGTACGTTCCATAGCTGCTGAGCTCAGAGTTTTAGTCTGGTCAACCCCTTCGCCCAAGCGAGTAGTTATTAAATCAGTATGGATAGGATTTAATTTGCCATTGGCAAATTTTCCAATAAACAAGCGCACGGAGTTTGTTCCAATATCAATGGTGGCAAACATTTCTACACCTACTTGTTAGTTATAATTCAAGTTCACAATTTCCTGATTCACAATTAACCTGACAACCTAATTCTTCATAGACCATTTTTCCAATAATATTGTCTTCACGAGCAAGATAATCAGCTAAATGGGTGTGTAAGCATTTAACACCATCCCTACTTCTAATACCACCAACACCTGTATCAACTATTGCTTCTAAACGATTAGGATAATTCTTTGCCAAGGCTTTTAATACATCGTCGGGAATCAAGCCTTTTCTCAACTCTGCATAAGTAAGATGATTTTTTTCTACTTCAGAAGCAAACTCTGGGTCTTCAGCAATTCGCTGCTGCAATTCATTAATCGCCGCTTTGCTTTCTAGTTGGCCAACAACTCTTTTTAGATAAGGACAAGTTAACCAAAACAAAGTCGGGAAAACACTAATATCCTCTACTTCCATAATAATTGGTCGATTAACAATTACTTGAGGAAACTCGTAAACACACCGTTTTGCAACACCAAGAACTCCTCGTGGTTCACGGCCAAGTTGAGTAACAATCACTTGATTATCTTCAGGAGTTGTCGGTTCCCATTCCAACTTCTTCATGATTACGCCTCCAATATGGAAAAACATCCCCGAAGGGATGTGTTATATTTGAAATGAATTAAATTCAATCACTGATCTATTATCGTGCGCCCCTGCCTCCTCGTTTCGAATCTTGACTCTTTTTCAGAGCTTGTTGACGCTCTTCACTATCCCGTAAAAACTTAGCTAAACGATCTTCAAAGTCTAATGTAGTTGATCTTTTACGTGGACGTGAAAAACGCTGATTCCCAACATAACTGCTTTGATTTTCTGGGGCTGGTTGTGGATTGGCTTGTTTAATTGAAAGCCCTATTTTGCCATCGTCAATATTAATAACTTTTACCTTGACAGTATCATCTTGTTTGAGGTAATCATTAATATCCTTTACATAAGCATCTGCAACTTCTGAAATGTGTACTAACCCTGTTTGACCATTTGAGAGCTCAACAAACGCACCAAAGTTTGTAATCCCAGTTACCTTCCCCTCGACAATGCTGCCGACATCGATTGACATAAATAAATAAATTCCTCCTCTTAACTTTTGCCGCTGCAGGGCACACGGCTAAGATATATTATACATGACTCCCTAATATGTGTCAATCAAAAGTCTTATCCCATCAAGGTTCAGGGGAAACTTCTGTAATTATGTATTTTATCTCGCCTGGTTTTACTAAACCTAGCTCCTCTCTAGCGACTCTTTCTATATATTCTGGAGAATTAAATCGGGCTATATCCTGACGAATCTGTTCGTTTCTCATTCTTACAGCCTGAATTTCATGATCTAATTGAGCTATTTTACGGTGAAGCAAGTAATTACGGAAAAAGCCCTTCCCAAATACAAAGACAATCCAAAAGATTAAAACATAAATCAGTAAGACTCCAACTCTTAATTTTTTCTTCCTCTTTTTCTTCGTCACCGCCAAGCCCTCCTATATAAAGGCTTAGTTCTTTGATGAACAGCTTTTTTCCTTCTTTTTCCGTTATCTTCGCTTCAAAAACATGAACATTGGCGATCGCCAACGTAAATTCGGCACTATTCTAGCTCTACCCAACCGACGAACATTCAAGCCAACCCCGATGTCTTGTGCCAACCTAATTGGCCATGTTACAATCACAAAAACAATTTGATAGACTAAGGATAATACTTTTCCAATAATGTCGAAGAAGCATAAACAGAAATGGATCACTAATCTACTAAAGACCAAGTAATACAATGCTAAACCTAGCAAGATACCAACCAACACATAGAACCTTAATTGTCCCCAATTAGCCAGGAGCAAATAAACAGTCAGCACAGGAGCTACCACTAACCAAAAAAACAAATCCATTACAGCAGTAGCGACAAGGCCTGGCCTTAAATAGCCACGACTTAATCGATAAAGATCAAATAATAAGCCAGTGGTTGCACCTGCTATAATGGTAATAGCAAATGCATACAACTGTACGCTTAGGGATTCCATGTTCTCGCCTCCACACCTAAGTCAAGTTTAATTACTCTAACAGTGTATGCATTTGAGTCTGACAATGTGCTTAACGTAATAGTTTGGCCAACAAACCTTTGCCTCGTTTACTTAGGGATTCACCTACATATTCTAAATCCTTAATAAAACCTACGACAATCAAATTGGCATTCTCTAAGTTTAACTCCTTGATGTGTAAGTCTTCCCCCCGAATGATTAATCCGCCTAAATCCGTTTCTAAAACTATTTCTCGATCATCAAAGCTTTCCACATGCAAAACACCATCAACAGTTAGCCTCTCTCTTTGCACCAGGACTACTTGATGTTTCTTTATATTACCAACTCTCCGCTCCTCCAATTGAATTCCCCCTTCTAACTTCTTAGTACAATCTATGCAAGGGGAATCATTATTAGACTAGAAAGCTGATCAATCATATAATTTTTGAATCTCAATGTCCTTGAAAAATGTTTTGACAATCTCTTCCGGTGAACTGCCATCTTTCGCCATTTGATAAGCATCCCATTGGCTTAATCCTACCCCATGACCATAGCCTGTTCCAGCTACTTTTAAGACACCATCACTAAACTCAAAGTCTGAAACCAAAGTTGATTTCATTCGTGTAGAATCTACATATTGTCTAAACTCTTGGCCGTGCACAGTAGTGGTACCACTATCACCAATAATCTCTAACTTAGTAATCCTTTCTGTTGGTCCTTTCTCCAAAATGTTTATCCCTTGAATATTGCCTACATTAACTCCAGCTGCTGCCAGTAGAGCTTGCAATTCATCTCTACTATATTCGGTGGACCAGTTTTTAACATCTTCAGGAACATATTGGTTATCAGGCAGTTTGGTACTGCGGATATAAGGCGGCTCTTCCTCCTGATATCCTAAACCTTCAACGGCTGTAGCAGTTATTCCGCCTGAATAGGCATGAAACCAAGCTTTGACAAATCGATTATCATAAGTCATTACTTGGCCGCGAGTCATTTCAACTGCTTTTGTAATCTCAGGTGTAATTGCTTGGGCATTATAAGCTTGAGCCTCATTAATATCAGTTGAAATATCTGCCCCATATTTTTCTTTCAAGCCACCGTCAGCCAAAAATGCCATCGTAAAGCTGCGAGCAAAGATGGCTTGAGCTGCGTAGGCTTCCACTGGCCAATCAGGAAACATTTCTCCCGCCACCACACCTTGCAGATATTCCTCTAATTTCATGGTTTTAATTTCGCCAGTCTCATGAAAATAAACTGAAATATCAGGTTCTGCTTCTAATTCTCGGGCTAGATCATCCTCAGTGCTATCCCAGCTAATCATGAATGATACAGCCGCGATTAACACTAAAATTAATCCTAAGACCATGCCATTTCTGCGAATAAATTCCATCAATAGCGCCTCCTGACGTGGATGTTGTCTACATATCATTAGCTTGTATAATTTATCTTCAGTTTATGCTAGCAAACATAATTCTAAACTTTTGTGGAAATAATTTCCTCAAAGGCAGGATAAATGCAGGAAGCCGAAGAATATGTTTTACGATATATTCTACCTCAAGGGGGTTACAGAGTGAATAAGAGTGAATTAATTAATGTTGTAGCTGAAAAGGCAGGAATTACTAAAAAGGTGGCAGGAGACGCTGTTGAAGCCACTCTTGAAGCGATTCAAGAAGCTTTAGTGGCTAACGACAAAGTAACACTAGTTGGCTTCGGTACTTTCGAAGTGCGTGACAGAAAAGCTCGTAAAGGTGTTAACCCAGCAACAAGAAAACCTATTGAAATTCCTGCAACAAGAGTACCAGCTTTCAAACCTGGAAAATCTTTAAAAGAAGCTGTTGCTCCTAAGTAAGTCGTTAAGCCTGCAGACAGCAGGCTTTTTATTTTATACATAGGAGGATAAACATGGCAAAATATAATCTAGATTCACTCCGTGAAATCATGGCTCAACTTCGTTCACCAAATGGCTGTCCTTGGGATCAAAAACAAACTCATCAAAGCTTAATCAAATACCTTTTAGAAGAAACCTACGAAGTTATCGATGCTATTAATCAAGCAGAGCCCAAGCTTTTAGCAGAAGAACTGGGTGACCTCTTACTACAAATTGTGTTTCATGCTCAAATCGCTGAAGAAAATCAACATTTCACTTTAGATGATTCAATCCAATCTATTTGCGAGAAACTAATTCGTCGACATCCTCATGTTTTTGGTGATCGGCAGGTAGAATCTGTTTCCGATGTATTGCGAAACTGGGAAGAAATAAAAAAACAAGAGGCTAATAACCAATACCGAACATCATTGTTAGATGGAATTCCTGCTCATCTTCCAGCATTAGCTCGGGCAGAAAAGGTTCAAAGCAAAGCGGCAAAAGTTGGTTTTCAATGGGATGAAGTTGATGGTGCCCTTGATAAGCTAACTGAAGAACTTGGCGAATTTAAAGAAGCAATCGCTAATCATTCAACTATAGCTATTGAAGATGAACTAGGCGACTTACTCTTTTCCATCGTCAATGTAGCCCGTTATCTAGATGCTAATCCAGAATTAGCCTTACAAAATACTACTAATAAATTTATCCAACGGTTTAAATACATCGAAGAACGAGCTCAGGAATTAGGACAAGAACTAGACAAAATGAGCTTAGCAGAAATGGACCAACTATGGGATGAAGCGAAGGTTTACTTCCGCAAAAAACCCCAGGTAGATAAATAATTCGCTAAAGGCGAACCTAGTTTAGGAATTACTTGCAAGTCCTTTTCTTTAATTGCACCAGTTAATAACAATAGCAAGAAGTACAGTAAGCAGCCGCTTGCTATCGATATTATACAGGCGATATTATTATTGGTCCAAGTCAACAGCAAATCATAATTATAATAAATGAAGATACCCATGATCATCGAGGCCAATACGGGTTTTAGTAAAAAGTCGTTTAAACGGATGGTAAAACCAACCCGCTTAAATACCGAATAAGTATTTAAACATGCAATGACTATCCAGCCAATAGCCGAACCCCAGGCCGCACCTAAAATACCAAAACCAGGTACTCCAGTTAAGGTATAATTCAAAATTAATTTAGCAGTTACACCAACTAACAGATTTTTGACTGGAATAGCAACTAAACCTAAGCCTTCTAAAATTCCCGTGGTTGCTTGAATTGTTCCCAAGGTAACAGTGCCAAAAGCTAATACTTTTAGCGGTATCCCTACCTGGGCGTAATTAAACAACAACAAGGAAATTGGTTCTGCCAAAATATATAAACCAACAAAGGCAGGGAAACCAAATAAAATAGTAATGCGTAAAGCCTCCTCAACTCGATAGGCGACCAAACGCTTGCCACCTGAAATCGATGCTTCTGAAATTGCTGGTACTAAACTAGTACTTAAAGCCACGGTTATTATATTGGGCAATTGACATAATGTTAAGGCCATACCTAAATAACCCATCCAATCACGAACTTGGGACACTGAATATCCAATTGCCTGTAAACGGTTAGGCACGATAAAAGTGTCTAGCATTTGCATAATCGGCCAAATAATAGTGGTTAACACTATAGGCAAGGCTAAAGCTAATAAACGATTGGTTAACTGACGTCTTCCTTCTAGGTTTGCTTTCTGTCTTGCTCTATTACTTTTTACCTTAGCCATTAACGTATTTTTCTGGGCTAAATAAAAGCAAACTAATACAATTACACAACAGAGTTCACCAATAACTGAACTAAACGCTACTCCTGCTGCAGCATATTCTATACCTCGTGGCAGCAACAAGATAGCTAGTAAAATCGTCGCTCCAATGCGAACCCCTTGATCCACTACTTGCGATACAGCAGTTGGTGTCATATATTGTAACCCTTGAAAAAAACCGCGTAAGGATCCGCCTATAGCATAAAATAAAACACCTGGTGCTAGTGCCAATATCGATAAATAAACTCCTGAATCTTTAATAATTTGGTTGGCAACTAAATCTGCTGTTACAATCAAACCTACACAACCAATTAACCCAGTGAGTAAAGTAATAAATAAGCTAATTTTAAAGACTCGCAGGATTCCTTCGGTTTGGCCTTGAGCTGCTTTTTCCGCAACTAAAATTGCCACAGCAGTAGGCATACCTAAAATTGCTATTACTACAGCAAAATACTGCAAAGGCTTGACTAATTGAACTAAGCCCATCCCTTCATCTAATATGATTCGTGGTAAGACAACGATGTAAATAATTCCTAGCACCCTACTAATCCCGCTAGAAAGTGCTAAAATAAAAGCGCCACGTAAAAAAGACTCCTTAGCCATAACTTACCTCCTTTCCTGTCTACTAATTTTACGCAGGAAATTTTCTGTTATGACTAGAAGTCTTCCACTATTATTGTTCCATTTGCTTAGCTAAGAAACCCGCTGCGGTTTCCACTAATTTCAATTCCAATTCACCCATTTTCACCGATGGATCATTGGTACAGAGCATAACCACTCCAATCGGATCACCTTCAGCTATAATTGGTGCCACTACTTTACTTTCAAAGCCCCATTGTTCATCCTCATTGGCTAAATCATTTTTCGTTAACGTCATGCTGCTTCTCGATTCCATTGCCTTTTCTAATATTTCAATTACCGGTTTATCAATCCATTGCTTCTTTGGTGCACCTGATACGGCCACAATAGCATCACGATCTGAAATTAGTGCTATATGACCGGTAGACTCATACAACGAATCTGCATACTCCTGAGCAAAATCACCTAATTCACCGATCGGAGAATATTTCTTTAAGATTACCTCGCCCTCTCGATCGACAAAAATCTCTAAAGGATCACCCTCACGGATGCGCAAGGTGCGTCGGATCTCTTTCGGAATAACAACACGACCCAAATCATCAATGCGTCTAACAATTCCTGTAGCTTTCAAGAGCCACACCCCTCCTTTATGTTGGGTAAGTACATTGTTAGTATATAACCGCAGTACTATTTTTATTCATTTTTCCCAGCTAAAACCCGTCTTTTACACAATCGCTTCCAGCACTTGTTTTAGCAAAAGTATATCTTTAGTTCGGATTTGCAGCCGTGCAGTTTTCCCGGGGAAAAAGCCAACAATACCTCGATATTGCTCTAATAATCGATTATAATCTTGGTCATCAATAGTAACTCCCGGCAATAACCGAATCACAAAGGAATCACGCTCTACATTAATACTTGCTACACCAAGCTGACGGCAAATAATTTTGATCCGGGCAATTTGCAATAGATTCTGTACTTCTTCAGGCGGATCAGCGAAACGGTCAGTGATTTCTTCTTCTAAGTCATCAACTTCCTCTAAAGTCTGAAGCGCAATGATTTTCTTATATAACTCCACCTTTTGCTTCGGATCTGGTACATAATCATCGCCAATAAAGGCACTGACACCTAAGTCTAAGACTGGTTCAGGCAGCTGTTGTACTTCCTCACCTTTTAGTTTTTTAATAGCTTCTTCTAACAACTTACAATATAATTCAAAACCAACAGAGCTAATAAAACCATGCTGCTCTGGACCTAAAATATTCCCTGCACCTCTAATTTCTAAATCTCGCATAGCGATTTTAATTCCCGAACCTAGCTCGGTAAATTCCTTGATGGCTTGTAACCTTTTTTCAGCTACTTCTGTTAGTATTTTATCCTTTCGGTAAGTAAAATACGCATGAGCCACCCGATTAGCACGCCCTACTCGCCCACGTAACTGATATAACTGGGCTAAACCTAAGTGGTCAGCATCATAAATAATCAATGTATTCACATTAGAGATATCCATTCCAGTTTCAATAATTGTGGTGCAAAGTAGGATATCGTATTCCCCATTGTAAAAGTCTAGCATTATCTGTTCTAAACGGGCTTCATTCATTTGACCATGAGCAATGGCAATTCTGGCATGGGGTACCAAATCCTGAATTCGCCGATACATTTGCTCTATGCCCTGAACCCGGTTATAAACAAAATATACTTGTCCTTCACGGCCTAATTCACGGTTAATAGCCTGAGCAATAATTTGATCATCCCATTCCATCACATAAGTGCGGATTGGGAATCGATCTGCTGGTGGAGTTTCAATTAAGCTCATATCCCGTACTCCGACAAGTGACATGTGTAATGTCCGGGGAATTGGTGTCGCCGATAATGTCAAAACATCAACATTCTTACAAATTTCTTTTAATCGCTCTTTTTGTGCTACTCCAAACCGTTGTTCTTCGTCAACAATTACCAAACCTAAATCTTGATAAACAATGTCTTTAGAAAGCAAGCGATGGGTACCAATCACAATATCAACTGTCCCATTTTTCAAACCGTCGATAACTTTCTTTTGTTCGGCAGCAGATTGGAAACGAGAGAGTACACCTATATTAATCGGATAATTCTCAAAACGCTCCACAAATGTCCGGTGATGTTGCTGAGCTAAAATGGTAGTGGGTACTAAAACCGCTACCTGCTTGCTTTCACCAACAGCTTTAAACGCTGCGCGAATGGCAACTTCAGTTTTACCATAACCTACATCACCACAAAGTAAACGATCCATTGGTTTAGGCTTTTCCATATCTGCTTTAACTTCTGCAATGGCTCGCAGTTGATCAGCAGTTTCCTCGTAAGGAAAAGCATCTTCAAACTCTTTTTGCCAAGGTGTATCCTTCGGATAAGCATAACCTGGCATCGCTTCCCTTTCCGCATACAGTTTAATCAAGCCTTCAGCCATTTGCTGAACCGATTCTTTAACTCGCTTTTTAACACGAGCCCATTCACCGCCGCCTAATTTAGAAAGCTTTGGTTCTTGATCATCCAATCCAACATACCGCTGCAACAAATCGATTTGATCTGTTGGGACATATAATTTATCTTTACCAGCAAATCTTACCAATAAATAGTCTTTATACACTCCAGCGACTTCTAAGTTTTCTACCCCAAGATACTGACCAATACCATGATTAACATGAACAACATAATCTCCAACCCGAAGCTCATTCTCTGTCAACTTTAAATGTGTCTCCGGTTTACTAAGCCGTCGCTTAGGTCTTTGCTTACCATAAATCTCTAAATCAGTAAAAACTGACAATTTATAGCTAGGAAACTCGAGACCTGTCTCTAAATCTCCTTGAGTAATAATACAGTTACCAATTTTTAATTCATCACCCAGCACTTCAACAAAGTTGGCAGGGATTTCGTTATCTCGTAAAAATTCAGTTAATCGCAGACCCCGTTCTTTGGTAGAAACCACCAAAAGAATTCGGTAATGGTCTTTGCGCAATCGCGCTATTTTATTAACAAAGTTGGTCAAATTACCCTGAAAATGTTCAGGATTTTTTAGTGACATCCGCTGGGGACTAGCACTAAGCATATCCGGTACTCGTTTGTCTAACGTGGAAAGATGTATTTTTACAAAAGGACTAGTTTTTTCCCACAAGTCAGGCCAATCCCAGTACATTTTCGCTACACTTGGCAATATTCTTCCCTGCTCTAAGAAGTTAGCAATGGTTTCATTAATCTGCTTTAAAAAGACCCGAGCTTGTTCTCTAATCCGTGCTGGCTCATTAATAATCAGCAAACAATTTTCACCTAAGTAATCTAGCAAGGAATATGGTTCAGCTAAATAAGGAAAATATTGATCGACGCCTGGAAAATACTTGGTTTCAGCTAACAGTTCTAGATGAGCTGCCACCTTTTTCATTAGCTGATCTGCCTCAAGGTGTTTACCTAAACTTTCTAACTTGGCAGCTTGATGCTTTGTATCCTGCCAAACCAACTCGGCAACTTGTGCCAGATCTAGATTAGAAAATAACTTTTCTCTTGCTGAAACTATA
>ERZ773359.5601-NODE-5601-length-11889-cov-4.519351_pt1 | contig 11889 bp, 13 predicted proteins | sample MGYA00374955_ERZ773359 | MGnify/ENA primary metagenome ERZ773359 (study PRJEB29098, sample SAMN04486028) | biogas fermenter metagenome | study: EMG produced TPA metagenomics assembly of the Biogas fermentation microbial communities from Germany - Plant 4 DNA1...
GAATTATGTTTAAAAGTAGAAAATATGTGGTTATTTTTATGTGGAGATGATTAAAAAATGAGTTGTGCCGGAAGTAAACAATTGAAAATATTTACCTTGGGGCAGTTCACAGTGCTTTATGGGGAAAAAAATTAAATGAAGAAAGCAGCCGTTCTTATAAGCTTTGGGAGTTATTTAAATTCCTCCTTACTAATCGCGGCAAAGATGTCTTGGCAGAAACAATACCGGAAATGCTTTGGCCTGAGCGGGATTATGCGAATCCACGCAGAGCACTTCGTACAGCCATTTATCGTTTGCGGCACCTTTTTCCTGACGATGGCCGGGCAAGGATAGTCTTTTCACAAGGCTGTTACCGTTGGGAAGGAAAAGATAACGATTGGCTTGATACCGTGGAATTTACACGTTTACTGGAGCAAGCTTCATCTTGTATTGATAATGAAGAGAGCATCAATTATTTACAAAAAGCAATTGCACTATACCAAGGAGATTATTTGCCCGAAAGCGCTTACTGTGAATGGGCAATTCCCACAAGGCATTATTATCGGCGTCTTTATTTGGAAGCGGTACAGAAATTAATCAGTTTGTTGCAGAAACAGTATGCTCATCAGGAAATTATAAAAATATGTGAGAAGACTTTTGCTATCGAGCCTTTTGAAGAAGATATTCATCTTGCCTATTTAAAAAGTTTATTATCGTGTAAAAAAATTCAGCAGGCACGTGTCCATTATCAGTATGCCACTACTATGCTTTACAAAAATTTAGGGGTAAAGCCTTCGCCTGCTTTGCGTGCCGTTTACCAGCAAATACAGGCAGGAAATATTTTGGAAACGGCTGAAACAGATGGATTGCAGATTGAGCTGGCACAAACCAGTAAAACCCAGGGTGCTTTTTACTGTCAGTGGGATTTTTTCTGTAATCTTCTTAACCTGGAGCGCCGGCGCGCCGAAAGGACGGGACATCCCGTTATGCTGGTGTTATTAAAACTGGCTTGTGAAAACATTGATGAGGAATACCAAAGGGCGCAGAGGAGGTTTATTGATAGTTTAGTCAACAACTTACGTAAAGGTGATGTGGTATCGCAAAAAAATGAACATATTGCTCTTTTACTGCCGGGGTTAAACAATAAACAGGCAGAAACACTACTTGGCAGGATTAGGAAACAATGTTTCAGTCAATTAGGGCAGTATAAATTTACTTTAAAAATAAATATGGAAACGCTGTTGGCGGCGCAAAGCCGTTAACAGCGTTTTTTTTTTTTGCCCAAAACCTTTTGTAAAGTGAAAGCAAAATTCTACGCTTTTTTATTAAAAATTACATTTTCCAGTAAAATGTAATTCTATTGTGACCGAGTAGAAACTAAGATTTAACTCCTGCCTGCTATGATTTATTCGATGAAATAATCTGGCAAATATTAAAAGGAGCAAAACAATGGACAAGACCGTTCTGATTAAAAAAGAAAAAATTGCTGTTGCCGGAGTTACTTTCTTAGTACGTGTTCAATTTACTGAAAATAAAACTTGGCAGGGTACGGCCAAGTGGTTAGAAGGCAGGAAGACAAAGCATTATTGCAGCCTTTTGGAGCTGATTATGCTTATACAGGATGCCATTGCCCAAAACCAATCAGAAGTTAAATTCTAGGAAGATTAAAAACTCTTGTTCTATTTTCGAGGTTTAACAAAATATAATATACTAATTTGGCTTTGTCCATAGCTGGTGTTGAAGGGAGATAAAAAATGAACAAAGAGACTACAAAGAAAATGATTAGCAGAGCGCAAGTAGTTTGTGTGCTGTTTTTCTTAATATGTTTACTAATTGATATTCCCTTTACCAATGCTTACTTTTCAGCCCATAAGACGTCTGCCCCAATTATTGTTTTAGTTGAGGGAAAAAATGAAGCGCCGGCTGTTTCGCCGGCACAAGAAGATCAGGCAACAGATCTGGAAGAGGAGGAAGCAAAAACAGATGTCGCGGCAATTGAGATCGATGGGCCTGCTGAGATTGCAATCCCTCATTTGTTAGCTGAAGATCAGGTGGACCACATAAGTTTCCAGTATACAGCGATAGTGTTTAACGAACAAAAAGAAAAAATGAGTGATGAAAAAGTAAACTGGTCGCTGGCTGCTGCAACTCCCGGCGTTACGATCAGTGACGATGGAGTAGTAACCGTTACCAGTGAAGCAGTGCCCGGAAGCTGTCATATTTATGCTACTTCACAAACAAACGAGCAGGTGGCGGCTGCTTTAGAAGTGCTGCTAATACTTCCGCATACAGATTCTTCTGCAGAGCCGGTTGAAGCCGGCGAAGAAATTGCTAAAGATACGGAAGAAATCCTTCAATAAAAAACGCAAAGGGGAGTGGGGACATGGAGGGGACTGTACAAGTTGATACAACTGAAGTTAAAAAGCAGCAAGGTTTTTGGGTAAAACTATGGCAAATAACGGGCAATATTGCTTTTGCCATTTTGCTCTTAGTTATGATCTTTATAATGTTTTCTTTGGTGCAAAGTAGATTATTAAAAAGACCTCCCAGTATTGCAGGTTACCAAATGTATATTGTTCTAGGCGGCAGTATGAGCCCCACCTTTGAAGCCGGCAGCTTAGCATTTTTAAAGCCGGTATCACCCGCGGAGATTAAAGAGGGAGATATTATTACTTACCGCTCTCCCTTTGACCCGGACAATATTACCACCCACCGTGTGATGGAAGTACACTACGAAGATAATCAATATAGCTTTACAACCCGTGGCGATGCCAACGATGTGGATGATGCAAATCCCGTTTTGGCCGGTGATGTGATTGGTAAAGTTCACTTTACTATACCATATGCAGGGTATCTAATGAATTTTGGTCGCTCTAAATCGGGCCTTTTAGCTTTAGTCATTATTCCCGGTCTGCTCATAATCATTTTTGAAGTGCGAAATATATTCCATTATGCCGTTCTTTTGCAGGAAGAGAAGAAAAAAAAATCAACTCCTCACCCTGTGGAAACAGAACAGCAATCATAAACTTAAAGTTTTTACAGGCAGAAATTTTTAGGGAAAGGATGTTAGGCGATGAAGACAAGAGCAATACAAAGTATTATTATCATTTTTGCGCTGATTATGCTGCTTGTTGCCGGTACAACCATGGCTTACTTTACTGACAGCGACAGCGCCGGTGCAGTTGCCATGACTGCTGGTATACTTGATTTTGATATTCTGCCTGTAAAAATAGACGGCAAAACTGTCCCTTCTGAGCACATTACCTGGAAAGCCGGCACAAGTAAAACTTTCTGCTGGACATTTAAAAATACCGGGTCCAAAAAAATGATACTCAGAGCCAGACCCCTTATTGATGCAGAGATGCTGATTCCGGGAGATGAAACTGCTTGGGGAGAGGGACAGCGATTTAACCCTAAAGGTAATTGGGCGATGTATTTCAACTATGAAGTTGGTGCTCCCGAGTTGTCTGTACGTTTAATGGCCGGCCAACATTATCATGTGGGATACGTTAGAATCTGGACGGCAAAGGAAGAAGGATATATCTATGTTAAATATGACTTTTTCCCGGGTTTCTCCATGAGCGAATCGCATCTGTTTGTTGGAGATATGGAGGCTTTTAATGAAATAAAAGATAATCCTGCTCCGGGGCGATTACCGTTTAAATATGATGAAAAACGTGTGGCAGAGTACACGTATAAAATCAGTTTATCAGGTATATATTCGCATGGAGAATTAAAAGGAAAGAAATATGCATGGTCTGAAGGAGACCAGTTATATATAGCAGCCCATGCAGCAGAAGTGCCTAAGGAAGCTGGCAGTGTTGAAGCTGATATTAGCTGGGAACTGGCCGAGGGTTGTCCTTTTAAAGCAGCAGCTGATGAGGAAGGAATAACCTGGTGGTATTATTGCCAACCCATTTTGCCTAACGAAGAAATTACACTTTGCCTTATCGGTACTTTACCTAACAATGTACCGGACGGCTGCAAATACACAATCCAACTAATGGCGGAAGCACTGCAAGCTACCCATGGCGCCATTGATCTGTGGCCGCATCCCTGCCGCTAGGAAAGAGACCGGAAAGATTCTTAACATATTGTAAAAGATTGGGTGAAAGGGGTGGTTTTTGGCGTTGAGAGTGTAAAGATTCATGACCTGTCGGTGTTTGTTTGATAAAGGCAAACCTGCCGTGAGGCAGGGGCGCAAAGCCTACGGGCCTCTCTTTGAGGTGGCCGGACTGCCGAGGGGAAAATAATAATAAAAAAAGTAAAATCGGAGGGAAAAAATGAAAAGCAGAATTTTATTGAGTATGTTGGTTATCGCCCTGGCTGCCTTAATGATCGGCGGCGCCACCATGGCTTGGTTTACAGATTCGGCTGAAGCTGGACCGCAAGAGTTTACTGCCGGTACACTTTTAATTGATATTGAAAACTGGGATCATGCTACAGCAGAAACTATTAACCTTGATATTCTTAACCCTGGTGATGAGTTTTCCTTTACTTTCGATGTAAAAAATAGTGGAAGTAAAAGATTCTATTACAAATTGGGTATTTGCTGGCAAGACATAGCGGGAATAGAAAGAGGTATTGATTTTGGTGACCGCACGGATTATGGTACTGCAGCTCTGTCCGAAATTGTTAAATTTACAATTAGAGACGCCGAAACAGGCAAGGTAATTTATAGTGGCCTCTTAGGGGAATATGAGAAACCACTCTTTTTTGATGAGATATCAGAGGAGTTGGCCTCAGGGGACATTAATTCCTATGTCGTAGAATGTGAACTGCCAAAGGAGGCAGGAAATCAATATCAAGGATCTAAAATGAGCATTGCCATTCTAGCGGCGGCAAGACAAGTTCATGATGAAGCAGAATACGGTAAGGTTGTTTGCCCGATCCATCAAGATGAGTACGTAGTACCATAGACTTAATTTATACAATATATTTTAGCTAAATTTATTCGGTTATCAGTTGCACTGTCTAGTGCAACTGATAACTCAAAAAAAGAAAGGGGGGTGACCCCTTGCGTAAAAAAGTTACTTTTGCTGTTTTTGCCATTATGCTTTCTGCCCTGCTTGTTGGTGGCTATACCATGGCCTGGTTTACCGATAGTGCCACCTCCGAAACTCAAGAGTTTGCGGCGGGAACAGTTTTAATAGAAGCCGGCTCAAGTGTAATTGGAAGCCAAAACTTTTCCCCTGACGAAGCAACCTATCTTTATGGGGCACAGGCTGATACCGGCGACCTTTATGAGATTGATGTAAAAAATAAGACTGTAAATAAAATATATGATATGGATTTAAGCGCTGATCAGTATTCACCAAATGGTCTGGGCTTTGATAATACTAATCGCCGCCTCTATTTTGCTATGGTTCATAACTCCAAAAGCAGCACACTTTATTTCTATGATTTTATTATGAAAAAACTTGTAAAGGCCGGAACAATAAAGGGTGCAGTTTATGGTGGTACCTTTGGTGAAGGTTATTACTGGTATATTGCCAATAACAGTGATGATTTGTATAGAATCAGTTTTAACTCAGAGGGCAAAATTGCCAACACCGAGCTGGTAGCTTCTATCACAGGCGATCAGAAAAAATTTGGTTTTGGTGATGTTGCCATCGACATAAGGGATGGAATTATCTATGGCAGCAGCACAGAAAATGAGGATGCCGAATTTTTTAAGTACGACATTTCAAAAGGTGAGTATCAGATGATAAGCGGGTCTTCGGGCATAAATATGCAGTTGGCATTTGGTTCAGACGGGCAGCTGTATGGTCACCGCACAAACAGCGGCAATTGGTGGATTATAAATATCAATGGAGATTCGCTGACTGTAACAGCCTTTGAGGACTTAGGCAATTTGGCAGGTTATAAATTTAACGACTTGGCTTCCGGCTATCGTAGTGTTTGGAATCCTGGTGATTGTGAGCTGATGCGCTATTATATCCGCAACACCGGATCAAAAAGAGTCAACCTACGTGGCCAAGTTTGGGGTCGTTGGTTTGCATACGATGAAGAAAAAAATGAATGGGTGCCATGGAAACCTGATTCAGATGGAGATGTTGTTAGGTTTGAACTTTGCGACGGAAGTGAAGAAAAATGGGGAACGAAAAATGGCTACTATTACTATAAAGGCATTGTAGAAAAAGATGAAACAGTGGAGCTATGTATGAAGATTTGTCTGAATGGCCCGAAAACAGATAATCAATATCAAGGGAAAAGATTTGTTTTATATGGTTCATTTGAGGCTATACAAGCTTCTCATGGTGCCAGTCAAGCCGAATGGGGCTGGAGTGCTCCCTAGTTTAGCGGCAGCGCTGCGGTCGGCAGCACCGACCGCAGCCTATACATAATAAAATTGTTTGGCCTTATTTATATTTTTTAGTTGAGAATTTAAAGTTTTATCCGTGGTGAAATTAAGGAGGGGCAGTTGTGAGAAGGAACGCAGTCAGTTCAGTGGCCATAATTATGGGGGTTATGCTGATTATTACCGGTTTGGCCATGGCGAAACAGCCTAGCCATGTCTTTGCTTTAGAGTTGGTTGGGGATGAACTGGGGCTGCATCTAGAAAATGCTGATACTTCCCTTTTTGATGTTCAGAATATGTATCCCGGAGACACTGAAACAGCTTCAATGAGTGTCAGCAATAAAGGAGAGCTGCCCTTTACTGCGGATATACGTATAGAAAGAACCGGCGGCACTGTGGGGGTCGGTGACCTTTATGAGCAGCTGCAGTTGATTATAAAATATATGGGAGAAGAGATTTATAACGGGCCTATGGACGGCTTTAGCAGCTATCATTTAGGGACATTCCAGCCGGGGGTGAGCAGACCGCTTGATTTTCTCGTGCATTTGCCCGGTCCGGAGACGGGAAATGAGTTTCAGGGCAGTACTTTAGGCATAAAATTAATTTTTACTGCCACCAGGGAACCTGTACCGGAAACGCCATCTTTGGTGATTACGAAAAAAATTATTGATCCGGAGGGTAATGATATCAGTCATTTGGCACCGCATAATCAGGAAAAGTTTTTCGTGAGCATCAATGGCGGAGAAGCTATGGAGCTTAGTGTGGCAGAACCTATTGTTTTGACTGATCTAACCAGAGGTGATATTTACACTATTACAGAACTGGAACCGACAAATTATGATTACGCCCGTGTGACTGATGAAATTACTGTCACTATTAATGGTGGCACAGAATATGTAACGATTGTTAATGAACTGCTGGAGGAGATTATTGTTGAGCCAGAGGATCCAGCTGTTCCCGGAGAAGGGGAAATCCCCGGGGAAGGGGAAAGCGTTGATAAACCGGAGCTTCCGCGAACGGGTGGATTAGAAACATATCTTTTGTTAATGGGATTACTATTGGTGTTTATTGGGATTAGGTTGCGGCGGGAAAAAGTATTTTAGGTACCGGAAAAATGAGGTCCAATAAAAATAACGGCAGCGGCGGTAGTTTGTTACACGCCGCTGCTTGTTTATTTTAGCATTCAGAGGGAATATTTAGAAAAAATAAATTTTTGCTTCGATATTTTAGCAGGAAAAAAGTAGGATTTAGAGAACTAAACAAACGTTATTGTTTTTACAAGCTGTTTGTAATATTCATATTGTAAAGTAGGGGCATGATGAGGCTTTAGAAGGTGTGTTTTATGTCTGTGCGCAATAAGCTGCGGTTGGTTTTAGGGAGTATTTTTTTCTTGTATTTGGTTTTGCTTTGGTTTATGGCAATAGACCTTTTTAAATCTTTGAATCATTATTTGCTAATTGTCTTGCTGTATTTAGTATTATACTTTGGTTTGCTTGCTTACCTGGAAAGGAAGCTTTTTTCAGGTTAGGGGAGATTAAGGAAATAACTAACTTTATATTATGTGAATTTTTTTTAACAAGAGAAGATTATGAAAACGACGACGGGCTGGAGGCCGTTGTATCTGGATTAAAAAAGATAAAAAGAAATTTGCGTTCCTACCAGCAGCTGGTTTTAGTGCTGGAGAACTTAACGGATTTAATTGCTTTATTTGATACAGACTGGCATGTTTATTATGTTAGCCAAAGCTATAAAAAACTTTTAGGATACGACCCGCAAGAGATTAAAGCTTTAAAAGTATCCGGAATATTTCATCCCGATGATATGGATAAAGTATGGGCTTCTTTAGAGCGAGTCAGACGTACACATCAGCAGGATAGAATTGAAGTTCGTGTGAGGCATAGCAAAGGGCATTATTTGTGGTTTGAAAGTTTGCATATTCCCTTACAAAATGCTTTAGGTGAGTTGAAAGGTTTTTTAATGAGCAGTAGGGATATAACGAAGCGTAAGGAAATAGAAGACAACTTACGACAAATAGGCCTGCAAGATTCTCTTACCGGCATTTACAACCGTATGTATTTTGAACAAGAAATGGATAGGCTGGAGAAGAATCGTACAACTTCGGCCGGTATTATTATTGCTGATTTAGACGATTTGAAACTCTATAATGACGGAATTGGTCATGCTGCCGGTGATGAGCTGCTTAAGGCGGCGGCTAACATCCTGAAAAATTGTTTTCGCGAGCAGGATACCGTGGCACGTATCGGAGGAGATGAATTTGCCGTCATTTTGCCAAATAGCGATTTGGCGGTGGTGAAAAAGGCCATTAAACGGATAAGGGATGCCATAGATGTATATAATCGTGGTAACCCGAAGCTGCCGATTAGCCTCTCCTTAGGTTATGCTGTTGGAGGAACGGAGTATACTCTGCGTGATTTGTTTAAAGAGGCAGATAAAAATATGTACAGTGAAAAAATAAAGCAAAGTACCAGTGATGCCAACTCCAGCATTGCTATACTTATGAGAACTTTAGAAGCCAGAGATTATCGCCCGCCTGGAGATTCTGATGCTTTGCAAAGATTGGTTTTGGATTTTGCTCGTTATTTGCAGTTATCAGAGCAGCAGCAGGAAAAATTGCGTCTTTTTGTCCGCTACCATGATATTGGCATTGTGGGTGTTCCAGATCGTATTTTATTTAAGAAAGGCAAACTTACGGATGCTGAAAGAAAGGAAATGCAGCATCATTGTGAAATTGGTTATCGCATTGCTTTGTCTGCCTTTGATTTAGTGCCTGTAGCTGATTGGATTCTTAAACATCATGAATGGTGGAATGGTCAGGGGTATCCGCAGCAGCTTAAAGCCGATGAAATTCCTTTTGAATGTCGCATGCTAGCCATAGCGGAGGCTTATCATGCCATGACCAGTTTCCGTCCCTATCGGCGTGCTTTTACTCATGAGGAGGCTATTTGTGAATTGCGAAAAAAGGCAGGTGTGCAGTTTGACCCGAAACTTACCGCAGCATTTATAGATATGTTAGAGCAAAAGAAAGCGCATGCCTTATAACCCCCTCAGATCTTATCAAGAGTTGAGGGGGTTATTTATTGGTGCTTTCTGGTTGTGCCGCAATAATGATATACTAAAATGGTGGAGAAAAGAAAAGCACCAAGAGCAAAAGTGGCACCACCACCGGCTCGCAGGAGTAAATAAGGGCGTATTAAAGTTTGGGCAGCTTGAAAGTCAAGCCCGGCCACGCGTATCAAATACGTTTGCAGAAAGCCGGCCAGTGTTAGAACTGTGCCCATAATAAGCAGACCGCAATTATTTAGTCCAAAACCGCAGCAAAGATAGAAATAGCTTTTAGAGGTGAGATCTTGTTTACGTGTTAAAGCATAGACAGAAAAAGCCAGCACCAGCATTCCAATGGCACCATACACTGCAAGGTGAGCATGGGCGGAAGTTAAGTAAGTGGCACTGCTGTAACGGTTAATTTGCGGAACTGCAATAACCATACCCAATACTGCTGCTCCCATAATGTGATAAAAAATACCGGCTGCGATAAAAACAAAAGTTAGTTTTTCCCCGTAATCCAGTTTGTTCCAGTTTGAGTGGGCAAGTCCTAAATAAAGAATATAGAGCAAAAGCAAAAGACCTATAAACTGTACAACGCTAAAAATTCCGCCAATCCACTGCCAGACAGTTGGCATGCCGATCCAATAATAATGATGTCCTGTGGCAAAAATAGCCCCAATAATTAAGATGGTTAGCTGTAAAAAAAGGATTTTTTCCAGCTTAGCTCGCTGCAGGGAAGTGGTCTTTAACAAGAATGCAGCCAAAGCTCCCAAAAGCAGTAATTCTTTGCTTAATTCTTCCCAGAGATGGATAACCCAAAAGCGAAAAATTTCACTAATAGTAGGTTGGTTGTAGTTGATGAGATTGGGCAGATAAAGCAGCAGAAGCAGCGCGGCTCCACTCAGGATTGAGAGGATAGTAATGCGTCCTCGCTGTCTAGTTTTTAAATAGGTACGCAGAAGATTATAAAAAAAGAGAATCAAAGTTATGGCAATGCCGAAATGGAAGGGGAAAGCAGCTTCGTTATATTCCATACCGTGCATTTGGCCCAGCATTAGTGAAAGCAAGATGCCTGTGGTTGTGAGGATGAAAATCCAGAACTGTGCAGTTGCAAGTTTCATGCTGTATAGTTCCGTTTGCGCTTCTTCGACAAAAAAATAATAGGAAGCACCCATGCTGCCCAAAAGCGGCCACAAAACACTTAAATTGAGATGGAAAGCTCGTCCTGTTTCTATGGGAATTGGTACGGGCAAATCGGTTACTACCAGGTCTAAAGCGCCTATAGTGGCAGAAACACTTTGCAAAGCTAAAAAAATAACAGGGGCCAATAAATAGGGGATGGCTGTTATTTGAGAATGATAACCTTCTTTTGGGGGCTCCTTCTTTTTTTGTCGAAAAAGAAACATTAGCAGTTTTCCCGGTATAGCTCTAATCTTCAACACTGCTGCTCCTTTTATCGTTCAATATAGGCTCCGGTGGCCATTTACGGGTATCAATATTATTTACATAACGTAAAAAAGCAATCATTGCTTTTGCTTCTTTTTCCGTTAGTTCTACATGCATTCTTTTTTTATGGGGCGGCAGTGGTGGCGGATTTTCGAAAAAACTAAGCAGCTCTTCCTTGGTATGCGTGGACATGATTTTCGTAAGATCAACGGCAGCATAACCACCGCTGCTTAAAAGAGAATGACATTCCATACAGCCGTATTTCTGCCAGATTTCACTACCGGCACTGGCTGCTGGCGGCATTTTAGCCGTAGTCTGCATTAACGAATAATAAATTAAAACGGCAAAGCAGATAAAACTAACGAGAAGAATTGTTATTAAATATAGCTCTGTTTTTCTCATAATTACCTCTTGTAGTTTGTTTTTTTTATTATTCCCTTAATCTAATGAGAAATAGAAAATAAAGCATACATTATTTTTGCGGAAAATAGAAACACTACAAGATAGTACTAAATGGAAATATTGGAGAGATATAAATTGCTAAAAACAAAAGATCTATTTTTAGCTGGATTTCTGGCCGGATGGGCGGGTAATATTGTAAAGGAAATAATGACATGCTTTTTTTACTTTATGGGGTGGGTTAAATATACTTTTGTGCATATAGCAGCCGGAATTTATTATAGTTTAGAAAACATAGATGCACCGTTTAGCTTGGTGACGGGTGCCATAACAGATTGGGCATTTGCAGGAGCTTTTGGTGTACTGCTAGCTTTGCTGCTGCGTTATTTTGGACCTGCTTATGCCGTTTTTAAAGGAATAGCTTTAGGGGCGCTGGTATATGCTCTTGCCTTCGGAGTAGGGATGGCATTGGATATTACGCGAGTTTCTTTAACTACACCACTGCCGGATTTTCTCTTACTTTTATCCCACCTGGCACTTGGTGCAGTTAGCGGCTGGGTATTGGAGAAATATTATCAGGAAGCAATAAAACATCATTAACTTTGTGCGACAGATGAAAACTGTATTTTAAGGCAAGGGAGGTAAGGTTAGTGTAAAATTACTATAGGTATTTAGAAGGGAATTGACTTCTAATTACA
>ERZ773359.5604-NODE-5604-length-11882-cov-5.109242_pt1 | contig 11882 bp, 9 predicted proteins | sample MGYA00374955_ERZ773359 | MGnify/ENA primary metagenome ERZ773359 (study PRJEB29098, sample SAMN04486028) | biogas fermenter metagenome | study: EMG produced TPA metagenomics assembly of the Biogas fermentation microbial communities from Germany - Plant 4 DNA1...
TCTACACCTAGAGTATCAAAGGTTTCCGGGATTGAGACCCAGTAATTATCATTCACACAACGACCAATAAAAGCTTTTTGTTCCTCCCGGTGCAGACGGGAAAAATCTTCAAGATAAAAACCGGCAAGTTTTTTATTCTGAAAATAGCGAGAAGTTTTGAAACCAAGAATTTTAACCAGGGGTAGGTTATTAAGCACACGCTGAATCAGAGTGCTTTTTCCTACATGCAAGTCACCTGTAACAAAAATATTGCTGCGCAAAATTGCTCACTCCCCCGAGCCTGTAGTCATTATAATATGCAAGCGCTCATTATGTCAATATAGACATAGCGACGTAAGATCATGAGGGTTTTTTATCTTCCTTTTTTTGGTTAGAGCAACCTCTTTATTCGTTTCCGGTTTTACCGTCAGCGAATTCATGAAAATATTTTTCAAAGATGCCATTTACGGCTTTTATAGACTCCTCTTTAAACTGCAGGTATGAATGCATAAGTTTCTTTGCTTCCGGGGTTAGTTCAGACCCACTGGCTCTGCCCCCGATATGTTTATGGATAATTTTAAAGCCTAAACGCTTTTCAGTAGCTTTCAGTTTCCCCCAAGCGGCGCGATAAGACATTTGTAACTTGGCAGCCGCCTGATTTATAGAGCCGTAGCGGTCTATAGCCTGCAATAAGGCCATCCTGCCGTCACCGAAAACGACTTTTTGCTCATTTTCAATCCAAAGCTTGCATCTTGGCTTTAGTTTTAAGTCCTCATGATCAGTCATTAAGTTCACCTCAAAAATAATTTACGCCTACTTGCCGTCTAAATACTGCTCCGGTATATTTCGGAGAAATTTGCTCTTATTCCTGCTCAAGCCACTCACTTTGTTCAGTGGCACTGAACCCAAGGTGTACCGCATAATAGGGGCGCTCCAAATGATGGCAGACTACAGGCATGTGCGGTGTCCCCTTAGGCACAATGATGACGGTAGCCTCGGAAAAAATATGTTCTTCTCCCTCCGGCCCCAACTTCACGCTTATTTCCGCTCCTAAATCATTAGGATTATCGGCATTATTGCCAAAAAAGATTAACAGTTTATCATACGGGTGTATCACGGCACCCTTGTCAGGAAACCACGGTCCGGTCTGATCATACATACCAAAAGTCAGATTTAGGTTTATTCCCTGTAAATCCTCGCCGCAAAAACAGGCTGCCTGGGCTGCTCCGGCCAAATGCTCCTGCAGCTGAAAATTTTTCATCAGATGAGAGTACATTTTCCCGTCCACATTTCCTTCCTGCTCGACTGTTTCCGTCGCCCCGCCTAATCCATGATCTACACTTAAAGCCACATGCATATGGGCGAAGGGGCGGTTTAATTTTTCCGTATAAATGGGACAATGTGGGAGTTTCCTGGGCACGGCAACTATGGTAGGTTTAGTGATTAAGTGCTGTTCGTACTCTTTTCCCAAAGATAAATTTAATTCTGCTCCTAAATTGCTTAAGCCGTCTTCACCATATCCAAAAAACAATAAAAGTTCATCAAAGGAATGGGCATGTGCCACCGCTCTGGGAACAACTCTGCGCACTTCATTATCTTTGTAACCTTTTTTAGGTGCCCACAGACCCTTGATCTCATAAACACCAATGACAAAATTGACCTCCAGCCCGTTTAAATCTGCAGCCTCCACATAAACTTTGTATCTGGCCGGTGTCCCGCCCATATTCTCTTTAAAGTGGAGCCTCTTAACCAAATTGCCGTACTTTTTTTCCATTATCCAGTTCCCCTTTCTTCTCTTCTTCTCGCATTTATCCCTTCTTTCATGTTATCCCCTCTTTCAGGTAAAATCAACTTTTTCCTTAACATCTTTGTTGCTTTCTTCAGAAATTGCAAAATTATTCCCGATACTTTTCCTCCTAACCGGGTAGCAAGGAAATTATGGTATAATGCAAGAAACCTAACTTATTCAGGAAGTCAGATCAGTCTTTTAATTCCGGAGGTGTAAAGATGTGAGTAGTGGCTCCTTTTCAGATAACGACCATATTTCAGGCTGTCTGGTTTGCGGCCGGGAATTATACTATTTGCCCAATAAACCGCTGCGCGCCCGCTGTTTTTACTGTGGCAAGGAGGAAATCACCCATTCTTTCTGCCTGGAAGGACATTATGTCTGCGATAACTGTCATCGGGAAAACATTTTAAAACTTGTTGAGACGACTTGCCTTAAAAGCAATTTGACCGACCCCCTTGCTCTTTTATTGGAAATTTTCCAATTACCTAATTTACATATGCATGGACCGGAGTATCACAGCATCGTACCGGCTGTTTTAGTCACGGCTTATGGCAATAGCAGAAAACAAAAAAATCATGATCTTATCGCCGCAGCCATTACCAGAGGAAAAACTGTTCCCGGCGGGGTGTGCGGGACACACGGGTCTTGCGGAGCCTGTATCGGCCTTGGTATTGCCTATGCCCTGATACATGAGGTTACACCTTATGCCCAAAAAAACAGAGGTGAAGCCAACCGCCTAACTGCCCTGGCCTTAACCGCCATCAGCCGCCTGGGCGGGCCACGATGCTGCAAAAGAGAAGCAGTGCTGACGATTGAAATTGCCAGGAAACATTTTAACTGTTTTGAACTTGATCTGTCGGAGAAAAATAAATATATTTGTAGCCAGTTTTTGCAAAATGAACTGTGTATAAAAAATGCCTGTCCCTATTACCCGCATTAATAAAAACTAACTCATCATCTTAATAAGTCACAATTTGAAGAAGGCGAGGGAAAAGATTATGCGTCAAATTATCAGAAAAACATATAGTGTCTGCCCGGTATGTTTAAAACGCATTCCTGCAGCTCATGTAGCTTTAGACAATAAGCTTTACCTGGAAAAAAACTGTCCGGAACATGGAAGTTTTTCCACCATTATTTGGCACGGACTCCGTGATCTAGAGTCTTGGCGCGGGGACCTGCCAGAGATTGCCCAGGGGGAAAACGAAAATTGCCCTCACGGTTGTGGGTTATGCCCTGAACACCAGCAAGATACTTGTTGTGTCCTGCTGGAAGTGACAAAACGCTGTAACTTACACTGCAGTTTTTGCTTTGCTGAAGGCGGAGACGGTGAAGATATACCTTTTACTACCGTCCGCAACAATTTATTTACCCTGGCCGATCCCGGCAAAACTTTAGTCCAGTTAAGCGGCGGTGAACCGACTGTACGGGATGATCTGCCGCAAATAGTTGCCGCTGCTAAAGAAGCCGGTTGCCAATATGTACAATTAAATACGAACGGTATCCGCCTGGCTCAAGACAAGGAGTTTGTTAAAGATCTGGTTCAAGCAGGTTTGTCGTTTGTTTTCATGCAATTTGACGGTATCGATGATGCAGTGTACCGCCGGCTGCGCGGGAAAGATTTATTTGCAATTAAAAAGGAAGCTATTGAAAATTGCGCTTCCTGTAATTTAGGCGTAACACTTGTGCCCACCATTGTCCCGGGTGTGAATACAGGGGAAATTGGCAGGATCATTCGTTTTGCCGTGTCCCATGCTCCTGCCGTCCGCGGCGTACATTTTCAACCTGTCAGTTTCTTTGGCCGGATTCCCGCTTTGCCTTCTGCTGAAGAACGTTTTACTTTGGACCAATTACTGGACGTCATTGAAAAGCAGGCGGGTGAACTTGTGCCACAGGATTCTCTGTTACCGTCCCGCTGTGACCATCCCCTCTGCGGCTTTCACGGTGACTACATTGTTATGAATGATAAAACTCTCTACCCGCTGAGACAAAGAGATAACTGCTGCTGCCAACCTACCTCTGCCGAACAAAACCGGGCCTTTGTGGCACGCAGGTGGCAGCGCCCGCAAGCTGAAACTAGCTCTGATAACCTCTTAAAACAAGAAGCGAAAGACCTGGGAGAAGCAGAAATTGAAACCCTGGAGGGGTTTCTCCACCGTATTCGTTCCCACAGTTTTACCCTGACAGCCATGGCTTTTCAGGATGCGGGCAATCTTGATCTTGAGCGTCTGCGCCGCTGCAGTCTGCATGTATTTGCTAATGATCGTTTTGTACCTTTTTGCGCTTATTATTTAAGCAAACAAGCTTGAAACCAGGCGCACTATCAATACTTTTTATGAGCTTACCCGCATTATGTTTGTATTGACATAACGATTAATTTATCTTTATAATGAAAGTGGATTCCAATACCTGTTAATATGGAGTGAAAGGGTGAAGAAATGAAACTTTCAAGAAAGGTCTTGACGATCAACGGTGTTGAGAGGGCTGTCTTGTACAATCCTGAAAAGGATTCACTGGCAGTAGTTCTGCGCAGGATGGGCCTTACCGGCACAAAGATCGGCTGCGGTACAGGTGTCTGCGGTGCTTGTTCCGTAATTTTGGACGGAAAAGTTATTCGCTCTTGTACCAGAAGGATGAAATCCGTTCCGGAATACAGCAACATTCTTACCATTGAAGGTATCGGTACTCCTCAGAACCTGCATCCCCTGCAGCAAGCTTGGATCACTTACGGCGGCGCACAGTGTGGCTTCTGCAGCCCGGGCTTTATTGTTTCCGCATACGGGCTTCTGTCGGAAAATGTTAACCCCACTCGTGAAGAAGTGCGCGAATGGTTTGAAAAGCACAGGAACGTATGCCGCTGCACCGGGTACAAGCCTCTGGTTGATGCAGTGATGGCTGCCGCCAAAGTAATGCGCGGTGAGGCAACCATGGAAGATATTACTTATGATTTCTCCAAAGAGAAAGATATTTATGGTTCCCGCCATCCCAGACCCAGCGCGCTGGGCAAAGTTACCGGTTTAACCGACTACGGCGATGACCTCAAACTGAAATTGCCCGATGGTTTTGCTCATCTTGCTGTCGTTCTGGCTGAAGCTCATCACGCAAACATTATTGAAATTGACGTCTCTGAAGCGGAAAAAATGCCTGGCGTCTACAAAGTCATGACCGCTGAAGACGTCAAAGGTACCAACAACTTAGATGCACCCTCCATTGTTCCTCGTCAAAAAGGCAAAGGGATTACAGAATTCCCGGTTATTGCCGGTAAAAAGATCTGCCGTCGCGGCGACGTTGTAGCATTAGTGGCAGCTGATACGGAAGAGCATGCCCGCGCTGCCGCCAAGAAGGTTAAACAAAAGCTTGAAGTATTACCTGCCTATATGACCTTCCCTGAAGCTGTTATGCCCAACTCAATTCAGCTTCACGAAGATCAGCCCAACTACTACATGAGTCAGCCTGTCTTTAAAGGTGAAGTCAGTGATGAAACCTTTGAAGATGCAGCTTATGTGGTAGAAGGCAGTTTCCACTCCCAGCACGAACCTCACCTGCCGCTGGAGCCTGATGTTGTACAAGCTTACTACGACGAAGACGGCATGCTGACTATCCAATGTAAGTCCCAGTCGCTGACGGAATCCATTGAAGCTGTCTCCATCGCATGCGGTATTCCCAAAGAAGAAATCCGCATGATCTTAAACCCGGTAGGCGGTTCCTTCGGCTATTCAACCAGCTCCAATACATATGCGCTGGTTGTTACGGCTGTACAAAACCTTAATATGCCTTGCACAATGACTTTAAACTATGAAGAGTTTAACCATATGTCCGGGAAGAGATCTGCCACTTATGCCAACGGCCGCATTGCCTGTGATGAAAACGGTAAAATCATTGCCGCCGAATATGACATCGCCTTGGACCATGGCGCTTATGCCGTTGTTGCTCCTAAAATCTTTAACAACCTGGTCTCTGTCGGTTTCCACGGCTATAACATTCCTCAGATCAGGGCTTTGGCCCGTGGTGGTGCTACAAACCACGCTTTCAACACGGCTTATCGTGGATTCGGTGCTCCCCAGGTCTACACCACCACAGAAGCACTCATTGACATGCTGGCAGAAAAAGCAGGAATTGATCCCTGGGAGTTCCGTTACATCAACGTGGCACGTCCCGGCGATCTGACCATTAACAGCCGTCCGTACCATGATTATGTCTACCCCGAACTGCTGGAAAGAGCCAAGCCGATTTACGATGAATATAAAGCGGAAGCTGAAGCAGCCAAGGCTGAAGGCAGGCATGTAGGTGTGGGCATTAGCATGGGTGGATTCTTAATCACCATCGGCTGCTTCGACTCTGCCGAAGTTGCCCTTGAATTAAATCCCGACGGAACTTTCACCCACTACAGCACTTGGGAAGATATGGGGCAGGGCGGTGACATCGGCTGCCTGACTCATGCCGTGAAAGCTCTTGAACCGCTGGGAGTAACTCCCGATCAGATTAAGCTGGTAATGAATGATACCAAGACCTGTCCGGATACAGGCCTGGCAGCAGCCAGTCGTTCCCACTACATGGCAGGTAACGCCACCATTGATGCCGCCAATAAGCTGATGAACGCAATGCGCAAGCCTGACGGCACCTACAGAACTTATGAGGAAATGGTGGCAGAAGGTATCCCCACCAAGTATATCGGCCATTATGACCAGTTTAATATCGGTTTACCCCCGGGACTTGATCCTAACACCGGTGAAGGTGAAAAGAACCCCACATTTATGTACAATGTCAACGTTGCTCTGGTAGAAGTTGATGTTAATACAGGTAAAACCAAAGTATTAAGATACACCTGCGTGGCCGACGTCGGTGTCATTGGCAACCGTCTCTCCGTTGAAGGTCAAGCTTACGGTGGGCTGTCCCACAGCATCGGCTTTGCCCTCAAAGAAATTTATGATGCAGAAGATAAACACGGCAACATGGCCGGCTGCGGTATTCCCACCGTCACCGACATTCCGGATGATTTCAATGTCATCCTGGTGGAAAACCCGCGTCCCAACGGACCTCACGGTTCCTGTGGCTGCTCTGAGTGCTTCCAGTCTTCAAACCATATGGCAGTAATTAATGCCATCAACAATGCCTGCGGTGTACGTATTTACGAACTGCCGGCCACTCCGGAAAAAGTTAAGGCCGCCTGGGAAGCCAAGCAACGCGGTGAAGAACTAAAACCCGAACCATATTATCTCGGCTCTGATTTCGAAGAAGAATTAGAAGAAATTAAAGCAAATCCCATCTAAAAACTATTACAGTCGGGTTTTAAACATTATTAAAATAAAGGGCTCGTCCAAGCGGCGAGCCCTTTAAAACAATATAGTACATAATAGAACCTTTAACGTTTGTAGATTACATAAATTTGCTCTAACATTAAAAACCTTCGTTGTGTATAATTGAAGCAAGCGGCTTTGACAGTAACCGGTGGAAAACATTTTCTACAGCCCGAAACCGGAAAGGAATGATAATTATGATTAATCTTGATGAGCTGAAACTTGAGGATTCAAAAGCACTTACCGCAAAATGTTTTCACGGGGAGCCTGCCTCATGTTCCTTTGCCTGCCCTTTCCAGCTTGATGTGCGTTCATTTCTCCGCAGGGCCAGTGAAGGAAAATGGGCAGGAGCATATAAAGCTTATCGCAACGCCACCGTTTTTCCCGTAATCGTCAGCACTCTCTGTGATCAACCCTGCCAAAACCGCTGCCAACGTACACTACTTGGTGACGAAGCCATTGCTGTGCGTGATGTGGAAAAAGCTTGTGTTAAATATGTCAAAAACAGAAAACCGCAATCTTACTCCATCCCTCCAAAAACTGAAAAAATCGCCGTGGTTGGTGCCGGTGTAGCAGGTCTTTCCTGTGCTTTAAACCTGGCACAAAAGAAATATAATGTTACTGTTTTTGATAAAGAAGACAACCTAGGGGGAGTTTTGCGTACTCATCCTGACTTTCCCGCCTTTGCAGAAGATATTAAGCTGCAGTTTTCCGCCGTTAAAGTAGATTTTCAATTTAACCATGAAATAAATTCTTTGGCTGAACTGGCGGAGTTTGATGCTGTATATATTGCCACCGGTGCCGGTGGAGAAGATTTCGGTCTTTTAGAGAGCTGGAATGACGAAGTTTTCACCACAGCCAAAGACAAGATCTTTATGGGCGGAATGCTCACAGGCGCCACCCTGATGGAAGGTATAGCCCAAGGTAATCTTCTCTCTAAAATTATTGAAGGTTACCTGCAAACAGGGCGCGCCTCCCTCGGCTACGTCAGTTATGACAAAGATTACTGCGGACATTACCTGGAGCATGAGGATGCCGTTTCCATGCCGAAAGTAATAGCTTCCTCCTCAGAGGGCTATACTGAAGAGGAAGCCAAACAAGAAGCGGCGCGTTGTCTTTTCTGCGATTGTGATAAATGTCTGACACAATGCGAAATGTTAAAGCGTTTCAAGAAAAATCCCCATATCATCGCCGTGGAAGCATACAATGACATCAAGGCCAACCCGCCTTATTCCACCCGCTCCCTTACCAGGCAAACTTATTCCTGTAATCTGTGCGGGTACTGCAAATCCATCTGTCCGGAAAGCGTTGATATTGGCGAAGTTCTGCGTCTTTCCCGCCGTGCCCGCATGAATGCCAATATTCATCCTGCCGCTTTGCAGGATTTTTGGCTGCGGGAAATGGATTTTGCCACCACAACAGGTGCTTACACTTCCGCCCCCAAAGGCAAAGAACAATGCGAATATGCCTTCTTCCCCGGCTGTCAGTTGGGTGCGGCAGCACCCGGATATGTGCTGCAGTCATACTCCTACCTGGCCCAAAATTACGATACAGGGATTATGCTTACTTGCTGCGGTGCCCCTGCCTACTGGGCCGGAGACGACAAACGCCTGGAGGACAACCTGGCAAAAATCAAAGTAGATTGGGCAAAATTAGGCAATCCTACCCTCATCTTTGCCTGTGCCACCTGCAGACTGATGTTTAAACAGTTTTTGCCGGAGATTAATACTATCTCCCTTTATGAACTCCTGGCGCAAGATGAAGAACTCATGCCGGCACAACCTTTTGCCGAAGCAGCAGTTTTTGACCCCTGTAATGCCCGGGGCAATGAAGAAATGCAGCAAAGTGTACGCAAACTTGCCCAGAAGGCCGGCATTAATATCACAGAACTCAAGGACAAGAATCGTTGCTGCGGTTATGGCGGGCTCATACGCCTGGCCAATCCTTCTCTTTATGATGAGATAGCGGAAAACCGGGTTAATGCCAGCGAAAAACCGTACATTGTCTATTGCGCCAACTGCCGGGAAGTTTTTTCTACCCGGGGTAAAGAGTCTCTTCATATCCTGGATCTTGTTTTTGGGACCGGAGAAAACCGGAAAGTACCCACCTTACTGGAAAAGCGGGAAAACAGCCTGGAGGTGAAAAAAGAATTGACGGCTGAAATTTCAGGCACTGCCTTTACACCGGATAAGCAACCTTGGGATGATTTGACTTTACTCATTGATGATGAAATACAAAAAGAAATGGAAGAAAAATTAATTTCTGCCGTTGAACTGAAAGAAGCCATCTGGCAGGCAGAAACTACAGGGGAAAAATTTTATGATGAAAGCGAAGGCATTAGTCTCACCAGCATGATTAAGCCGGTCATCACTTATTGGGTAGAGTATAAAGAAGTAGGTGCGCAAACCTATCAAATCCACAGTGTTTATTATCACCGCATCCGCTTTAAAGAGGAGGGATAAAGTTGGCGGCAAAGGAAAGGAAATGGAAATGCTGGAAATGCTCGGAGGAGCTTGTAAAGCAACAGGTTTTGTTCACTTATTTGGGGCACACATTCTCTCATGACCTGCCTACTTGCCCAAAATGCGGCCGTGTCTTTATCCCGAAAGAGCTGGCGGACGGTGCCATTGCCGAGGTTGAAGAACAGCTTGAAGATAAATAAGGAAAACTGCCTCTTTTAGTGAGGCAGTTTTTATTTTTCGGGCTTTTCACCATTATGTACTGGATTTAGCCGTTTTTTCTTTTTTAAATCCCGGTCCCATATTGCAAAAGACCATTGTTAGTTCCATATCGGAAAGACGCTTCGCTTCCATTTTAGGTATAGTTAATGTGGACGGATTGGGGTACGGAAAATCCATAGCCTCAAAAGCATCGTTAATGATAATCCCCGAGCCGTGCAATTCTTCCGCATGCAAAATACAGTAAACCATGGCGGCACCGCCTGCTTCAGGGGGAATCATACCGTCAAAACCGGGCATTGCCAGCTTCGGCATTTCCATTCCTTTTGGCAGTGGCGGCATTTTAGATAAATCAATCCTGCCCACTCCTGCCGGCACCATGCAAAAGACATGGACGCCTGTGTCCTTAACTTCATTAGCCAAAGACATGATCAAAGATGTGGCCGCCGCTTTGCCGGCGGTATAAATACTTCCTCCCACCATGGGCGGGCAGTAGTGAAACTGTGTAGTGCTATATGTAACAACACCGTGTTTGCGTTCAATCATTCCCGGTACAAATTCCTTTGCCGCCAACATCACACCCCGGGCCGAGATGGCATAAGACTGGTCAAGATCCTCAATGGATGAACCTAAAACGGGTCCGTTAAGACGCATATTCATGGCGTTATTAATAAGAATATCGACCTTGCCGAATTTCGCAAAAGCTTTCTCCGCTAAATTTTTTACATCCTCTTCCTTTGTCATGTCAGTTTTGACAAAGAGGGCTGTATCCGGGCCGTTTTCAGCGTTAATGACGCGTTCCGCCTCAACCCCATACTCATCAAGTATGTCGGCAATGACAACTTTCCCGCCGGCCCAGGCAATGGCCCGGGCAAACCCTAAACCGATATTTCTGGCACCGCCGGTAATAACGGCAACTTCACCCTGCAGCGCATCCTTCTTAATCCCCACATACTCTAAATCAATCGGTTCAATATTTAAAAATGAGTTTTTCACTATGTTCTCGGCTGACATTCGCGTTTCTCCTTTCTTCTTTACCCCCGCACTGAATTTTGGCAAAAATATGAATATTTGAGCCATGGCGTGAGGAAATTTTTTCTTACTTTTCATTATACTCTGAACACGAAGCTTATTCAATCCATTTCCTGCTGCTTTTTCCTCGTCTGCCGTTATATCTTTTGTCTCTTTTCCAACTCCCTGACCAGCAATCTGGCTGCATAGTCAACATATTCATGGCATTTTAGCCTTGCAGCTTTATCGGCAGCAAAGTCACTATACTGCTCGGGCAAATCGTATCCGGTCAAATCGCGGCAGTTTACCGTACCGAAGCGTGCAGCAAAATCTTTATATATGCTTTGCGCCGTTTCATAGGCTTTAAGGGCCAACTCCTTTTCTTCCGCCAATACACGGTTATAAATTAAACCTACAAGCATGAACACACCGGATAATGCCCCGCAAACAGAGCCGGTGCGAGCTACGCCCCCGCCAAAACAACCGGCAATACTTGACGGCACTTCACTGTCCGGCAGCAATTCATTTCTTCCGGCCAGAAAGGTAGCCTCTGCACAACTAAACCCAGCCGTAAAATATTGTTTTGCTGCCGCAGCAACCCTTTCTTCCTGATTACCCATTACTCAAATCCCTCCACTGCTAAAAATAATTGAATAGATACCACCAAATTAATGTCAGTCAGATTTATTCACTAGTTTATAAATAATTTCTGCAAAAGAACATGATTTCCTTGCAGTAAGATGACGACCCCTTTAAATTCTCTTAGTATATCTTGTAGTTAGCAAAATGTGCTGGTAAAATATGCATAAAGTGATACAGAATTTTGTGTATATCAAACCTATGAAAGGAGCAAATAACTTTTCTTACAAACAAGAAAACCAAACAAGGAGAGAAATATCGTGAAAAAAAACCTGCCTGCACTTGTCGTTTTGTTGGTGCTTCTGCTGCCCGCTTGCATAGTCAATGCCGCCGGTTTTACAGATGTGGAAGGTGAAACCGCCTCTGCCGTCTTTAAGCTCTCTGTACTGGGGATTATTGACGGTTACCCGGATGGAACTTTCAGGCCCGGTAACAGCATCACCAGGGCTGAATTCGCTAAAATTGCCGTCACTGCCCTGGGTTTGGAAAAAA
>ERZ773359.5611-NODE-5611-length-11871-cov-4.737475_pt1 | contig 11871 bp, 9 predicted proteins | sample MGYA00374955_ERZ773359 | MGnify/ENA primary metagenome ERZ773359 (study PRJEB29098, sample SAMN04486028) | biogas fermenter metagenome | study: EMG produced TPA metagenomics assembly of the Biogas fermentation microbial communities from Germany - Plant 4 DNA1...
CCCATGCTCGTGGGTACAAGCAGTGCATATTTTGCGTCCGAACGCAGTTTCATCTTGATCCCCTTTCTTCCATCGCTTCCTAGTCTATGCCGAAACTTCTAGTCAGCGAAAATCCTTCTCCAAGGCCCAAAGCCCCAGGGCTGGATTGCTGATGTAGAAGATCTCTTCGCCTGCAACAATGTTAAAGCCTTCCTGAAGCTCCCGCCGGTTGTACCGTGCCGCCGCCTCTTCGTACGAGAGGTGGGCGAAATGCACTCCCCTAACCTCGCTTCCCGTCAGATGCTGCACCGCATATGTGATCTTGAACCTGCCGTCGGAGGAACCGTGTATTAGATGCGCGGCCACCGAAAGGTTCTGGGCCAACTCTGGGTCGTCTTTGACAAGCTGCAGGATACTTAAGCGCTTTTGGTAACCAAAGGCCCGGATCAGGCGATCAATACCGGGATCCTCTCCGAAGGAGTGCACTCCAGGAGCTAAGATAATCAACTCCCCGCCGTCCGCGATGGCCATGCGGGTGCGGTAAACCGCCTTGTTCCCCAGCCAAGTGCTCCTAAACTCAGCCGGCTCCAGATAGACCACTACCTTCTGCAGTGGTTCCTGAAGCAGATCCAGGTTGTGTTTTCGGCTCAGGGATACTGCCTCTTCGAACACCTTCCGCTCCCTGCCGATGAACAGGCCCATGAGAGAGGTATCTTCACCTTGTGTTTTAGTAACAGTTAAAATGTAAGCCAGGGGAAGACTGCTCAGGAAGTGTTCCTCCGCGTAGTCGAAGACCCTGCGAACCGGGGAATGGTCCCGCCCCATCATCCGCTCCATGCCGTAGACGGCCCCGAGGAAGTGCGATTTGTCAATGATCTCTTTCCCGCCGCAGCCCACCACGATGTTCTTGGTGTAGTTGGCCATGCCCACCACTTCGTGGGGCACCACCTGACCGATGGACAGGATCAGATCATAGCCGCCCTCCACCAGCTCCCGGTTGATCTCCACCGCGATGGAATAGTCCAAAAGCCCCTCGGATACTTCCTCCACAAATCCGCCGGGCACAACCCCCACCCGGGTAACATCGGTCCTCCAGTTGTGATCGATATATGCCTCGGGAGGAAGTTCGACTCCAAAGATACGCCTCTTCTCCTCAAGCGTCATGGGGACGTGGGTGCCCAAGGCAGGCAGGACCCTCACCTCCGCTGGCTGTAGCAGCTTGTACAGCATATTGGTAATTGGACCCGCTAGGCTGTGCCCCCGGGTACCGTCGGGCGGGATCAGAAGCACCTTGTTCAGGGGCCGGTTCAGTCCCTCCAGCCACTCCTTAAACGTGTCCTGCAATTTATCTAGACTTATCGGTCCGTCTGCAAGAAAACAGCTTCGCATACAGCTCACCTATTTCCAATTCTTGTGGCCAAAACGCTACGCTTCAGATCCATCGATGCTATTCTTGAACTGCGTACTCACTATTAATTCAGATCTCGGAACTCCCTGATCTTCTCCCGGCAAAATTCCACCAGTCTCTCCCTAACCTCGAGGAACGTTGGGACTGGCTTCACCTGTACACCGTGGGTGCTGAAGTAGTCAGAGATCGAGCGCGTGTAAAGAAGCATATAGTCTGTACCAACGTTTATCTTAGCTATGCCGTGGCGAATTGCCTCCCGAATTTCCTCTTTTGGCGTACCTGATCCGCCATGGAGGACGAGGGGAACCTCAGTGAGAGACCTTATCTCCTTCAGCCGCTCGATATCGATTTTTGGCGGAAACTTGTAATGGCCATGGGCTGTTCCCACACATACAGCCAGAGCATCCACACCGGTTTGGGCCACAAACTCCCCGGCTTCACGAGGATCAGTCATCAGCTTCTGCATCTCAGCATAGGAGTCCGGAAGTTCGTCGCCGGTGGTCATGTGTCCGATTTCCCCTTCTACGCTCACTCCTACAGCATGAGCCAGTTGGCTCACCTGTTTGGTTATGGCCACATTACCCTCAAACGGCAGACTCGATCCATCGATCATAACGGAAGAAAACCCGCCCCGAATCGCTTGAACGATTTTATCCAGCGTCTTGGCATGATCGAGATGCAGGCTGATGGGAATATTGACCTTACTCGCTTCTACCCGCACAATCTCCCCGTACAGATCAGCCGAAATGTAAGAGTCGAGGTTTCCCTCGTACACGGCGACAATGACGGGACTCTGTTCCTCTTGAGCCGCTGTGATCACGGCTTGGATACTCTCCAAATTGGTTACATTAATAGCTGGAATGGCATAGTTGTTTCGCTGTGCATCCAACAACAGTTCTTTCATTGGCAATAGCACCGATGTTTTCCTCCAAACGTATAAATGTTATTAGTCTATCCTAAAGCGTATAGTCCCTTCATCGGCTTTAACAGAGCCATCTTGGGCGAGAATAGGTTTGACCCTGAGTGACTATGCGAGTTTGAGGTTTCCGCAGCGGATCCCGCGTTCCCTAAGAAACTCCTCAACTTCGTTCAACGTTGGCAGGGCCTCAATTCCACCCATGCGCGAGCATTTGATTGCCGCTACCGCATTGGCAAATACCACGGAGTCGTGCAAGGAAAAGCCTTGATAAAGGCCGTAGATGAACCCGCCTCGGAATGAGTCTCCCGCTCCTGTTGTATCAACAGCTTTCACACTAAACCCGGGAACCTTCTGGCTATCCTTAGGTGTGACTATCAGAGCCCCGTGTTCGCCACGAGTTAGGACAGCTACTTGAGAATCGTTTGTGAACATGGCCCTTGCAGCAGCTACTTGATCATCTATCCCGGTATAGGCCGTTGCAAAACGATCGGGCACAACCACGAAGTCTGCCAAGGCAAAGAACTCCGGAAGTCTCGGGTTCGTATCATGGGCGCTGATATCGATCGTAATAGTGATCCCCTTTTTCTTCGCTTCATGCGCTATCTTTAGGGCATCACTAAACCAGTTACCGTCAAGGTGCAGAATCCGACATCCCGTCAGGGAAGGGAGCTTTAGTGAGTACCCAGTTCGCTGCACGCCTCTATCATGTACTATGGTACGCCGCGCTTCTGCATCGACCATAACAAAACTGTATGCGGTAACACCACCGTTCACAGTTTGCACGTTGGTGCAATCTACCCCCACAGCCTGCAGTTGCTCCACCGCAAACTCGCCGAAATGGTCATCGCCGATGGCTGAGGTCAACTCCGCGCGGATGCCCAGTTTTGCAAGGGTCGCTAGCGCTATAGCGACCATTCCCCCTACTTCCGTGTTGGATCGCTCAGTGTATACCGTCCCATCTAGTTCAGGAATCGTCTCTACAAAGCACCGAAGATCTACTACTGTTTGCCCTAGACCAACTACCTTACCCACCGATACCGCCCCTTTCCCCCAAAAAAGTCCTTACTTCAACGCACCTACAGTTAGACCACGGACTAAGTATCTTTGTACGAATAACCCTGCTACGAAAATCGGGAGCATAATGAGAATAGCAGCGGCTGTCAACTCACCCCACAAGATCTGATGTTCTTGCACAAACATAGACGCGCCAATGGGCAGAGTCCGAACATTGCGTGCCGTTAAGATCAGCGCAAACAGATACTCATTCCAACACTGGATCAGAACCAGAATCGAAGTTGCAGCAATTCCGGGTGACGCCAGGGGCAAGATCACTTTCCAAAAAGCCCTATACCGGGAGCAACCGTCTACCAGAGCCGCCTCCTCCAGCTCCATCGGGAGGTTTTGGAAGAAGCCCATCAACATCCAGATACCAAAAGGTAGGTTAAACCCGGTATAGACCATGATGAGGCCTGGATAGGTATCGAGCATCCCATAAGTCCTAAATAGAATGAAAACAGGCAACACAATCGCCATTGGCGGTAGCATCCTGAATAGAAGCACGTACTTACCCATCTCCACGCCGCGAGCCTGGTAGCGAGTAACGCTGTATGCCCCCAAGGACCCAACCACCATAATCACTACGGTCGAAACCACGGCCACAACTATGCTGTCAAAAAAGTACTTACCAAATGGCTGTTTCTCGAAAACGTTCATGTAATTGCTCAGAGTGGGTTGGAAGATCCATTTCGGCGGCATCGCGAAAGCGTCAACATTGGACTTGATCGATGTGAGGAAGGTCCAAATCACCGGAAAAAGGCTTACAAGACACGCTCCGACGACGAGAAGGGCAAGAACAGCGGTGCTGACAATTTTAGCGTTCCTTCGGGACACCTAATCACCCCCAGTTTTCTAGGAATCGGTGGAGATGCGGCTTACTCTCAAAGCCAACCAAGTCAACAGGACGATGATGACTAGAATTATCTGCGCAATGCTAGCTGCTTCCCCGAGGCGGAACCAGCGAAATGCTATCCTATGCATGTGAACGTTCAGTGCTTCGGTAGCCGTACCCGGTCCTCCACCTGTCAAAACGTTGATCTTGTCAAAGATCTTAAACGAGTCGATGAGGCGGAAGGTAACTGCCACTAGGATTGGGCCGGACATGAAAGGCAGGGTCAAAAAGCGGAACACCTGAAGCCTTGAAGCCCCATCTACTCTGGCAGCCTCAAAAGGTTCCTGCGGTAAAGACTCTAGCCCCGCGAGTAATATGAGAAAGACAAACGGCGTCTGCTGCCAAACATCCGATATGATCAGGCTCCAGAAGGCCAACGTTTGGTCGCCCAACCATGGATACCTACCGAGACCAAGCACTGACATCAAGTAGTTGATTATGCCTATTTGGTAGTCTAGCATCAGCTTCCACATCAGGGCAACGACTACAGGAGTCAGCATCAAGGGTGTTAACAGACAGGCGATTACAATGGACCGTTTCTTGGCACCTTTGATGTTATAGACAAGCTGGGCTAAGAAAAATCCAAACACAAGCTCAAGTGCAGTTGAAATGCCGGAAAAAAGAATGGCCACCCGGAAGGAATTCCAGAATTCTGCACGAGTCAGCGTATGAAGGTAGTTCCGCAGTCCAACGAACGAAAAACCCGTCAGGAAGTTGAGCAAGGTTGCATTCGTAAAGCTTAGCCAAATGGAGTAGCCCAAGGGATAGACTACAACCGCAAGCAGAATGATGATGGTAGGAAGTAGTAAGAGGAAAAGAAACCGCTTCTCAATAAACCGGCTGAACCAATTGTGCTGCAAGCTCTTGTTGGAATGGGCCGGCATGGATACACCTCCCTGCGCAAACTGCAATTCGCATTGCGGAAGCCAAACAACCGAGAAAGACTCGGTTGTTTGGCTTCCCCCATTGTTAGTTGTAGTAGCCAGCCGCCTTCAGCAGTTCGGTTACTTGCTGTGCGGCGTCGTCCAGAGCTTCTTTGGGAGTGAGTTCGCCGACGAACACCCGCGAGTGAGCTACTTGGAGAATGTCGCTGATCTGGGCCCATTCAGGGATCGACGGTTTCGCCTTAGCATACTTCAGGGTCTCTGCAAGAATGGGCAACTCAGGCCGTACGCTAACAAACTCGGGGTTGCTCAGCACAGATTGGCGAGCGGGAGTTCCGCCAGCCAAGAGATATATTCTGGCTGCTTCTGTTCCGGTGACCCACTTGATGAAGTCCGCCGCAGCTTCCTTGTTCCTGGAGCTAGCGGGGATTCCCAAGCCCCAACCGTGGGTCAACGGTGTTCTTCTAATGGTGCCATCAGGCTGCCTTACACCGGGAATCAAAGTGACACCCAGGTTATTGGCTACCCTCGGAGACCTCTCAGGATCCATGAAGATAACGGTGTCCGAGTTCCAGTGCTGGAGAAAAGCAGACTTTTCTTGCCTAAAGGACTCGATTACACCTGCGGCATCGAGGGACGCTACGTCTGGCGGAACAACGCCCCACTCGAGGAACAAGCCGGAGTGGAATTCGAGAGCCGCTACACCAATCTCGTCGTTGAACCGCGGTCTCCAGTTTTCGTCAAACAGCTCGCCACCCATGGCCCACAGAATCTGGAACCATTCGGCGATAGGAGATTCACTGCCACGCATTCCCCTTACGTTTGTCCCGTATTCCGTAGGAGAATCGGGGTTGTACTTCTTGGTAAATTGCTTGGCCAACTCCAAGTACTCGTCGTAGGTTTCTGGAACTTGAGTCTCATCTAGGAACTTCGTGTTGTAATGGAACAACCATGTGCTAACGTCTGTAGGTAGACCGTAGATCTCGCCTTTGTAGCTAAAGGCATCAATCATTGCCGGGTAGAAGTCGTCAAGGTCCATGGACTCATCGCTGTGCAGGTAGTCGCTCATGGGCGCAAGCAAACCGGCGGATGCCCAAGCGGCAGCATAGTCACTCATGTATAAAATTACGTCTACATCAGTTCCCGCCATCAAGGAAATGGCTTGTCTTTCGAAGTATCCATCTCGACCGGCCTCATCGATGACGACTTTGTTACCTGTGATACGCTCATATTCAGGGACAACAGCCTTAATGGCGTCTCCCTCGGGGCCAACTCTTGTCATAACTACAATGGTAGTCGGAGCAGCAAAGAGCGGCATGCTAACCAAAGAGACTAGCAACAACGAAAGGAAAACCATTCTGGTCAGTCTTCTTGTCACGTCGAACCCTCCATTCAGTATTTTACAATTCTACTTCTCGCTCCCAACCTCAGTGAACCAGGACGACTCGTAGCGCTTTCACCCCCTCTAGTTTTAGTTTAAACAGCGAGCATTGAAGACTCTGGCACAAACAACACAAACGCAAACACATGGTAACACCTGTTACGTATTTTCTGATTTAGTATAACGAAGATTTTTGCGCTTGTCAATGATTTTTTGCTCAAACCAATAAACTGTCCGCGGTAAGTGTCCTAACTGTCCCCATAGACAGCACCAAACATGGCTGTCCCATTAGCGAAAAACGCTGCTAAACACGGAGGGATGAGCTCTCCCGTCCGCGGCCTGTCTGAACTCGCAGTCGCAGTCGTCCACACTCTTTGTTGCCCATCACAACAAACTGCCCGTGTTATGTTGACACAAACTGTAAATTCGGCTATACTATCCTCAAGCCTTTGTTAACACGTGTTATCATTGGCTAATCATTAAGAAAAGGAGCACTATAATGAACCAGTTTTACTTGCCTACACAGATCGTAGCAGGAGAGGGCAGTCTAGCGCTTTTAGGAAGTCATGCACGCTCTTTCGGTTCGCGCGCATTGGTCGTATGCGGCAAACGCTTTCTTCGTGGAAGTGGACACCTGAACAAGATACAACAAAGCTTGGCTGAGTCTGGAGTCAGTTACACTATCTTTGATGAGGTCACTCCTGACCCGACGGCAGCAATCGTTGAGCGAGGGATCGCAGCGGCCCGTACGTTTCAAACCGACGTGGTCATTGGAATAGGCGGCGGCAGTGCCATGGACGTTGCTAAAGCTGTCGCGTCGGCCGCTAACGAATCATTGTCCATCGAAGAACTGATAGACCAAGGATTGTCCAGAAAGGGACTTCCCTGCATCTGCATCCCCACAACTTCAGGAACTGGCTCCGAAGTAACAGGCATCTCGGTGCTCACTATCCCGGCTGCCCAGAGAAAAACGGCGCTGCGCGGGGTTCACAACTTCCCGAACGTAGCGATTATCGACCCCGTGTTAACCTACTCTCTCCCTCCCCAACTCACCGCAATTACTGGCGTGGATGCCTTGACGCACGCCATTGAAGCGTATCTTTCTGCCCGTGCCACAGCCTTTTCGGATGCGGTCGCGGAACGTGCGATTCAGATGATCGGCAATTCCCTGCTTACGGTGTTTGCCAACCCCTCCGACCGCCAAGCCCGCTCTGATATGGCCATGGCCAGCTGTCTAGCCGGGATAGCTATTTCTCAAGCAGGCACGGGCGGAGCCCACGGGATTGGCATGAGTCTAGGCGGCTTGTTCAACGTTCCACATGGTATGGCTGTGGGCAGCGTACTTCCCCACATTTTGAGGTTCAATGCACGCTGCTGTCAGAAAAAGCTTAGTAGAATCGCCACTCTGTTGGGCCATGCCTCATCTGATCACACCGCGGATGGTGCAACCGCCGCCATAAAGATCATCGTAGATCTTCTGGAGAAGCTCGAACTGCCAACAAGCTTGGCTCACCTAGGCTTGAGCCCTAGTGACCAAGAGAGGCTCCTCGAAGACACATTGAGCCAAAAAGCATGGGCCACCAATCCACGCACCGCATCGAGACAGGACGTTCAAACGCTCATATCAGAGCTGGTTCGGGATTAACCGGAGCTCACTACAAACTAATCACCAACGGATGTTGGGGGGAGGCTGCCTATGAGCAGAGTAACGAGCGAAGACGTGGCGCGCTTGGCGGGAGTGTCCCGCACTACGGTTTCCTTCGTGCTTAACAACAAACCTGATGCGCGCATCTCGGAAACTACCAGAGCAAAGGTTCTGCAAGCAGCTGCGAAACTCGGCTACTTGCCCAACAGAATTGCGCAGAGCCTGAAGACGAATCGCACCGGCGTTATCGGTCTCGTTCTGCCGACCATCTCTAACTCGTTCTTTCCGTTGATTGCCCAAGGAGTGGAAGATACAGCCTGGAAGCATGGCTATGCCACCCTAATCTGCAGCAGCTCCCGCAACCCGGTCAAGGAGGAGTCATATATCACAGCCCTCGCCTCCAGAAGGGTAGATGGTGTGATCCTGGCGCCGGTGAGCGGTTCCGCAAGACACCTGGAGCCTCTAACTCGTTCGGAGACTCCCATCGTATCCCTGGACAGGAAATTGTCCGACTCGAATATCGATTGTGTTCGAGTCAATGACATGGAGGGCGGAGAAATGGCAGTCAGTTATCTGCTCTCCTTGGGACACCGCAATATTGGTTTCATTTCCAGCCCTACAACGGTCACTAGCAGGCAGGACCGCTTGTTAGGTTACCGAAAGGCACTAGAAAAGGCGAGGATACCATACGACAAACGACGCGTTCTAGTCTACGAAGGAGAAGAGGATGAGTGCCTAGATGTAACCTATGAGTTTCAAGTTGGACTGGCTTTAGGGAAGCGACTACTTGAAGACAACCCGGAGACAACCGCGATATTTGCCGCCAACGACATGATCGCTATCGGTGCAATCAAGGCGATTCAAGCGTTGGGTTTATCCGTCCCCGACGATGTCTCGGTAATCGGTTTTGACGATGTCCCCATAGCCCAGATGTGCATACCTCCCCTGACAACCTTGGCGCAGCCGAAGTACGAAATAGGAAAGGCTGCAACGGAAATGCTGATCACCCGCGTCGAACAAGGCGCGAACTTCGATTATGTTGGCACAAAGCTCTTCAGTCCGAAACTGGTTGAGCGAGAAAGCTGCAGACCGCCAAACCGGAGGCTTTAGTTTAGAGCACAATGAGCAGATCTCTAGGCCCAGCAGACCCCGCTGGGCCTAGTTTTCGATCATCTCTGGAATCCTCTACTCCGTCTCGATACCCAAGGCCCGCAGATGTCGGCCGATATGGGCAACTAGGTACCGTTCGTAGACGTCTTCGTGAGATCTGAGGACCGCGAAAACCCGCTCACCCAGTACAGGATCAGCCAGGATAAACCCGTAAGTGATATGCAGCAACTGCCGAGCGTGATCATGATCAAGGAGACCAGGAAGCTCTGCGTCGGATAGGCTGTCCAAAGACGGAACGGCACCGATATTCAGGCGAACTTTGTAAAATGCGCGAGCTTGATCTACTGTGTCCAGGGCCTTCCGATGCATCATGCGATATAGCGCCGGCTCTTGGGAGGCAATCACCCGAACGGCTTCGAGCCAGTTAGTGCCTGCCGTCTTGATATGGTAGCCACTGCTGCTGGCATGCTTGCCGATCGCGGGAAAAATGCTAAACTTGTCGCTTCCCGAATGGATGCTCAGTCTGTAACCAAAATGCCGGGCAATCTTCGTATGGAGCCCAAACTCTTCCTCGAACTGCTGGTGATCACCAACGTAATCGATCCCTTTTTCGAACGAGCCACAGAAGCGTGGGGCCAAGGAAGTCACCTCAACGCCCCTTCTTCGCAACTCACTGGCTACAAAAAAGTGATCTTGCGGACTAGTGGGCGTAGCAACTTAGTCAATACTGTTTTCAAAATCTATGGGCCGCGCCTGCCGAGCAATCACAGTCTCATAGACCATGGCTATGAAATCCAAAGTCCGGTAATACGTGAGCACCATGCGGTGAAACTGCACGTCGCCCATATCAACAAAAGCACCGTCGCTCAGTTCGTAGCGACGCTCCCGGTACAGCTCTGCAAAGAGTCCTCGCAGGTCACCCGGAAGCTCGCCATAGCGCCTCTCAACCTCCGAATCTGCCAGATGGGCCACTTCATCGTCAATATGCTCTGAGCAGTCAAGAGTAATCATGCTGAATCCCAGATCCAACGCTGCCTGGATGTGTTCTACTTTCTTGAGATGATCTCCGTCCGCGCCATAGCCCGCTTGGTATCCCTCTTGAAAGACTGCCCAAGTAGCCGCATCCAGCACATCCTGATATGTGCGCTGAGTCAGATCCAGTTCCCGCATGGACTGCTGGGCTAAGACGGGACGTACTCGAGTATGGCGGATGGCCTTTATGTGCCCTGGTGAAGCTAATCCTAGGCGATCGCCCAGACCCATGGAAATGCCTTCTCTCCCGAACGCCTGCGGGGCTGTCCAAGGCACAACCGATCTCAGCACCTTCGCATTCTGGCTGGTGAGTTGAGCCATGTGGACTGTAAACTGCCCCATGGTGGTCTTGCTCTCAGCCGCAAATGGAGTGTTGGCGCCTTTTGTCACGATTACTAGTAGTTTCTCCAGCTGGTCTCGGACCAAGAACAGCAACTGGCCATCCAAGAACTGAACAGAAGCGCCGTACACACCGGGCACTTGGCCGCTTCGTAGCCCTTCCGCTAAGGACGGAAGGTCGGCTGCCCGTTCAACTTCCTGCCTCCAAGTCTTCAACAGACACTCCTCCTCAAACGCGGCATCTTTCTAGTTAACGACGCAATCAGCTAAAGTCCGTTTCGAGTCCCGTTAGCCCAGCAGGACTCTTCGGCAGGCTTGGGAGACTCCCAACCAGAGGACTGATGTCCAGCTAGCGGCCTACGAAAGATCGAAAGTTGCCTTGAAACAGATGGGCAATGTCCCTTTCCAGCTCCTCTTCGGTTAACTCCCAGCCGGACGCCAGAAGATCCTCATACTTACCCAGCAGTACTCGGCCAATGATCTCTCTGGCATGTTCCCATTTATAGACCAGATGTTCTAAGACCCTGGCGTCGGAATGCTGGGGGATGAAGGACAATCCCAGGGTCTCTAGGCGCATGGCTGTAATCTCCTCCACCAAACTTGGGTTGTTGAGGAACCACCAGCAACCAAACACCATCAGATTCCTGTATTTGCGCGCCGCTACGGCCAGTTCATGCTGATTCTCCCGAGAGAGCATGGTCACGAGGAACTTGTTGTGAGGATACTCGCTACACAATTCTTCCACGACTCGAATGTCGGCTTTTCCTACAGAATCGCCTGCCAATCCAAGCTGCTTGTTCCCCAGCTTCTTCACGCCGATCATCATGGCGAACGGAACGCCAAGTTCGCGGGACACAGGCAAGAGGCACTCTTTAACTATCCTGACCATCACAGTATCCCCAGCGACGCTAAAGGTTGGCGGGAGCGATGCCGCCATGTAGAGGGCATCCATCCGACGGACCCAATCCTCTAGAAACCTGCGCACCTCCGCAGCGGACTGTCCGCTGAAATCCGCGGTGACGTCATAGCCTTCCCCCTGCAGAACCTTGACCGCCTCGGCAAAGTTGACCAAGAGCGGATCGATCCGCAGCGCTGACCTGAACCGCGCATCCGGCTCGACTCCTCGCTTCCAGATCGCTCTTTCCTGCGGATCAAACGGGTCATTGGTCATGACTAGACTGTACTGGGTTTGCCGGACACGTAGAAAAAACCTATAATGAGGTGAA
>ERZ773359.5612-NODE-5612-length-11870-cov-18.859839_pt1 | contig 11870 bp, 3 predicted proteins | sample MGYA00374955_ERZ773359 | MGnify/ENA primary metagenome ERZ773359 (study PRJEB29098, sample SAMN04486028) | biogas fermenter metagenome | study: EMG produced TPA metagenomics assembly of the Biogas fermentation microbial communities from Germany - Plant 4 DNA1...
GCCCGTGAAGATAAAGGATCTGTCCCAGATCCCCCGGCCTGAGCTCCTGCCTGATGGTAATGCCATCCGGGCAAGCCAGCATTTCCTATTCCTCCTTTCGCCCACTATTAAGGTAATAAATGGGCCTTTTCTCCCTGTAACCCTCATATTCCTTCCCGCAGCAGAAAAATTAAAATACCAATAAAAAGTGCTGGCTCTGGCCAGCACACTTAAATTATAATTTTTGCCAAATTACAATGTACTCGACAGCTATTACGTAGAACCCCCCGGTAATTATCTGTGGAGGATATAACATGCCGGTTTACAATTTGGAGATGAAGAAGGAAATAAAGAGAAACGGGAGAACTATTGCAGGGATTGAAGGACCGGAGAGGGAAAATAGAGGGGAGGGGGCACAGTAAGGGAATGTAGGGGACCGGCTGCAGTTAAGAACATCGCTACCAAAAGGGAAAAGGAGTACAGCGGTCGATAAAACAAACAGGGTTAACACAATGACGGGGTTCTTAACCCCGTCATTTGCTTTCTTGTCTGGTGGGTTCGAGAGGATTTGAACCTCTGGCCCCCTGCGCGTCAAGCAGGTGCTCTCCCCCTGAGCTACGAACCCACATTTTTTACCCCTGCCTTGCGAGGTACATTATCATTATACCAAAAATGAACCCTTTGTCAAGCAAAACCCGTGGGAAGCTAGTAAGTGCCGGGAACCGGCATGGGGGTCTACTCTGAAAATAGCTTACGTAGGCCTTACTGCCTATGCCGCCGGCTCCCTTCGCTGCGCTCTAGGCAGGTGGTCTTTACGCGGCCCTTCCATATCAGAGGCGGTCTTTGACCCCCCGTTTTACGGGGCGACCACAGGTCACCCTCAAGATTTTCAGGACAGCTTCCCGCATTCAATCTCCCATACCCCACTTCCCAATTAACCGGGCGCCGTCCCATCCGCCTTCGGCTTTGGTCATGTCCTGTGCAAGAAAACCCACCAATCATTCCCTTTCAAAGCCATGGGCCTTAAAGTTCAGGGCATTGCTATTCTCGGTAACGGTTCTCACCACCTGCTCCGGTGCACCTCCGGGAATCTCCGCCTCTATTTCCATGGTCACCTTCACCCTTGCCCCCACCAGCCCCTGGAGATGAACAATTACCTCTTCGGCAATCCGGCTGGCATCGCGCCCCACCCGGGTAGAGTCCAGTTCCACACTGCCGTAGAAGCGCTTGGGTTGCGGAAGAGGAGTCGGCCCTACGGGAGGAACCGGGGGAAGACCCGGACCAGGCGGGGTTGTTTCGCCAGTACCGCTGTCCGGTGTTTCTGTAGTCCCCTCCCCGGGCGGCGGCAGCAGTTCCCCGGCCTCTTCTGCCAGCTGCCTGAGGGCCACCTCTGGCTTTACCAGAAGGCCTGCCGCATCACTGTCGGGAATGGAAACCTGCTGCCCGCAGCGCAAGCCCTGGTAACGGCCCTTCTCCTCATCGAAGACTGCGGCATAGGCAAAGGCATCCTGCTCCCAAGTTAGAAGGGTAAATCCCTCCCGTATAGCATTGAGCAGCACTTCTGAATCCTTCAAGCGGGGCAGGTAGAGATAGCGAGCAAAATCCTCCACCAGCTGCCCGACGGAGACATGGTTTCCCCGCCACAGGGGTACCCGGTCCAGTTCAATGCGCAAGGAGACGGCAGCAAGGCTTGTTACCAGCTGATCTTCACTGCGCAGCTTGCGGCTGGCCCGAACAGCCAGGGCGTCTTGCCCATTGAAGCGGTAGGCCTGCCACTCCACAGGTTCCCGGGGAGAAATCTGTACCGGTACCAGCAGCCACTGGTAAGCCTCGGGGAGCCGCACCAGTAAAGTCTTCTCCGCACTCGCCTTTTGAGTTTCCGCCTGTCTGACCTGGTGGGGGGAAAGATCAAGTTCTTCCCTTTCCGCCAGGATTGATTCCCAGGCCAGGTAGCGGCAGACAGCCTCCTCCAGGTCTTGGAGACGGGTCTTATCCGCTGCCAGGAAAACCAGGGCATTGCGGTACAATCGAGGTGCATTGCCCCTGGTTTCCAAAATCTCCTTGGCCTTGATCAAGGCAGGGCTGTTGGGACCCTTACTGTAGGGATAATCAATGCCCAAAACCACCAGGCGGGCATCGGGATCATCGGGCACATCCTGGCTCGACTGGGGCAGGGGATGAACACGGCTGAAATCCCCTTTCTTGCGCAGGTCAAGCCGGAGGCGTTTCTCAATTTCCCGGGTTATTGCCTCCTGCTCCCGCCGGAACTGTTGGGTCCTATCTTCTGCCAATTTGGTGACTGTAGGTTGGGTGGAATACCAGAAACGGCGGCCGTCCTGGTAGAGGTAGGTGGCACTGGCAGACAGGCGCCGCAGTGCATCCCCGAAGACGGCCGGCGACTCCCCCGGCATCACGCATCCCAGTTTGATCCACCGTTCTTCCAAGCCCCGGTTAGCCGCCGAAGTAGTCGGGGCCGAGCCCAGGTAGATGGTCCGGGCCACCCGGCGGCAGGCCGCCAGTTTACCCAAGTTGGGTATTTCGGCATCAATCCGCAGGGGCAGTGAATTGGGGCCATCCACATCCTTGGCAATGACTGGCACCCAGTTGTCTGACAGGTACCGGGTTAGTTCAAATTGGACCCGGGGATCGTCAATGGGAATGGTCGAGGGCAGGATCAAGGGGTTCCGGTCCCCCTTCTCCCAGAGGCTGTGGATGACCGCCGCCATTAACCGCAGCACACCCCGGGTGCGCTGGAATTTCACCAGGGTAGACCAATCTGTGAAAAGACGGTCAAAAACCTCGGGATGAATGGGATAAGCCGCCTGGAGACGTTTCTCATAATCTCCCTCCCGGCATTCAGGTGGGAATTCCTGCTGCTGGGTCCGGTACAGGTCATAAAAGGCCCGGGCCACAACATCCCGGTCTATAAATTGCGACTGCTCCACCAGGGGCTCAAAGAGGCGCCGCCTTACAATTTCAAAGCCCTCCTCGGCACTGGCTGGCCGCCAGCTGGATTCCACCCGGCCGATGACATTACGCAAACGCTCAAGGGCTTCCCTCCCCCGCTGACCCCCCACCTCGGCATCATCGGCCCGGGTATGGGGGGAGCCGAAGGTGTCGGAAGCTGGCAAACTGATGACCAGCAGACAATTGCGAGCCAACTTGGCCGATTCAGTCAGCGCCTGGGCAAAGCTGAACTGGGTTTCAAAACTGCCCCCCGGTAGGTCGCTTTGATCATGAAGCTGCCGGGCATAGGCTACCCACTCGTCAATCAAAATCAGGCAGGGACTGTACTGGTTAAAAAGCTCCCGGAGGGTATCCCCGGGGCTTGTGCCCCGCTCGTCATCCTGCCGCACCCGTTCAAAAGCCTGCCTTCCTCCCAGTTGCCAGGCCAGCTCGCCCCAGAGGGTGCGCACTACTGTTCCATCTTCTTTAACAGAGGGGCTGCCGGGGGAAATTTTGTTGCCCACCAGCACCACTCTCCGGACCGGGGGTAGAGTTGTGCGTCCCGCTTCCTTCATAACAACGTCAATGCCCGGCAGTTCCCCGTGTTCCCGGCCGGAAAACAGGTGGTACAGGGCCAGCATGGAGTGGGTCTTGCCGCCGCCAAAATTGGTCTGGAGCTGTACCACCGGGTCGCCACCGCCGCCGGTGAGACGGTGCACCGCTCCCACCAGGAGCCGCTGGAGGCTCTCGGTAAGGTAGGTCCGGCGGAAAAATTCCACCGGATTGCGGTATTCGCCGGGGCCTTCCCCCAGGTGGACCTGCCACAGGTCGGCGGCAAATTCCGCCTGCTGGTACCGGCCCCCAGCCACATCGGGATGGGGGGTAACCACATCGCGCCAGGCTTTGAGATTCCCCGTCACCAATCCCTGCACAGCCGTCCCGGCCAGTTTGCGCTTCTCATTGCGCACCTGTTCCTGATAGCGGACCCGCAAGAGCTCCATCTTCATTTTTTCAATTTCACCGGCCTGGGGTGCCGAAATGGCCGTGAGGAGTCTAGCCGCCGAGTCCAGGGCCCGGTAGGCATCATCACTGGAGAAGGCCTCCTGATGGGCCCACTTGTTGCGAACTTCCCGCAGCTCACTGACAAGGCTGCGCTCGGCATGACCGAGGATTTTGCGGAAGACCTCATTCCACTGCTCCCACAGTATCCGTAAAATTGCCGCCACATCCAGGTGGGGCTGCTCCTGCTCGTCCGGCCAGGACAGGTCATGGTGCCAGTGCTCCGTCACCCGGGTGAGCCAGTATTTGCCGTAATGGGCTGCCAGCTCCCGCTCCAGGAAAGGAACCAGCCCCGTTTTGAGCAGTTCCAGGGATTTGCCAACACGTTCGTAATTGGTGATAGCCATGGCCTACTCCCCTCCAAAAAGATCTGTCTGGTAAACACTCTCCCGCAGCCCCTGGGCCAGGCGGGCAATCTCGGGCCAGCTTTGCACCAGGCCATTATAGGCCAACCCTTCGGGGGCCCATTTCTTCCGTTCACAGAGGGTATAGAGGCGGTAGGCCAGCTGCCGGGCGGTATCGGCCCTGCTCCCCAGTTTGGCCGTCAGGGCTGCCGCCGCCCTCTCCCCCTCTTGCAAGGCCCGCAGCAGCTGGTGTACCATCTCCCAGACGGTTAAACGCTTGTCTTTGTCGGGGTCCCAGCCTGCAGCCAGTTCGGCAGGTTTTAACAGCCGCACCTTCCCTCCCCTGGAGACAATAATTCCCGCCTCCTCCATGCCCTCGACACTGGTATTCTTGGCCTTGGAGAGGGTCTCGGCCACTCCGTATTCCCCTTCATTAAAACCGTACTGCTCAAACCAGGCCAGGGCCCAGCGGGTATCGGCATCAAAGTCTCCTTCCTGTTCGGCCAGGACCTCATCGAGAATCTGGTTGACCAGTGCCAAAGCCTCCCGCACCGAAAGGGTGTTCCCTTCAACATCGAGGACCCGGGCATAGCGGGTATAGACCGCCATGCCGGGGCCGATGGCCGCCTGGGCCAGATCCACCGGGGCAATGTTGCTCCGCTGGAGGTGGGCCAATGCCGGGGGCAGTTCCGCCTTCAAGGCGGCCACAAACTCCCGCCGGGTGGCCGTCGGTGCATCGGCAGGCCGTGGACGGCAGACGAGGACAATGCTGGAGGCTAGGGCGTTAACATTTACTTTTACACCTGTTGGCCGTTCAGTCCTTATTGGCCAGGTTCCGCTTATGGCAAACCCTGCACTAATGACTGCTTCCAGAAAAGTCTCCCAGCCTGTGCTAGCAGTCCCTTCTAATGTCTCTGTCTCAGCCTGTTTAAATGCATAATAAATAGTAACTGGAAAGGCCGAATGTGCCTGCTCAACAATGCGTCGCATAGCTTTCGTCATACCATCTAGAAAAAATTTTTCTGCTTGCTCCCTAGTACCGTAACGATATTGTGATGCTACAAGCTCTTCAGTCTTTGGCACAACAAGAGTTGAGAAAAGTTGAGGATATATCGTCTTAAGAGAACTTCTTAACCAAATATAAAAGAAGTCCGATAGATCTGCATAGCATATATTATCGTAATAAGGAGGATCAGTTGATATAATTTTATCTTCACTTACTGACTGAGTACTTGCATCGACCTGAATAGCCTTACCAAGCCCTTTTAAGGGAAATCTCTCAATTACTCTAGGGATCCATTCCAAAGTACCCATCCACCCTCCAGTACTGTTGGAAAAAGGATTTGCCTCAGCAAAATCCCATGTCATAGGAATCGCTTGACGTGCGAATACCTGTTCAATTGTCTCGCGAATATGATTCCATATGCAAATTGTTGCAAAACGATTTGCTAATCGATTAATAGCACAACCTAAGTATACACTCACTGCATCTGCATATGCCGAGTACCTATCACCATTATTTAGTTGTATTATTTTTTCTATATCATGATTTACTTTATCTTGTACCTTCTTAACAATATCAGAGAATGTAGTTAGTGCAACCAGTTGGCGATTCGTAAATAGATCCCCGAATTTATTCATCCCATATAGGGGCATTTGGTCGCGACATTTACCATCAAGTATTGTCTCTGGCCTCCACTCTGGCACAGCCTTCCGGGCCACCGCTTCATGTACGGGAAGGGGCGGCAGATAGACCCGCTCCCCCTCACCCTCTGCCACAATGGCCATGAGCCTTGCACCCATCCGCCCGGCCCTGCCCTCGGCTTTAATATAATCCCCGGCTATCGGGGCCCCCGACAGCAGGCATTTAAAATTAGCTCCCCGCCCCAGCTTGGTTCCCTTTTTCGCCGCCTCCGGATCCCTGGGTTTCCCCACCTTCACCGTAAACCGGTAGCTGTCCCCCTCAATGACCGGCTCAATATAGGCCTCCTTGCCCTTTTTGGTGGAAAGCATAAAGGTGGAGACCAGGGGCACGTCCACATGGGCAAAGGCCGGGTTGGGGCTTTTTACCGTCCGGGCCCAGATCCAGGCAATCACCGTCAGTTCTTTCCCCGTATAGGGTTTTAGATCCGGCCGTTCTTTGACCATGTCGGCAGTTATCTTCACTTTAGGGTAAAGGTGGCCAATGCGCTTCTCGGCCTCATCCCGCATCCACTGCCCGTAATAGCGGACATCTTCGGCCAAGCCCCGGGCCCCCGGCCAGGATTGCTCAAAGAGGGTTTTCTTGGCCCTGGCCGCGGGGTTCACCGGCGGGCAGCCGGCAAATTTGGGGGGGACTTCGATCATGGCCTTGTTGATCAAAACCGCCACCGGGTTCAGATCACTGGCATAAGCCTCCAACCCCAGCCGCTGGGCCTCTAGGGGTAGGGACCCACCCCCGGCAAAGGGGTCGTGAAAGGCCGGAAGTTTATGCCGGTCAAATAATTCCCTGGCCCTGGGGTGGTCGGCATTATCGGCACAGGCCCGCCGCCACGACTGCCAGATCTCCTCCCGGGCCCGCTGCAGCACCTCTTCATTGTTGGTGTTTTCCCACTGGACCAGTTCTTCGATAATCTGAAAGAGTCTCTCCCGCTCCAATTCTGCCAGGACTTCATCCAGGGTGGGTTCCGGACCAGGTTCCGGGGCGGGAATATTGGCCGCTGCCGCCTGTTGGGCAACCTCCTTCGCTTCTTCCCAGGCCTTCCGGCGGATCTTGAGGATGGATGCAGCCCGGCGCCGCTTCCTGGGATCGCTCTTTAAAACGTCAACATAGGTCGACGGGTCATCCACCATCTGGGCAAAGATCACGGCCCGGGCCGCCGCCAGGGGGCGCCTGGCCCACCACAGGTGCAGGGTACTGGGATGCCCGTGCCTAATTGATTTTTCCCTGGCCGAGGCCTTATTGATGGCATCCAGGGGTAAGGCCACTTCAATCAACTTTTTCCGGTACTTCATAAAGCTCCCCCCATATCTCAGCTGATATTATAAAACATATTTTATCATGACGGTGCCTCCGCCCGCGCCAGGAGTTCCGCAAAGCTGTAATTGACACTGGTAACACCAAAGTCCGGTTCCCGCTGGAAGGGACGGCGCAGGTAATGGACCCGGTGGGTATTATCGGGAAAAAACTCCACTATGGCCAGGATAAAGGAATCAGGTTTGTTCAATGAATAGAGGATCTCGTTGCGGGTGACGGTAATTGTCTCCGCCCCGGTCACCCGGCCCTTGACCTCGATAAACCTCAGCTTTCCAGTGTTGGGATCGCGGCTCTCAATATCATAGCCCAGCTTCTCCCGTTCCCGATCCACCGGTTCAAAGCCGAGGCTCCGTTCCACCTCTATGACAATTGACCGGGCCCGGGCGGCGACAGCCTGGGTTTCTCCCGTATTGCCAGGTGCAGACACAGACTCGCCCATCAGCTTCCGGAGCAGTCCCAGGGGCACCACCACCAGCCCGCCCAGTACAACCGGCGGCAAGGCGGCAATCTGGCTTTCCAGATCGAGCTGTTCCATCCGCCGCTGGAGCCGGGCCTGGAGCTCATCGGCCCGGCGCCGGGCTTCCTGGGAATTAAGGCGGGCATTGGGCTTACCGGCCTGTTCCTGCAGTTTTAGCTCGGCGGCCCGGTAGTCCCAATAGCCGATCTCCTTGGTAAGACGGTCTTTAACAGCCGCCCGGGTTTTCTCGATCCATTCCAGGCGGCTGTTCTTTATCTCCTCAAGATGGCCGGGTACAACGTGGGTAATGGCGTAACCCTGGGCCTTCTGCTCCAGTTCCCTCGTGATCCAGGCACAGGCAGGGTGATTGAGAATTTCCGCCACATCCGGCTCTCCCGGCTGCAGGGGCCGGTAGTCGAGATAGGGGGCATAGTGGAGATGGCGCATATTACCGGCGGCATCGACTTCCACGTAGAGCATCCGCTTGGAAATAACCCGCCGCTCGCCCCTGGGAGTAATACTGGCATCCTGGAGGGCATGCTCCAGGTAAAAAAGGACGCGGGGCTCCTCCCCTAGATCCCTAACATCTACCAATACAGTACCGCGGCGCAGGATGTCGCCGTGGCGCTCCAATATAAGATCAATGACAGCATTGAGGAGGGGATGGCCCGGACACACAAAGGCGGCCGGGGGTTTTCCCGGAGGGGCAATGAGGTCCTTTTCAAACACGATCCGTTCATAACGGGAGAGAACCGGTTCTCCGCACCCGATGAGCCGGTCGCGGGCCCGTACAGGGGCAGGAACGCGGGTTACTTCATAGCGCCGCGGTTCCCGTTTACGCACCGTACCGCCCAGCCTTCGGAAGGCCTCCAGGAAGAATGATTCTATATAATGGGGCTGGAGACGGCGGGCCTCGGCCCGCTCCATATCCTCCCGGACGCGTCTGACCCGACTGGTATCCATCAGGTCCCGGACCAGAGCCCGTTCCTCCAGGAGTTCTTGAAGGTGACTCTGGTCCAGGGCACCGGCTACAATCTTGTTTAACCGTGCCCTGACTTCGGGCTGTTCCCCGTACCGGATGGCCTCAATCAATAGTTCCCGCAGGGGCTTCCCGTCAAACTGGAGCTTGCCCAGCACATCAAATACCCGGCCTCCTAGGGCTTTGCGGGCTTCTTCCAGCTTCTCCAGCAGGGTATAGTAGACATCCCCTTCCCGGGTTTTCTCAGCCACCAGATTCCACAGGTGGCAAACCTCTGTCTGTCCGATGCGGTGGATGCGCCCAAAACGCTGTTCAATGCGGTTGGGGTTCCAGGGAAGATCGTAGTTCACCATAAGGTGGGCCCGCTGCAGGTTTATCCCTTCTCCCGCCGCATCGGTGGCAACCAGCACCTGGACGACAGGGTCGTGCTTGAAGGCTTCCTGGGCCTTCAGACGTTCCTCCCGACCCTTGCCCCCGTGGATGGTGACCACTGCCTCCGGGCGGCCGAGAAGGGTGGTAATACGTCGTTCCAGGTAGTTTAAGGTATCCCGGTGTTCAGTGAAGATAACGAGCTTCTGCCCTGGAGATGCTTTTGGTTTCTTGATATCAGCTGCATAAGGGGCCCGTTCTTCAGCCAAATGATTGGCGATGGCCGCCGGGGTAAAGATCTCACTCAATAGATTGGCCAGTTCCTGCCATTTACGGTCGACACCGCTCTGCCGCACTGACTGGGCCATGGCCTGCAACCTACGGAGGGTGGCAATCTCGGCCTCCAGCTCGTCTATAGTGCGGGCGGCTGTGGCCTGGTCGAGAATCTCTCCCTCTACAGTCTCCACCTCGTGATCGGGGGCATCCTCCAGGTCCTCAAGATCCTCTGCATCGAAAACCGGCACATTCTCGGCCATAATATTCACTGCAGCGCCCCGCTGCAGCAGCTTCAGTTCCCGGAGGCGTTTCTCGAGCCGCTCCCGGCGGCGGCGCAGGGACTGGTAGATGGCCTCCGGTGAGGAAGCCAGCCGCCGCTGTAAGATGGTCAGGGCAAAACCCACGGTACCGGCCCGTTTGTTATTCTGCAGCGCCTCGGCCCGGTTAAATTCTTCCCGCACATAATCGGTGACTGCCTTGTAGAGGCGGGCTTCGGGGTCAGAAAGCTGGTAGAGGACAGTATAAGCGATGCGCTCGGGAAAAAGGCGGGTACCATCAAATTTCAAGAGTTCTTCCTTCACCATGCGGCGCATCAGATCAGATACGTCAACGGTATGTACTCCATCGCGAAAGCGTCCTTCAAAGCGATCACCATCGAGGAGGGCCAAAAAGAGCTGAAAGTCTTCTTCCTTACCGTTGTGGGGAGTGGCCGTAAGCAGGAGAAAGTGCCTGGTGCGGGTGGACAACAGCTGGCCCAATTTATAGCGCTTGGTATATCTAACCTCACCGCCAAAAAAGGTGGCTGACAGCTTGTGGGCTTCATCACATATAACAAGGTCCCAGTGACAGTCGCGAGCCATTAATTTCTGCTGTACATTTTCGTCCCGGGAGAGCTTGTCCAGGCGGGCGATAACAAGATTATTCTCTAAAAACCAGTTGCCGCTGCGGGCCGATTCGAGCTTATCATTGGTAAGAATCTCGAAGGGTAACTGGAAACGCCGGTAGAGTTCATCCTGCCACTGCTCGGCCAAACTGCCCGGGCAGACTACCAAACAGCGCTGCAGGTCGCCCCGGGCAATTAATTCTTTTATTAAAAGACCTGCCATTATGGTTTTGCCGGCACCCGGGTCATCGGCCAGGAGAAAGCGGAGGGGCTGCCGGGGCAGCATGGCTTCATAGACTGCGGTGATCTGGTGGGGCAAGGGCTCCACCAGGGAAGTGTGTACGGCCAGGACCGGGTCAAAGATATGGGCTAAACGAATACGGTAGGCCTCGGACACCAGGCGAAAGAGGGCCCCATCACCGTCAAAACTCCAGGGACGCCCTATGGCCACTATCTCCAGGCGGGGTTCATCGTTCCGGTAGAGAAGGACATTGCCCACCCTGCCGAAGGGATCCTTATAAGTCAGTTCCAAAGCCTCTGTACCAAACCACTGGACAGCAGTAACGGTAACCGGGCATTCCGGCAGAATGCCCCGCACCGTGGCATTGACCTGCAGTTCTTCAAGGGCAGCCAAATATCTCGCCCCCCACCAAAACAAGAGTAATTCCCGCCAATAGATTTACCCTAAATAAATAATATTTTCGCCATCTTGCCTGCATTTCCTGCAGAACCGGGCTATTTCCAAAGGTTTAAGCCGGTCTGGTCACAGCTTGCCTTCCTATTGGCTTTTTTTCCCAGACAAAAGCAGTCAAAACCCTGCAACCACCATGGTTACAGGGTTTTATTGTGGGGACTGAGACTGGGGATGTCTCGAAGGCGGCTAGCTGCCGGACAGGTTCAACCCCGTGCCCTTCTCCGCCCTGGCCCGCAGCATCTCAATGAAGGCCTCGAGGCGGGTCTGGAGGCCCACTTCCCCGGTATGCTCATCCAGGAGGAAGGAAAAGACGGGGATATCCCAGTCGCGGCTTACCCGGGGCAGGATGGTCTTGGCTACAATCTCGGGCATACAAGTCAGGGGGCCGATGTGAACCACACCGGCAAAGCCCCGCCGGGCATACTCGATTGTTTGGCTGATATTCTCCAGGCCGTGGCCGCCCACGAAATGGCCCAGGTAGGGGGCGGCTATCTCCTCCATGATTCGCCGGTCCCTGCGGAGCCGCAGGGCATCCAGGAAGAGGTGGGCAATAACCCAATCGCTCAGGTAAATGCCCCTCTCCACCTCCACCCCCAGTTCCCCCAGGAACCTCTCTATATTCAGGTTGGCCGCCGGTTCCAGAACTGTATAGATCTCACCGACCAGGCCCACCCGCAAGGGGGTGACATCCTCTACCGCCACATTTCCGAAGGCCGCCCTGATTCGTTTTTCCACCGCCCCCACTTCCGGCAAATTTGCAGCGGCATCAATCCAGGACAGGGACTGGCGGTAAATCTCCCCGGTCTGTCCCTTCTTTTTTTCCCGGCACCGGGTCCGGGCCGCCAGCCGATCCAGACGGTCCAGGAGC
>ERZ773359.5616-NODE-5616-length-11868-cov-4.984509_pt1 | contig 11868 bp, 13 predicted proteins | sample MGYA00374955_ERZ773359 | MGnify/ENA primary metagenome ERZ773359 (study PRJEB29098, sample SAMN04486028) | biogas fermenter metagenome | study: EMG produced TPA metagenomics assembly of the Biogas fermentation microbial communities from Germany - Plant 4 DNA1...
AATCGCTCATCTCTACTCCTCCTTGGCAAAGAGTGCCGAACCAATCCTCACCAGTGTTGCGCCTTCCTCAATGGCTACCTCAAAGTCATTCGTCATACCCATCGACAACGTGTCCCAATGCACCTGCAGCTCTTTTTGGAGCCACTCATAGAGCTCCTTGGTCTTGCGGAACACCGGGCGGGTGGCCTCAGGTGCCACCAGCGGCGCCATGGTCATCAGGCCCCGCACGTTGAGCTGCGGGCATTCTGCCAACACCCGCTGGGCGAAATCCAGCGCCTCAGCGGGGGCTAGGCCGCTCTTGGTTGCTTCGCCAGAGACATTGACCTGAATCAACACGTCTACCCGTTTCCCCCACTGCGCCGCCCGAGCATTGAGCGCCTCCGCTAAAGCCCAGCGGTCCAGGGAATGGATGAGGGCAAAGGGCTGGCAGTAGCGGACCTTATTGGTCTGCAGGCTGCCGATGAGATGCCACTCTGCCTCAGGAAAAAGCTCCACCCGCTTGCGGGCATTCTGCACCCTGTTCTCGCCAAGGAGCAGCAGTCCCGCGGCGATTAGTTCGCGCACATCCTCATCTGAAGCATATTTCGTAACACCTAACAACCTTATCTCACTTGCGGTACGCCCAGAACGCTGCGCGGCCCGCGCGATCCGAGCTTGTACATCTTCCAAATTCTCTCTAATTCCCATTACTTCCACCTTATCATCCGTTTTCCTTCTCCGCTCAGTTTACCTTGTTTACAGCAGATGAACTATGATGACTACTGCCCCTACCAGCCAGGTGTAATAGGAAAACCAGATCAATTTCCCCCTGCGCACCAGCCGCAGGAAGAAGCGGATAGCCAGATAACCAGTTACAGCCGCGGATACGAGGCCGGCACTCAACACCCCTGCGCCGTGGTGTACTGCGCCGCCAAACAGGTCCACGAGTGACAAGGCCAGGGCTCCTAAGATGGCAGGCACAGACAGCAAAAAGGAAAACCGCGCTGCGCTTTCCCTATCAAGTCCTCTCAACAGGCCGACTGCGATGGTAGTGCCAGAGCGGGACAGTCCCGGGACGATAGCCGCAGCCTGGCCGCATCCGATCAGTAGAGCATCCTGCAGACTAGGCTCCGTGCTGCGGCCCGCTGCCGCACGCTTCTCCACGGCATACAGCACCAAACCAGTAACCAGGAGCATAATGCCCACGACTAAGCTGCTGGCAAACAGCTGTTCCACCTGTTCTTTCAGCAGCAGAGCAACCACTACGGCGGGGATGGTGCCGATAATCAGGGCCACGAGCAGGCGGCAGCCTGCATCCTGCCGCACAAGAGCTGGAGCCTGTTGGGGGCTCCTCACCAGTTTCCACGCGGAGGTAATCAGCAGCTTGACCTCCCGGCTGAACGCGGCCAAAACCGCCAGCAGAGTGCCTACATGCACCATAACTTCAAACACTATAGACTGTTCCTGAACGCCAAAGAGCTGCGCAAACAGCACCAGGTGACCCGAAGAACTGACCGGAAGAAACTCCGTCACGCCTTGGATGATGCCGAGGATGATTGCTTGAGTGATAGTCACAGCTGCACTTCCTTTCAAGTCATCCTAACTTATTCTTGTTCGATCTACCGATTCCTGCTCCAAGCCAAGCTAGACCCGCCAGGCAGGGCAGGAAAGGAAGCGCCACAAGGGCCGTGAGCACGTTGAACACCGTGTGCGCATGGGCCACCTGGCGCGCGGGATTGCTGGAGAGCTGTTGAACCAACCGGACAAAGAAGGGAAAAACGGGCAACGCCAGCAGCACTCCACCCAGGTTGAAGAGAAGATCCGCGTAAGCCGTGGCCCTGCTGGCCCGGCTACGCCCGAAGCTGGCCAAGAGAGTGGTGGCCACCGTGCCTACGTTGCTCCCCAAGGCCACGGCCACAGCGACAGCCGGCGAAAGGAGGCTTCGCTTCACCAGGCCTATCACCAGGCCGGTAACGGCGCTGCTGGACTGAACTAAGACTGTGAGGGCCGCGCCAAAGACCACGGCCTTGAGGGGGGTATCTGTGATAGTTGTCATGGCCCGGTGGAGGGCTGGGGAACGAAGCAGGGGAGCTGCGGCCCTGCTGGTGCAGGAAAGGCCAAAAAAGACGGCCCCAAGGCTGAAGAGGGCAGTACCTATGGTCCGTCTGCGGAAAAGGCGTCGCAGGATCAACCCGCTGGCGCATAAGGGCAAAGACAAGCTTTCTAGGGGAAGGGCCACTATCTGGGCGGTCACTGTAGTCCCCACATTCGCACCCAGCATCACTCCCAGCGATTGGGTTAAGCTGAGCACGCCCGTATCAGTGAGCACCACCATGGCCGCTCCCACCGCACTGCTGCTCTGGATCAGGGCGGTAACCAAAAGGCCTGTGAGAAAGCTTTTCGTTCTGGTTGCGGTGAACTTGGTCAAGACAGAACGCAGACGGAAGCCCAGCACGCTCTCGAGAGCACTGCTGAGCAGCTTCAGCCCTAGCAGGAATATGGCGATGCCTAAAACCAGATTCAGAACAAAGAAAAAGATCCTCATACGTGACCATATGAGAATCTCTGCTTGGCTTAGACTATCTGACCGTGAATAATGGTTCCCGGCTGCACATGGGGTTCCAGGTAGTGCCTGGGATCGGTGCTCAAGACCCTCACCACCCTAGCCTGGAAGCTGCCCAATGGTTCTGCCTCAACCGGGATCCCTCCCCAGGACAGCTGAACCGTTGGCTGGGGGTCAAGTTCAAAGCCCTCCAGCACCTCTTCCAAAGGTAGTACGGTATAGAGCATCAATGGGGGCCACCTTCCCGCTGCGCCGCCAGCTGGGCCAACCTTGTCAACGCCGTGCTTACCCCTCCCACTTCGTCCATGAGCCCGACGCGTACTGCCTCTGCCCCGACCAGAACAGTGCCCACGTCGCGCACCAGCTCGCCAGTGCGGAACATCATCTCACGCAGCACGGGCTCCGCGACTCGAGAATGCTGAACGATGAAGCGGATTACCCGCTCCTGCATCTTATCCAAGTACTCGTAGGTCTGAGGGACACCGATCACCAATCCGCTCAAACGGATGGGATGGATGGTCATGGTTGCTGTCGCGGAGATGACGGAATGGTCTGCGGCCACAGCAATAGGTGCGCCGATGGAATGCCCTCCCCCCAGGACCAGCGAAACCACAGGGGTGGTCATGGTGGTGAGCATCTCGGCGATGGCCAAACCCGCTTCAATGTCGCCTCCCACCGTGTTCAGCACCACCAGCAGCCCCTTGATCTTCGGATTCTGTTCGATGGCCACCAGCTGAGGTATGACGTGCTCGTACTTGGTCGTCTTGTTGCGCGGCGGCAGCACAATATGTCCTTCGATCTGGCCGATTATGGTCAAGCAGTGAAAAGGCATCTCTTCGCCCCACGGTCCCGCCGGGGTTGCCATCTGCCCTAACTCTTTGATGGTCTGCAGGGTGGGAACCCCCTTGGCAGGCGCCCTTTCCCCTTGCGGCTGTTCGAACACAAAAGCCCCTCCCCTCTTACCCTCTAGTATGGTAAGAAAGGAGGGGCTCTAAACACGGGTGATCTAGATTTCCATGATGATGGGCAGGATCATAGGACGGCGTTTGGTCTTCTCCCAAACATAGCGGCTGAGGCTGTCCCGAACCGCTCCCTTGATCGCACTCCAGTCCGAACTGTTCTGCACAATGCAGCTTTCAATGGCCTCCTTGGCCCGCTGGCGCACTTCTTCCATGAGCTCTTCCGATTCGCGCACATAGACAAACCCGCGGGAGACCACATCTGGACCTGCCACGACTTTGCTGGCACTGCGGTTCATGGTAACTACCACGATCACGATGCCGTCAGTGGAAAGCTGGCGCCGGTCGCGCAGCACTATATTACCCACATCGCCCACGCCCAATCCATCCACAAACACCTGGCCCGAGACAACCCTATCGCGGATCCGCATGCCCTGCTCGCTGAACTCCACAGGCAGGCCGATCTCGCCGATGATAATGTTGTCTTTGGGCACGCCTGTGGCTTCCGCCAGTTCCGCGTGTTTCAAGAGCATACGGTGTTCGCCGTGGATAGGCATGAAGTACTTCGGTTTGCACAGGTTGAGCAGCAGCTTGAGCTCTTCCTGCTGGGCGTGGCCGGAAGTATGCACACCCAAGTGCGGCTCGTACACCACATTGGCCCCTTCCTTAAACAGCTGGTTGATGATGCGTCCCACAGATTTCTCGTTGCCGGGGATGGGCGAGGCGGAGATGATCACCGTATCACCAGGGGCAATGGCTATGTGGTGATGCTCGGCCATGGCCATGCGGCTGAGGGCGGCCATGGGCTCCCCTTGGCTGCCTGTAGTGATGATCACAGACTTGTTCTTGTCCTGCTTATCCAGATCTTCCAGTTCCACCAGCACTCCATCGGGTATCTTGAGGTAACCCAGCTCGGAAGCTACCTCGATGGTCCGGATCATGCTGCGTCCAGTAATGCTCACATGCCGGCCTTCCCGCGCCGCAGCGTCGAAAATCTGCTGGATACGGTGAACGTTGGAAGCAAAGGTGGCTACAAGAATCCTTCCTTTTGCCTTGCTGAAAATGTTCTCGAAAGTCTCGCCTACTGTCCGCTCGGAAGCGGTGTAACCGGGACGCTCCGCATTGGTGGAATCGGAGAGCAGGCACAGTACTCCTTCTTTGCCCAAGCGGGCAAAGGCATAAAGGTCAGCTACCCGTCCATCATAGGGGGTCTGGTCGAACTTAAAGTCACTGCAGTGCACTATGGCTCCGAGGGGCGTATGGAAAGCTACCGCGACTACGCCGGCTATGCTGTGGTTGACGTGGATGAACTCCACATCGAACTTGCCCACGCGCATCCTCTGACCCGCACTTATTTCGTACAGTTTGGCGCTTTTCTCCAAACCGTGCTCGATGAGCTTCACCCGCAGCAGCCCTAAGGTGAGCTTGGTCCCGTACACGGGCACGTTCAGATGACGCAGCAGATAGGGCACGCCTCCGATGTGGTCTTCATGGCCATGGGTAAGGAAAATGGCCTTGACCCTGTTGGCGTTCTCTACCAGATAAGTGATATCAGGGATGACTAAGTCAACCCCCGGCATGTCGTCCTCGGGAAACATGACTCCCGCGTCCACTATGGCCAGATCATCGCCCATCTCGTAGACGGTCATGTTCTTCCCGATCTCGCCCAAACCTCCCAGGGGCAATATACGTATTTTATCTCCTTTGTTCATTCAGTTTAAAACACCTCCAAAAATTACGACTTCTCTAGACCGCGCAACAAAATCAACCACCACTTCCGCCCGTTTTGGGTGGTTAGCTTCCCACTTAGCCGAACAAGTCACAGATTCTTATATTATACACAGAGTGCCGAGAATAATCAAATCCAAAAAGAAAACCCTCTCCTGGAAACTGCCAGGTAGAGGGCTCACCGTCCACGCGCCAAAAAATGTTACGATCCGAGGCCCATACTGCGCAGCACTTCCTTCACCTTTTGGGCCTCCTGCTTGGTGAGATCAACCAAGGGCAGGCGCAGCGGTCCCGTGTCCACCCCTACGAACTCCAGAGCGCGCTTCACCGGGACCGGGTTGGTGGTGATGAACATGGCCTTAAACAGCGGCAGGAGCTTCAGGTGAATGTCCAGTGCCTCACCCACGCGGCCTGCCTGGTACGCGGCGATCATGGATTTGATCTCCCTGCCCACTAAGTGGCTGGCTACGCTCACTACACCCACGCCGCCCACGGCCAAAACGGGCAGAGTAAGGGCATCGTCACCTGAATAGATGAGAAAATCCGGGGGAACCATGGTCTTGAGCAGGCTCACCTGTTCCAGGTTACCGCTGGCTTCTTTAATGGCCACGATGTTGTCAATTTCCGCCAAACGGGCTACCGTTTCAGGGAGTATATTGACACTGGTGCGGCCGGGCACATTATAGATCATAATCGGCAGGGAAGTGTTCTCAGCCACAGTCTTAAAGTGCTGGTATAGCCCTTCCTGGGAAGGCTTGTTGTAGTAGGGGGTGACCAGCATAATCCCGTCCACGCCAGCCTTCTCCGCCGCCTTAGTTAGGGCGATGGTGTCTTGGGTGCTGTTGGAACCGGTGCCCGCGATGATAGTCATCTGCCCTCCGAGGGCGTCAGTCACCGTGGAGAACAGCTTTACCTTCTCTTCAAAGCTCAGTGTGGGGCTTTCCCCTGTGGTACCGCTGAGCACCACCCCATCGGATCCGTTTTCACCGAGCCTCTGTGCCAGCTCGACGGCTACGGTGTAGTTCACGGAGTAATCCTTGTTCATAGGAGTGATCATTGCGGTTAATACCTGACCTGATTTCATGTGCTAGACCTCCTAAACAGACTCGAGATGAAATTCCCTATGCAGCGCCCTTACGGCCCTAGCTGTATGTTCCTCCAAAACCAGGCAGGATATGTTGGCATGGGAGTCGCTGGTCTGGTAGATGGGAATGTCTTCCGCGGTCAGGCAGTTGACTACCCGGGCCATCACTCCCGGTACTCCGTGCATACCGGCGCCCACCACCGATACCTTGGCAAACCCCACGTTAATCTCCACATCCAGCCCCAAGGGAGCTAGAGCCTCTCTAGCCGCACCTACTTTCGCCTCGTCGATGACAAAGACAATTGCGTCCATGGCCAAATTGATCAAATCTACGCTGACCTGTGCCTGGGCCAACACCTGGAACACCCTGGCAGCCAGGCCCGAACCATGGAAGTCCTGCACGCCAGTGATTTTCACCTGAGCCCGCTGCCCTAGGTGGGCAATGCCTGTAACCACCCGATCGGAAACCTGTTCGCCACCCAGGGCGGTTCCCGACTTAACCCCGTGGCCGATGAACGTGCCGCCGGTTGAATGCTGCAAGGCACGGATCTGCACGGGGATACCTTCTTCCATGGCAATCTCCGCGGCTCGGGGATGCAGTACCTTGGCCCCCATATGCGCCATTTCCATCAGTTCGCGGTACGACATCACATGCAGGGTGGGAGCCTCGGGCACAAGCCGGGGATCTGCTGTCTTGATGCCGTCCACATCGGTGTAGATCTCTACCCGCTCTGCTTTCAGTACAACACCAAGTACTGCCGCGGTTGTATCGCTGCCGCCGCGGCCCAGGGTGGTGACTACGCCCTGTTCAGTAACACCCTGAAAACCTGCCACCACTGGTATCTTGCCCTGGCGCAGCACTTCCCAGAGGCGGTCGCTGTGCACCCTGAGCACGCGAGCACCCAGATGCACATCGTCGGTGGTAATCCCGCACTGCCACCCGGTTAAGGCCACCGCCGGCAGCCCCAAGGCGGCCAGCCCCTCAGCAAAAAGGGAGGCGGAGATGATCTCCCCGCAGGATAGGAGCAAGTCCACATTGGCGCCCTGAGCTTGGGGGTTGGCCCCGCGCATCAGTTCCAGCAAGGTATCGGTGGCATAGGGATCTCCCTTGCGCCCCATGGCCGAAACCACAACCACAGGTGCGAATCCCTGATCCAACGCTTCCCAGACTCGCTGCATGGCTTCTCGCCTCAGCTCGGCGGTGGCAAGGGAGCTCCCGCCGAACTTCTGCACAACTATTCTCACACTCTCACCTCGCCTAGATGGCGCCCAGCTTAAGAGCCTGTTCAGCGATCTGCACCGCGTTGAGTGCCGCTCCCTTGCGCACCTGATCGCCTACAACCCAGAGGTTCAGCCCGTTCTCCACGGTAAGATCCCGGCGGATCCGTCCCACATACACATCATCTTTACCGGTCAGCTGGAGCGGCATGGGATATTCCTGTTGGCTGGGATCGTCCAACACCTTGACGCCGGGAGCCTGTTTGAGCAGCTCGCGGCATTCCTCAGGCGAGAGCCCCTGTTCCGTTTCCACGTTGATGCTTTCGCTGTGGCAGCGCATGACCGGAATGCGGATGGTTGTGGGGGAAACCTTAATATCGGGATCCTTGAACAACTTGTGGGTTTCTCTCACCATTTTCCATTCTTCCTTAGTGTAATCCTCTTCAGCAAATTCGTCAATTTGCGGAATTACATTGAAGGCGATGGGGTAATGCTTCGCAGCACTGGCTACGGGTAGAATCTGTGCCTCCATTTCCCGGCCTGCTAGATAATCCTCGGTCTGGCGGCGCAGTTCGTCCATGGCTCTGCCTCCGGCCCCTGATACAGCCTGATACGTAGAAACCACCACGCGTCTGATCCCCGCCCGGTCGTAAATGGGTTTGAGCACCAAAGCCATGATGATGGTAGAACAGTTGGGGTTAGCAATGATCCCTCTATGTCTGAGGATTTCTTCGCTGTTCACCTCGGGAACAACCAAGGGGACATCATCACGGAGGCGGAAGGCACTGGTGTTATCGATCACCAAAGCACCTGCGGACACGGCGACATCAACCCAGTCCCGGCTCACCTGCCCGCCCGCGGCAAAGAAGGCCACATCCACTCCTTGAAAGGCCTGTGCACTCGCTTCCTGCACAGCGTATTCCCGGCCCCCCACAAGAACCCGCTTGCCGGCCGAACGAGCCGAGGATAAAAGGGTCAAGTTGGCAATGGGAAAATCACGCTCTACTAAGATATCCAGGAGTTCCTGTCCGACCATACCAGTCGCACCTAAGATAGCCACATTCAGCTTGCGCATGCTTCAACATCTCCTCACTATTTAACCTCTCGCAACTTTCTTTCGATCAATACTGGCTGAATCTGCCTGCCTTGTAAAGCATATTCCACCGTAGGCACAATTAGATCCATATCTGCCACCAAAGATCTTGGCTTCTGCTCTGGATTATCCTGACCGAAGGGCACAAAAAACACCCTGGGAGTACTGAGCAGCACTCCAAGGTTCTTGGCGTTAAGCCCCAAGGCATCGTTGGTGGAGATGGCCAGAACCAGGGTCCGCCCATTGCGCAGCTGGGCCTTTGCCGCCATGAGCACCGCCGTGTCCGTAACAGCATTAGCCAGCTTAGCGCAGGTATTTCCGGTGCAGGGGGCGATCACCAAAACGTCCAGCAGGGCTTTGGGCCCCAGGGGTTCAGCCTCCACAATGGTGGTGATAACAGGTCTGCCCGTCAATTCCGCAAACTGAGCAATAATCTCGGCTCCCTTGCCAAAGCGGGTATCCGTCTCCACCACCGAGCGGGAGGCTAACGGATAGATTTCCGCCCCCGCTTCCTTAAGCTTCTGCACCTGGGGCCAGATTTCCTGGTAAGTGCAGTGGCTTCCAGTTAGGGCAAAGCCTATAGTCTTACCTCTCAGACCCATGGTCGTCCTCCCCTAATAAGTTTTCGAGTAGGCGAGGAACCGTCTTGACCAAGATGGCAGCCGCTGTCTTGGGTGCGACTCTGCCGGGCAGAGAAAGGGCGTGAATAGCTTTAAGCCCCAGCTGCTCCGCGGCAGCGAAATCTGTGCCGCCGGGACCTGAGGCAATGTCCACGATCACGGTTCCCCTCTCTAGACGCCGTAGATACGCCCGAGGCAGAACCAGGGCCGGTATGGTGTTGAAGACGATGTCAAAATCCCAGCGCGAATGCAGGGTGCCAAGCGGCAGGACCTCACAGCCCAAGGCCACGGCCCCCGCTAGGTCCTTCTCCGACCGGGAGCATACGGTCACCCGGGCCCCCAAAGCCAGCAGCGTTCTGGCCAGCGTGCTTCCACAGCGGCCGAAACCCAGCACCAAACAGCGAGAACTATGGATGGTTATGGCTGTGTTCTCCATGGCCACTTGAATGGCCCCTTCCGCAGTGGGAATGGAGTTGAGGATGGCGATCTCATCGATCTCAGCCATTTCCACCAGGCGCAAGCTGTACTGAGCGGCCATGCCGCGGATTACAGGCCGGGCCACACCAATAAGCAGCGGCGTTCCGCAGGGCAGCAGAGGCAGCACTTCGTTGAGGTCTATGACCAGGTCACTGGGCCCCATATGAGCTGCAATCCGCCCCGCGGCATCAGTACTGCTCATGGGGGCGATCACCGCCCTAGTCCCCCGCACGGCCTCCTTGGCGTCAAGCAGATGTAACGCCTTGTGCAGGCGTTCGTCTGCTGGAAAACCGACCAGGCGCAGATCTGCCCCCTGCTCGAGTAAGGCTGCAGCCAGCTCCACCTCACGCCCATCGCATCCCAGCATGCTCACTGGTGTGCCTGATAGCTGACCAGCCATGACAAGCCCTCCTCACCGAAACTCACTAGTACTATATGTCGGTGAAGAGAATGTGTTCTAGCCCGATGACCAGGCCCTTAACTTGCTGTACCTTGCGGATAGCCAGAAGTACTCCCGGCATGAAACTTTCGCGGTTGTTGGAATCGTGGCGGATGGTTAAGGTCTGACCAGGAAGCCCCAAAATCACCTCTTGGTGAGCCACTAGGCCAGGCAGCCGCACACTGTGAACGGGTATTTCCTTCTGATGTACTTCCTCCATCAGCATTCGCGTGCGCAGAGCCGTCCCTGAGGGAGCATCTAGCTTTTCAGCGTGGTGATACTCAATAATCTCGGCCTGATCAAAAAAGCGCACCGCCTCCCGGGCGAACCTCATCATCAGAACGGCTCCGATGGCGAAATTAGGCGCCAAAATGGCCTTCCATCCTGCCTCCAAGGCCCGGGCCTGCCACTCGCTGAGCTCATGGGGCTTCAGTCCAGTCGTGCCGATCACCATGGGCACCTGATGGGTCAGGCACGTTTCCATGGACTGCCGCACCGCCATGGGGGTGGTAAAATCTACTACAACATGTGGTTTGATCGCGCTAATGGCTTCAGTTAGGTCGCGGAAAACATGAAGGTCTTCCTGCTCCCGTCCTGCCGGGTCTACTCCGCCCGCCAACTGCAGATCGGGCGCGTTGCGCACCGCTCGGCAGACCTCACGGCCCATCTTCCCGTGGGCTCCATTCACTAGTACTCGCATGCATCTGTCCTCCTTTGCAGCCATTCGTGATGATTCGCTATCCGTTTTATCCTTTCCTGCATAGCGCCAAAAACGGGAGGCCCCCGCAGGTCTCCCGCTCTATTCCCTTGCCCCTTTCTATCTTGCACCGCAAATAGAGAAAGCCGCCTGCCGGCGGCTCTTCTCACACTTGCTCAGATTGAATTAGCCCTGCTTCCCTCCGTGGGTTTCCACATCTTTGGCACCATGTTGTCGCAGGATAGAGCTGGCATCATTGGCTTTATCGTCGCTGGTTTCGATTACAGCCAGAACGCCGCCCTGCTTGAGGTTCTCTTCATATTGGCGGCCCTTGTCCTCGGGAATCCCCAGATCAATGAGCCCGCCCGCCACGCCGCCGGTTACGGCGCCAGACAGGGCACCGGCCAGAGGACCGGCGGCGACGATGGGCCCGATGCCGGGAATGGCCAAAGCCCCTACTCCAGCCAGCAGGCCAGCAACCCCACCTAAGGCTCCACCCCAAGTGGTGCCTTCGGCGATGGAGTCAGTGGCAAACTCATCGCCGGCTTCCATGTCGGTCCCGCCTCTGCGGGCCTTGTCTTCCTTGGCCACAATGGAGATCTCATTGTCTTTAAACCCTTTATTTCTCAGTGCCTTAACCGCCTTTTCGGCCGTGGAAATGTCACTGAACACGCCAATGACAGTGGACAATAATATACCCCCTTTTCCATGTCTTAGCTCTAGGTTACCCAAAAAAAGGGGGCTTATTCCACGGGCGTCCTTCCTGAATTTTCTTCATCACCGCCGTGTAGTCTTCGGCGGTGGTTAGATCCACGATAATCAGATCCCTGCCGATTTTTCTGATCCCCCGCCAGGGAATGACGATCAGTTTCGGCCTAAACCAGCGGCTGCCATAGGGTATGACAATGGACTGCACCTCGCCTGTGCGCAGATCGATGATCAGGTCCGTGTGATCCACAACACCGAGCCGGATGCCTTCATCGATGCAGATGATCTCCTTCCCGGACAACT
>ERZ773359.5622-NODE-5622-length-11855-cov-5.109661_pt1 | contig 11855 bp, 5 predicted proteins | sample MGYA00374955_ERZ773359 | MGnify/ENA primary metagenome ERZ773359 (study PRJEB29098, sample SAMN04486028) | biogas fermenter metagenome | study: EMG produced TPA metagenomics assembly of the Biogas fermentation microbial communities from Germany - Plant 4 DNA1...
CGGACGGCACGCTTTTTGCCCATCCCAACCGTGAGTACGTGATGGATCAGACAAATGTCTTTACCGACAGCGGCAGCTTGGCGGACGCTGGCACAGCCATCCAGGAGCTCGGTGTGGGCAATGCCGGTGTGATCCGCTACAACCTTGATGGCGCGCGCAGATGGATGGCCCTAACTCCCGTTGAATCCACCGGGTGGACGATCGGCGTAGGGGCCCTGGAGGCGGATGTACTGCGGGATGTGCACGCACTGCGCAACTTTTTCGGCTTCGCCTCTGTTGCCTTTTTGGCGGTAGGAGTGTTGGGCGCGGTGGCCGTGGGCCGGCAGGTCTCCGTCCCTTTGAGCCGGGTACAGACCGTTATTGAAGCCGCGGCCGCGGGCGATCTGACCCGGATGGCGCAGGTGCGGTCCAAGGACGAAATTGGCACTGTGGCCCAGGCGGTGAACACAACCATGGAGAGCATGCGGGAGATGCTGGGGTTGATCACCCAATCCACCGCTGAACTGGCTAACACCAGTTCCAGGCTGGCAGCCGCCTCCCAGCAGGTGAGTGCTTCTGTGGAGGAAGTGGCCAGCACCACCAACGAGTTCTCCGGAACCTTGGATTCTCTGAACACCAATGCGCAGCAGATGAAGGAGACGGTTCAGGGGGTGGCCAGGGAAGCTGATGAGGGGACGAAGGCCATCGCCGATATAGTCCGCCAGATGCAGCTGCTGAGAGACAGCACGCACAGTCTGGCCAGCGATGTCTCCAGCTTAGGAGGGTTATCTGAACAGATTGGGAATATTGTGCACACCATCGGGGCCATCGCTGACCAGACCAACCTGCTGGCACTCAACGCGGCCATTGAAGCGGCCCGTGCTGGTGAGCACGGCCGAGGCTTTGCTGTAGTTGCCGAAGAAGTCCGCAAGCTGGCCGAGGAATCGGCAACCGCCGCCAAGAGCATTGAGCAGCTCATCGGTCAGATCCAAAGCGGAATCGGGGGCATCGTCAGCGCCATGGATGCAGGGACACAGCAGACTGAAACAGCGCTGCAGAACGTGCACCACAGCAGCCAGATTCTCGGAGAAATCCTGCATTCGGTGGAGGAAATCCAGCGGCAGGTGGCGGGCTTTACTGCTGGGCTTGAGCAGATCAACCTAGGCGGGCATGAGATAGCCAGCGCCAGCCAGGAGCAAGCAGCTTCCATGCAGGAAATCGCCAGCTCTGCTCAAGAACTTATGGCCATGGGCGCCAGACTTCAGGAATTGGTGGAGCGTTTCAAGCTGAAGGCAGAATAGACGATCGCAACCCCAACGCGGTACTAAATACTGAAACAGATCGTCCCTTGGCGGTCTGTTTTTTCACTTTGTCCAGTTATGACGGCGAATGGATGGAATTTGGTTAGTTTCTGGTTAGAACGGCTTAGTACACTCACAAGTAAGAAAGCCCTAACAACTCAGGAGGTGTCTTATTTTGAGTGTACGCAGAAGTCTATTCGTGATTATGCTGTTGTGCTTGGCCTTGGTACTCCAAGGCTGTGGCGGGGGAGGCGGTGGGAAGAAGAACCAGCCGCCGAAGATCACGACTTACGTCCCGGACCAAAAAAACTACACTGTGGTTAAGGGTCATGAAGTAGCCTTTAGCGTCACTGCTTCGGATCCCGATGGTGATACTCTGGCCTATCAGTGGAGCAGCACAGCCGGAGGATTTGTTGGTCAAAAGAACGCGGCTTCGACCAAGTGGACCGCTCCGAGCTCAGCAGGAACCTGCACAGTGACTGTGACGGTGAGTGACGGCAAAGACGGAGTCACATCCCATACGTGGAACATTACCGTTACGGATCAAGAGGTAAAGAAGCCGATCATTGGCAATGCGAAACCAGAAACGAGCTCGACCAATCGGTATGAGATCAATGTGAATGAGACAATCACTCTCTCCATCAGTCCAACTGATCCCCAGGGATTGGACCTGACGTCCACCTGGAACTGCAGCGCAGGCACTCTTGCAGATCGGAAGTTGGATACGGTAAAGTGGACAGCTCCAGACGTTCCGGGTGACGCAACTGTAACCGTTACCGTGAGCAATGGCGCCCTCACGGCAACGCACACCTTCTACTTCAAAGTAAAAGGAAACGTGGTCTACGTTACGGATAACATTACCCAGGTACAGACATGGGCCGCTGGGAACATCTATGTTATTGAAGATTACGAAGAAATTCTTGTTCAGAGCACGCTCACCATATCTCCTGGCGCCATCGTCAAACTGGGTGAAGGCAGCAGCTTGAGGACTAGTGGCTCCGGTCGCATTAACGCAACTGGTACAGCGGAGAAACCCATCATCTTTACGTCACTGATGGATGACGATCACGGCGGCGATACCAACCAGGATCAAGATGCGACGAGGGGGGAGGCTGGCTCCTGGAATGGAGTGTTTCTAGATGGAAGCCAAACCCAGAATAAGTTCGTGTACTGTGAGTTCTACTACGGCGGCGGAGGTTTCGCGGGCAGCATGCTCGATTTGGATGACACCACGGATACCCAGGTCGTGAACTGCACCTTTGCCTTCTCGAAGGGCATCGCGCTTGACGCAAGCTCTGCCCAAGGGGCTACGATAAAAGCGAATGTCTTCTACCACAATGAGAAGCCTTTGGTGATCAACGTTGATACCAACCTCGATGATTCCAACACATTCCACAATCCACAATCCCCCAGCGAAAAGAACGAATATCAAGGAATCTTCGTAGATCCTGATGTTAGCAACGAGTTCAAGAAGACCACAAAGTGGGAGGAAACCGAGGCAGCTTTCGTTCTTCAGGGGTGGTATTTCCAAGTTGAACCCGCTGGGTCGCTTATCTTGGGCAAAGGAACGACACTGAAGTTGGACGGCAACTATCTGTATGTGTATGGACGTTTACAGGCCACAGGAACTGAGACGCAGAAGATCGTAATTACGTCCATCTACGATGATTACTATGGCGGATCCAGTGCAGGACCTAACTCACCCACTGCGGAAGCCGGCGATTGGGAGTCCATCTATATAGCTAATGGTGGTTCCGCAGAATTTGACCATTGCATTGTTCGCTATGGAGGAACGAGTGAGAGTCGCGACGCCGAAGAGGCAGCGCTCTACGACGTGCACGATTCAAAGGGAACAAAAATCCAGAACACGGTTTTCGAATACAACCTGCGCGGATTAGACCTGCTGTCCTCGAAGAGTACCATCGCTAACAGCACGTTTAGGCTCAATCAGTATCCTTTGAGGATCAGCGGCGACATTGACACCGATGACACGCTGAACATTGCTGATAATACCTACAACGCCATATACATGGGCGGATACGACAGATATGTCGAATTCACAGAGCCGACTGTAAAGATGGTTCACACCAAGGTTCCTTACGTCCTTCTCGCCGATACAGCTCTAATTGGGTCAGAGGTTGAGTTGGGAGACGGGACAGTTGTAATGGCCTGGAAGGACGTGGAGGTTGATCTGAGCAACGGCGCAAGTTTCAAGAACTTCTCAAAGGCTGTGTTTACGTCATTCCGTGATACTGATCGCGGTGGTGACGTAGGCGGGGGTTCAGAGGCCGCGAAAAACGATGACTGGAAAGGCATTTGCAATGCAGATTCAGGGGAATGGAGGTCTGGCACGAACATCCATCATGCCAAGTACCCACAACCTGATGAAGATTAACCGCGCTGATCACGCGCAGACAACAGGAACGGCTCCAGATTTCTTCTGGAGCCGTCCATCTTCATTTGGGAGAGCCGAGGTTGAGGCGGTGGTAGAGATCTTGGGTTTCTCGGGAGGGTTTGACGCCCAGCTCTCGGTGGAGAATCTCAGTGAGCAGGGCGTATTGGCGCTGGGCTGCTTGGCGCTGCCCGCTCTTGGCGTAGGCTTCCATGAGCAGGGCATGGTAGGTTTCGTTCAACTCGTCTCTGCTTAAGAGCAGCACCAATTCGCTGATGGCCTTTTCGTACTGCTGGGAGGCTAAGTAGCAGTTCACCAGGCGCACCTGGGCCTCTCCACAGCGCAGGCGCAGGGCTTCCCGTTGGGGGATCACCCAATCGTAATCAAGGTTTTCCAGATAATCTCCATGGTAGTGCTTGAGGGCCTCCTCTAGTAGGCTCATCTGCTCCGGCGAGTTTTCCTTTTGGCCGAGGGCCGATTTGAGGAGGGACTCAAAACGTGCCAGGTCTGTTGTCACCGGCACCGCCAGGGTATACACATCCGTACCCCTCTTGATCAGCTCAGGCAGGCCGTAGTTCTTGAGCACACTGCGCAAGCGGTACAAGGTGGTGTGGAACTGGGCATCCGCCTTTTCCAGATCCTGGCTGTCGTCGGGCCAGAGTGCTTCGATGATTTGGTCCTTGGTCACCGGATGGCCCGTGTGCACCAGGTAGATCAAGAGGTCTCTGGCGCGATGGCTGCGCCATTTGACTCCTGTGAGTTCTTGGCCGTCCACGAAGATGCGTACCGGCCCCAACAGCTGCAGGCTTAGGGTTGGTGCGGCAACCGCAGTTTGGGCTGCTTCCTCGGGATCTACAAGGCGCTCATAGGCTTCCGCCGCCATGTTGCGCACATATTCCGCTGGATCTTCTTTGAGGGCGGCCAGGATCCCACAGGCCTCGCTCCCTCCGATCTCCACCAGAATGGGGATAATGCGCTGTTTGGTTTCGGGGCTGCCGCGCTGCGCTATGGGAATGAGGTGCTTGAGGCTGCGTTGGCCCACTTTGCGCAGGACCCGCTGTACGAAGCTGGTCTCAACCCCCATCTCCAAACCGTACATCAACAGGGGATGGTACCAGTGGTAGCAGGCGACGAAGTTCTGCAGGTCGTTGATCTTGGCCGATACAGTGAGCGCCTCAACAGTGTATTCCTTTGCCTCCTTCACGTCCCCGTGCAGGAAATGGAGATGGGCCAGGGCTTGATAGGCGTAGGCCAAGCATTTTAGGAACCCCATTTTCCGCGCTCTCTTCGCGGCGGCCTGCAGCATTTCCAGCCCCTCGTCCCAGGAGCCGGTGCGGGCCAGGATGGGGGCGGTAACCGTGGGGATCGAAGCTTGGAAGAGGTTAGGCTGGGACTTCGCCACTTCCAACGCCTCGAGGGCATAGGCCCGGGCTTCCACCCACTTATCCTGGATGGCCAGGGTTCGGGCTAGGAAAGCGAGGTTGAGGGCCATATCGGAACGGTTGCTGTCATGTTCCCGGACATAATTGACGCCCTGCAGGAAGCAGCGCTCTGCATCGGCAAAACGTCCCAGATTAGTGTACACCAAGGCCAGCTGCAGGCAGGAAGAGGGGAACAGCTCCGTCAACCCCATTTTCTCCCTAGCTGCCGTAGCCCGCTCTGCGATCAGCAGGGCCTGTTCCGTCTCGCCCCAATCATCATAGATGGCGGACATCATATCCTGAAAATCATAGCCCGGCATCATGCCCTCAGGGCAGAGGGCAAGCGCCCTTCTGAACAGGAGCAGAGCCTTGGCCGGTTCCCCCAGCAGGTACGTGACATTGCCCAATGCTTCCAGAATACGTACCACGGCCTCACAGTCGCCGCTTCCCTCGTATTCCTCCAAGCACTTCTGGAGCAGATCCCAAGACTCTCTAAAACGCCCGTCCGAATAGAGGATGATGGACTTCTCAATGGTCAACAGGAGCTTAAAGCGGGACGCAGACAGATTGGCTTCCGCATCAAAAAGGAAGCGGAAGCTTTCCCGCAGAGCGCCGCGTCCGCGGGAGATGCGCGCCTTGAGCAGCTGGCATTCTGCCAGGCCGATCTCATCGCCGCTCTCTTGGAAGAGGGCTTCGGCTCGGCTCACAGCCTTTTGGGCGAGGCTGAGCTGGCCGCGCCCCACTTCCACCAAGGCCTGGAGGAGCGAAAGGCGCGGGTTGCCGTGGATCTCCTGGGGGTCAATGGCGCTTTCAAACCACTCCCCTAGATCCTGCCAGCGTCCATGGAGCACCGCTTCTCCGCCGGCACTGATAACTAAGTCAGCGATGCCTTCCCGCTCGCCGGCCTCCAGAAAGCATCCGATAGCTTGGTGGAGATTGCCCCGGCCGATAGCGATGGTGGCCGCTTTTTTATAGAGGTCGCTCCGTTCAGGACCCAGTTTGCTCTGCAGATGGGCGCGCACTACAGGCACCAGGCTGTAGTAGCCGCCTTTCTCTAAAAGGAGCTGATGGCGCTCAAGGTACTGGATTCTCCCTGCGGCCAGGCTGCTGCCCAGAAGCTGGTCACAGTCTGCTGCCGTAAAGCTGGGAAAAACGGAAATCTTGATCAAGAAGTCCTGAATTTCCCCGGGGACGCCCTGCAGGATTTCCCGGTCGATATAGTGGGCTAAGGCCGGAGGAACCCGATCTTTGGCCGCTTCTGTGCTGGCGGTTTGGGTGAGGAAGCTGGCGGTAATGGGCCAACCGGCACTCAGGGCGGCTGCCCGTTCCAGTTCGGCCCTGCCCCGGGGGCTGGTACCCAGAGAAAAGAAATTCTCCAGTTCCGTTTGGGCAAACTGGAGGTCTTGGCGGCCCACTACCTGTACCTGCCCGGCCAGGTAACGTCCTTCCAGGGCCAGTTGGCTCAACAGGTCGAGGGAATTCCTCCCGCCTACGGCTAACTGCGCCTGCTGGGGCAATAGGGTGATGAGTTCTGCTACGAACTGGTGAATGAGGGGATGGGTGATGGCCTGCCAGTTGTCCAGGATGATCAAGACTCCTGCGGAGAGAGTTTCCAGGGCGCGAATGAAGAAGCTCAGCGCGGATCGGCACAGCGCTTCGGGCTCCGTGCGCGATGCCAAGCGGTGCAGCTGTATTTCGTCTAGGGAGGTGTGTTTGTGCAGAGCAGCGGCGAGGTGCCTGATGAAGACCACGGGCTCGTCATCATAGGAATCCAGGCTGTACCAGGCCACTGGCTTGGGCGAGCAGTGGGCTAATTGACTAAGGAAAACCGTCTTGCCGTAACCAGCAGGGGCCAAAACAAACAGCACCGGGCAATCAGTGGAGCGGTGGCGCTTGAGGAGAGCTGTGCGCTCCACCATCCGCCCCTGGTATTGCGGGCACTGCAGTTTGGTGGTAATCAAGGGCATTTGATCAGGATGCCGGATCACTGCAGTCACCTTCTCAGGCACTTTTTCCCTTCTTCGCCGTATTCTTCGTTACTCCTGCCGAAGGGAAATGCATCCGTTTCTGGATATGCTACTTGCGAGGTGATAATGTGGAAAAGATACGGGATCGACTGCAGCTCGGCGTTATCTCCGGCTTAGCCGGAGTTGTGGTCAAGGACTTGGTGGGCGGCCTGCTGATTAAGGCTGGTTGGGCTGAGGAGGCCGGGCCACAGCGCGCCGCGGGCATGCTGCTCCCCGCGTACAAGATTTACACTCCCCTAGGGCGCCTGGCCGGCAAGCTGGCGGACGCCGCGGTGGGCAGCCTCTTGGGGATCGTGTCGGTCTACATGCTCTCCTTCACCGGCAAAGATCGAGTAGTGCTGAAGGGGCTGACCAGCGGTGCCCTGGCTTGGGTGGGGCTTTATGGCGTGTTGAGCAACATGGGGGCTACCACGGTGCGCACAGTGCAGCCCAAGACGGTGATCAGCGAGTTCATCAGCCATGCCGTCTACGGAGTGGTGACAACCACCACTGCCTCCTACTTAGGTGCTGACGACCTGTTCGAGGGAGGGATTCCCTGGAGCGCGAGCAGCGTCCGCATGGCCGAGATTCCCCTGCGGGCTGCTCCCCGACCTGTGAATTGAAACACTAATTCGAGCCTAGAGGAATTGGGGGAAATGCGGAGAATTTTGCAACACTCGCTCTTACTATGCCGGGAGGTGTGACTAGTGAGAATGTCGCTGCGCTGGAAGATGCTGCTGTTGGTATTCGCCGTAATCCTGGCCCCAATTCTCATTCTAGGTATCAACGAGTATCGCGAAACAAGGGGCATGATCACAGACATGCTGCGCACCACCGCCCGCGAGGCACTGTCTAGCGGGGCTTCCTTTGCCGATGGATTCCTCAAATCGGTGGAAGAAGCGGTGGCCATGCTCAGCAGGGATCCCAATGTCTTAAGTGTTCTTGAAGACCCCGAAGCGCAACAGCGCGTGCTTAAGGTTCTGGAAAGCTATGTGGGCACGCACGTTGATGTGGAAAACGCCTTTATCGGGACGCGGGATAAAGCATTCTACGTTTATCCCCCGGCGCCAGGCGGTCTACCTCCCGGCTTTGATCCCACCTCCCGCCCTTGGTACACTCAGGCTCTGGCCGCTGGCGGGCTGATCTGGACCGAACCCTACGTGGATACGGGGAGCGGCCAACTGGTGGTGACCGCGGCCATGCCGGTGCGCCGGCCCGGTGAGACGGCTGCCCTAGGGGTGGTAGGTATTGACGTCACCTTGGAGCGCCTCGCGGCCATCATCTCCTCCAGGAAAGTGGCAGAAAGCGGCTACCTGGTGCTGATGGACGCCAAGGGGATGGTGCTCGCCCACCCCGAGCCCGAAGCAGTGGGCCAGCCCATGGCCAATTCCGCCATCCTGCCGCGGGTGTTAAGCACAGGATCGGGCGAGGTTGACTACACCGGTGACGAGGAGATGTTTGTAACTTACACCACCTTGGAACGCACCGGTTGGCCCCTGGGAGCCATGGTTTCTTATCGCGAAGCTGATGTTTACGTCCGGAGACAGCTGGGCCGTACAGTGCTCATCGGTGTGGTCTTCCTGATTGCCGCCTTTGCCGCAGGTTCCCTGATCACCAACCGCATGTTGGTGAGGCCCGTACTGCAGCTGGCCGCCACAGCGGAGAAGATCAGCAAAGGCGATTTCACCACAGAGGTAACCCTCCAGAAGAGTGATGAGCTGGGGCTGCTGGCGGAAGCGTTTAGGACGCTCCAGACAGAACTGGGCCGGCTCATTGGCGAGGTGAAAGCCGCCAGCAACAAGACCGCGGACCTGAGCAGGTCGGTTTACCGTTCCAGCCAGGAGATCAGTGCTTCCACAGAGGAGATGGCTGCCACCACTAGTGAGTTTGCCACCTCCGTGCAGCGCACCAGCGATAACGTGCAGTCGGTGGATGAAGACGGCACCGCCATCCGGCAGATCTCGGCCCAAGGCGAGGAAGTGATTGCCAAGGCCGTGAACCAGATGGAGAGCATTGAAGCCAGCTTTGCTCAGCTCCACGACAGCGTGGAACAGCTCAGCGTGCAGTCCAGCGAGATCGGCAAGATCACCGATCTGATCCGGGGTATATCCGATCAGACTAACCTCCTGGCCTTAAATGCGGCCATTGAGGCAGCTCGAGCAGGTGAGCAGGGCCGTGGATTCGCGGTCGTTGCGGAAGAAGTGCGCAGTCTGGCTGAGCAGTCGGCGGCGGCCACAGAGCAGATCGCCAATCTGCTGCGGGAAGTGAACGCCATGATTGCAGAGGTGCGCACAGAGGCCAACCGCAGCATCACGGAAATCAAGGCTGGTTCCGCCAGCGTCAAGGTGGCAGGCGAAACCTTCGCCAGGATTGGACAAGCCATCAACAACATCAGTGCCCGCATTCGCGAGGTGGCCAGTTACGCTCTGGAGCTGAGCAGCGGTTCAGAAGAAATGGCTGCGGCTACCCAGCAGCAGGCAGCGACTTTGCAGGAGATTACCAGTTCCGCCAATGAACTGGCCGAACAAGCCAGCCAGCTCATGAGGCTGACGGAAGGTTTTAAGATTTAGCAGGCAGAGATTGTGCTTGGCGGAAGGGTCCACCGGGTGGACCCTTTTTCGCGCGGCAGCAGCAGGCAGGGATTAGGCGGCGACTGGGGAAGTACTTCTCAGTGCGTCAAAACTGCAGCAGACAATCACCAGCAATAGCTGCACTGGAGGCATGTCTATGAAGAATCCAGCGTACAAACACCTAATCCCCAAACCTGTGCGTGTAGCAGAGGGGGAAGGGGTATTCAGCTTAACACCGAGCACTAGAATCTCTGTCCAGGCAGGGCAACCCGGCGCACTACAGGCCGGGCAGTACTTGGCGGACCTGCTGCGCTCCTTGACCGGCTTGGCCCTGCCGGTGGAAGAGAACGTCCAGGCAGTAGAGCCTGGCTGCATCTGCTTTACTAGCCAAGGTGCCTCATCTGCAGGCGGCGAAGAGGGTTACCTTTTGGAAGTGGCCCAGCAGCAGGTTGTGTTCAGGGCCCAGAGCTTCAGCGGCTACTTCTACGGCTGTCAGACCTTCAGGCAGCTGCTGCCAGCTGCGCAGGGCCCCTGGCAGATCCCGGCGGTGCGCATCCAGGACTATCCCCGCTTTGCCTGGCGGGGAGTCATGCTGGATGTGGCGCGCAGCTTTTTCCCACCTGCTGAGGTGAAGCGGCTGATCGACCTGTTCGCGAGTTACAAACTGAACCGCCTGCACCTGCACTTAAGCGACGATCAGGGGTGGAGGATCATGATCAACAGCTGGCCCAAACTGGCCCTGCACGGCGGCAGCGGCGCGGTGGAGGGCGGCCGTTCTGGTTATTACAGCCAAGAAGAGTTTCGGGATCTGGCGGCCTATGCTCACAGCCGGGGTATGCTTGTGGTTCCGGAGATTGACATGCCCGGCCACACCACAGCCGCTCTGGCCTCCTATCCGGAGCTGAACCGGGGCGGCGCTGCTCCTCAGCTGTACACGGGCCGCAAGGTTGGTTTCAGTACGTTAGCGGCGGAGCTGGAGATCACCTACCAGTTCGTGGCCGATGTCTTAGGCGAACTCGCGCAGCTCACTCCCGGCCCTTACCTGCATGTGGGAGGCGATGAAGCCCATTCCACCACCGCAGAAGAGTACAGGCTCTTCCTAGAGCGTGTTCATGCAATTGTGGCCGGCACCGGCAAGCGCTTGATCGGCTGGGATGAGATCATCCAGGCAGGGCTGCAGCCCACCGATCTGGTCCAGATCTGGCGCAAGGACACGCAGCCCCGCGAAGCTGTGCGGCAGGGAGCGCAGGTGATCATGTCCCCCTGTCAGCACGCTTATCTGGATATGAAATACACGCCAGAGACGGAACTGGGCCAGGATTGGGCAGCCATCATCGAAGTTAAGGACGCCTATCTTTGGGATCCAGTTACGGTCTACCCTGGGATCAAGGAAGCGGATATTGCCGGAGTAGAAGCGCCTCTCTGGACCGAGACCATCTATACTTTACGCGCTGCCGAGTACATGTACTTCCCCCGCCTGCTGGGGATTGCCGAGATGGGTTGGTCACCGCGCGAGGGAAGAAGCTGGGAGGAATACCGTCTGCGCTTGGCAGCCCACGGACCGCGCCTCGCGGCCCAAAACGTGCACTTCTACCATTCACCACAGGTACCTTGGCAGGAGGGATGAACATGGCAAAACTCTTTGTTTTCGACGTAGATGGGACGCTGCTGAACCCCCAAAACCAGGTTCTTGAATCCAGCAGAGAAGCGCTGAGGCTATTGGCCCAGAGGGGGCACAAAGTGATGCTGGCTACAGGCAGAGGCCCCGTGGCCATGGAGCCCATTTGGCCCCAATTGGGCGGAAAAATGTTCTACATCGGCTTTAACGGAGCCGTGATCATGGATGGAGAGACCATCGTCTATGAAGAGACCATCCCCCCCGCGGGTGTGGAGGAGGCTGTGGAGCTGGCCCGCCAGTTCGGGTTGAGCATCAACGTCTACTCCGGCCTGCGCTGGCTGATTGAAAAAGAAAACCCCCTTTCCAAAGAGGAAGGGGAGTTGGTGCAGGCCGAGCCCGAGGTGGGGGATCTCAGCTCTGTTGACAAGATCCATAAAATTCTGGTGCTGGGCACGGTGGAGGAAGTGGCCCGCTACCGGCGGGAGCTGCGCGAGCGCAGCAAATGGCTGAATGTGACCATTTCACTTCCCACCTACTGTGAAGTGGTCAGCCATCAGGTGTCCAAGGG
>ERZ773359.5626-NODE-5626-length-11849-cov-4.692047_pt1 | contig 11849 bp, 8 predicted proteins | sample MGYA00374955_ERZ773359 | MGnify/ENA primary metagenome ERZ773359 (study PRJEB29098, sample SAMN04486028) | biogas fermenter metagenome | study: EMG produced TPA metagenomics assembly of the Biogas fermentation microbial communities from Germany - Plant 4 DNA1...
CGGAGCTCCGCCGTGCGCCTTCAGGGCACGGATGGTTGCCACGATGACGGCGGCGTGCGGCCGCAGCCCGGACATGCGGCACTTGATATTCCAGAATTTCTCGAAGCCGATGTCCGCGGCAAATCCTGACTCCGTAACCACGTAATCTCCCAGTTTCAGAGCAACACGGTCGGCAATGATGGAGGACTGGCCGATGGCAATGTTGGCAAAGGGACCGGCATGCACAAAAACAGGCTGCCCTTCCAGGGTTTGCAGCAGGTTCGGCTTCAGGGCATCAACCATCCAGGCCGTCATGGCACCGGCCACGCCCAAGTCTTCCGTTGTTATTTCATTGCCGCGCTTGTCATAAGCCACCACGATCCTGCCCATCCGCTCACGCAAATCCTTCAGGTCTTTGGCGACGGCCAAGATGGCCATTACTTCGGAGGAAACGGCAATGGCAAAGCCGGACTCCATCATAAAGCCGTCGCGACGCCCGCCCAGGCCGATAATAATGTTGCGCAGCGCCTGGGCACAGAAGTCAATAACCCATTTCATCTGCACATTGCGAGGGTCAATATTTAAACGCTTCAAGCCTGCACGCTCAAGGAAAGCGTCACTGGAGTTGAATTCGTGCTGTAAACGTGAAGTCAGGGCAACCATGGCCAGGTTATGGGCGTTCATTACGGCGTTAATGTCACCGGTCAGCCCCAAGGAAAAAGGCGTCAATGGGATGCACTGCGCAAGGCCGCCGCCGGCAGCAGAACCTTTAACGTTCATTGTCGGCCCGCCGGACGGCTGGCGAATGGTGGCAATAACGTTTTTACCCCGTTTGCCCAGCCCCTCTGTCAGACCCATGGTGGAAGTGGATTTTCCTTCGCCAAGGGGAGTAGGGGTGATGGCGGTCACATCTATATACTTGCCATCAGGGCGGTCCTTCAACCTCTCCAAAACTTTTGCGAAGTCTACTTTTGCAACATAGTGGCCGTAAGGCAGCAGCTCCTCCTGTTTCAGCCCCAGTTCTTCACCAAGCTGATAAACTGTTTTCATCGTTTTCTCTGCTTCCTCGGCTATCTCCCAGTCAGCATGTTTGGTCGGATCAAGCACCAAGATAATCCCTCCCTACTTGATATAGCTGTAAATACAACTACTTACAAATTCGGCATTAATGGGGTAAATCCTGCCTTTACAGTGTAAATTTTCAACGCCGGACGGTTACTGTTTCCGCTTTTTTATTATCCGAAGAACTAAAAAAAGTATGCGGCTTATGCCGCCGCCTGGCAGGAAAAAAGCGGATGCTGCGCATCCGCCTGGGAGTTTAAAGTTTCACTTCTTTTTCGTTTATCAGTACCTGCACCGGGTCTTTTTTCAACTGCACTTCCCTGCCGACACTGCGCTGCGGCCGGTTTTCCGTCTCCGGCTCCGGCTCCTGCGGAGGGCTGGCCTGCGGGCGGGATGCCTTGAGCTCTGCCAGCGTCTTCCCCTCCATCAAGCCGGCAATCTCTTCTGCATCCAGTATTTCCTGTTCCAGCAGGGCGTTGGCCAGGACTTCCAGCTTGTCACGGTTTTCATTAATAACCTCTTCCGCTTTTTTATAGCATTCATCCATGATTGCCCGGATTTCCAGGTCAATGGAACGCGCTATTTCTTCGGAATAATCCCTGTCCCTGGCCAGATCACGACCGAGAAAAACCTGTTCATACTGTTTTTTACCCAGAGTAATGGGACCGAGGCGTTCACTCATACCGTATTCCATAATCATCTGCCTGACAATAGCTGTAGCACGCTCCAAATCATTCTGCGCCCCGGTTGAAATTTCATTAAACACAACTTGTTCCGCTACCCTGCCAGCCAAAAGCGTCGTCACCCGCGACAGCAGTTCAGACTTTGTCATATAGTAGCGGTCCTGTTCCGGCAGCATTAATGTATAGCCGCCGGCACGCCCGCGGGGGATAATGGATACCTTATGAACAGGATCGGTGTTAGGCAAAAGATAAGCCACCATGGCGTGGCCTGCTTCATGGTAAGCAACAATTTTCTTTTCAAACTCGCTGATCACGCGGCTCTTCTTTTCCGTGCCGGCCATTACCCGCTCAATGGCTTCCTCCAGTTCACTCATCCCGATCAGCTTTTTATTCCGCCGGGCAGCCAGCAAAGCACCCTCGTTAACTATATTTTCCAGGTCGGCACCGGAAAACCCGGGTGTTCTCCTGGCAATAACGCCAAGATCAACATCCCTGGCCAGGGGCTTATTGCGCACGTGCACTTTCAGAATATCCTCACGCCCTTTGACATCAGGCAGGTTGACAGTTACCTGGCGGTCAAAGCGGCCGGGTCGGAGCAGAGCCGGGTCCAAAATATCCGGCCTGTTGGTGGCGGCAAGAATAATTATGCCTTCGTGGGCATCAAAACCGTCCATTTCCACCAAAAGCTGGTTCAATGTCTGTTCGCGCTCGTCATGCCCGCCGCCCAGGCCGGCCCCGCGCTGGCGGCCCACGGCATCAATTTCATCGATAAAAACAATGCAGGGAGCATGCTTTTTGGCGTTGTCAAAGAGATCGCGCACCCGGGAAGCTCCTACGCCGACAAACATTTCCACAAAATCGGAACCGGAAATACTGAAGAAAGGAACACCCGCTTCACCGGCCACAGCCCGGGCCAGCAGGGTTTTACCTGTCCCCGGGGGGCCCACCAGCAGAACTCCCTTGGGAATTCGCGCCCCGAGCTCAATAAACTTGCGCGGTTCCCGCAGAAATTCCACTATTTCCACCAGTTCGGCTTTTTCCTCATCGGCACCCGCCACATCATTAAAAGTGACACGGCGGCGTGTAGTGTCATGCAAACGGGCGCGCGACTTCCCGAAATTCATGACACGGTTGCCGCCTCCCTGCGTCTGTTGCATAAAAAGGAAAAAAACAACCATAACAATCGCAAAGGGAATAATCATTGACAAAAGATTTGTCCACCAGTGCGGTTCGTCCGGGTCGTCGCCGGTGATGGTAATTCCTTTCCCTTCCAGGCGGCTGACCAAGTCTTCTCTGCTGGTAACGTTATATGTTTCAAATTTCGTGCCGTCTTTCAGTTTACCCGTAATATCGTTGGCTTTAATATGCACTGCATCGACCCGGCCGTCCTCCACCATGTCGATAAATTCGTCGAAGGTTAGCCTGGTCACCTGTTCCAGCGGTTTATTTAAAAACTGGATTATTGCTACTGCCAATAGCAGGATAAGCAAATAAAAGACGGCCTGCCGTAAAAATCGGTTCAAAAAAATGCCTCCCCTCTCACTTAAGGCGCAGAGTCTATCTTTTTATTGTAGCATATTATACCCTATTGAACAAGGTGCAAACATTACACAGTGCTTACACCCCGCGTCAGGCAGCAAAAGCACTGCTGTTTGTCCACTGTTCCGCGGGGGGCACCGGGGACATACAGCACGACAGCCGGTCAAGCGCAAATCATGGCGGTAATTTCCGGCTGCCACCACACTTACGGGTACTAAAAACATCTTACCACACATTAATGCCCCGGACAATCACTTGCATAATGTTCCTTTCCCCGCTTCGGGCCGGCAAAAGCCGTCTTCTAACCTTTTGTCACAAGTTTTTATTGTAATTTATTCTCCCAGGACGCAGATATCCGGCAGGTACCTGTACTGTTCACTAAAATCAAGTCCATAGCCCACCACAAACTCATCGGGAATCTGAAAACCGCAGTAATCGGGAGCAATGTCAACTTGCCGGCGGTCCGGCTTGTCCAGCAGGGTAACAATACGCAGAGATGCCGGTTTGCGGGCAAGCAGGTTTTCTTTCAGGTATTTCAGCGTCAGCCCGCTGTCAATAATGTCTTCTACAATCAGGCAGTGCTTGTTGTCTATACTGCAGTCCAAGTCTTTCAGGATGCGGACTATCCCGGAAGATTCAGTGGCTGCTCCGTAAGAAGACACTGCCATAAAGTCAATTTCCACCGGTACGGTAATGGCGCGCATCAAATCGGCCAAAAAAACTACCGCTCCTTTTAAAACGCAAATTAAAAGCAGTTTTTCTCCCGCGTAATCCCGGCTGATTTGTGCACCGAGGCTGGTGACTCTTTCCCGGATCTCTTCCCTGTTAAGCAAAACTCTTTTCACCGTCTTGTGCAGCATTACTCACACCATCCTTTTCTGATTTTTCCCGTTTTCCCCGGCTCCCCAGCGACAGGCGCAGAATACGCTCCGTTTCCGACGTAATCCGGCCGCATTCCGCAATGTCAATACCGGGTACCCAGATGATTCCCTCTTTACTTAGCACCAAGGGAATTGTCTCCCGCTTACTGCGCGGTATTTTGGCATCCATCAGAATGTCCTTTAATTTGCGGCTGCCGGGACGCCCAAACAGCCTGACCCGGTCCCCCGCCCGGCGCGTGCGCACCTGCAGGGGAAAAGAAAGCTTGTCGGCCGCCAGGTAAGCTTCCCTGGCGGTTGCAGGAGGAAAGGGTCCTGTTTCCGGCAAAACAAATTCAGCCTGCAGCCATTCTCCGCACCATGGCAGATAAACTCTGCCCGGAACCGGTAAAGTTACAGTCTGTCCGGCAGCTTGCACGACGGGAGGCCTGCCCCCGAGCCGCAGCCTGTTATATTCCCGGCAGACTTGTATGTTGCCGCTCACAGTGCAGTGGGCGGACGGTGAACTGCTTTGCATCACGGCCGTTATTTGCCGGATGTGAGCGGCGGTTACCCGCACCGCCCCCGCTTCCCATAATGCACGGCGCAGGAGGCGTGCTTGCAAAGGCTCGGGTTGCGCCGCCAAAAGCGGCAGCTCAAGCAGTATCCCTTCCTCCCGGTTGCCGCCGGCAAGCTGCTGGTAAACGCTGTCCGTCAACTGCTTCAGCAGTTCATTTTCGCCTGCCAGAATGTCCGCGGTACGCGCCAGTGTACGCCTGATATGACGGCCGAATTCAGCCTCCAGGAAAGGCAGCAGCTTTAACCTGATGCGATTGCGGAGATAATGGGGGTCGCTGTTTGTCGGATCTGTGAGCGGGGACAGGCGATGCCTGCGGCAATATGCTTCTATTTCGCTCCTGGTAACCTGGTAGAAAGGGCGGATTATTTCCAAACCGCCGGGGGCAGTCCGGCGCAGCGGAATTCCCTTTAAGCCGTCCGTCCCGCTGCCGGCCAGCAGGCGTAAAAGCAATGTCTCCACCCGGTCATCAAGATGGTGCGCAGTGGCAAGGGCAGAGGCGCCCGCACGCCGTGCCGCCGCCAGCAATGCCCGGTAACGGCCAAGGCGGGCCACAGCTTGGGTGGATCCGCCAAGCTTCCGGCGCATGGCTGGCACATTAATGCGGCAGACCGTCAGGGGCAGCCCCAGTCGCAAGGCCCACTTTTTCAGATAAGTCTCCTCCGCCTTTGCCTCCGGTCGCAGGCCGTGGTTGACATGCAATATATGCAGGGTTATGCCAAGTTCGGCGGACAGGCGGTGCAGAACATGCAGCAGGCACAGGGAATCAGGTCCGCCGGAGACGGCAACGGCAATTTTCTGCCCCGGGGAAACCAGTTTGTTTTCGGTCAGTGTTCTTTTTACCTGCTCCAGCACCAGGCCTCACTTCCCGCAGTAAGATACTATTGTTGTATCATATTTTGCTCCCGGATGTCTATCTTCCTCCAGGCTGCAGGAAAAATAAAAAGAACCCGCAGGGGGTTCAATTATATCCGTTAAGCGCTCAGGCAGTCCCTGACTTTATGTTTTAACCGTTTAGCCCGGCAAACAAGCACCGTCAAATCGTCACGCAGTTTGTTGGAACCGTAAAGGCGACAGGCCTGGGCCAGAATCTCATCTGCCACCACCTGCGGGTGGGTGTGTTTCTGGCTGGCCAGATACTGCTGCAGCCAATCGGGCTTCCCGGGAGCAACATCAAAAATACCGTCCGACACCATCACTATCATTGTATCATCAGCAAGCGAAACGCGGCTCTCCTGCATCTCCACTTCATTCAGAATGCCGAGAGGTACTGAAGCACTCTGGATTTCCTGCACACTGTCCGCCGTCCTGATATAACTTGGCGCCGCTCCTGTTTTCAGGAATTCCGCTTCTCCCTTTTCTGTATCCACCAGCAGCATATCCAGCGTGGCGAAAGTTTCTTCCCGTGAACGCAGCTGCAAAATGGTATTCACTGTCCTTATTACCACATCCTTCTGAAAACCGGCCAGTAAAAGCTGCTCCACCAGACGCACCGTTGCACTGCTTTCCTGCTCGGCCTTGCTGCCGGCACCCATTCCGTCGCTTAAAATCAATACCTGCCTGCCATCGCGCAGTTCAAGATAACTGTAATAATCGCCGCATACTTCCTGCCCTCCTTTGGCCAGTTGGGCAATTCCCAGTTCCACATGAAAACAGCGCCTCTGCAGTTTCTCCAGTGTATCCGCCGGGCCGGCGCGCACTTCCTTGGCCAGGTTGACCATAACCTGCGACAAACCTAAAAGCTGCGCCGCCACCACTTTTTTGTTTTCCGCAAGGCGCCTGTGCCAGGTTTGGAAGCTGGATTGCAGTTCGCAAAGCAACACGATGGCCAGAGCCACCTCTTCCTTTTTCCGGCACAAACGCAGCGCAGGCCCGCTGAAGTGGCTTTCCTGCAACCGCTGTCCCTTTTCTAGGTCGGCAAAAATCCTCTGCAGCGCATTATATGTTCGCTGCAGCTCCTTTCCCCAGCAGCGCTGCCGTGCCGTGCATTTGCTGCAGACCAACTCCGCCAGCCTGTCTACCGGGGAAAATGAGCCGCCAGTTTCTTTTCCGGGTGCCGCCGTCTTCCGGAAGGCAGAGGCAAGCTCACGGAAAACCAGGCCATAATCATGTATACGGGCAGCCGTCTGCGCCCTCAGTACTTCCTCATCATTCCGTCCCTGTCGGCTGCCGAGCACCGCCAGTGGTCCGGTGTGCCCGGCAAAAAGCGGCAGGAGAATAAAAACAGCTCCGGCAACAGCGCTGGCAGCCAGTTCTGCCTGTACCGCAGCCCAACCCGCATCATACACCAGCAGAGCAGCCATTCCCAGCAAGAAGGCCGGAGCAACGGCAAAGCGGCCATATTGCCGGAAAAGGCCGGCAAAAAAGCCGGCAAAGGTTAAAACAGCCGCCCAGAAAAAGCCTGTCCCTTGAATGCCCAGGAAAAATCCGAGCAGTGCGCCGGCCGCTGCCGCCGGTCCCGCCCCGTACCAGCCGGCGGCGCAAAGGACCAGCAAGGAAGCTGTTCCGATGGCTGCACGGATAAAGAATACTTCTTCCTGCATCAGGGCAAGCAGCAGCAGCCCGAGAAAAACCGTCCAGGCCACAATCCCCTCCGGATCACTGGCGGCAGGCAGCCTCCGGGGCGGGCTGCTGTAAACCGCGGCAAAAACCGATGCGCCCAAAGCGGCAAGGAGCGTCTCCAGTCCCGCCAGCAACAAATCATAAGGCTGCAGGCCGGGCAGGCGAACAAGCAACGAGGTAACACTGAAAGCAAGCCCGACCACGACGGCAAAAGGCAGCTGCACCCGCCGCAGATAATAGCGCAACACATAAAAGACAACCATGCCGGCAGCTTGTCCCAGGCAGGCATAGTAACCGCCGGTTGCAGCTGCCGTTAAAAGGAGCATCGCTCCATAGGCCAGCAGACGACGTGTTTCATCACGCGCAGCAGCCGCCCAGATCGCCAGACCAAAGGGAGCAAGCTCCCCCATCAGTTGCAGCCGGGCCAAAAGGACAATGGCGGCAAGTGAACCGGCCGCCTCCCAGCTTACAAGTTCCCGCGGCACCGTCAGTGGCGGCAGCCGCAAATTTTTCCGCGGTGTTTGCGTCCCGCGTCGCCCGGTACGGATGTACGGCTCCACAGTAATGGTTTGTTCCGTCATCTGTCACTCCCCTCCCTGCTTTACCCACATTATAAGGGTTCGCCTGCCAGGAATTTGTCACAACGAGGGGGTTGTCATAAAAAAGTTTTCGACATTAAAGCAGGTTTTACTTAACATAAATAAGTGACGCCAAGCTGCGATCCAAAGCTATTTTTGTATGGCCGCACTGCAGCAGCACGGCGGGGCTTTTTCGCAGGACAGTTACTGAAACCCCGGGGACAATGCCGAGACTGCTCATTTTTCTGATAACTTTGTGGTCCCGTGTGGCAAGTTCGGCAATTATCGCCCCGGAGCCGTCAGGAATTTTTAACAGGGGCAGCATCCTTTGGGCTTACCTCCTTTCACAGCGCGGGCAAACAAAGCAGGATGCGCAGCAGGATGCCTGCCGCGGCTGCCAGCAGGGCCACGGCACAGGCAATCAAAACGGAGGCCGCAAGTCCCCGCTCCCTGATCATCATGGCCAGCTGGGCCAGACAGGGCAAAAACAATGACAGCACCACGGCGGCCACCAGCAGCTGGCCTGCGGAAAGTGCACCTTCCCGGTAAAGGTCAAAAAGGCCGGCAGCACCGTAATCACGGCGGAAAAAACCGGCCAGAAACACCCGGCCAAGCTCCGGCGGCAAGCCCATGCAGCCTAAAAGCGGCGCCAGGGCGGATGTAACAACGTCCAGGCCTCCGGTATGCTGCAGCAGCCAGAGCACAAGGCTGACGGCGCAAAAAACAGGAACAACTTCTGCAAAATACCAGCGCATTCGTGCCATGGTTTTTTGCAGAATTGCCTGCAGGGCAGGCCGGCGCAGCGGCGGCAGCTCCAGGAAGAATTGTGCCGGCCGCCCGGGCAGGAGTAAATTCAGCATGCTGCCGGCCAGGAAAAACATGCCGCCCATTACAGCCGCCCAAAGCAAAAGAGCGGAAGGTTCCCGCGAGAGCAGGGCCATGATCAGGCCAAGCTGGGCGGAACAGGGAACAGCCAGTGCCAGAAGGAAAGTGGCAATCAGTCGCTCCCGCCTGCTCTCCAGCACTCTGGTCACCAGGACTGCCATGGTGCCGCAGCCGAAGCCAAGGGCAAGGGGAATGACGGCACGCCCGCCAAGTCCCAGTTTTTTCAGGCCGGCATCAGCCAGGTAGGCCAGGCGCGGCAGGTAACCGCTGTCTTCCAGCAAGGCAAAGAAAAAGAAATATGTCCCTACAATGGGCATGACAACACCCAGGGCATAGCGCAAACCAAGCGTCAGCAGGCCAAATTCCCCTGCCAGCAGGGAAAGGACTGACGGCCAACCGCTCAGGACAGAAAGCCAGGCGGTAATTTTTGGCAGGATCACTTCCCCAAGCAGCACCCCTTCAATCATGTCCACCAGGAATCCTGCGCCAAACCTTCCCACAATCAGATACAAGCCGGCATAAAGCAGAAAAGCGGCCGGCAACACCCCCCACAGGGGATCCAAAGTCAGCTTGTCAGCCAAACCGCCCCTGTTTTTTTCATTTCCGGAGTGAAAAACACCGGCCAACAGTTTTTCCGCCTCCCGGTAACGCCAGACTGCAAAAAAACCTGCTTCCCGCCCCGCCAGTTCATCGGCAAAACGAGCAAGGCAATCCGCCAGCACCGACTTGTCCTCTGCTGCAGCCACCGCCGCCTGTATTTCTTTGTCCTGCTCCAGGTAAAGTCGCGCCACCAAAGGTGCGGCAAAAGGGTATTTGCTTTTTAGGCAGAGGCCTGCTTCCGCTGCCAGAGGATGTTCCCGGCAAATGCGGCTGCCGGCTTTTCCCCCAAGCAGGCATGCCGCCATTTCCCGCCGCAGCTCCGCCAGACCCCGGCCGCAGGCAAAAGCCGCCTGGAGCACGGGTATGCCCAGCCGGCGGCTTAATTCTGCCCGCCTGATGCGCACCCCCAGTTTTTCCGCCTCATCCATCATATTCAGGACAAGAATGACATTCAAGCCGGCGGCAAGCAGTTCAAGCGTGAGGGGCAGCATGCGGGGCAGGTTTTTGGCATCTGCGACATGAACCACCAGATTTGGCCTTGCTTCCCACAGCAGCCTCCTGGTGACGGCTTCTTCCTCGCTCACCGGCGAGAAGCTGTATATTCCGGGCGTGTCATAAACAAGACAGGTCCTGCCGGACAAGTTTGTCCGCCCGCAGGACACTTCCACCGTTGTTCCGGGATAATTGGATACAGTTGCATAATTGCCTGTCAGGTGATAAAACAGAACGCTTTTGCCCACATTTGGGTTGCCGACCAACGCCACTGTCAGCATCGGCCCAACCTCCTTTCTTGTTAAGGATATGCCGGACAGCCGCCCGTCTTGCGCACTGTTTTACCGCATAGGAGGTTGCAACGCTGCGCACACTAAAAAAGCGTGCCCGTATTGTACTGGCACGCCCGGTAGAAAGCGGAAAGGAGATGCAACATGATTCTGCTTGCATTGCTGCTCGCTTTTACAGCCGGTATTGCCATGGCCTTTCAAGGGTCGCTGAACACCGGCCTGGGCAAAATTATCGGACTGCTGGAAGCGACATTCATTGTCCACCTGGTTGGTTTGGCCATCTTAACAGCCCTGTTGTTCCTTTTTCGCCTGGGGCAAGGCAGTCTGTCCAAGTGCGGCACTGCGCCCTGGTATCTGTATTTGGGCGGTGCACTGGGAGTTGTCATAATTTATGCTGTGGTGGCCAGCATGTCCCGGGTAGGAGTGGCCGCCGCCACCACGGCCATTATCGTCGGACAGATGGGAACTGCGCTTGTTTTGGACCATTTCGGCGTTTTCGGCCTGGAGCGGGTCCCCTTTTCTTATCTCAAAGTGGTAGGAATTATTCTGCTGGCGGCCGGGGCAAGGCTGATGCTGGTAAAATAACCGCATACAGGGCGCCAAGCAACAGGTCCCCCTCGGAAACGGTAAAGCCCGGTGCATCGACGGCCACAAGCAGCTCGTCCACCACCAGGACGCCCGCCGGCAGGATCCGGGCACGTTCCGGCTGCAACCCGGGCAAAAGCGCCCTTTCCTCCTCCTTTAGCTGTAAAAGCAACTGCAGTTTTTCCTCAACCAGCCTTTTTGCCAAATAAAACCCGTGAACTTCCGCCGGATCATACCGGCTCAATTGCTTGACGACGGCTGCCAACGAAGTGACAGTGCCACCCACGCCCACCAGCCTGACGGCAGACGGCACACAGCCGTCCAGACACTGCCGGATATGTATGCGGGCAGCGGCAACTTCTTCTCTAAGCGGTGGGTCGTGTTGCAGGTAAGAATCTGTGAGATATAAAGCGCCCAGGGGAAAAGACAGTGTTTGCAACCTGCATCCTTCCTGCCAGATCAGTTCGCAGGAGCCGCCGCCCAGATCAAAAACAAGCGTCTCTCCGTCTGTTTCCAGGCTTTCTGTTACGCCGAGAAAACTGTACCACGCCTCCATATCGGACGGCAGAATTTCCACCTGAAAACCTGCGGCGTCTGTCAGTTCCCGGGCAAAACCAGGCCCGTCCGTCGCTTCCCGCATGGCGCTGGTGGCTACAATCCGGACAAAGTCGCACTCCCTGCGGCGGGCTTCCGCAACAAAGCCACGGACGGCGGCCAGGGTCGCTGCTTTTCCCGCTGCCGACAGCCCCCCTGCCTGCCGCAAGCCTGCTCCCAGGCGGGTAGTGGCGAGATTTCTGTAAATTTCCTTGAGCTTGCTCCCTTTTCTTTCGGCAATAAGCAAGCGGGTGGTATTTGTCCCCACATCAATGGCTGCACAGCGCAAGGCTTGTCTTCCTTTCCCGCAACCTGTAAAAAAGGCGGAATATAAAAAGGCATCCCGTCGGGATACCTTCTAGACATGAGCTCTGTATGAAGAACCTCTGCCGCCGCGCTTTGCTTCCGTATTCCTGCGCAGATCCTGCAGACGTTCATCACTGTCTTTCAGGAATTTGCTCAACTTGTCCTCAAACGAAATTCGGGGGCTTTTGTGGGTGCCGTAGCCTTCCACCGCCTGTTTAATTGATAAGCCGATTTTCCCGTTTCCATCAACAGAAAGAATT
>ERZ773359.5629-NODE-5629-length-11841-cov-7.430935_pt1 | contig 11841 bp, 22 predicted proteins | sample MGYA00374955_ERZ773359 | MGnify/ENA primary metagenome ERZ773359 (study PRJEB29098, sample SAMN04486028) | biogas fermenter metagenome | study: EMG produced TPA metagenomics assembly of the Biogas fermentation microbial communities from Germany - Plant 4 DNA1...
TCGGTCTCGGGCGTGGTCGCGGGGAGGGAGATCATGAAGCGGCTTTGAGTCTTTATTTGCTTTCATTCCCAGAATTATGCCTTTTTTTATTTTAAATCCTTGTCATAATGTGTGATATATGTTATAATAAACACAGGTGATAAATTTTGGACAGTAAACAAATTAATATCATTCCAGCCCCAGCAATGGCAAATAAGAAAATGTCTAAAAAAGCAGTAGTTTTTATCCAAAATTTATTGGCACTAACCGATTTTAATAAATATTTTGTTAAGGTTATTGTTGATACAAGGGATATATATTTTCTCTTTTATGACTTAAGAACAGATAGCATAGCTAATTGTGTGTGGGGATACCTTGAGAACAATTATTGGTATATTGAAGTAGACAAAAAGAAAACTTGGGATAAGGCTAGAGTAATTGAAAAATTGTTGAAAACAAATGAATCTTTTAATATTGAGGGGAGATGGTAGCTATTCCTAACTATTTAAAAGAAACCTCTGTGAAAACTGTCCGGGTACTAAGACCATGGGTTTCAAAAACTATTAAATTTCTAATTCCTATTCTAGTTTTTGTAAGTTTGTTTTACTTTGGTGGGCAATTTTATCTTTACCGGGAAAAAGTATTGCTAGAAGCGGCGAAAATTCGCGCTGAACGCTTAAGGATTGAGGCCACGGCTGAGGCAGAAGCAAATAAAATTTTAGAAAATACGATTACAGATATGCTGATTGAATACAAAAAAACAACAAAGGAGAAATAATAATGGATAAAGATAATGAGTTGGTACTTTGTGTTCCTCGCACCGATATTAACGGTTTTACTAGAAAGCCTATTTCTTTTGAAAACGCTTCTTTTCGTCGTCGTGGAAGCGTTGAAAACAATCCAGCTTATCAACAAATAATTCCCTATATTGTAGTTCGTAATGACAATGGAAAAATTTTAACCTATAAGCGTGGCAAGAAAGGAGGAGAAACACGGCTTCACGATTATTATTCGATTGGGATCGGTGGCCATGTTAATATCAAGGATTTTTATAAAAGCTATGACCGCACGATTGAAAATGCAGTCTATCGTGAAGTCAAAGAAGAGCTGGAGCTTGATGTAGACAAAGATTTTGAATTTTTAATTTACCTTGGATGGTTCGCTTGCAACAACACAAAGGTTGACGAAGTTCATTTGGGGTTATTATGTACCCTACAAATCACAAATCAGGGCCTTAATAAAATTCTTGAGGAAAAAGAAGTTATTGAAGACATCGAATTTTTACCAATTGAAGAAATAAAGAAACTTAATTTGGAAAGTTGGTCAAAAATAGCGTTAGAAGTAATCGAAGGAGTGCAGTTTTAAACGGAGGGATTATTATAGGAAAAAGAAAGAGAAAAACATTCTACAGACAGGATCCACCTGAAACTTTTAAAGAGCTTTCTCATAAACATCGAAGATATGGGATGCGAAAGTTTAGATGATGTATGGGAGGTAAAAAAAACCAAATGCTAATCGCAATTGAAGGAATTGATTCAGCAGGGAAATCTACCTTAACGAAAAATTTAACAGAATACTACCAGAGTCAAGGAAAGACAGTACACTTCTTTCATTTCCCTAACAAAAACGGTATTTTTGGTCAAGAAATTTACCGGCACTATAATCAAGAAAAGACGTACAGCAAGGAATGCATGGAGTTGTTACATACTCTAGATAAAATGTCAATGCAAGAACAGTTGTACGAGTGGTGCCAAGAGTACGATATTGTAATCCTTGATCGATATATTTTGACCCAATATGCCTATGCTATTGCCTCGGGACTTAATGAAAAATGGGTTAAAAATTTAATAAGTTGTTTTTACGTAATGCCTGATTTTGGGTTCATTCTTGATCTGCCAGTTGAAGTAGCCCTAAAAAGAAGGAAAGTGTCCGATATCTATGAAGCAAATCTTGACTTTCAAGAAGGAGTAAGATGGGCCTTTCTTTTGAGGGGACACGAAATTGGTTACCAAATTATTGACGCTTCGGAGACACCCCAAAAAACATATGAACAAGTAATAAAAATTCTTAAAAAGGAGGAGTAAAATGCAATACTTTACAGATGAAAAGTGGGCTCTTAAAAAAAAGTGGTATGAAGAAAAAATTGGTGCTATTATAATACCTAAATCTATTGACAACAAAGTTATTCAAAATTTGGTTTCTCTGATTGACGAAGTGATAAATAGCGCTTTCTTCGATTTGAGTATGGTTGAATACGATTATAACATGGCTTTTACACAATACCAAACCAGGTTTAGTAAAGCCTTTTTATCGGCTAAAGATGCGAGAGACACAAAAGAAGGAGCACCTCGCGGCGGAGTAATAAGCGACGAAAAAGCCAAGAAAATAGCGCAACTAGAAACAGAAAAAGACGGCAGTTCAGCAAGAAAGTTAGAAATGGAGGCCAGGAAAACATTTATGCACAACGTGGTCACTCTTCTTCAAGAGAAGAGATCGCTCTTGACCATAAGCTACGGTCTTTCAAAAATTGAGTCTACGGTTTAGAAAAATGATTGTATCAAAACATGTTATCCGTCGCCTTAAAAAGTACGGTATAGTTCCTAGAACAGCAAGCGGGGATAGTGCCAAGAAATTCGTTAAAAAAATGATAAATACAAAAACAATATTTGTAAAAAAAGACCGTAAAACAGGCGCAATTCTTAAAATAAATCCGATTTTTACTGCCGTCATATCTGGTTACAGAGTTGTAACAATTTATCCTTCTAACTATAATAAATTCAAGGGATCTGAGAGATTTGTCGACATGCAAAAAATTCAATGAATGTAAAAACAACGACATTTGTTATCGTTGCAGGTCATATAGTTTATTTCGTTCTAAATCGAAAACACGCATTGGGAGGTCGCAAAAATCTAAGAAAGAAGGCATGGCCTTTCAGCGCAAAGTAGGAAATGTATATGATCGCATGATAGGAAAACGCTCTGTTCAACAGCCAAATTCGGGCGCATTATGGTTCGCACCCGGAGATGTAATGACAGAGGAGTTTTTGGCTGAGTGTAAAGAGAGAAAACTTACATCCCGTGGCGAAAAACAATTTACGGTTACAAAAGAAATGCTCGACAAAATAGAGAAAGAAGCTGGATTTTCTCGCCCTGGTGTTGTTACTTTTGGGTTTAAAAACAGTGACGACATTTTTTTAATTGCCGATTATAATGTTTGGCTTGGACTGGTTCAAGAAAACAATCAACTGAAAAAAGTTAATAGTGAACTTTTAAAAAAGCTGGACGAATATAATAATAATAAGGAGGAGAATAAATAGTGCCAGCAACAGAAAAAAAACATATCGAGTGTCCCTATTGTGGAGGTACAAGATTTATAGAGAAAACTCTTTCGGTATTGAGGAAAGAATCTCCAACAATGTTTTGGAACTATGAACAACCGAAGAGAGTTCGAGCTGTAGCACTACAGGTCGAATACTATTATTATTGCGCCAATCCTGATTGCGGGAAAGAACTGGACCGTTATGCCGTTAGTCAGGGACTACCGATAGCAAAGAAAAATGGGAAGGTAACTAACGAACCTCAAGAATAACAACAGGGGGGATTCATGTGCCACTTTTTGAAAATGATTTCGATGATCTGATCTGCGTAAGATTCGGAAAAGCTAAAAAAATGTCTCAAGAGAGCAAAGTTAAGTTAATTAGTTCTACTGATAATTTTGCCCTAAAGTCTGGCCTTAAGGAAATTAATCAATTAAAACGCGATGTCTCTTCCTTTTTAGAAAAATATGAGGAAAGCATTTTGACTGATTTATTAGACAAAGAACTTAAAAAAAATTTAAAGAACTTTCTAAATAATTTAAGAAGAATGGAGCGCATATTAAACCTGGAGTTTGATTCAAAAATGATTATCGAGAAGCATGGGCCCGAAGGTTATAAACAACTTATCAATTATCGCAATAGCATAATTAACGATTTAAAAGCTCAGTACGTTCAAATAACAGAGGAAGACGAGCATAATGTATAGTGTTGTTGAAAATGTGGGCCGTCTTATCAAACGCGCTCCCAATGCCACAAAAGATGACCGTGTTTTATTACTTCTTTACTGGCAGCTTTTTGATGGAATTGAAATCCCTCGTGAAATAGCTAAGAAAATAATTACCCAAGGAACCCGACCAGAATCGATAACACGCAGCAAGCGAAAATTTTATAAAAAAAATAGCAAGGGCAATTAGGTCCTTGCTATTTTTATAAGAGAGGAGGTGTAAGTACCTATTGTTAAAATTTCTGTTATAGCTGCTAAAAGATTGGCCTATAGGGTTCTGCGGAACAGACTATCGAGAGAACTTCTGATTTGTTGTATTGAAGCTGTAGTGCGTTTTACAATGAGAAATCAATGCTCCTATCAGACACGACGTCTTGCAAGACTAGTTATAGAAGAAACGCAAAACCAAAGTATGTGGAGTTCCTGTAAGCGTCGTACCTTCAACACTTCTTATAGACATCGCAATTTCAATTAAAAAGCTGGGGTAGCATTAGTTGCTGCCCCAGCATATATCTTTAAAATCGCACCAAAGACAGGTAGAACATTTGGGAGATGAGTAAGGCCTCGGCGGTAATTCTTTTTTATCAACGTAGTCGTTGATCATTTCAATTCTTTGGACAAGTTCTTGAGCTAATTTGTCATCATACTCGATCCAAAATTCCAAAATATCTTGGTTATCTTTGTTCTCAATGTAAATAATACCATAAGGAATTTCTAAAAAATGTAAGTAAAGCATAATTTGTTCTATGTATTCTATTAGTGGCTGATTTTTTTCTGTCATTTTGCTAAACTTTTTATTATTGGAGCTTTTTAATTCTACCACTGCCAACTCATCATCCATTTCTGGAACAAGGCCACATAAAGAAATTATGGCATCAACTTTGGCGGAAATTCTATATTTTGGTACTTTAAGTGGGTATTCACTAAACAGAAGAATACCAGAGTTGGCCAGCCACTTTTGATATCTCCGGTGCATATAATTGCCGTTTTCTCCAATCAAAAAGAACTTAGGATCTTTACTAGACCTTGGGTATTGAAGCATGTCATAAACAACTTCTCGAGGACACCGAGAGATATTAGAAATATAGAACTTGGGTTCAAAATCTTCTTTTGCCTGTTGTTGCTTTAAATATTTAAGTCTGTTATAATTATTATTGGCGATTAAGTAATTTTTGATATGATTTTCAATAATATCCTGTTTTATAATCATAGCAAAACTCCCCTCTATTAATATTATATTACATTTACAACTAAAATAAAAGGCCTAGGAGGTGAATTGTTTGAAAAATAATGAAATAATTTATGAATTTGACACCTATGCACAAGCTCAGGCGGTGTCAGCAATTCTTGACAAATATATGTTTCATTGCAATGTTTGCGGAAAGGTTCATTGTCACGACAAAAATAAAGAAGATTATTCAGATACCGATTTTTGTTGCAAAGAATTTGTTAAAAATAGAGGCGTAAAAAACAAGAATGACAGAATGTGGCTCCCTTATATTGAAATACTTTTGGCTCTAAAGAAGAATAGTCCGGATTATAAAAAAATAAAAATGAGAAAAATGAAATTTGAAGAAGCTAGAAAAAAAATTAAAAATCTTTCTACTGCATTAATTAATGGCCCCATGTGGGTTCCAATTATAGAGGATGATAAAAAATGATTGCTCTTTTTGATGATTTACATTCGGCAAAAGTTGCCTACAATTTAGGGGACATTAACTATCGTTGTTTGGCATGTGGCAGGATCCATAATTCCAAAGAGAAAATACCCGATTGTAGGGAAGAGCTTAAACGTGATCTATGTTATAATATAGTAAATGCTAGCAGGCTTCCTGCGACGATAAAAGGAGAGATTAATATTCAAATAAGACACACAATTAAATCTAAATACACTAAAGTTTTATGGAAAGCATGTGATCCTGAGCCTCATTGGTTAATGATGAAAAACAAAATACCGATTGTTCATGAAATTTTAAACAACCGGCTTACAGAAGAGGATAAGCAATTATTTAAAATTAGATAGTGAACTACCACCGCTTTTAAATCTTGTTCATTATATGCTTACATTGTACACGACTGTCTACCCAAATTTCAAAACCCTTATTCCTAGCACTTAAACAGAACCCAACGTCTTCTCCTTGCTTATGATATTCGTAACGTATAGAATTAAGTACTTTTTTCTTGATCAGATAAACAGCACCTGTTACGTCGCATTTAAATAGGGATTGTTTGGGAAAATCAAAATAATGGACGAATTTACCGTTTTTCTCAATCATTATATTAGGATATTTTTGCCCGGAATCATTCCAAATTTGGGCGGCAACAATATCTTTGTCGTCAGCAAGTAAATTTTTTAATATGTGAGGTGGCACCAATATGTCTGAATCTACGCTAAGCAAATAATCCACATTCTTATCAATGGCACAATTTAACAGCCTATTTCTTAGCTTGGCAAGACTGTGGTAAATTTTTTGTCTAATTTCGTATTGCCGTTTGTCCTCAACTTGCCCAAGGTTTTTTATATAAATAATAAAATCTTTATACTCGTGTCCGTGTTCAATCATAAAATCATTCAAAATTTTTTCCGAATTATCTGTAGAATCGTTGACAATAAAACACGGAATAATTTTCTCTTTAGGATAATCTATTTCATATATACATTTCAAATATTTGGGTAGAATCCAATCACGATTTCTTACTGGACAACCAATCATTATATTCATTAACCATTCACCCCAAAAACACCTTCTGTTATACTATAAAACATATCATTTATGCAATAAACAAATTAAGCGGGAATTAACCCACTTAATTTTTAGCTATTTCTTTTAAAATCTCAGCTGTCCGTTCACCAGATTTACCTCTTAATTCTGGGGTAAATATACCATCAATGAAGTTTTTAACTTCTTTTGAGAGTGGAGTTGTTAGTCCATATTCAATTAGTTCCATTAACTCTTTTTCATTGTTGGCGTGTAACCCTATTCTTTTTTGAAAAATCTTTTTTTCAAAAGTATCAAACTTAAGAATCCTGTCTTTGATCAACCAATCAGGGAATACTACCTGTTTACCTAATGCCCATGCCTCATATAGAGTACTTCCCGAATCAGCTACAACTATATCGGCATCAGCCAATAACTGAAGAGTGGGGGATTTTCCTTTTTTGTTAGCAGGGTGTAATGATATTAATACTTCATATTGCTCTGAAATATTTTTAAAAAAAGGCTCTAATGCCGGGTAACTGCATGCAGTGTCTTTTGTTTTAAGTTCCATGTTGTGTGTAGGGGCCCATAAAATTCTTTTTTTATTGCTAGGAGTTTTTTTAATTTTGCCCTGAAAAATAGGATCTAATTTAGTGTACCCATTAACTAAAATACGTTTTTCGGGGATACCCTCATTAAGCATTTTTTTGACCCACTTCACCCCAGAAACAAATACATAGTCAAACTTAGAAACCCTTGAACCATTTCTCCATGTCTTATCTGCTATTCCATGAGACATTAAGATAACTGTCCCTTTTGGATTATAAAAATCTGACTCTACAAAAAAAACTATATTGACTGCATTCTCTAAACAATCACTAGACACTTTTAATTCTGGCAGAAAGGGAATAATGGGATTAATAAATGAATCAATTATTTCTCCATATAAACCGGGAATACGGACAAAATTGATAGGCTTCAACTATTACCCCCCCCTTACTCTAATATTCTGTCCATCAATTAATTCACCATATAAACTAAGATAATATACGAATTCAGCAACTTCTTCAGGCTGCATAATCGTTGTTTGATCTTCATCGGGAGCTAATTTTTTACGGAGCTCGGTCGCACACCGTCCGGGCGAAATACAATAAACTAAAACATTATAAGGTTTTAGTTCTTCCGACATAGTCAAAGAGAAGTTAATTACTGCTGCTTTTGATGCTGCGTAAACACTCCATCCAGGCTGCGGTCGGGCACCAGCAGTAGAGGCAATATTTATTATTTTCCCACCAGTATTCTTCGCATATTTAACAAATTCTTGAGTACAAAAGAAAGTACCACCGAAATTAACGTTAACCGTTTGGTACCACTCTTCCGGACTTATTTCCAATAGTCCTTTGGGTTCTACATAACCAGCACAATTAATCAACAAATAAGGGACTCCATATTTATTTACTATTTGCGAAAATGCTTGTTCAATCTGCTCATAAGACGTAACATCTGTTTGAATGGTTTCAATGTCTTTTATTATGGTTCTTGATAGATTTATAACTTTAAAATCATTCTTAAGACGTTGGGCAATAGCATATCCTATCCCTTTGCTGCCACCAGTAATTACTGCTATTTTCATCCAACATCGCCCCTGTTTTTCCTACATATCGCTTCTGCCAGTTGAATGTCCAATGGAGTAGTAATTTTTATGTTTTCTTCTAATCCCTCAACATAATGAGGAACAATTCCCAGTATGTCTAGAACCAAAGTGGAGTCATCTGTATAGTTATTGTGTATCGCCAAGTCATGCGCTCTTTTAAGAAATTCTGATTTAAAAACCTGAGGAAGTTGGATATTAATTAAATCAGATCTATTCAGTATTGAAAATTTTTTCTTGTCGCCAACAGTAAAGGGAATAGGAATACAGGGAACAACAACAGGATACTTTTTAGACTCCCTAAGAAGAGTCATAATGTGCTCTTTATTAATGAAAGGTCTAACAGATTCATGTATGATTATATATTCTGAGTTACAGTATTGTAGCCCTTTAAAGACAGATTCTTGTCTTGTTGTTCCTCCTGAAATACACCTGGCTTTGGTTATCTGGTAATCTTTAAGATATTTTTCAAAATCTTTTATTCTTTCTTCAAGAGAAACAACAACAATCGAGTCTATCTCTTCCATAGATTCAAATATTTCAAGGGCATAAACCATAACAGGTTTACCCTCTAATAAATAACATTGTTTGGGATAGCCAAGCTTAGATCTAGAGCCCGCTCCTGCTGCTAAATAAATTACATTATATTTCATAACAATTTTTCTATCTCCCTTTGTATTGTTTTAAATCTAATCTCCCAGGTATTCTCCAAAGCAATTTTCCTTGCTGTTTCAGGTGATACTTCTTGGGCTTTTTTAATGTTAGCGCAGAACTCAAAAAATGTTTTACTAGGGAAAACTGCTTCAGGATATAAGCGGCATTCCGGAATATCGGTAGCAACAACAGGTTTTCCAGCAGCTAAGTATTCATACATTTTTATTGGATTAGCCGCTATACTAACTTTATTCAGAAGAAAAGGAACAATACCAATATCAATAACACTATAATATCTAGGTAATTGATGATAATCTTTCATGCCAAAATTGATTGTTTTCGGCGGAGCGGTTTTGCCGAAATTGGGACCAACCACTATAACAGTATAATGTTCTGCAAGCTTTCCAAGTAAATTAGTGTCTACCCATGAGCCTATTGCCCCAACAAACCCTAAGACTGGCCTTTTTACATTTCTGAATTCCAAAGGTTGAAAAGCTTTTTTTTGGGGGCGTATAAACTCAGGATCACAGGCATTTCTTAGCATAACTACGTTGTTATGTCTTGCCGACTGTTTCCTGTATAAAGCTTCAGAAGAAGTGAAAACAATATCACTTCTTGCAAGCATTTCTGGTTCATAAGGATCCCATGTATCGAAATCATCCAAGCTGTCAAAAACAGTAATAGCAGCTTGTATGTCCAGGTCTTTGTGTACGGCGCAAGAAATCCATAAAACATCAACTCTAGGTTTTCTTCTAAGTAAGGCTTCCCAATCGTGATGTATTTCTAGGTTAGGCTTTACAATAGTAGGAGGCCTACCTTTGATTTGTGTTTTATTGGCATATAAAACTCGCCATCCGTGCTTGGCAAATTGTGTTAAAATCTGTTGAGGACGCTGTTTCATAAAGTGCCAATCTATTGTAGGAGGATATAGTATTGTCATTCTAGTACTCATTTTAACAAATCCTTTCGCCCTGCCAATTTTATTCGTTTCCTCACGTAATCTTTAGTAATATTTTTTTTATAATCAATTACAATTAACGTAATACCCAATTCCTTACTTAATTTCTTTTTTAGTCTATCACACTTTTGTAAGTATTTAAATTGTTTTTCATTTTTAAAAAACCGGGAGTTATAATAATAGTGCTGTCTTCCTTGATACTCAAATGCCAGTTTCAGGTCAGGATAATATATATCATATTGCATAGGCTTGCCTTTGGGGCTCATCAGAAAAGAATAATAGCCGTTTCTTATGTAATATTCGCCAGGAAAAATCTCATCGAGGATTCTGAATAAAAGTTCTTCCTTGCTATTTTTTCTACTCGACAAGAAGTTTCATTTCCTTTAATTTTTGTCTTATTGTTTCAACGGCTCGTCTTCTTTTAATGCCTATCCAATTCCGATGATATCCGGTTATTTTAGCAATTTCTATATCTGTAAACTTATCAAGATAGAACATTTTAATAATTAACCGGTCCAAAGGCGTAAGATCGGTAAAAATTTCACTACAGGCACCATAAATCCAGTGACTGTCTAACTCTTCAATTATTGACATTTTGTCCAATTTAAATTCACAACTTATCGCGTCATTTAGTTCTGTAGCACTTGATAAAGGGTCATTAATAAAGCGGGAAACAAATTTGGCTACTTCATAGCGGAAGCTGCTTTTTAGATAGGTACAAAATCCTTTTTGTATTTCTTTGTATCTTAAAGCAATCTTTAAAAAGATCGCTATGAATTCGCTATTGAGGTCTTCTTCAGAGAGAGGATAAAGCAAAGCTCTAATAGAATAAACAACTTTATAAATAAATTCTTTATTTCTGGGGGAAACGTTACCGGTTTTTAATTCTTTTCTTATTTTTTCATCCTTAATAAACAAACCTATAAAACTACAAAATTCATGATCAGAAAAATTGATAATGCAACTCTTCAAAATTTTAATATACTTTTTAAATAAGGGGGAAAAAAGACAGATTAATTCAAGCGCAGCTTCTTGGGGATTTATATTTGACTTAAATCGAAAAACAAGTTCATCTATCTTGTCATAAGTTTGGACGCTGTTCATTTTTAATCACCTAAATTAAATCCAAGATTGCTATCATCATTTTTTTTGTCTTTTTTCCCATCATCATTCCCAATCTCTAAAAAACTGATCATTTGCATTTCAAGTAGGGAACAAAATAGATCGAGAATTTCTTCTTCCAAGGAATTATCAATAATGTATTTTATATCTTCTACGTTTTGGAATCGAATACCTGTATTACCAACATAAAATTCAATCATTGCTGGTCTCCTTTCAATGCGCAATAAGATAAGGCGATAGCGATTGCATCTGATACGTTTTCGTTGAGCTTTTCTTTTATACCAAAAAGAAAAGAGACACTTTTACGAATTGCTTCTTTGCTAGCATTGCCTTTACCGGTAGTTGCCCGTTTGATTTCTGCAGGTGTTAAAGTCACTATTGGAATATTATTTTGGGTTGCGAGGAGCATAATAACTCCTCGCACCCAAGAAAGTTTTTTAAGTGTATCAACATTTCTACCAAGAAATTGGTCTTCTAAAACCACTACTTCTGGCAAATACTCGTTAATGATTTCTTGAAGCTTGTTATAGATTACAAACAACCGTTTTTCTATAGGTTTTGATTTAGAAACATGTATTAAACCATAATCAAGATTATCGGACAAAACAGACCAGCCTGTATCAATAGTCGCAGGGTCAATCCCCAACACTGTCTTTTTGTTCTTTTTTAGTATCTCCGTCTTGTTCAACTTGTTCAACATCCTCTTGTAAGGTTCCCGGTTCCGAAGTTTCTTTAAT
>ERZ773359.5633-NODE-5633-length-11834-cov-4.962136_pt1 | contig 11834 bp, 8 predicted proteins | sample MGYA00374955_ERZ773359 | MGnify/ENA primary metagenome ERZ773359 (study PRJEB29098, sample SAMN04486028) | biogas fermenter metagenome | study: EMG produced TPA metagenomics assembly of the Biogas fermentation microbial communities from Germany - Plant 4 DNA1...
TTTAACACTTCCTCCGCATGGGCCGTTAGTTTCTCCAGCTCGTCCATGGAATCCTCCGGCCTGACAAATTTGACCAGCTCCACCTTGTTAAACTGGTGCTGGCGGATAAGGCCGCGGGTATCCCTGCCATGGGCGCCGGCCTCCGCCCGGAAGCAGGCACTGTAGGCCACATGGCTGATGGGCAGGTCTTCTTCCCGCAGGATTTCCTCACGATAAAGGTTGGTTACGGGAACTTCCGCCGTGGGTATCAAGAAGTATTCGCTGTCTGCCACGCGGAAAGCGTCCTCTTCAAATTTAGGCAGCTGCCCCGTGCCAATCATACTGTTGCGGTGCACCAAAAACGGCGGGAAGATCTCCGTATAGCCGTGTTCTGTAGTATGCAGGTCCAGCATAAAATTAATTAACGCCCGCTCCAGCTGCGCCCCCTGCCCTTTGTAAAAGACAAAGCGCGTCCCGGTGACCTTGCCGGCGCGTTCAAAATCCAGGATATCCAAATTGGCGGCAATTTCCCAGTGGGGTTTGGGCACAAAGGTAAAGGACGGGGGTTCGCCATGATAACGCACCGGCACATTTTCCTCCTCCGTCCTGCCTACCGGGACGGAAGGGTCGGGAATATTGGGCAAAGTCAGCAAGAGTTCCTGCAGGGACTGTTCCACCTCCCTTACCTTTTGGTCCAGCTCCTTGATCTTTAGCGAAACTATGCGCATTTCTTCAATCAATTCGGCGGCATCCTTTTTTTCCCGTTTCAGGCGGGCAATTTCTTCTGAAACAGTATTGCGCTTGTTTTTTAACTGTTCCACTTCACGCAGCAGTTCACGCCGTGCGGCATCCATATCCGCAAACCTGTCCAGTTCGGCCTGCTCGTTTTTGTCCTCAATGGCTTTGCGGACAACATCAAGATTTTCTCGGACAAATTTAATATCCAGCATCGCTTAACCCTCCTGCAAAAAATTAAAACCCGCCCCTGCAGGGACGAGTTTCTCGCGGTACCACCCTGGTTGGCTAAACTTGTGTTTAACCCTCTCTTGCTGTTTAACGCACAATGCGGGACAGATTACATTGTTTCACCTGTCCGCCTCCGGGCCGGAATTCACCTGCCGTCTTGCCGGTTCACAGCTGCCACCGGCTCTCTGCAAAGAACAGGTCAGGCTACTTTTGCCCCTCTTTGGCTTTACCTCTATTTTGTCATCAGTATACCCTTCTCGTGCGAAAAAAGCAAGTGTGCAGTACAAATTCTGCTTTCCCAATGATATAATAAGAAAATAACAGGCGAAATGGACGTGATGTCGTTGACAGCTTTTTGGGTTGCCTTTCTGGCAACCTTGCTTGCCGAGCTGGGCGATAAAACGCAGCTTGTCACACTGACTCTCTCCTGCCGCTACAGGCCGCTGCGCGTTCTGGCCGGTTCTCTCACCGCCCTGGCTGCCATTACAGGCCTGGCTGTCATCCTGGGAGATTATCTGGCCGTACTATTGCCGGAGAAAATAACCATGCTGGCCGGCGGTTTCTTTTTTCTCGGAGTGGCAGTTTTTCTTTTGTTGAAAAAAGAAGCAGCTGACAGTGAAATCGAAGAGCCAAAAGGCGGCGCCTTCCTGCAGACATTCCTGCTTGTTTTTCTGGCAGAGCTGGGCGACAAAACGCAACTGACCGCCATTGCCCTCACGGCTGCCTACGGCAACCCGCTGGCAGTTTTTGTAGGCTGTATGGGCGGCCAGTTTATCAATCACAGTGCGGCCTGTTTCCTGGGAGCTCGCTTTTTTTCCCGCCTGCCTGCCAGGCATATCAAAACAGGCAGTGCGTTGCTTTTTCTTCTGTTTGGACTGATTTTTCTCTACTCCGCTTTTCGGGTATAAAAAAAAGCTCCTGCGCAAAGGGAGCTTTTTTTCTACATTTCTTCCGGCGCCGCAATGCCCAAAAGCCACAGCCCGTTGACAAGCACCTGCCTGACAGCGTCGATTAAGGCCAGGCGTGCTCTGCTGATGTCGGGTGGAGCCTGCAGCACCGGGCAGCGATGGTAAAAAGTGTTGAAAGCCGCCGCCACATCAAGCACATAGCGGGCAATCACGGACGGTTTGCATGTTTCCGCGGCCCGGACAATCTGGTCGGAAAACCGGGCCAAAAGATTGATCACGGCCTGTTCTTCAGCGCCTGTTAAAAGCGACGCGTCATGCTCCTGGGGCCAGTTGTCCGCTTTGCGCAGGATGCTGCAGATCCTGGCATGAGAATACTGGACATAAGGAGCTGTTTCACCGCTGAAATCCAGGACTTTATCCCAGTCAAACTCAATATCCTTGATGCGGTCGTTGCTTAAATCGCCGAAAATGACGGCTCCGATGCCAACCTGGCGGGCCACTTCTTCCTTGTTGGCCAGGCCGGGATTCTTCTCCTGGATAATGCCTGCCGCCAGTTCAGTAGCACGGTTCAGCACATCTTCAAGGAAAACGAGCGTCCCCTGGCGGGTGGACATTTTCCCGTCCTGAAAGCGAATGAGGCCGAAAGGAACGTGGCAGCAGCGGTCCGCCCAGGAATAGCCCATTTTTTTCAGAACGGCAAACAACTGCCTGAAATGCAGAGCCTGGTCGGCGCCGACCACATAAAGCATTTTGTCAAATTGATAAGTATTGTAGCGGTAGATGGCTGCACACAAGTCACGTGTGGCATACAGGGTTGCCCCGTCCTGCTTGCGCAAAAGACAGGGAGGCATCCCTTCAGCGCTTAAATCAACCACCAGGGCGCCTTCGGAAGCCTGGGCCAGCCCCATCTCCTCCACCAGGGCCACTGTCTCGTCCAGCATTTCATTGTAAAAACTTTCGCCCTGGTATGCATCAAATTCCACGCCCAGAATTTTATATATACGCTTAAAATCAGCCAGGCTGACCTCGCGGAAATGCCGCCACAGCCTGGTTGCCTCCGGGTCGCCGTCTTCCAGTTTCTTAAACCAGGCACGGGCTTCGTCATCCAAAGCCGGATTCTGTTCCGCCTCCCTGTGAAAGCGGACGTACAGTTCATAAAGATGCTGCAGGGGGTCGGCCGTCATTTTCTCTGCCACGCCCCAGCGCAGGTAGGCTGCAATCAGTTTGCCGAACTGTGTGCCCCAGTCGCCCAGATGGTTGATGCCCACGCACTTGTAACCCAGGGCTTCATAGAGGCGGTAGAGGGAATTGCCGATTACCGTGGAACGCAGGTGTCCCACCCCAAAAGGCTTGGCGATATTGGGGGCGGAAAAGTCAATAACAACCGTCTTCCCCCGCCCGAGATCCAGCCGGCCGTAAGCCTCCCGCTGTTCCAGAATGCTCTCCACCGTGGTGCGGGCCAAAAGAGCCCGGTCACAGTAAAAATTTAGATACGGCCCTTTTGCTTCAATCCGGGCAAAAAGTTTGCTTTCCGGAAGCTTGTCTTTTAATTCGGCGGCAATAACTGTCGGTGCTTTGCGCAAAGTTTTTGCCAGTTTAAAACACGGAAACGCGATATCCCCCATTTCCGGCGCGGGGGGATTCTCCAATTCTCCGGCAAGGTCCTCTTTGGCTGCCGGCAAAACGGCCGCCAGCAGTTTGATTGCTTCATTACGGAACATCTGCATAAAAAAAGGTCCTCTTTCTCTATTTTTGTCAGTTTTATATTATAGCCAAAACAGGGCCGGCCTGCAAGCAGGGCACTGGAGCAAGTGCGCCTGCGTGCAGACTGCTGCGGCGGAAAACAGCTTAAGGTGAAATCAATTCTCTGGATTGATATAGTAAGGGCGCGTTACCTGCAGCTCCCAGAGCAGATAATTGGGGAGTGCCTGGGGTGCGTTGCCGTTGACGGTAAAACGGACAGTGGTAACAGCCGCATTCTCCATTAAAGACAAAGCCAGTGCATCCCGCAAGACGGCAGCGCGGGCTGCAGCCTCCGGAGTACCCGCCAGCAGGTCGTTAAAAGCTGCGGAAAAATCCACCACTGCCGTTTGCTTGTCGACAAGGACAGAGTTGACGGACAGTAGTGCGCGGAAGTTGCTGTTATATTCGCTGACGACAGTTTGGACTATGGCCTGCAGCAGTGCCGCCTGTTTCACATCCGGGAAGGTTATGCTTGCAGGCAGCAGATAATACCTTTCACCGGTACGGCGCGGGTAGAAAAGCAGGACGCCCTTTTCCGGCCGGAAAACGCTCCTAGGGCTGTAGCTTTCCTCCAGCAGAATCCCTTCCCGGCCGAAGGTTTCCTTTTCCTGACCGTCAACCAGAAAACGGATTTCCTGTACAGCTGTGTTTGTTTCCACAGCAGCGCTGACAGTATAAAGGAGCGAATTCAGGACCCCGGTCAGGAAAGTAGACCCTGCCGCCTGGTCCAGTGCCGCCGGGAGGTCAATCAGGACTGTGTTTTCCACGATCTTGACATTAATTACGGCATCTTTGGGAATGGTGCGCAAAAGTCCGCTGTTTTGGGCGGGCCCGCGCACCAGTTCGCTGATGGTATCCTGCAGTAGGGATTGGCCCTTTTTGATAATTCTCGTCACAGGGATCAAATAACTTGCATTTTCATCAAAGAAAAATAATTGCAGGTGTGTATCTCCCTCTTTTTTACTAAAAAGGACAGGATGGTAAAAATCCGTCAGTGTTTCGTCAGCCGCAGGTTCTTCAACCGGCACTTTCTTTTCTTCGGTATTCAGGAAGAAAATGCTGCCGTCCTCCAGCCCCAGCACCAGCGTGCCAGCCTTGGATGCATAAGCCATTTTCTGCGCCCGCCCGGCCACATCCAGTGCATTTATTTCTTCTCCCTGCTGGTTGTAAATGTAAATATTGGTCACATCATCCTGGTACTCCTGCCAGGAAGACACAATGACACGGTTGCCGTCCTCGGAAACCAGGAAGTCGGCACCGGCGGGCAGCCGTTTTTGCCACAGTTTTCTGCCCTCCATATTGAGATAGAGCAAATCTTTATTCTGTGTTGCCTTGTCTTTAACAAGCGCCGCCAGGTAAAGACCGCTCTGGGCCATTACCACGCGCTCCACAGTGCCGTGCGTGACATAGCCCCAGATTTCGGAGGCATTCTGCCCGTAGCGGACAATCTTGTCTTCCTGGGAGGCAACAATTATTTGCCCGCTGTTGTCCAGGTTGAGTTCTGAGCCTTGTGTCACTTCCCAGAGCGCTTCCCCCTCGACGGTATAAGCCCCTAAATAGGAAGTGCCGTCTTCCTGCCAGTTGAGCACAAGACGGTTATCCTCCCCGGCAATACGCACATTGACAATAGTGTCCGCTTCTTTTTCCCAGAGTTCTTTTCCCTGCAGGTCGACAAGCACCGCCCTGTCCCGGGATTCCTCGCCGCCGTCGCTTAACACCACCAGCATAAGGTTCCCGCCTGCGGAAACAGAGACCTGGGTTATCGGAGCATCAAACTGATGCGTAAAAGATTCCGCCTTTTCAGTTGTCATTCTGATCAGCCTGCCGTCATCCGTACCGATCAGCAAAAAACGTCCCTCAGGATCAAGGTAAGTCTTGTTCGGTACTGCCGACAACTGCCTCTCCCACAGGGCAGTGCCGTTATGCTGCAGCAAGTAGACAATCTTGGCCGCCGTACCCACAACCGTCAGGGAACCGTCGTTTGTAACTGCCAGGTCCGTAATTTGCACTTCCGTGCTTTTCACATTAAATTGGCCGACTGCAGATGACTGGGATTCTTCTGCATCGGGTGTAATCGGTTCGATGGGGCTGCCTTCCTGGGCGGTGTAGCGAAGGGTGCAACCGCCGAGCAGGAAAAGCAGGACTATACAAATTAAAAGCCATCCGCTTTTTTTCATCATTGTCTCCCGCCTCGGTTATCCGCAGAAAATGCAGCAGCACATTTTATTGTAATCTGCAAATACTGTTATCAATTTAATATTATTTTAATTTTTATTAAAAAGTGCTAATCGGCAGCCGGTAGACTGGCGCGGGGAATAGTGACCACAAACTTGGAACCTTTCCCGTCCGGACCGTCTTCAATCCAGATTTGTCCCCCGTGGTTGCGGACTATTTCCCTGACAATGGCCAGACCAAGACCGGTTCCGCCCTGTTCACGGGAACGGGCCTTGTCAACCCGGTAAAAACGCTCAAAAACTTTTTCCCTGTGTTCCGGCGGAATCCCGATTCCGTTGTCCGTGACAATCAGTTTCAGGCAGTCGCTTTCCTGTGTGAGCGTCACTGTTATCTTGCCCCCGGCCGGAGTATATTTAATGGCATTGTCCACCAGGTTGAACACAACCTGTTTAATTTGATGCAGGACGGCAAAAACAGGCGCCGCCTGCTTGGGCAGAAAGACGCGAAAGTCGATCTCTTTCTCCTCCGCCTTTTTTTGCAGCATTTCCAGCGTCTGCCGGATGGTGGGCACCACATCGGCCACAGTCATCGTTTCTTCCGTAGCCAGCTTGTCAAGACGGGTCAGATCCAGCAGATTTTCAACAAGACGAATCAAGCGTTCCAGCTCCTGGTCTATATCATCCAGGAATTCTTCCCTTTCTTCCGGCTCCAAAGGGAAATCCCGCATAGATTTGACCAGGATGTTCAGTGAAGTCAGGGGGGTGCGCATCTCATGCGATGCATCGGCCACAAACTCTTTTAATTTCCGCGTATTTTCCTGCAGCTGTGCCGCCATTTCGTTAAACTGCCTGGTAAGCCTGCCGATTTCATCCCGCGAACGGACCGGAACACGCTGGGAAAGGTCGCCCCTGGCCATTTTTTCTGTCGCTTCGCTCAGGGACTGTATCGGACCGGTGATTTTATTTGCCAAAAAGCGGCCGATAATACTGACGGTCAGGATGGCCAGCAAAGTAATGAGCAATAAATAATTGCGGATATCTTTTTGCAGTTCATCAATTGCCTGCATAGACGAGGAAACAAAAACAGCGCCAAGTATCTTCCCGTCCACTTCAATGGGAACGGCAACCTGCATGACCAGAAACCCACCGGTTTCCGAATATTGCAAACTCCAGCTCTTGTCATGCTGATTAAGCAGGGCATGAGTAATTTCCGGGCGGTTCAGGACAGTCCCCACCAGCCCTTCCACCCGGACAGAGTCGCCCAGTACCCGCTGCCTGTCATCTGTAATCAGAATGCGGGAACGGCTCTGGCGCGCCACCAGTTCGGCCTGGTTGGAGATATCCACCACATCGGGTACTGCCTGCAATTTGGGGGCCACCAGATCGCGCACCACCTTGGCTGCAGCCATCATATTCGTCTGCTGGTAGCTAAAATAATAATTTTTTAAAAGGTTCAGCAGAAAAAAGGAAGCCGACACCATGACCACCACCAAAAGAACAATATACGTGATGGTCAGCTTGGTGCGAATACTGCTAAACATTTTTCCCCTCCCGGAATTTATAGCCAGCTCCCCAGACAGTAAGTATCATCTCGGGAGCAGACGGATCCGGTTCAATTTTTTCCCGCAAGTGCCGGATATGCACATCCACAGTACGTGCATCGCCGTAGTAATCATAACCCCACACATGCTCCAGCAGCTGCTCCCTGCTGAACACGCGCCCCGGCTGGCTGGCCAGAAGGCTCAGCAGGGCAAATTCCTTGCTTGTCAGGTCGACTTCCTTGCCCCTGACTTTAACTTTATGGGAAAAGAGATCAATCTGCAAATCCTGGAGGCGGATTACTTTCAGGTTGGCCTGGTCGTTCGTTTTGTTCCGGGAACGACGCAAAATGGCTTTTACCCGTGCAACCAACTCCCTGGGATTAAACGGTTTTGTCATGTAATCATCGGCTCCCAGTTCCAGCCCCAGAATCTTGTCAATATCTTCTCCGCGCGCTGTCAGCATGATTATAGGGGTTTCGCTTTTTTTCCGGATCCGGCGGCAGACTTCAAACCCGTCCACACCCGGCAGCATCAAATCCAGCACAATTAAATCCGGTGCTTCTTCCTCAAACAGCCGCAGGGCTTCTTCGCCGTCGTAAGCAGCCAGCACCTCATAATGCTCCTTTTCCAGGGCAAATTTCAGACCCTTGACAATGGTCTTCTCATCATCAACCACCAGTATTTTCGCCACAGGTCTCCCCCTTTCTTTATTGCAATGTCCGGTAAAGATCCCGCACTTGCTTCATGTCTTCCCAGACAGGTCTTTTTTTCGTCGCATCACGCAGCAAAGCTGCAGGGTGGTATGTTGCCATGATTTTGGCATTATATTTTTCAAACCACCTGCCGCGGACAACTGAAATGCGCGCCTTGTCATCAATAAGCGCCTGTGTGGCAAGTGCCCCCAGGCAGACGATAATCTGCGGGCGGATCAGCGCCAGCTGCCGCAAAAGATACGGCAGGCAGGCATTAACTTCATCCCTGACCGGCAGGCGGTTCTTCGGCGGGCGACATTTTACCACATTGGCAATATAGACTTCCTCCCGGGCAAATCCGGCTGCCGCCAGGATTTTGTCCAGCAATTTGCCCGCCGCACCGACAAAGGGACGACCCAGCCTGTCCTCGTCGGCTCCCGGCCCCTCGCCCACAAACATCAGTTTTGCCTGCGGATTTCCTTCACCGAACACAGTCTGCGTTGCACCCTTGCGCAGGCGGCAGCGGGAGCAAGCAGCCACTTCCTGCTGCAGCGCAGCCAGCGCAGCCGCGGGGTTCGCCCGTACTGCCTGCACAGCAGCATCATGCGGCACCTGCCGTACACATGGCTTTGTCCCCGCCAGCAGATCAAATAAATACGGCTCTTTCATTGCTCTTCACCTATTCATAACTTCCACAAAGATAGATTTTCTCCTTTTTCAGAAATTAACAAAGAGAAGGGGCAACCCTTCTCTTTGTGTCTGCCGCTATTTTTTTCGCTGACGCCTCTTCTTCGCCTCTGCAAACGCAGGGCGCTTCATTTCTTACCAGCCCCGCTCCTGCATCCGCTCTGCCAGTGAAGCAATTTCCAGGCCGGGCATGGCTTCACCCAGACCCTTGGACAGTTCCGCCAGAATCTGGGGATCATCATAATGCCGGGTGGCGCCGACAATGGCGCGGGCACGCGCTATGGGATCCTGTGATTTGAAGATACCCGAACCGACAAAAATGCCGTCACAACCCAGCTGCATCATCAACGCAGCATCTGCGGGAGTGGCTATGCCGCCGGCGGCAAAATTCACCACGGGCAGGCGCCCCAGGCGTTTTACTTCCACAACCAGGTCGTAGGGGGCGGCAATATTTTTGGCAAAAGTCATCAGTTCTTCATCCGGGGTATTTTGCAGTTTGCGGATTTCGCTCATAACCATGCGTATATGGCGTACCGCTTCCACCACATTGCCCGTTCCCGCTTCACCTTTCGTCCGGATCATGGCGGCTCCCTCGCCTATCCGGCGCAATGCTTCACCCAGATTGCGGGCGCCACAGACAAAAGGCACTTTAAACAAATGTTTATTTATGTGAAATTCCTCATCGGCCGGGGTCAAAACTTCGCTTTCGTCAATAAAGTCAATGCCCAGCGCTTCCAGGATCTGCGCCTCCGCAAAGTGTCCGATCCTGGCTTTGGCCATGACTGGAATGGTAACCGCATCCATAATACGCAATATGACATCCGGGTCCGCCATCCTGGCCACGCCGCCGGCTGCACGGATATCAGCCGGGACACGTTCCAGCGCCATGACGGCGACAGCGCCGGCTTCCTCTGCAATTTTTGCCTGTTCCGGCGTGGTCACATCCATAATGACGCCGCCTTTTAGCCTCTCTGCCAGGCCCGCTTTCACACGGAAAGTGTCTTGTTCCGTCATTTTTCATTCCCCCTCGGGCTTCAGCATAAATGTACATAAATAATATTGTATTTTACTTCATTTTTCCTTCCAGGGCAAGTGTTTCAGCCGGCCGATCCGAAAAAGTGCGGCTTGAAAATCAGACTGCATACTCCGTTTTCAGCATTGCTTTCTGTTTCGCCCGCTCTTCCGCCAAATCCAGCAGTTTCTGCAGCAGCCGGGGAAACGGCAGGCCGCTTGCCTCCCATAATTTCGGGAACATACTGATCTCCGTAAAGCCGGGGATAGTATTGATTTCATTGACCCAGACCACTCCGCTTTCCACCTCGACGAAAAAGTCGACCCTGGCATAACCGGCACAGTCCACGGCACGAAAAGTTTTTACCGCCAGCTCCCTAACCTTTTCCGTCAGCTTTGGCGGCAATTCCGCCGGGATAATCAACTGCGAGCGGTCATCGAGGTATTTTGCCCTGTAATCATAAAAATCATTGCAGGGGATAATCTGCCCCGGCAGCGATGCCTGCGGGTCATCATTGCCCAGCACGCTGCATTCAATTTCCAGGCCGTCAAGCATTTTTTCCACCAGGACACGCCGGTCATATTGCAGCGCCTCTGCGACTGCAGCTTTCAGCTCATCGCTGTTATATGCCTTGCTAACCCCCACACTGGAACCCAGGTTGGCAGGCTTCACAAAACAGGGATAACCAAGTTTTTCGCTGACGGCTGTTACATATTCCTGCTCCCCGTGCGCCCATCCGTAAGCCGTAAACCAGATATGGTCGGCTACGGGCAATCCCGCCTCCCGCAGGATTGCCTTCATTAAAATCTTATCCATGCCTACGGCGGAACCGGCCACTCCTGCGCCTACATAAGGCAGGCGCGCCAGCTCCAAAAGCCCCTGAACGGTGCCGTCCTCGCCAAGGGGACCGTGCAACACGGGAAAAATCACATCGACGGTCAGCACCTGTCCTGCGCTTTCACCTTCCAAAAGGTAAAGCCCGCCAATGTTAGGGTCGGGTAAAAAGGCAACGCGGTTGCCGTGCAGCAGCCAGGTTCCGTCTTTTGTAATAAAAACCGGCAGCACTTCGATATTGTCCAGTTGTTTCAATCCGTCTATTACCGCAGCAGCGGAACGCAGAGAAACTTCGTGTTCTCCCGAGCGGCCACCATATAATACTGCAACCTTCTTTACCATCTTCTTCCTCCATTCCGGCATGCTACTGTAATTTATTCCTGCCTGCCGGCAAGTATGAGTCTGACAGATAAAGGCAAGCGCCGAAACGCTTGCCTTTTTGCGCTTTTTCCTATTCTTCTGCCTGCCGCGCTTTGGCCTCCGCTATGATTTGTTCGGCAATATGGGCGGGCACCTCTTCATAATGGTCAAATTTCATGCTGAAATTACCCCGCCCCTGCGTCATGGAACGCAAGTCAATGGCATATTTCAGCATTTCCGCCTGCGGCACGTGGGCCTTGATCACCTGGTTGCCGCCTGCCGCTTCCATGCCCAGGATCCGGCCACGGCGGCTGTTCAGATCACCCATGATGTCGCCCATGAACTGTTCCGGAACCGTAACTTCCACGTACATAATGGGCTCCAAAAGGACCGGCTGGGCCTGCTCCATGCCTTTTTTAAATGCCAGGTGGGCTGCAATTTTAAAAGCCAATTCTGAAGAGTCCACAGTATGATAAGAACCGTCATAAAGGGAGGCTTTAATGTCAACCACGGGATAGCCGGCCAGCACACCGTTTTCCATTGCCTCCCGCAAGCCTTTTTCCACGGCGGGAATATACTGGCGCGGCACTGCGCCGCCAAAGATTTTATCTTCAAAGACAAAATACTCGCCGGGCGGCAGCGGAGAAAACTCAATCCAGACATGGCCGTACTGGCCCCGGCCACCCGATTGTTTTTTATGCTTTCCTTCCACCTTGGCCGTTCCGCGGATAGTTTCCTTGTACGGGATCTTGGGCAGGGTCAAATCCACTTCCACACCGAATTTTTTCGCCAGTTTGCTGGTGATAATCTCCAGGTGAAGTTCGCCCATGCCGGAAATCAGCGTTTGTTTTGTTTCCGTATTTCTCTCCATGCGGAAAGTGGGGTCCTCTTCCAGGAAACGGGCCAAGCCGACTGCCACTTTATCCTCTTCACCCTGT